>PPYF01546065.1_pt1 | contig 19377 bp, 20 predicted proteins | sample 1559871 | NCBI WGS metagenome assembly PPYF01 (sample SAMN08240021, study PRJNA423297) | Human gut metagenome, whole genome shotgun sequencing project. | reverse complement strand
AAATCCCAATACAGATCACGAGACTATAAGAAATTTACTCCCCCATAAATGGCAAAGGTAGCATCGCGGAGACGATTACGGTTAAACTGCTGATTTATGATAGTTGCATGATAGTTAAAAAGGAAACTGTCATGCCTATATGTTATGATGTTCAAGTTATATACAAGAAACATGATAGTATGATAGTTGTTTTTTTTAATTCATTATAGTATTGATAAGTTTGAACCGTAAATGCAGATTTACCGGTGAACTAACGGGTAAGGCTGAACCTCGTGCCGCAAGCTCTCTTTTGCCGTCTGCTTTAGCAGATGAATAGATGATTGTTCCCGGCTTTGCCGGTTCCTCTGTGGTTTTTTAACCCCTTTAAATACAATACAAGCTGTGAATGGGGTGTAAGAATGGTTAATGAATATTAAATAATGAGCTTGTCGGGAACTTTTTGCAATGATTCGGCGTCTTATATTTACGAGTGATTATTATAAATGAAAAAGTAAAAAATGAAAAAAGCTATTTTGACACTTTTGATGATTCCTGCTTTTGTCGGGATGTTGTTTTCTTGCTCTGAAGTCAAAACAGATGCAAAGAAGTTGGAAGGTAAATGGAATATTGTGGAAGTAAAAGGAGAAAAAATACTGAAAGAAGGTTTGCCCAATATGGAGTTTGATATGAAAGATAATAAAGTTCACGGTAATGCCGGATGTAATATCTTTAATTCGACTGTCGTGCTGGACGATCAGGATATTTCTTCCATCACGATCAACCCCGCAGCCACTACCATGATGGCTTGTCCGGATATGGAGATCGAAGATGCGATCTTGAAAGCTATGGGAAACGTGAAAGGTGTGAAGGCCGGCCAGTCCGAAAATGAAATGTTGCTGGTCGATGCTGACGGTAACGTGTTGATGGTTTTGTCAAAAAACTAATTGGATAGAAATGAAGAAGTACATGTATCTTTGTCTTGCAGCGTTGAGTATCGGTATCTTTGCTTCTTGTAAGGCGAAAAAAGGTGTGGAAGCGACTTTCTCCGACCTGGATGGTAGTTGGAATATTGTCGAATTGAACGGCAAGGTGTTGAATCCTGCCGAGACGAATCAAGTCATCGAGTTCGACGTGGCTCGCCATTCCCTTTCCGGAAGAGCTGGATGCAATCGGATGATGGGGCAGATCGAATACAGCGATTCCCGCAAGAATATCATTAAATTCCCGCAGGTTGCGACAACGCGTATGGCTTGTCCGGATATGAGTGGTGAGCGTGAATTGTTGCAGGCTTTGGATAAAGTCGTTCGCTTTGATGCAGTAGGTGAGGTGAAACCGGTCAATAAAATCGCTTTATATGGCACGGACAATACCAAATTGATGGTAATTGAAAAGAAGTGACTTTCATTGTGAAATGTTTGGAAGGCGGTTCCGGTTGTGACGGGCCGCCTTTTTTATTTCGGCCTGCAAGGGATGATCAGGGTGAAGCGGCTGCCTTTTCCTTCCTGGGAAGAAAGGGTGATTCGCCCCTCCAGGCGCTCGGCGATGGTTTGACAGATCGATAGGCCCAGTCCGGTACCTTGTGCAAATTCGTCCACCTTGAAGAAACGTTCGAACACTTTCTTCTGGGCCTCTTCCGACATACCTTTTCCTGTATCTTCGACAAAGACATGAACTTCTTTCTCCTCCTTCTTATAGACAGCTCCTAACAGGATGTGCCCTTTAGTGGTGAACTTGACGGCATTGTTGATGAAATTCGTAATCACTTGCGTGAACCGGAAACGGTCTACATGAATGATAAGTTCCGTTTCTTGGAATTCTTTCAGGAAACGGATATTCGAAGGCATAAGCAGGTGATGTGTCTGGTAGATCTCTTCTAACAGCTCGTTTAGAGAGCAATCGTCGAAAGCGAAAGACATCCGTCCCGACTCGATGCGCGAGAGTTCCAGGATATCATTAATCAGTTTCAGCAGCAGATTACTGTTTTTGTTGATCGTATTGCGGAAAAGGTCTTTTTCTTCATCGGTCAATTCCTTTTCGTCTTGTAATAGGTTGGTGAAACCGACTATCGCATTTAACGGTGTGCGTATCTCATGGCTCATGTTGGCGAGGAACGCCGATTTCATCTTATTGGCTTCTTCGGCTCGCTCTTTCTCTTCGATCAACCGGAGTTGCACCTGCCTTTTCCGTTCGCTTTCGCGGTAGTACATGTAAATGAGGTGAAGGATGATATAGACGATTGCTATGACGAGCAGGATTCCACCTGCAATAATATAGTTTAGGTAACGGACTTCCAGTGGCATGTTATAGATGACGCTTCCCTGTGGCAGATCGCTCAACCGTATGTTGAAACGTTGCATCTCTTTCCAGTCGAAAGCAAATGTTTTGGGGCTTTCTACGATAGGAATGTCATTTGGAGAAGTGCCTTTCAGGATGCGGGCAGCTGTTTGGGCAACACAATCAGCCTGGATTTGCAAGGTAGTGAAATAGCCACCGGTGATCCCTCTGTTGTCGTTGAACCCGTTGTTAATGACTGTGAAGTTCGGCACATTGGCCAGGCGTCCGACGGTCAGGACATTGAAGTCGAGAATGATTTGTATGCAGGCGGTGTAAGGCTTGTCTTCAAATACCCAAAGAAGCTGGCGGGCGGTCAGGTTGGCTGTCGAGGTCGTATATAAGGCAGAAGCGCCTTCTTTGCCGGGCTGGATTTCCGTGGAAGTCGTTTGGGGCCTTGTTTGATACAATCCTTCGTAAACAGCTATTCCATGTCCCTGGATATTGTCCATCAACGTTTCGAACGCTTTTCTGCCGATGAATTCTTTCGTTTTGAAGATCAGTATTTTTGATCTTCCGTATAGTTTTTCGATCAGTTGTATGTTTTTCAGATATTCAGGCTTGTCCCAATAACCCGTGAAGTTGGGATGCTGTTCCAATAGTTCCCAGTTGGGAAAGTTGACACCTGAAAAGACAACCGGAATCGTCTTGCCGAGCGGATGGTTGCAGGCCATTAAAGTATAGGTAGCCTGATCGTCATTGGAAATGATGATGTCCGGTTTGAAACTTAAAGTGTCGAGAAAGGAGTACATCCGGGCTTCTTCGTCTGTGGCATTATAGCGTTCGCAGTCCAGGTAGAATGTGTGGATGGAAGAGTATATTTGCTCTTCCTCCAGTTCCTCGTGCAGCAGCTTGTCGAACTTGGAGTAGGCACTCAGGCTTTGATTGTATGACTGTATGACAAGGACATTAAACAGTTCCTTCCCTTTTTTATCGGAGGAACCCTTTGCTTCACGCGGAAAACAAAGGGCCAATATCAACATCGCTATGTATATATGTATTTTCAAGGAAGAAGCACTTATCAATTGTACCCGTATGTTTTAAAAAACCGTTCAAAGTTAACGATAATCGGGATATAACAAGTACTTCTTTCTGATTTTCTTATATTTATTTAATGCCGGTTGCCAACTTGCGCGTATTTCGTTCTCCTTTAAGCCGCGGACAATCTGGAAACGTAATTCTTTTGTCCCGGCAAGCAGGTCGAACCATTGTGGGCGGGTGAAGAAAAAAGCTTGGTCGTTGCCTGCTTTATTATAGAAATCAAGGAGGAATTTCAGCGTCAATCCCCCGGTAAAGGGATATTCTCTCAAGTCCGTGCCGTAGCATTCCTTGTCCTTATGCAACGGTTTCGTGTCGAAACCTGGCAAGGAGGTGGGCGTAAAGGTGAAATCTCCGTATCTGGCATCGGGTGCTCCCAATATCTGGAATGGATAATAGGTCCCGCGACCGACACTGATATTGGTCCCTTCGAAGAAACAGAGTGAAGGGTAGAGACGGATCGACTGGTCGTTCGGCAGGTTGGGAGAGGGCTTTACCGGCAACCAGTACGGATCTCCGTGACGCCAGTTTTCCATCTTGACGATATGTAGTTTACAGGTGTCGGGTGTACTTTTCAGCCAACCTTCCTTGTTGATCATCCATGCCAGTTCGCCAACCGTCAGACCGTGCAGTATGGGTAATGGGTCAACGCCGACAAAGGATTCGAATCCTTTCTGGCGGACAGGACCGTCAACGAAGTCGTTCGGGTTAGGGCGATCCAGGACGATAAATTCGACATCGTTTTCGGCACAGGCTTCCATCACATAATGCATGGTGCTGATGTAAGTATAAAAGCGGACTCCGACATCCTGAATGTCGAACACGACCACGTCCAAGCCGGCCAACTGCTCGGCTGTCGGCTTCTTGTTCTTTCCGTATAGGGATATGATGGGGACTCCTGTTTTTACGTCACGGCTGTCTTTGATCTCGGCTCCCGCATCGGCCGTCCCGCGGAAACCGTGTTCAGGGGCGAACACTTTCTTTATGTTGATACCCTCTTCCAACAAGGCGTCCAGCAAATGCTTCTGCTGCTTTTCGAGGATGGAGGTTTGGTTCACTACTAATCCGACCTGTTTGTCTTTCAACAGACGGGTAACGACGTCCATACGTTCGGCTCCCAATTTTAGAGGGGCTTTCTGTGGAGTGACGGCCTGGATTTCAGACATTAAGAACAGGCTTAACAGCCAGAAGGCATACCTGATAACTGTTCTCATAGACTCATTCCTTACTATTTGTTTCTGCAAAAGTAACGATTCTTTTTGTTTATTGCGTATCTTTGTCTCTCAATAAAGCGATTGATTGTTATGAACCCTTTAGATATTATTGCCAAATATTATCCGGTAGGTTCGGAGGCGTACCGGATTTTGGTTATTCATAGTAGAAGTGTGGCAGATAAAGCTTTGGCTATAGCCCGGATGCATCCGGAGATGAATCTTGACCTTACCTTTGTAGAAGAGGCAGCTATGCTGCACGATATCGGTATTTTCCGTTGTAATGCTCCCGATATCGATTGCCATGGAGATGCGGAATATATTTGCCACGGTTATCTGGGGGCCGAATTGATGCGGGCGGAAGGTTATCCCCGCCATGCCCGCGTGTGCGAACGGCATACGGGAACAGGTATTACGCTGGCAATGATTGAAGAACGAGGTTTGCCTCTTCCGCACCGGGACTTTATGCCGGAAACCTTGGAAGAACAACTGATTTGCTACGCCGACAAGTTTTACAGCAAAACGAAACTGGACAAAGAAAAATCTGTCGAAAAGGTAAAACAGGGCCTTTCGAAGTATGGAAACGAAACTGTCGAACGGTTTGATAACTGGTGTAAACTCTTTTTAGGGGAATAAAAAGGGATTGGCTCGCTAAATTGTTATACATTTGCCCGCTGTAACACACTGCAAATAACGACGGAATGTTTTTGAAATACAAATGCCTGATTATTTTGTTGCTTTTCCTCACTGGAAACATGATGACTGAGGCGCAGGAACTTATAGCCCCGACCGATACCGTGATGGCCGTTGTGGGCGATACGGTCGTATCTGCCGGACAGGATAGTGTGCTTGCGTTAGACAGTGTACCGAAGAAGCAGACAGGGCTGGACGCTCCGGTTTCCTACCAGGCGAAAGACTCCATCATCATGACGGGAGCGAACTGGGCTTATCTGTTTGGGGAAAGCGATGTGAAATATCAACAAATCGAACTTCAGTCCGAGAAAATCGAGATGAATATGGACAGTAGCCTGGTGTATGCCACTTTCGGCCTCGACTCGATCGGGGAGGAATTCGGCTATCCTCTTTTCAAAGATGGCGACCAACAGTATGAATCCAAGACGATGCGCTATAATTTCGGTACGAAAAAAGGATATATCACAGATGTGATCACGCAACAAGGCGAAGGTTATGTGACGGCCGGACGTACCAAAAAGATGGACAACGATGTCCTGAATATGAAGGGGGGACGGTATACGACTTGCGACGAGCATGATCACCCCCATTTCTATATCCAGATGACGAAGGCGAAAGTCCGCCCGAAGAAAAATATCGTGACGGGTCCCGTCTATCTGGTGTTTGAGGACGTCCCGCTTTATCCGATCGGTCTGCCATTCTGTTTCTTCCCGTTTTCGAGTTCTTATTCTTCGGGCATTATCATGCCCACTTTCGGGGATGAAAGTTCGCGTGGTTTCTATCTGCGCGACGGCGGGTATTATTTTGCGTTGAGCGATTATATGGACCTGGCCTTGACCGGTGAAATCTATACGAAAGGTTCCTGGGGACTGTCGGCTCGTTCTTCTTATCGGAAACGGTATAAGTTTTCGGGCAGTTTCAATGCCTCCTATCTGGTTACCCGTTTGGGCGACAAGGGGCTTCCCGATTATAGCTTGTCTAAGGACTTCAAGCTGAACTGGACACACTCGCAGGACCCGAAGGCAAATCCGTACCGGACTTTCTCGGCGAGTGTGAACTTTGCGACCAGCAGTTATGACCGTAATAACCTGAACAGCTTCTATCCTGGCTCGCAAGGGTTTGCGGATGCGAACCAGAATACCAAAGGGTCCAGTATCAGTATAACACAGCGTTTCCCGAATAATCCGTTCAGTATTTCGGCTACCATGAATGTGAACCAGCGTTCGAAAGACTCGACGATCTCGCTGACATTGCCTGATATTACAATTACGATGAGCCGTATCTTCCCGTTCAAGCGGAAGAATGCGGTCGGAAAAGAACGTTGGTATGAGAAGATTTCCATGAGTTACAACGGTTACCTGCGTAATAGTATCGATACGAAAGAAGACAAATTGTTCAAGTCGAGCTTGGTGAAGGATTGGCGGAATGCCATGCAGCACCAGATTCCGGTGAGTGCTACTTTCTCTTTGTTCAAGTATTTGAATATCTCGCCGTCGTTCAATTATACCGAACGTTGGTACACCAATAAGGTGGAAAAAGCATACGACATGCAGAAGAAGCAGGTGGTTGCGCGTGATACGACTTATGGTTTCTACCGCGTATTCGATTACAGCACATCCGTTTCAGCTTCCACCACGCTATATGGTTTCTATAAACCGTTGCCGTTTTTGGGAGACAAGATCAAGATGATTCGTCATCGTTTCGAACCTTCGGTAACGTTGAGCTATACGCCTGATTTTGGAGCTTCCAAATATGGTTTCTGGAAAGATCTTATGTATGAAGATCAATATGGACAGACGCAGCAGATCTCTTATTCGCCGTTTGAAGGCGGTATGTTTGGGACGGCCCCTAACGGGAAGTCGGGGAGCGTGAGTTTTCAGTTAGATAACAATCTCGAAATGAAGATCAAGTCGGATCGCGATTCGACAGGAGAGCGTAAGATCAGTCTGATCGATAAGTTGTCGTTGGGGATGAGTTATAATATGGCGGCCGATTCGTTCAAGTGGAGTGACTTGAGTGTAGGCTTGCGTCTCAAGTTTTCGAAGAGCTATACATTGAACCTGAACGGTACGTTCGATACCTATACCTATGGCTACGATGAAGCGACGAAGACCGTTCGCCGGTTGGATATTCCGCGTTGGCAGGCCGGTAAAGGATTAGGCCGTTTGCGCCAGACCGGTACGAGTTTCTCTTATACCTTTAATAATGATACGTTCGGCAAATTGTTCGGCAAGAAAGATAATAACGACGATTCCAACAACCCTCCGACAGACCCCAATGCATCGAACGATCCGGAATTCGAACAAATCTCTTCGGGGGAAGAGGGGGACCAGCAGGGTAAAATGGAAGGAGGCCGATTGCGTGGTGCCAAGAAAGATACGGGTGAGTTCGATTCGTATGGCTATATGGTCAATAAAGTGCCCTGGAGCCTTTCGTTCAGCTATAGCATGCAATTGCGTTATGGAGACTTTGACCCGAGCAAGCTCGAATATAAGTACAAGCTTACACATGCATTGAGCTTTAACGGTAATATCCAGCCGACGAAGAACTGGCGTTTTAACTTTAATGCCACCTATGACTTCGATACGCATAAGATATCCTATATGACTTGCAATATCACTCGCGACCTGCATTGCTGGCAGATGACTGCCAGTTTTGTGCCGGTGGGACCTTATAAGTCCTATACCTTCAATATTGCAGTAAGTTCGTCTTTGCTGAAAGACCTGAAATGGCGCCAGAGCAGCAACTATCGTGACGGGCAGAAATGGGAGTAATTCCAATTGTCAATTGATAATTACCAATCTATTGGTGTCTGTCCGGTTGCGATCAGATAATCATTTGCTTTGCTGAAATGCTTGTTCCCGAAGAATCCGCGGTAAGCGGAGAGGGGAGACGGATGAGCCGATTTCAATATCAGGTTGCGGGAGGCGTCGATGAAAGCACCTTTCCGTTGTGCATACGACCCCCACAGGATGTAAACGATATGGCTTCGCTCTTCTGTCAGGCGGTGGATTACGGCATCCGTGAATTCTTCCCAACCTTTATTCTGGTGTGAGCCGGCTTGGTGTGCACGAACCGTCAGGGTTGCATTGAGAAGCAGGACGCCCTGGTCCGCCCAACGGAGCAGATTGCCGGTTTGCGGTATGGGTTTGCCTAAATCGCTTTCGATTTCTTTGAAGATGTTGACGAGCGACGGGGGAAAGGGTGTCCCGTCTTGGACGGAGAAACAAAGTCCGTGTGCCTGTCCGGGTTCATGATAGGGGTCTTGTCCGAGAATGACTACTTTGACTTTGTCGAACGGACAGTGTTCGAACGCACTAAAGATACAGGGACCAGGAGGATAGATGGTTCTTTGGCGGTATTCTTCTTTAACAAAGGTGATCAACTGGCTGAAATAATCCTTTTCAAACTCAGAACTTAATCGTTCTTTCCAGCTCTGTTCTATCTTGACGTCCATAACGGTAATTGAAAATTGAAAATTAGAAATTGGAAATTCTCTTTATTACGCGAATATCAGAAATAATTATCAATAATCCATCCTTAATTTTCAATTTTCAATTTTTAATTATCAATTAGATCAAGTACATACCGGCAGCACGGGCTTCACGACGCATTTCTTCCGGCCATATACTTGCTTGAATTTCACCGATATGGGCTTTGCGGAGGTAAAACATACACAAGCGACTTTGTCCGATACCTCCCCCGATACTTAGAGGCAGTTCGTTGTTTAGCAAGCGTTTGTGGAAATATAGTTCTTTTTTTTCTTCCGCGTTGCAAATCTCCAACTGGCGGAGCAAGGCTTCCTTATCCACACGAATACCCATGGAGGACAGTTCGAGCGAACGGTTCAGTACTTCGTCCCAGACGAGCAGGTCGCCGTTTAATCCGACTTGTCCGTTTTCTGCAATTGTCGACCAGTCGTCATAGTCCGGAGCGCGTCCGTCATGTTTCTCTCCGTTGCTTAACTTACAACCGATACCGATAATGAAAACGGCTCCGTATTCTTTCGTAATCGCATCTTCCCGTTCTTTCGGCGTGAAGGTCGGATATTTTTGCAATAAATCTTCGGAGTGTATGAAATGGATTTGCTGGGGCAATGTAGGACGGATTTCGGGAAACATCTCATAGACCAGATATTCGGTACGTACCATGGCTGCGTAGATGCGACGTACGATTTCTTTCAGAAAATCTACATTCCGTTCTTCGGCTCCCATGACGCGTTCCCAGTCCCATTGGTCGACATATAAAGAATGTAGGTTTCCCAACTCTTCGTCAGAGCGGATAGCGTTCATGTCGGTATAGATACCGTAGCCTTTTTCGATTTGATAATCAGCAAGAGTAAGTCGTTTCCATTTGGCAAGCGAATGGACGATTTCAGCTTTGGCATCGTCCAAATCCTTGATCGGAAACGTGACCGCACGTTCCGTTCCGTTCAGGTCGTCATTGATACCCATCCCTTTTAAAACGAACAACGGAGCGGTGACGCGCCGCAACCGTAATTCGGAAGACAGGTTTTGCTGGAAAAAGTCTTTGATCTTTTTGATACCCATCTCGGTCTGCGATAAGTTCAATAAAGCCTTATATCCTGCTGGTTTAATTAAGTAACTCATATACTTGTTGTGCTTTATGTTTGTGAATAATGCGTGACAAAGATACTAATTAATGGCAAAATAGCAATTATGTGCCTTTTTTTATTTGCAAAATGGAAGTGATTGTCGTTAGGATGCTTGCAAAATATCAAAAGTAATCTTTTTTTGCCCGTTCATTTGTTTTCCTGCAAGATTATATATACTTTTGCGCTGTCTTTGGCTGGGTAGCTTAGCTGAATAGAGCGTCAGATTCCGGTTCTGAAGGTCGTGGGTTTGAATCCCACCCTGGTCACAAAAGGATTTCCAAGTGTTGGAAGTCCTTTTTTTTATGGGGTTACGCGTAAACTTTTCTTTTTTATTTATGTTTTATAAATGAATAACTAATTTAAGAAAGAACAAAGATTATGTCAGTGGTTTATAAATTTCTTTTTCCTGCCAAGCCGGTAGGAAATGCTTTTTCTCTTTTTTTGTTGGCGTTGCGTATCCTTTTCGGAGTATTGCTGCTTTCGCATGGTATCCAGAAATGGACGAATTTTAGTGTCATGTCGGAATCTTTCCCGGACCCATTGGGTGTAGGAAGTACGTTGTCGTTGGGGCTGGCTGTTTTCGGTGAGGTATTTTGCTCCGTAGGCTTTATATTCGGTGCGTTTTATCGTCTGGCTATGATCCCGATGGTCTTTACAATGGGAATGGCTTTTTTTGTGATACACGGGAATGATCCGTTTGCCGTGAAGGAACTGGCCTTTATTTATCTGGTGGTATTTGTGCTGATGTACATAACGGGACCGGGTAAATTTTCTATCGATCATGTCATATCTTCTGCATTATATAAAAAGAAACGGTGAGGTTCTATAGGGGAAGCTGTTAGGTGTATACGAAAGGAAACAAAAAGGGTGGGCGTTGACGGATTCGAACCGCCGACCCTCTGCTTGTAAGGCAGATGCTCTGAACCAGCTGAGCTAAACGCCCTTTCATTTGTTCATTAAGTTTGATATGCTCTATCTCTCTAAAGCGCTGCAAAGATACGGCTTTTTTTATTACCTCCAAATATTTTTGCGAAAAAGTAGAAAAAAACTTCATCTCCGCCTATATGTATTAAGATTTATAGTAACTTTGCAACTCCATATTAATAATGTATATGATATTTTCGACACTGACAGCAATTTCGCCTGTAGACGGGCGATATAGAAATAAAGCCGAGAACCTGGCGGCTTACTTTTCAGAGTATGCGCTCATTAAATACAGAGTGCAGGTTGAGATCGAGTATTTTATTACTCTGTCTGAATTCTTACCGCAGCTTCGTGCGTTGGCGACTGGGGAGAATAAAGAGGCTTTGCGGAAAATTTACCGCGAGTTTTCGGTTGAGGACGCTACCCGTATTAAAGAGATCGAGAGTGTGACAAATCATGATGTAAAGGCTGTTGAATATTTTATAAAAGAGAAATTCGATTTGTTGTCTTTGCAGGAATATAAGGAATTTATCCATTTCGGATTGACTTCCCAGGATATTAACAATACATCCGTTCCATTGTCTATCAAGGATGCACTGAACGAAGTGTATTTTCCCGGTTTGCAAGAAGTGATCGACATGTTGAAGAAATATGCCGAAGACTGGGCGGATGTTCCCATGTTGGCCAAGACACATGGGCAGCCGGCTTCTCCTACCCGTTTAGGAAAAGAAGTGATGGTGTTTGTTTACCGTTTGGAACAACAGGTGAAGCTGTTGAAAGCTACTCCTGTTTCTGCTAAGTTCGGTGGAGCAACCGGTAATTTCAATGCGCATCATGTGGCTTTTCCGGAATATGACTGGAAAGCTTTCGGGAATAAGTTTGTGAATGAAGTGTTGGGACTGAGCCGTGAGGAATGGACGACACAGATTTCCAACTATGACAACATGGCTGCTATTTTTGACGGGATGAAACGTATCGATACGATTTTGATCGATTTGTGCCGTGATTTCTGGCAGTATGTTTCTATGGAGTATTTTAAACAGAAGATCAAAGCCGGTGAGGTCGGTTCTTCTGCTATGCCGCACAAGGTGAATCCGATCGATTTCGAAAATGCGGAAGGTAATTTGGGTATGGCAAATGCTATCCTGACGCACCTGGCAACCAAGTTGCCGATTTCACGTTTGCAGCGCGACCTGACAGACTCTACAGTCCTTCGTAATGTCGGTGTGCCGATGGCTCATGTCGAAATCGCATTCAAAAGTTTAACAAAAGGGCTGGGTAAGTTGTTATTAAACGAGAAAGCATTGTACCGGGATTTGGATAACTGCTGGGCTGTAGTGGCCGAAGGAATTCAGACTATCCTTCGTCGTGAAGGGTATCCGAAACCTTATGAAGCATTAAAAGCCTTGACTCGTACAAATGAAGGTATCACAGCCGAGTCGATCAGTAATTTTATTGATACGTTGCAGGTTAGCGATGCTGTTAAAGCTGAATTAAAGGCGATAACGCCGCATAATTATACAGGTATTTAGTGAGAAACAATGGGTAGCCGTGAGGTTACCAAGTAGTTAATTATCATTTAATTTACATCAAATGAGCACAGAAGAAAGAGATGAATCTCAACCGCGTCCAAGAAAGGTGATACCAAGTATCAGACGGGAAAACACAGACCAGGATTCTGAAAGAAGACCTTACAATCAAGGTTATAACAGACCTGAGGGAAACAACTATGAACGGAGACCATATAACCGCGGAGGTTATAATTCTTATGGGGACAACCGCTCTTATGGAGACAGACCGAGTCGCCCGCGTACGTATGATAACCGTGATGGCGGTTACAACAAACCGTATAACCGCGATAATGGTGGAAACCGTAGCTATGGCAACTCTAATCGTGAAGGCGGCTATAACAGCAGACCTTCTTATGGTAGCAATCGCCCTTACGGTAACAACGATCGCCCTTCTTACGGCAATGACCGTTCTTATGGGAACGATCGTCCGTACAATCGTCCGTCTCGCCCGAACTATGAAGACAGAGGAAAGGCTTATTCGGCTACTCCGTCCGGCGAAGGTGTTTCGGGTGATGGTGTAAAGAAAAGAAGACCGCGTGTAGGTGATACCCGTGTAAGTTCGTCTTACGATAATCGTGATAATCGTGGTGGCAGACCTTCATACGGTAATAACAACAACCGTTATGGAAATGGCGGCGGACGTGGCGGCTACAATAACAACAGACGTCCGAACAACAATCGCCGTACCGGTGATTACAATCCGAATGCCAAGTATAACTTCCAGAAGCAGTTGAAGTATAAGGAAGTGCTGGCAGATCCTAACGAACCGATCCGCTTGAATAAGTTCTTGTCCAATGCAGGTGTTTGTTCTCGTCGCGAGGCGGATGAATTTATCCAGGAAGGAGTTGTTCAGGTAAATGGTCAGGTTGTAACTGAATTGGGAACAAAGATTACGCGTCAGGATACGGTGTTGTTCAAAGACCAGCCGGTTCAGATCGAGAGTAAAGTGTATATCGTCCTGAATAAGCCGAAGAACTGTGTGACAACTTCGGATGATCCTCAGGAACGTCTGACTGTCATGGATTTGGTAAAGAACGCTTGCCAGGAACGAATTTATCCGGTGGGACGTCTGGACCGTAATACGACAGGTGTACTGTTGCTGACGAACGATGGCGATCTGGCTTCCAAGCTGACGCATCCTTCTTTCAAGAAGAAGAAAATCTACCATGTATGGTTGGATAAGAACGTATCTATCGAAGATATGGAAAAGATCGCTAACGGATTAGAGCTTGAAGACGGAGAAATCCATGCTGATGCCATCAGTTATGCAAGCGAAGATGATAAGAGCCAGGTCGGTATCGAAATTCACTCAGGGCGTAACCGTATCGTCCGTCGTATTTTCGAATCACTGGGCTATCACGTGGTTAAACTGGATCGTGTATATTTTGCCGGTCTTACAAAAAAGAACCTTGGACGTGGAAAGTGGCGTTATCTGAACGAACGTGAAGTGAACGCGCTCCGCATGGGGGCTTTCGAATAATATAGAGTTTAGCCGGTTGGAAAAGCCGGCTAACTTGTTTTGATTACCTAAGAATAAAAATATAAACATGGAAGCAATTAAAAGAACAAAAATTGTAGACGTACTGAAAAGCGAAGCTTTCGGTACGACCGTTAACGTGAAAGGATGGGTCCGTACCCGCCGTGGTAGTAAACAGGTTAGTTTCATAGCCTTGAATGACGGTTCTACAATAAATAATGTTCAGATCGTTGTAGACGTGGACAAGCTGGGCGAAGAATTTCTGAAGCCGATAACAACAGGTGCGAGTATCAGTGTAAACGGTACGTTGGTGCAGTCGCAGGGAAAAGGCCAGAATGTGGAGATCCAGGCTACTGAAATAGAAATTTACGGTTCTGCCGATCCGAATACTTATCCTTTGCAGAAAAAAGGCCATTCGATGGAGTTCCTGCGTGAGATCGCTCATCTCCGTCCACGTACGAATACATTCGGTGCGGTATTCCGTATTCGTCATAACATGGCTTATGCCATTCATAAATTTTTCCATGACAGAGGGTTCTTCTATTTCCATACACCGCTGATCACAGCTTCCGACTGTGAAGGTGCGGGTCAGATGTTCCAGGTGACGACCATGAACCTCTATGATCTGAAGAAGGATGAAAACGGATCTATCGTTTATGATAACGATTTCTTCGGTAAACAGGCGAGCCTGACCGTTTCCGGACAGTTGGAAGGTGAATTGGCGGCTACGGCTTTGGGACAGATTTATACATTCGGTCCGACTTTCCGTGCGGAAAACTCCAATACGCCGCGCCACTTGGCCGAGTTCTGGATGATCGAGCCGGAAGTGGCTTTCAATGATATCCTGGACAATATGCAGTTGGCGGAAGAGTTCATCAAGTATTGTGTACAATGGGCTTTGGACAACTGTATGGATGATATCAAATTCTTGAACGATATGTTCGATAAGGGTTTGATCGAACGTTTGCAGGGAGTGTTGAAAGACGATTTCGTCCGTTTGTCTTATACGGAAGGAATCAAGATTCTGGAAGAGGCCGTTGCTAAAGGCCACACGTTCGAGTTCCCGGTATATTGGGGTGTCGACCTGGCTTCTGAGCATGAACGTTTCCTGGTTGAAGAGCATTTCAAACGTCCGGTAATCCTGACTGACTATCCGAAAGAGATCAAAGCTTTCTATATGAAGCAGAATGAGGACGGCAAGACGGTTCGTGCGATGGATGTGTTGTTCCCGAAAATCGGTGAAATTATCGGTGGTTCCGAGCGTGAAGCCGATTATGACAAACTGTTGAACCGAATCAATGAAATGGGGATTCCTATGAAGGATATGTGGTGGTATTTGGATACTCGCCGTTTCGGTACGGTTCCTCATTCCGGTTTTGGTTTGGGCTTCGAACGTCTGCTGTTGTTTGTGACAGGTATGACAAATATTCGCGACGTGATTCCTTTCCCTCGTACACCGAAGAATGCCGATTTCTAATTTCGCATAGAATTGAAAAATCAAAACTCCGCATAGAACGTTCAGAGGACTATGCGGAGTTTTTTATTTAATCTTCATCTTCCAAGTCGATTGGGATCTGCCGTTTGAACGCTTCCTTGAAAGAGATCAGCGATTCGGTTCGGGCAAGGCCTAACGGTTGAAGCTTATTATGGATAATGCTTAGCAAATGCTGGTTATTCTTTGCATATATCTTTATGAATAAATCATATTGTCCAGTCGTGTAGTGACATTCAACCACCTCTGGGATTTCCTTCAGAGCCTCCGTCACCGATGGAAACTGCCCGGGAGATTTGAGGTACAAACCCATGTATGCACAAGTTTCATAACCTACTTTTGTGTTGTCGACGATAAATTCAGATCCTTTGATTACACCCAGGTTGGTAAGTTTTTGTATACGTTGGTGTATTGCTGCACCCGATACATTACACTCCCGTGCAACTTCGAGGAAAGGCATACGGGCATTGCCTATGATTAGTTTTAATATCTTCTCGTCAAGTTCATCCAGTTGATGGTGTGCCATAATTTCACTATATTTGTATATCTGTATAAATCAGTTCTTACAATCTTAATACAAATATAAATAATCTCTAATGATTAACCTCTATTTTTTAGTGGAATATTTTAGTTTGTAAGTTTCTTTAGTAATAATAATCTTCAATTTTATAGTTTTATGAGTTTACAATCAGTAGTAGCATGTAGGTCTGTAAAAGACTTTTCTGATCCGGCATTGGATCTGATAGAGAGAACGTACACAGAATCTTTTCCGGAAGTGGAACGCCGTGACTTTTCGCTTGTCCGCAATTTGGTTAGAGACGAATCCCGGTTTATCGTGTATGCTTTATCAAAAGAAGATCGGTATGTCGGCTTCATCACCGGTTGGCTTTTTGACGGTTATACTTATGTGGAGCATTTTGCAATTGATCCGGCGGCCCGTAATGGAGGAATAGGGGCTGAGGCAATGAAGCAATTTCTAGTCTTCTGCGGTACTTCGGTTGTTCTGGAAGTAGAAATGCCTACTGATGAGATGAGCAAGCGCAGGATTAGCTTTTATGAACGTTTGGGCTTTAAGCTGGACAATCAGGTTTATCACCAGCCTCCTTACCGGGAAGGTGGAGAATGGCTGGAGATGCGGCTTATGACATATGGCGATGTTGATCTGGAGCATTCTTTCGAGCTGGTGAAGAATTGTCTTCATAAGAATGTGTATGGAGTGAAAGATGGGCTCACCCGGTGATCGTTTTGCACATTGCCTATTTGTTTTCTCGTTCTAATTCGACGATTTAAGTGGCAGTAGCCATGTTTCTGTTGTCAAACAGTCCAACTGTAGAGCTTTTGCCCTTAGTCGAAAGTGCTTTCGCCCTTGGTCAAAAGCGCTTTCGACTAAGGGCAAAAACCTTTTCGACCAATGTCGAAAAGTAAAAAAGTGGTAGCTATTGCTGTAAATAGCTATGTGTCTATTTATTATTGGATGGGTGTCATCTCCTTTGAGGGAAAGGGCTCTGATCGGTGATTAAAAGGCAATAAAAAAGGCGGGGTTAGAAACCTCGCCTTTTTTATTTTGTATATCCAGAGATTAGTCAGCAGCCTGACGGGCAGAATAACTAATCTTCAATGCGTATGCTTCACGAAGCGCCTGCTTAACGTCTGTGATCAGACCCATCTTGGTTTCCTTATCGGCCTTGATGGACACTGTCATAAACGGCTGGTCTTCTTCTTTCATACTGGATTTTTCCTGAGCGATGTAGTCCTGAATTTCCGATACTTCAGCGAACTTGTCGTTCAACTGCAAGCGGGCTTCAGAACCCATTTTAGCCTGATATTCTTGGGTCGGCTTTCCTACATAGATGAATGTAACCAACGATTTCTTTTCCAGCTTCTGAAGTTCAGTAGCCTGTGGAGCGCGGAATTGCACCATCAATGTTACTTCACGCATGGATGTTACCATCATGATGAAGAACAAGAATGCGAACACCAAGTCAGGTAATGATGACGTATTCAATTCGGGCATTTCACGTCCGCCCGCTTTACTAAACTTTCCCATTACTTCTTATCTCCATAATTTTTAGGTTCTGCCTCAGAAATCTTTTGCGGATAAATCTGCTGCACAGCCTTTTGTTGGTCTTCATCTAGATCTGCGAATAATTTTCCGAATTTCTTTCTGGAAATATCATCACGCAATTCGTTGTATGCCTTTGCCAATTCGTTCTGAACGCTGATATAAGCCTGATATTCGGTACCACGGTCATTCTGTAAAGAAATTACGTGTTTTTTAGCGGTCATTACTTTTCCGAAGAAAGGAACGTCCTCTTCAACCTTTTCAGGTTTATTTGCGTCATTATACGGGTTGTCAATGAACTCTTTTACCTTGTCTTTCAGTTGCTTGATGTCGGTAGGTTCACCGTTAAAGAGGATTTGGTTACTGCTGTTGATCAGCACGACAACCAAGTTTCTCTTGTTAACATCAACATCATTCTTCTTTTGGTCTTTAGGAACAGGAGGCGGCAAACGTCTTGCCAGACCTTTATCTGTATCCATGGATGTAGTAATAAGGAAGAAGATAAGCAACATGAAAGCAATATCGGCTGAAGACGATCCATTAATACCCGGTGTCTTTCTTTTACTACCCATTTCTTTCTTGTTTTATCAATTCGTTATTACTATTATTTACCGAGCATTCTTTTGACAGAACCCCAAACCACACATGCAACGATTAAAACCAGCAGGACAACTGTAGACCAAATCCACATATCTGTGATTTGCAACCAACCGGCTGTGTTATATTTCTGAGAATCTGCATTCAGACCTTGTAACGGAGTTCCATCACCGATTGAATAAGTGATAAACAGCATTGCAACGAAAGCAACTACGACACCTAAAGCAGAAAGAGCTGATTTAGGATTAACTTTCAGCAGGGTGATAAACTGCCAAACAGCAAATAACACCATGCAAATGATTGTGACGAAGAATAATGCTGAAGTCCAATTAAGCAAAAGACCTGTATATACATATTCTTTCATTTCTTCTCCCGGATTCGTGATGCCTCCGCCGAAGAACATACCCAGAACGACAATACTGATAAGCGATACTATCAGTAATGTCCAACTGGACATTTTTCTTATTTTAGTAACTGCCATAGTTGTTTCTTATTTTTTAAATTTGAGGTTATATTTAATAACTAAGTCCAGCAAAGTGATAGAAGCATCTTCCATCTGGTTCAGGATAGCTTCCAGTTTGCTCAACAAATAGTTATAGAATATCTGAAGGATCAAAGCAACGATCAAACCACCTACTGTTGTGATCAAGGCCACTTTCATACCACCTGCTACAACCGTCGGGCTGATATCACCAACCTGTTCGATTTTATCGAACGCCATGATCATACCTACTACAGTTCCCAAGAATCCTAATGACGGAGCCATTGCGATAAACAATGTGATCCAAGACATGTTCTTTTCCAAAAGACCACCCTGAACACCACCATAAGAAACAATAGATTTTTCAACAACATCAATACCCTGGTCGATTCTCATCAAACCCTGGTAAGCGATAGAAGCGATAGGACCTCTTGTGTCACGAGCAATAGCTTTTGCACCTTCTACATCACCTTTATCCAAAGCATCTTCGATACCTTTCAGCAATTTGCTGGAGTTAGTTTCAGCCAAGTTCAGGTAAATGATTCTTTCCAAGCAGAAAGCCAAACCGAAAATCAATGCGATGGCAACCAAACTCATGAAGTCGGCACCACCTTCGATAAACTTAGTCTTCAAAGCCTGGTACATGCCACCTTCAACAGCGGTTTCGGTAGCTTCTTGCGCGAATGCTACAGAAGAGATTCCAAGAGCACATAAACTCATGAACGTTTTTGCAAAATACTTTTTCATTGTGTGTTTAATTTTTAAGATTAATAATTCTCTTATTTGTTTTTATTTTTTGTTATTAATAATCGTCATGGTATCTTAAAGCGGAGAGAGCGGGATTCGAACCCGCGAAACCCTTTAGGGGTTTACACGCTTTCCAGGCGTGCCTCTTCAACCACTCGA
>PPYF01603159.1_pt1 | contig 19381 bp, 19 predicted proteins | sample 1559871 | NCBI WGS metagenome assembly PPYF01 (sample SAMN08240021, study PRJNA423297) | Human gut metagenome, whole genome shotgun sequencing project. | reverse complement strand
AGTATGATTATAACTCAAATATATGACCATTTTATAGCATCGAATATAAAGTTAAAGCTTATGGAATATTATGATTATGATCAAGAAGTATGTATAGTAAATGGCGCAGGTGTTAAGAATTTAGAAAGTAAGAAATATGTACCTCTGTATGAATTGGATAGAAGTGAAAATTTATTTAATTACTTAACTAGTTTATATATACCAAAAAGTTCTAAAAAGATGTATAATACAGTACATGACTTAGAAGCTATAATGAATACTTTAAGAGGCGAAAATGGATGCGATTGGGATAAAAAACAGACGCATGAATCTCTAAAGAAATACGTTATAGAAGAAGCATATGAGCTTTGTCAGGCTATTGATAATGATGATATCGATGAAATGATAGAAGAACTTGGAGACATTCTTTTACAGGTTATATTCCACTGTCAAATAGGAAAAGAGGAAGGTTACTTTGACTTAAAGGAAGTAGTAAATGGAATTTGTACAAAACTTATTAATAGACACCCACATGTTTTCAATAATGTCGATTTAGATATGAGTCAATTTGAGAAAACTTGGGAAGAATTAAAAAGAGATGAAAAGGGTGAAACTAGTATAACTTCTGGTTTAAAAAGAATTCCAAATCATTTACCTGCACTTATAAAAGCTGAAAAAATTCAACATAAAGCAGCACTTATAGGTTTTGATTGGGACGATATAAAGGATGTATTTGAAAAAATTGAGGAAGAATACAAAGAACTACTTGACGAATGTAAACAAGGAAATATAAAATACATAAAGGAAGAACTAGGAGATTTACTTTTCTCAATAGTAAATTTAGCTAGATTCTTACACATAGATTCAGAAGAGGCATTAAACCTTACAAATCAAAAGTTCATAAATAGATTTGAATTTATGGAAGAAAATGCGTCTAAACTACATAAAAAGTTAGAAGATTTGACGCTTGATCAAATGGAAGAACTTTGGCAAAGTGCTAAGAAAAACAAATTGTAAAAATTAAAAGGAAATTTGTCAAAAATCTAGAATTTATAGTTATAAAATTATAGTTCTATATTATAAATATTTTAGGAGGTATAACCGTCGTGAATAAAGCAGAATTAGTATCAAAGATGGCAGAAAAAAGTGAATTAACTAAGAAGGAAGCAGAGGCTGCATTAAATGCATTCATGAAATCTGTTGAAGAAGCATTAGTAGCAGGAGATAAAGTTCAATTAGTTGGATTTGGAACATTCGAAACTAGAGAAAGAGCTGCTAGACAAGGAAGAAATCCTAGAAATCCTGAAGAAGTTATAGAAATACCAGCTTCTAAAGCTCCAGTTTTCAAAGCAGGAAAAGGATTAAAAGATATAATAAACGGATAATTAAAATGAAAAAGTGTGGGAGTATATACCACACTTTTTCTGTATATAAGGGAGGCGTATTTATGAGATTAGATAAATTTTTAAAAGTATCAAGAATAATAAAGAGAAGAACAGTTGCAAAAGAAGCTTGTGATAAGGGGATAGTTACTATAAATGGAAAAGTAGCAAAGTCTTCATCAGAGGTTAATATAGGAGATTTATTAGAAATTCAATTTGGGGAAAAGAAGATGAAGTTTAAGATAAATGAGATAAGGGAACATGTATTAAAAAATGATGCAAAAGAAATGTATGAGATAATAGAATAAAATTAACAATCCCTCAGTATATTTATATTAGTATAAAATAAAATATTTTTGCTGGGGGGATAATATGGAACATAGTATAACATTAAAAGATAGATCTAGTTTGCATATATCAGGCATAGAACATATTTATTCTTTTAATGATAAAAAGGAACTATAAACTCTATAGTTTATTCTAAGGAAAGAAAGCCACAAGAAAGTTTTATAAAGAGGTTATTTAAGTAAATGATTCCATTTACAGAAGATTTAAGTTCATTTTATGCCACTATATATGGTGGCTTACTTATAGGTTTATTGTTTGATATAAATAGAAGTTTGAAATCTAATTTTAAAATATTAAAATATTTCTCCATAGTTTTTAATATAGTATTTTGGATAATGGCAACTGTAATTATATTTATAACAGTAAACGCTATAGAATCTTTTGATTTAAGATACTATCATTTTGTGGCTTTATTAATAGGTTTTTTATTATATTACAATACAATAAGTAAATTTGTTCTAAAAATGCTCAATAAAATAATTGGATTTATAGTATTTTTAATAAAGAAAACTATAATTTACATATCTGTAGTCTCTGAAAGTTTATATTATATGGTTGTTTATACTATACACCTTTTACTAGATACTATATTTTTTATACCAAATTTATTTTCAGCTACTAAGAAGGTTATAAAAAGAAAGCATAGAATTAAATTAAAGGTAAACAAAAAAGCATAGGTAAGGTGTAATTGATATGAACATAAGAAAAAAGTTTTCGGCCCAATTTATGTTAGTAACAGTTTTTATTTTGTTTATAGTATATACATTAATAAGTAACTTTGTATTTCAAGTAAAGAAATTAAATGAGTACAAAGCTGAAATATCATCATTAAATAAACAGATAAGTAGTACTAAAAAACAAATTGAAGAGTTAAAAAAAATAGAAAATGGTAATACAAGTGAAGATTTAGAAACCATAGCAAGAAATCGACTTAATATGGTTAAACCTAATGAAATAGTATATATTGATATAGGAAAAGAAGGTAAATAATTTACCTTCTTTTTGTTTATAAATAAATAGGTTAGAAGTATGATAGAGTTTAGAGTGTACTTTTAGTAAAGTTAATTTCTTAGCGATAAATGTGTAATATTGATTATTAAATAGTATTTAACTGATATAATAAATTTAGAATTATAAAATTTATTAATTTAGATAGATTAAGAGTTTAACTAAAAATAGATAGAAGGAGATGGATTTATGAAGATTGGTACTATAGATATAGGAACGAATTCAATGAGACTTTTAATAGCGGAGTATAGAGATGGAAAATTAGTAAATAGAAAAAAGTATGTGAACACAACTAGAATAGGACAAGGTGTTGATAAACAAGGATATATAACAGATGATGCAATCGAAAGAAATATAAAAGCTTTAGTGGAATTTTCTAATATATGTAAAGAGGAAATCTGTGAAAAAGTATACTGCATGGGTACTTCAGCACTTAGAGATAGTAAAAATAAAGATGTATTCGTTAAATTAGCTAAAGATAAAGCAGGTATAGATGTAGATATAATAAGTGGTGAAAAAGAATCAAATCTAGGATTTATGGGTGTATTAGAAGGAATAGAAAATGCAGAAGACATATTAGTAATAGATATAGGTGGAGGTTCTACTGAGTTTATTATAGGAGATAAAGAGGGAATAAAATTTTCTAAAAGTGAAAATGTAGGGGCACTTAGAATGACTGAAAAATTTTTACATCAAGATCCTATAAATGATAATGAATTTGAAAGTATGAGTAATTTTATATACGAAGAGGTAAAAAATACATTAGAATATATAAAAAATAATAAAGTGAAAAAGCTTGTAGGTATTGGAGGAACAATAACTTCACTTTCAGCAATGAATCAAGAACTAGAAGTATATTCTATGGAAAAAATACATAATAGTAAGATTAATTTGAGTGAAATAGAACTAATTCTACAAAATTTAAAAAGGATGACACTAAATGATAAAAAATCCTTAAAAGGGCTACAGCCTAAAAGGGCTGATATTATCACTGCTGGTGTAGAAATACTACATACAATAATGAAAAATCTAGAAATAAAAGAAATAACAGTAAGTGAATATGATAATTTGGAAGGCTTAATGTGTCAAAATATAAAAAATATGTCTTAATATTTTAAAATTATTAGAACTGATTATGACAAAATAAATCCTACTCTCTTTGCTACAATCTCCTTATAAAAAGCAAAAGAGGGAGGATTTTTTTATGGACAAGAGTTCAATGAGTATATCAAGGAATAATATTAATTCAGAAAAAATAAATATACATTTGTTAAATTATATTGATTCTAATGTAATAATATTCAGTTTGATAGGTTTTTTATTAAGTAGAACAATTTTAATAGGCTCTATAGCACCTTTAGGTATAGCATTTTTTTTAGGTATAAGTAAGGTAGAAAGGTATAGAATACCGATATTCATATCTACAATAATTGGAGTAATATCATCTGGCAATTCTATTCCATATATATTAAAGTATATTATTTGTTTATTTATATTTATGATTATAAGTAACAAAATAAAGAATATTAATTCATACTTGAAGTTATCATTTATTGGAGCGTTTATAATTTTCCCTATATCATTAGGACAAGTTATATTATCTAATAAATATTTATATGATATATTATTATGCTCAATGGAAGCAATTATTACATTTATTTCTATTTATATATTTTCATTTGGAATAAACCTCATAACAAATATAAATAATAGAATATCTGTAAGAGTTGAAGAATCTATAGCTTTAAGCTTTATAGCTATATTTAGCATAATAGGTATTGGTAATATAGAAATATTAGGTGTATCTATACAAACAGTTTTAGCGACAGTATTAATATTAATTACATGTATAATAGGTGGTGCAACTATGGGTGCTAGCTCTGGGGTTGTTGTAGGTATAGCCTTTTTAGTTAACAATATATCTTCAGCAATTTATATGGGAATATATTCTGTTGCAGGATTGGTTGGTGGAACATTAAATAAACTAGGTAAATATTTTTCTATATTAGGATATGTACTAAGTTGGGCAATGGTATATGCTTATACATCAGGAATTGAGTCTAATATACATCAAATTAGAGACATGTTAATAGCTAGTTTGATAGTAGTTATATTACCTAATAAAATATTTAATAAAATAGAAAAATTATTAAAATTAAATATAGAATCAAATGACGTAGTTTATGATTATATAAGAAGAAGTAAAGATATGACTAATAGTAAATTGATTAATATGTATAAAGCTTATGATGAGTTAGCAGATACATTTGATAAAATTAGAGAAAAAGATAAGGTTATAGATACGAGGGATATAGCAAATATTGTTGACATGATACATAATGATGAATGTAGAAACTGTAGTATGAGAAGACGATGTTGGGATTTAAATTTTTCTCATACATATATGTTAATGAGCCAAGTTTTAGAAGAACTTGAAGATAACGGACAGGTTACTATTGAAAGTATTAGTGAGGATTTTAGAAAGGAATGCTTAAAACCTGAAGAGATTGTAAAGATAGCAAATTATTATTATAAATTATTTTTAGTAGATTATAATTGGAGCTTAAGATTTTCAGAAAGTAGAAAATTGATAGCTAATCAAATAAAAAGCATATCAAAATCAATAGAATCACTGTCAAAAGATTTAGAAGGTAATATTGTTTTAGATTTAGAAAAAGAAAAAAATATTTATGATCAGTTACAAAGATATGGAATACCAGTTAATAGAGTTAGTTACATGAGTAAAGGTTTAGATGATTTTGAAATAACTATAGATAAAAACATATGTAGTGATGGATGTATGTGTGAAAATAAATTAACTAAAGTACTTTCAGATATAGTAGAAGAAAATATTACTGCACAAAAGATTGGATGTCATTCACTAGGAGGAAAGTGTAAAATAAACTTTACTAAAGCCCAAAAATATAAAGCTATAACAGAAGTTGCAGGAATGTCTAGAGATGGACATATATTATGTGGTGATAACTATACATATATGGATATAAGTGATGGTAAGTATATGGTGGCTATAAGTGATGGAATGGGTAAAGGTAAGAAAGCTTATGAAGAATCTTATATAACTATAGATATTTTAGAAAAAATGATGGATGCAAAGATAGATGATGAAATAGTTATAAATACTATAAATAATATGTTGCTATTGAAGTCTTCTGATGAAGAGATGTTTTCAACTTTAGATTTAGGAATAATAGATCTTAAAAAAGGAACTTTGGAAACTATAAAAATGGGAGCATGTTCTACTTATATAAAAAGAAATGATAAAGATATAGATTTAATATCTTCATCATCACTTCCAGTTGGAATACTTTCAGATATAAAACTAGATAGAAAGATAACTAAAGTTAATTACGGTGACTATATAATAATGGTATCAGATGGAATACTTGATGCAGGTAAAAATAATAACTTAGGAGATAACTGGCTTATATACTTCTTACAAAAAATTAAAACGACTAATCCTAAAGAGATAGCAAATCTAATACTAGATAGGGCACTTGAGATACAAGATGGGGTTGTTGAAGATGATATGACAGTGCTAGTTACTAAAGTATGTAGTAATTAAATTAATGTTATCAACAATATGTGAATAAATTGTTAACAATATGTGGATAACTTTTGGTTTTTATATAAAATAAGCGTAAGTATTGAAATTACAAAGTTTGACAAAAATACACAAAGTATAAAATTTTTATATAAAAATATAATTTTAAAATAAATATAGACTTATCAACAAAAAATTATTAAAAAGCTATTAAATATGTTGATAAGTCATAATTATTGTTGATAATATATAAATAAAATAAATATATAATAAAAATTGTTATAATAAATATATTGAAAAATCTAGATTTTTGTAGAAAACACATCTGTTAATATGTTGATAAGTATGTGGATAAATTAATAATAATTATTAATTTTACAAAGATAGAAATTGAATATTATTGCCTAAAAAAGCCATCCTAATAAATAAGTATATTCTATTGAAAGGATGGCTTTTTATGAATAAAAAATTAGTTAAATCCATTATACCATTGTGTATATTTATTTTATTTATAACAACATCATTACAAAAAGCTAATGATAGATATAATGATACAGCAGTGGTTGAAGCTATGGTTAATGATGAAGAAAAAAATAATGAAGAAAATGATAAAGCTGAAAATAAATCTAAAATTGACTATAGCAAAACTAGCTGGAGTCTTCAAAATTTATATAAAAGTGAAGATGAATGGAATAATGAATTAAAGAAGTTTACTTCAGATACTAAAGAGTTAAAAAACTATGTGGGAAAAGTAACTAAATCCAAAACACATTTATCTTTTGCATTAGACATAAAAGAGAAATTAGATATAAGATTAAATAAACTTTATGGATACGTAAAGTTAAACCAAGATACTAATAAAAATTCATATAAGTATATTGATATGAAAGAAAATATAAATAGGGTAAATAGAGAGTACTCTAATATATGTTCAGATTTGGAATTAGAAATACTTAAGTTATCAGATAAAGAATATAATAAGTTTATGGAAGATAAAAAATTAAATAAAAAATATGGCATGTACTTAAAAGAAATTAGACGATCTAAAGACTATTATTTAGATGAAAAGTCAGAACGTTTACTTGCTAATACTTCATCTATATCGTCTTTGCCTGGGCAAGTTTATGAATTATTTAAAAACATGGATAAAAAAACAAATTTTAATTCTGCAGAGTATAAAACAGCTTTAGAAAGTTCAGATAGAAATGAAAGAAAAAGTGCATATCAAAATGAGTTTATAGCGTATAATGATAATATAAACACGCTATCGGGTTTACTTATAGGTCAAGTTAAAAAAAATGTATTTTATTCTTCTGAAAGAGGAATGGATAGATGCTTTTGCTAATGATAATAAAGTGAGTGGAGCGTACTGTTTATCTATATATGGTAACCATCCTTATGTATTGCTTAATTATAATAATTCATTGGGATCAGTATCGACATTAGCTCATGAATTGGGACATGCAGTATATGAGTATATGAGTTCTAAAAATCAAAGTTATTTTAATTCAAATCCATCTATATTTACTCATGAAGTTGCATCAACTACTAATGAAGCATTATTATATGAAATGCTTATAAAAAATTCAGAAAATAATCAACAAAAGGCATATTATATAACTCAATATTTAGATTTAATAAAAGATACTTTATATATTCAAACTATGTATGCTGAATTTGAGAAGACAATACATGAACTAGTTGAGAATAACAAGAGTATAAATGCATTAGTTTTAGATGATATATGGGGACAATTACTAACAAAATATTATGGTAAAGATTATGAATTAGATCAATTAGCTAAAGTTGGTTGGTCAAGAATACCACATTTCTATAATAGTTTTTATGTTTATAAATATGCTACAGGATGTAGTGCAGGAGTAAGTTTTGCTCAAGACATATTAAAAAATGGATCTGATAATTATATAAACTTTCTTAAAAAAGGAGGGTCTGATTATCCGATTAATGTTCTAAAAGATGCGGGTGTTAATTTAACAAGTACAAAGCCTATAGAGGATACTATAAATAAATTTGATTCCTTAGTTAAAGAATTAGAGAAACTAGTTTCAAAATAATTTAAATGACAATACAAAGTCTTAATGCTAAAATATAAATAAAGTTCTAGCGTTAGGGCTTTATTTATTGAGAAATAAAATGAATATACATGTAAAATATTTTAATAAAAATAAATAAAATTATGAGGAGGTTAACAATGCAAAAAAAAGTAAGAAAAGCTGTTATACCTGCAGCAGGGTTAGGTACTAGATTTTTACCTGCAACTAAGGCGCAACCTAAGGAAATGTTACCAATAGTTGATAAACCAACATTACAATATATAATAGAAGAAGCTGTTGCTTCAGGAATAGAAGAAATACTTATAATAACAGGAAGAAATAAAAAATCTATAGAAGATCACTTTGATAAATCAGTTGAATTAGAGTTAGAATTAGAGAATAAAGGTAAAAAAGAATTATTAGAAATTGTTCAAAATATATCTAACATGATAAATATACATTATATAAGACAAAAAGAACCTAGAGGGTTAGGTGATGCTATATACTGTGCAAGACATTTCATAGGAGATGAACCATTTGCCGTGATGTTAGGTGATGATATAGTTGATAATGAAGTTCCTTGTTTAAAGCAGCTTATGAATGTATATGAAGAATATAGAACTACAATATTAGGTGTTCAAACAGTTGATGATGAAGATACAGATAAATATGGTATAATAGCTGCAAAGTATATAGAAGATAAAGTATATAAAGTAAAAGATTTAGTTGAAAAGCCAGAGCCAGGTAAGGCTCCATCAAATATAGCTATTTTAGGAAGATATATAATAACTCCTGAAATATTTGATATACTAGAAACATTGCCTCTAGGTAAAAATGGAGAGGTTCAACTTACAGATGCATTAAGAATGTTATCAAAAAAAGAAGCAATGTATGCTTATGATTTTGATGGAGTAAGATATGATGTTGGAGATAAGCTTGGTTTCTTAAAGGCTACAGTAGATTTTGCATTAAAAAGACCAAATTTACAAAATGACTTTATACAATATTTAAGAGAAGTATGTGACAAATTTGATAAGAAAACAACTGAAAATGAACAATAATGGAGTGATAATATGAGTAGTAAGAGTCAAAAACAGAAGAAAAGAAATAAAATAATAGCACTATTTATAGTATTAACTTTAGTAGTTTCTAGTATGACAGCTTTATTAAGTGTCATAGTATCTATATTATAGAAATTCAGGACTATATCCATATGGATATAGTCTTTTTATATATTAAAAAACATATTTGATTTTGATAAAGTATTACTATATTTTAGTAGAGGCTAGGTTAAAATGAATTTTTTACAGTATTATGGTTAAATTATAAACAATATGTCTGATAACTCAAAATATAGTACACTAATTAACAAAAAAGTATATAAATATTTACTAATTAACATATATAATATATAATTTCATTGATAACACTAACGGAGGAGATGAATATTATGGATAGAAATTTAGCACTAGAACTTGTTAGGGTAACTGAAGCCGCAGCTTTAGTATCGTCAAAATTTATGGGAAGAGGCGATAAAAATGGAGCTGATGGAGCTGCAGTAGAAGCAATGAGGAAAGCTTTTGAATCAGTAAATATAAGTGGAGAAGTAGTTATAGGAGAGGGAGAACTTGACGAAGCTCCAATGTTATATATTGGTGAAAAAGTAGGGAAGAGCGCTAGTGATAGTATGGAGGTTGACATAGCTGTTGATCCATTAGATGGGACAACTTTAATAGCGAAAGGTCTTCCAAATGTTATATCTGTAATAGCAATAGGATCTAAGGGGAGTTTATTAAATGCCCCAGACACATATATGAAAAAAATAGTAGTAGGACCAAAAGCTAAAGGTGCTATTGACTTAAATAAAACAGCTGAAGAAAATATAATATCTGTATCTAAAGCATTAGGAAAAAAGACGACGCAAATGACAATAGCTGTTCAAGATAGAGAAAGACATAATTATATAGTTGAAGCGGCTAGAAAATTAGGTACAAGAATCCAAATGTTTGGAGATGGAGATGTAGCAACTGCAATAGCAACTTGCTTTGATGATACAGGAATAGACATGATGATGGGTATCGGTGGAGGACCAGAAGGTGTAATAACGGCAGCTGCTATAAAATGTATGGGTGGGGATATGCAGGCCCAAATATATCCATTAAGTGAACAAGAAGTAAATAGATGTTATGAATTAGGGTTTACAGATGAAGAATTAGAAAAAGTATTAACTATTGATGATTTAGCTAAGGGAGATAATTTATTCTTTGCTGCAACTGGTATAACAGAGGGAGATTTATTAAGTGGAGTAAAACATATTGGAAGTAATAGAGCTAAAACTCAATCAGTAGTAATGAGAGCGAAGACAGGAACTATAAGATTTGTTGATGCTATTCATAGTTTAGATAAAAATGAGATATTAGTTGATTTAATGAAAAAATATAATATAGAATAGAACTAAAATAAGGAGCTATTTCTGATTAGGATCTAGCTCCTATATTAATTATAAAAAGCATAAATTTATTTATGAGGTTAATATATAAGTTTTAATTAAAATACTTCATTAATCAAAATTATTACGTTGTATTATTTAAAAGTACCATAGATAATAAAAGTATTTTATAATGTAGAATTATTATTAGAACATATATATATAATAGTTTATGTACTTCTTAGATATTTTTAAAATTTTTATACGATAGTTTAAATTTTTTTAAATAGTATAAAATATATAATAGATAATTAGGTTATATATTTAGTTTATTTATTGACCATACATATTAATGGTGATATTATTAAAATTAATTATTGATTAAACTTTTCTTTTTCACACCTTTGATTTCCAAAAGAGATAAAGATACATATTTATATGATAGATGAGGAGGATTTTTTTGAATTTAGATCAAGTAACATCAAATGAATTAGGTAGTAAAACATTAACTCAACTTAGAGATATAGCAAAAGAAATAGGTATAAAATCTGTAAGTAAATATAAAAAAAATGAATTAATTGAACTTATAAATGAAAATATAAAAAAGCAAGAGCCTGTAGAGGTAAAAACAAATATAGCACAAGAAAATAAGAAAGATGAGAACGTGGAAAATAAAAGCTATGTAAAGCCTTACGAAAAGAAAAATACGGATAATAGATATCAAAGAAATGAAAATAAATCATCGAATACAGAGTATGTAAATACAAGAAATAATAAAGGATACTATACACCTAAGGTTGTTGAAGAATCTAAAATAGTAGATGAATTCAATACGTCAAAAGATGATGAAGTAATGGGTGTTTTAGAAATATTACCAGATGGATTTGGATTTTTAAGAGGATCGAATTATTTATCAACAGAAGGGGATGTATATGTATCGCCATCTCAAATAAGAAGATTTAATATGAAGACTGGGGATAAAGTAAAGGGGATAACTAGACATCCTAAAACAGGGGAGAAGTTTAGAGCTCTTTTATATGTTCAAAAAATAAATGATGAGAATCCAGAAACTGCAATACAAAGAAAAGCATTCGAATTATTAACTCCAATATATCCAGAAGAAAGATTAACTTTAGAAAGAAGTCAAAGTGATATAGCTACAAGACTTATAGACTTAATATCCCCTATAGGTAAGGGACAAAGAGGATTGATAGTTGCACCTCCTAAAGCAGGTAAGACAAGCTTACTAAAAAATGTGGCAAATAGTATTGCCAAGAATCATCCAAATGTTGAATTAATAGTTCTTCTTATTGATGAAAGACCTGAAGAGGTTACTGACATGAGAGAATCTATAAATGGGGATGTTATATACTCTACTTTTGACCAAGTATCAAGTCACCATGTTAAGGTTGCTGAAATGGTTTTAAATAGAGCTCAAAGATTAGTTGAGCATGGAAAAGATGTTGTAATACTTTTAGATAGTATTACAAGGCTTGCAAGAGCTTATAACCTTACAATATCTCCAACAGGTAGAACTTTATCTGGAGGTTTAGACCCAGGAGCTTTACATGGACCTAAGAAATTCTTTGGTGCAGCAAGAAATATAAGACAAGGTGGGTCTCTTACAATACTTGCAACTGCATTAGTAGAAACAGGATCAAGAATGGATGATGTAATATTCGAAGAATTCAAAGGTACTGGTAATATGGAATTAAATCTAGACAGAAAATTAGCTGAAAAGAGAATATTCCCTGCTGTAGATATATACAAATCAGGAACGAGAAGAGAAGATTTATTACTTACTGAAGAAGAAAAAACTGCTCTTTGGAAGTTAAGAAGAGAAATGAGTAATAATTCAGTTTTAGAAGTTACTGATAAAGTTATTGAGTTACTTAAGAGAACTAAAAATAATGATGAATTTATAAAATCAATAAAAGGTCTTTAAGTAATAGAAAAACTCCTTGAATGGATAAAAAACTTATGCTATAATGGTGTAGTTGATATTGCAAAACGAAAAATTAATATATTTAATTTATAGAATAACGAAAGAGGTGAATAGAATGCAAAAAGATATACAACCAAAATACGAAGCTATAGAAGTACGTTGTGCTTGTGGAAACACATTCAAAGCTGGTTCTGTTAAGGACGAAATAAAAGTTGAAATATGTTCTGAATGCCATCCTTTCTATACTGGAAAGCAAAAGAATATAGAAGCTGGTGGAAGAATAGACAAGTTCAAGAAGAGATTCAAAATGGACTAGTCTTCTTAAAAAGAGGAGTTGGGAAACCAACTCTTCTTTTGTTTAATTACTGAATTTATATGTAGTAATACATCACAAATATATGACAATCAATTCATAGGGGGTACTAGGCATGTATAGACCAGTAAATCACGGATATATAGAAACTGTAATAGGTCCTATGTACAGTGGTAAGAGTGAAGAACTTATAAGAAGATTGAAAAGAGCTAAAATAGCAAAACAAAATATAGTTGTATTTAAACCTCAAATAGATGATAGATATAGTAAGGAAGATGTTGTTTCTCATAGTGGAGATAGTATAAAAGCTATACCTATAAGTGATTCTAATCAAATATATGATCATATAGATGAAAAAACTCAAGTAGTGGGTATTGATGAAGTTCAATTTTTTGATGATAACATAGTTGATGTAGCTATAGATTTAGCAGATCAGGGAATAAGAGTTATTGCAGCTGGACTTGATATGGATTTTAAAGGTGAAGCATTTGGACCTACACCAAGACTTTTAGCGGTATCTGAATTTGTTGATAAGATACAGGCTATATGCTCGGTTTGTGGACAACCTGCTACAAGATCTCAAAGGTTAATAAATGGGAAACCTGCGAGATACAATGATCCTATAATACAGGTAGGAGCAGTAGAAAGTTACGAAGCTAGATGCAGAAAGTGTCATGTAGTATATCGTGAAGATAAATAAGTTTATTAATATATCCTTTTAAAGTTTCACTTTAAAAGGATTTTTTGTATTATAATAAAGTATAGATATATAAATTAAATTTTGATTTAAAGAGGTGGGTAAATGAGCAATATATCTGTTGGAGGCCAAGCGGTTATAGAAGGCGTAATGATGCAATCTAAAGACAAAAGAGCTATTGCCGTAAGAAAAAGCAATGGAAAAATAGTGTTAAAAAAGAATAATATTAAAAGTTGGATAAATGAAACAAATATAAATAAAATACCTTTTTTAAGAGGGTCATTTATATTATTAGAAACAATGATAGAAGGAATAAAAAGTTTGAATTTTTCATCTGAATTTTTTATTGAAGATGGAGAAGAAGATGCTTTTGACAGATTTATAAAAAAGATATTTAAGGATAAAGCTAATGATGCAATAATAGGTATATCTTTAGTACTATCTTTATTATTTTCAGTAGGTATTTTTATACTTATACCAACAACGGTTGGGGGTATATTTTCAAAAATAATTGATAATAAGTTAATACTTAATCTAATAGAGGGAATAATTAGAATAAGTATATTATTTGCATACATAGTTATAATATCCCAAAATAGTGATATTAAAAGAGTTTTCCAATACCATGGAGCTGAACATAAATCAATACACTGTTATGAAAGTGGATTAGAATTAACAGTAGAAAATGCTAAAAAATTTACAACACTTCATCCTAGATGTGGAACGAATTTTTTATTTATAGTTATGTTTACATCAATAATATTATTTTCTTTCTTTGGGTGGCCTAATCCATTAGTTAGGGTTGTCATGAGGATACTATTTATTCCAATAGTTGCAGGTATATCTTATGAAATAATAAAATTTCTTGGGAAATATAATAATAAATTTACTAAAATTGTCGCATACCCAGGTATGATGTTACAAAAATTTACAACAAAAGAGCCAGATGATGAACAACTAGAGGTTGCATTGACTGCTTTAAAAGCTGTAATAAATGAAAAATAAAGGAGACAATATGACAATAAGAGATATAATCATTAAATACTCTCAAGAGCTAGAAAAAATAAGTGATACTCCAAGACTGGATGTAGAATTATTTTTACAAAAAGCTCTTGGTGGAGTTGATAGAATTTACATACATTTAAACTTAAATAAAGAGCTTACAACAGAACAATATGATGAATTTATAAAATATATAAATGATAGAATTAATGGAAGGCCAGTTGCATACATAGTAGGTAATAGAGAATTTATGGGACTAGACTTTTTTGTCAAAGAAGGTGTCTTAATTCCTAGACCAGATACTGAAACATTAGTTGAGGAAATAATAGAACTTTGCAAAAACAAAAGTGAACAAATTAATATACTTGATATTGGAACTGGATCTGGGGCTATTACTGTAAGTTTAGCTAAATATATAGAAAACTCAAAAGTGATGTCTTTTGATATATCAGATATACCACTAGAAGTAGGTAAAATAAATGCTATAAATAATGAAGTAGATAATAAAATTGAATTTGTTAAATCAGATGTGTTTAGTGCTATAAAAGATACGGAAAAGCAATTTGATGTAATAGTATCTAATCCACCATATATACCTAAGAAGGATATAGAAACTCTTCATACACAAGTGAAGGATTATGAGCCGTATAATGCTCTTGAAGGTGGAGAAGATGGACTTGATTTTTATAGACAAATAACTAAAGAATCAATAGACTATTTAAAGCAAGGTGGTATATTGGCATATGAGGTTGGACATGATCAAGCTGAAGATGTATCAGAAATAATGAAGTCTTATGGATATACTAAAATATATAAAAAGAAGGATATACAAGGCATTGATAGAGTTGTTATAGGTTTTAAACTATGATATAATCAAAGAATTGATATTGACAAATAAAGAGGTGAAAATATGCTAAAGAAGTTAGAAGTACTAGAAGATAAATATAAAGAGTTAACAGAAAAAATAAGTGATCCAGAAATAATAAATGATCAAAAGACTTGGCAAAAATACATGAAAGAACATGCTGATTTAGAGCCAATAGTAATGAAGTACAGAGAGTATACAAATGTGTTACAAAGCATAGCTGATTCAAAGGAAATATTACAAGAAGAATCAGATGAAGAGTTAAGAGAATTAGCTAAAATGGAATTATCAGAAATGGAAGATATGGTTGAGCCATTAGAATCAGAACTTAAGATATTATTATTACCTAAGGACCCTAACGATGATAAGAACGTTATCGTTGAGATAAGAGGTGGAGCAGGTGGAGATGAAGCAGCTCTATTTGCGGGTGATTTATTTAGAATGTATTCTAGATATGCAGAGAGAAGAAGATGGAAAATGGAATTATTAAGTGCAAGTGATACAGGTGTTGGTGGATATAAAGAAGTATCATTCTTAATAAAAGGTAAAGGTGCGTATTCTAGACTTAAGTATGAATCAGGAGTTCACAGAGTTCAAAGAATACCTTCTACTGAATCAGGAGGAAGAATCCATACATCAACGGCTACAGTTGCTGTTTTACCAGAAGTTGAAACTGTAGAAGTAAATATAAACCCAAATGACTTAAGAATAGACGTATTCCGTTCTTCAGGAAACGGTGGACAAAGTGTTAACACTACTGACTCTGCGGTAAGAATAACACATATACCAACAGGAGAAGTAGTTTCTTGTCAAGATGGTAAATCTCAGTTAAAGAATAAAGAACAAGCTCTAAAAATATTAGTAGCTAGATTAAATGATAAAGCTATAGCTGAGCAAAATAAAGATATAGCAGCAGAAAGAAAGAGTCAGGTTGGTACAGGAGATAGATCTGAAAGAATAAGAACTTATAACTTCCCTCAAGGAAGAGTAAGTGATCACAGAATAAACCTAACATTATATAAGTTAGACTCATTCTTAGATGGAGATATCGATGAAATGATAGATGCTCTAATAACTGTAGACCAAACTGAAAAGATGGCATCAATATAAATCCCTATTAATCTAGGGATTTTTTTGAGCAACTTAAATTATTTTGATGCTTTTTAAAACTTTAATTAGTACTAAGGCTTTAAAATATTGGATAAATATAGTATGAATAGATTAAAATTTATATAATAACTTTGGTAATGTTATCTCCATGTGAAGTATATAATGTTATATACAATACAAGGAGGGAGAATATGATACTTAGAATAACAATAATAGGATTACTTGCTGGTGTTATTGGTACAGGTCTTGGTGGAATTATATCTGCTTTATTCAAAAGAAATGTTGACCGATATTTAGACTTTTTTATGGGTCTATCTGGGGGAATAATGCTAGCTGTAGTTGTATTTGACTTGATGAAAGAATCTATGAATGAAATCGGTGTTTTACCTACTGTAATATTTACATTTGTGGGCGTATTATTAACTATGTTTTTAAAAACAAAATTAGATATGTCTAAAGAAATGAAAGCGGGATATCTTATATTTATAAGCATATTGTTACATAATTTACCAGAAGGGTTGGCTATAGGCTCATCTTTTATGTCTACTGAAACATTAGGTATGACACTTGCAATAGTAATAGGTATACATAATGTTCCAGAAGGGTTAGCAATGGCATTAAGTTTAGTTGGAAGTAGAATGAAAATATCTAAAGTTATTTTATTTACAATAATAGCAGGAATACCAATGGGAATAGGAAGTTTCATAGGTGCTTATTTTGGAGGAGTATTTCATTCATTGATAGGGGTATTTCTTGCATTAGCAGCTGGTACAATGATGTATGTCGTGTTAGAAGAGATATTCCCAAAGTCAAGAAGCTTATATTGTATAATAGGTTTTTTAATTGGAACAATAATTGTATATTACATCTAAAAATGAGATGAAAGCAGGTATACTAAAGATGAATACTATCATAAGTAAAATAGATATAAAAAATATAGATAAAAATGAGAGATCATGTTTATGAAGAAATGAATGGAAGAGTTAGTGGAATAGTTTTAGGTGGAGATAGCAACTTTGGTTTAGAGTCAACAGTGTTAGATGTAACAACAGACACTCCTATGATACTAAGACCAGGGAGTATAACTAAAGAGGATTTGGAAAAAGTAATAGGTGAGGTTTTAATAGACCCTTCTTTAGCTAGAAAAGAGGACAATGATAAGGCTAAGGCACCAGGTATGAAATATACACATTATTCTCCAGATGCAGATGTATATATTGTATCAGGGAGTGAACACGCTATTGTAGAAAAAATAAATTCTCTTGTGGAAGAAAATGAAGAGCGTGGTTTAAAAACTGGAGTAATGTGTTTAGAAAAGAATAAAGATAATTACAAAGGTGAAGTTTTATCTTTAGGTAATACTTTAGAAGAAGTTGGAAGTAATTTATTTGATGCATTAAGACAAATGGATAAAATGAATATAGATATAGTATATTCAGAAGAATTTCCAACAGATGGAGTGGGGCAAGCTATAATGAATAGACTTTTAAAATCAGCAGGATATAAAACTATAAAAGCCTAGAAATATATCTATAAAAACATGAACAAATAATGTATAATATTACAAGATATATTCTATAACATAGATTATATAAATATAGTTGGAGGTATTGTACATATGAAAATAGGGTTAGCTAGTGACCATGGAGGATATAACTTAAAATCAGAAATAATAAAACATCTGAAAGAAAAAGGAATCGAATGTATAGACTTTGGACCAGATAATTCTCTAGAGTCAGTTGATTATCCTATATTTGGGGAAAAAGTTGCAAATGCTGTTATATCTAAGGCAGTAGATTATGGAATAGTATGCTGTGGAACAGGAATAGGAATATCATTAGCTGCTAATAAAGTTCCAGGTATAAGATGTGCTGTTGTATCGGATGTATTTTCTGCAAAAATGTCTAAAGCTCATAATGATGCTAATATGCTATCTTTAGGAGAAAGAGTATTAGGAAGAGGATTAGCTTTAGAGATTGTAGATGCATGGATAAATACAGAATTTGAGGGTGATAGACACTCGAAAAGAGTTAATATGATAAAAGAAATAGAAGAAAGATACAATAAGTAGGAGGCATAAGTAATGAGTAAAGTAATAGTAACAGATCATCCATTAATACAACATAAATTAACATTAATGAGAGATAAAAACACAGGGTCAAAAGATTTCAGAGAACTTTTAACAGAAATAAGTATGTTAATGGGATATGAAATAACTAGAAATGTACAATTAGAAGAAATAGAAATAGAAACACCAGTAACAAAAACAAAATCTAAAGTTATAGCAGGTAAAAAGTTAGGGATAGTACCTATATTAAGAGCTGGTTTAGGAATGGTAGATGGATTAGTAAGTTTAACTCCAGCTGCTAAGGTTGGACATGTTGGATTATATAGAGATCCAGAAACATTAAAGCCAGTAGAATATTACTGCAAACTTCCTCAAGATATTGAAGAAAGAGAAATGATAATAGTTGATCCAATGCTTGCTACAGGTGGTTCAGCAGTTGCAGCAATAGATGTATTAAAATCAAGAGGAGCAAACTCTATAAAATTAGTTAATTTAGTTGCAGCTCCAGAAGGTATAGCAGAGGTTCAAAAATATCATCCAGATGTAGATATATATGTAGCTGCTATAGATGAAAAGTTAAATGATCATGGATATATAGTACCTGGATTAGGAGATGCAGG
>PPYF01370574.1_pt1 | contig 19383 bp, 11 predicted proteins | sample 1559871 | NCBI WGS metagenome assembly PPYF01 (sample SAMN08240021, study PRJNA423297) | Human gut metagenome, whole genome shotgun sequencing project. | reverse complement strand
AACCATTGGGGCGAACAACCGTCCGTGTGCCGTCGTAGACCTTATCAATCGGATCTGCACTGACCGTCAGCGTTTTCTTATAGATATCCGCCTTGCCGGAGCCATTGCCCTTCATCTCGCCATTCGCGTCGAGCGTCTCAACGCTGCCGATCTTGTAGTTCGAGAGCGTATCGGTATCGCCCGAGAGCGTGAGGTCATAGTGTACATTGCGCCCCGCCTGTGCAGGCGTGCGCGCCTCCGCATCCGCACGCGTCTCCACCGAGGCATCGGGGCTGCTGTACGTCCCCTGAACCTTCAGCTGGATCTTGTTCTTGTCACGGTCGACAACACCCGTCAGATTTGCGCGTGCCATTGCATTGGCAAATATCTCATTTGTCTCGGTAAACGTGTCCTCGCCATCGTACTCCTTGATGAGATGCGGCGGGAGCTTCGTCGCGAGGTCACGTTTTTCGATCTTGTCACCCGTATGATTGATTATGCGGTTCCGGCTGCCCGAGAACTCGAAATTCTGCGTATTGATCGTCACATCATAGTCGACACCCGCAGCGTGCGCAACGCGCTCGTCATTGTACTTCGCTGAATTCAGCTGGATGTCATTGAGATTGATATCAACGAGATTGCCCCCGCCGAGATCGAGCTTGCTCGTGCTGAAATAGTTCTTGACATGATCCATGTCCTTGTAGGATTTGCCCGTCACGGTATCTTTCCAGTAGACATCCCGCGTGCCGTCATACATCTTCGTGGCATTGTTGATGTTAAAGGTAAAGTCGTTCGCCGTGACCGTGCGCTTGCGAATCGTGCCCTTGCCATACGCCGTATTTGTGATCTCATAGTTGGCCGCATAGGGCTGTGCCGCAAGCGTATTCGCGAGATTCGAGTACTGTACGTCCTTACCGTTCGGAATGACATTTCCGTTTGCATCCGTCACAACGTTCGGATTGCGCTGGAAGGCCGCATCCGTCGTGCCTGCACCATAATAGCTCACGATGCCGGTCGTATTAAACGACGCGCTCGTGATGCCGTCCGCCGCAAGCGCTGCCGCACCGCGTCCGTCGCTGTTGCCCGCCGTCACGGAGGTAATGTTCTTCGTATTGTTGACTGCGGTCGTATCATACGGCTTCGACACATTGGCAAACCCGAGTGTGATCTTGCGCTTTGCGATGGTACCCGATGCACCCGTGAGATCAAGGCCCGTTTCGGCGTCTGCCGTCGTACCGTTGTACGAAAGGGTATAGTTCTGCCCCTGCGCCCCACCAATCCTAACCTTGTATGCAATATCCTTGTTGATACCGGCATTCTTATCGGCAACACCCGCATTCACATAGTTCGCCCGGATCGTCATCGACGCGCCGTCATCGACCGCAGCGCCGTTTGCGGTGCGTACGAGCTTGTTGTCATTCGTCGTGCCGGATGCATAGGTAACATTGCCCTTTGCATCGTCGTCAATGAACTTGTCGTAGTGCCGCGTATTCGTATCCACGAGATTCGCATTGGCATCGTAGATCTTGTCGATGCCCGTTTTCTGGGCAAGGTCAAGCGTCAGCACACGGCGGTCAATCGTGCCCTGTGCCGTCTTGGTAAAGTTATTGTCCCCCGAAATATTGATGTTGCTGTTGTTCAGGTAGAATTTATACGTGACCGTCGCCGGCGTTCCATTTGTCGCGTTCGCACTGCTGTACTGCGTCCCCGTCGTATCCATGACAAGGTCGTTGCGCAGGTCGACCGTATTCCCGTTCAGTACAACACTCGCCGTCGTGATATAGTTCTTCACATCATTGGACGCACTCGAACCGTTATACTTCACCGTCTTCGTGCCGTCATAGACCTTCGCTGCATTGGACGCGGCAAAGGTCACATCACTCGCATTGATGTTCGCCTTCGTGATCGTCCCCTTGCCGTAGCCGTTCGTCGCAAACTCATAGTTGTTCGCGCCGAACGCCGTGCCCATCGCCGTGCCGATGCCCGCGTACTGCACGGATTTGTTCGTGCCCGCGTTCGGGTTGGCGGCAAAGGTCGCATCCGTTGTGCCCGTACCGTACTGACTCGTGACACCCGTCAGCCCCGTGATCGTTGTGCCGCTGACACGAGCAGCATTATCCTGTGAGAGCACCGACGCATCGGCAGCCGAAACAGACGGTGTGATCGACGTATTCGTCGGTGTACCGTCATAGCTCTTCGTCACAGGTGCAAAGGTGACATCCACCTTGCGCTTCGTGATCGTGTTATTATTGGTAGAGATAGGTGCAGTGATTGTATTGCCGTTGTATTTCAGATTGTAGTTGCCCGCGTTTGCCGTGTCGAGCTTGACATCATAGTTGACGACCTTGCCCGTACCGGCGTGCTTGTCCGCATACGTCGCCGTCGACTCGTTTGTCGCGCCGTCGCCGGAGACCAGCCCCGTCATGCCGATGATGTCGTTCGCCGTATTGACGACTGCGTTCGCGGAGTTCTTTGCCACGCCGAGTACACCCGTCGTTGCGTCGTAGGTCTTTGTCAGCGGGCTCTTGACCGTAACCGTGACATCCTTCTTCGTGATAACGCCGTCGTACTTCTTCGCAAAGGTCGATGCCCCGCCGAGCGAGAAGTTCCCACTCTGCCCTGTGTAGCTCAGATTGTAGGTCACGCGGTTGGCCGATCTGCCGTTATCGACATTCTTCGTATCGTACTCGGCGGAGATCACCTCCAGATCGTTCAGAACATTGACGTGATTGCCATTGATGTTCACGGTCGCGCTTGTGATGTACTTCTTCTGATCGCTCGGCGCACTTGAGCCGTCCGTCCACTTGACCGTCTTTGTGCCGTCATAGGTCTTCGATGCCTGCGTGATGGAAAAGTCCACCGAAGTCGGATTCAGCACGTACGGCGTAATCTCGCCAAGCCCCTTCGCCGTCGAGGCGATCGTATAGTTCCCCGCATCCGCTCCGCCAAGCGTAAGCCCCGAGTAGTTGACCCAGTTCTTCTGCGCAGTGCCGCCGATCGTCTCCGTCGTGCCATCGCCGTTGACGTTCTCACTCTGGAACGATTCCGTATGCGTGGCGAGATTGACGGTATCGCCTGAGAGGACACCGTCCGTGCCCGTCTTGAAGCCGACCTTTGTCGGGTCGACAGTCTTCGTACCGTCATATTCCTTCGTGATCTTTTCAAACGCACCCGAAAGATCCTTCGGCGTGATCTTTCCTGTCGCCGAAAGTTTGAGTCCGTTCTCCGCATTCGTCGGTGTAGGTGTGCCGTTGGCAAACGCATAGTTGCGCGCGTCGCCACCCGTAATGTAGATGTTATATTCGATTGCTTTGTCAATGATATTGCGCGGGGTCACAGAGTCATGCGCGACGTTCTTGTCGTTCGCCGTGTTCGCGCTGTTGCGGTAGTTCGCCTCGATGTGGAAGGACGAGCCGTCGTTCACGAGCTCCTTTGAGCCTGTGGTATACGCCACGTTGCCCTTTGCATCGGTCTTCGTAAGTGCTTTCCAGTGCTTTGTATCGGTATCAACAACACCTGTCTGCCCGTCGTATACCTTGTTGATGTCCGTATTGTTCACGAGCGCGAGACTGAGCACACGGCGCGTAATCTTGCCCTCGCCGTAGACCTTTGCCTTGCCGTCCTCGAGTTTGCGTCCGCCGAGTGTGTAGTTCTTGATTTTCTCCCGATCACCACTCGCGACGACGTTATACATGACCTTGTCCGCATCGTAGGCGTTCGGTGTCGGGTTATGTGCAGCGGTGGTGAACTGCGCTCCATCCGCCGTCAGATGGAACGTCACATCATCTCCTGCAATCACACCCGTCGAGGGTCCCGTCGAGGGGGAGAGCTTCCAGCCTGTGGGGACGTTGTACGTCGTTGTTCCGTCGTACTCCTTCGTCGCATGTGACGTCACGTTGTGATCGTCCACCACGTCGAAGTTATTCGGGGCAATGTTGCGGCGGTTGATTGTCCCCTTGCCGTAGACATTCTTCTCAACGGAATAGTTTCCCGCCGAAGGCGAGCCAAACTTCGTGCGGAATGCCTCTCGCATATTCGTATACTGCACATCGTGCGGCGTGCCATTGCTGGCGTTGACATTCTCGGCAAACGTCGCATCGGTATTTCCGCGCCCGTAGGTACTCTTGTAGTTGGCAGGTGCCGCCGCCATCTTCGTTAGATATTGATTCGTGAGATCGAGTGCCGTCACATTATCATCACTCAGGATGTCGTCGATGACCGCGCTGCCTATCGTATCCGTAATTTCCTTAACAGACACCGTCGTATTCTTTGCGTTGCCGTCGTAGGTCTTGCTCACGTCGTTCATGACGATCTTCAGTGCACGCGGTGTGATTTTGCCCGCATTGGCGACGGTCGTCGTCACGCCCGCTGTCGCCGTCGCTGCGCCCGCGCCCGTGATGTCAACGATCTTATAGTCGTCCGCATAGTTTCCTGTGAGCTCTGCCGTATAGGTGACATTCTTCGTCGTGATATCGTCCGTAATCGCATCGTAGGCTACGTCCTTGCCCTGACCGCCGCCAAAGCCCAGATACACTGCCGAGGAGTTGTTCGTGCGCTTCTCCGTGATGCCGTTATGTGTCACCCAGCCGGTAAAGGTGATGATCGTGTCCTTGTCCGCCACAGCGGCACGGTTGCCGTCCGTATGTGCCGCAAGCCCGTCGTAGACCTTCTCGATGCTGTGCGTCTGCGCATGAAGCGCGGCAGGGGTAATAGACCCGTCTGCTGTAACATGGGCGGGGTTTGTGTTGTTGACATCTTCGAGATTTTTTAGCGTTGTCGCTGTCGCCGAGCCGAACGTATAGTTCGACAGTGGATTGTTCGTATTGTCATCCGTATGTGCGACGATGTCATAGGCAACATAATGTGCCTCTGAGACATGGGACGTACGGTTGCTGCCGTCTCTATCGCTGGAGAAATAGCCATGTGAGTCCTTCTTCAGCTTAAAGGTAATCTTGCCCGCGTCATGGGCAACGATGCCTGTATTGCCGCTCGTCGCCGTGGGCGTGACAAGCGACGCCCCCTGCGGAAGGTCGGAGAGATCCGTCCCGTCGTAGACCTTCGACGCATTGGCGATTGTCCCGTCCGCCTTTCGCACCTGGAACCCCGAGGGATCGATACGGCGGCGCGTGATCTCGCCCTTCCCGTACTGCTTATCTGCAATCGCATAGTTATGATTCGTGCCGAGTGCACCGGCGAGTCCGACGTACTCTACAACACGGTCGCCTGCGTTACGGTTCGCCTTGAACGTTGTCCCCGAGAAATCGCCATAGCTGCTCGTCGCACTCGAAAGAGCAGCCGCACTAATGCCCGCTGCCGTCGTACCATCTGCCGTCGTGACCGCCCCCGACAGGCCATCGTCGAGTGCTGTCACATTCTTCGTTGCGTTGTCCGCTGTGCCGTCATAGACCTTCGTCACATCGCCGAAGGTGAGCTTTAGGTCACGCGGTGTAATCGTCCCCGTATAGCTTCCTGACACGCTCGCACTATTGGTGACCATTGTCGTGTGCGCCGTAGTGTCGAAGGTATAGTTATCCGCTTCGGCACCCGTGCCGCGGTCAAACTTCGCCGTGTACGTCACCGCCTGCGACGTGGGAGCATTCGCCGCATTATCCCATGCGACATTCGGCGATGCGTACATCGCCGTCGAGGTGTTCGTGCGTGTCTCACCCGAGACAAAGCCTGAGAGCGTGACGAGAGCATCACCGATGATGTCGTTGCGGTTGCCGTCCGTCTGGTTCTGCTTTGCGTCGTAGACCTTCGTGATATGATTGTTGACGACCGTCGCCGTGAGTGCCTTCGGGGTGATGCGCCCTTGTCCCGTCGCGTCAAACGCGCTGCTGAGCGAGTGCTTCGTCACACCATCTGCATCGAGGACGTAATAGTCATCCAGCTTATGCCCGATACCGTCTGAATCCGTATGGGTATCTGCCACGCCCGTGACATTATAGGCAATCTTGCGCGCCTCAGCGACGTTCTTTGTACTATTTGCTCCCGCAGCATCCTTGAACGTCCCCGTGCCGCCCGTCAGAGCAAATTTGATATGTCCCTGATCGCGCGTGACGATGCCGACATTTCCACTTGCCGGCGCATTCGTCGAAAGATAGACACTCCCTCCCGGCGTATAGGTCGCATTTCCGTCATAGACCTTCTCCGCTGTGACCTCTGCATTCGTCGCACTGTCATAAACTTTGAAACTGTCGCGCGTGATCTCGCGTCGGATAATCTCGCCAGCGAGGTAGACTGTGTTTCCGACCACCTTATTTCCATTTCCCACAGCAGGGATGGGCGGCAGGTAGAGATCATAGTTCCCCGCATCCGCGCCGCGCAGTCCGACGTTCTTATACTGCAGACTATGGTCGCCGACATGAATCTGCTTAGCTCCTGTCGTATCGGTGTACGTCGGGTCAGTAACCTGCGTCAGGTCAACGTCATCGGGGTTGTCGCCGTCGTCCAGCATGATTTCACCCTTATGGTGTGTGGGAGAAGTCACTGTGGAGGCAGGTGCATAGTTGTCCTTGTTCAGCGTTATGTTCGGCGTCGTCGTCCCCGTCTGCTTCATCGCGAGGTCGAGCACCGCATCCGTACCGTCGTAGATTTTAGCGTCAGCCCTAGTCTTATTGATTTTTAGATAGAGTGGTGCCTTGGTGATGGTCGCTTTACCCGTGATGTTGCTAAGCGATGCATTATTGAAGTAGTAGTTCGCCGCATCATCACCAGAAAAGCGGATGCTGCCTGTGAACTTGACGGGTTTATCGACACCGACGTTCTTGTCTGCATGCGTCCCCGCAGCAACTGGCGTCCCGCCGGCATCCACATAGGCAAGGTTGTACGCCCGCGCCTTGAAATTACCCGTAGTGAAGTCAAGATTAACGGAGTGCGCCTCAATATCTTCCGTGGTGAAGCCCGAGGAGTGGATATTTCCGCTCGTGAGTGCACGAATAAACGCATCCGTAACGTCGCTCTTGCCGTTATACATGCGTTCGGGTTTAATCGTACCGTCGTTAAGCTTTACCTCGCGCTGTTTGACCGTGACATTGACACCGCGCAGGTTTGGGCCATCCTGATCCGACCAGAGGATCGCCTTCGTCCCCGCGTTGCGGATGCCGTTCGTCTTGTCGAAATCGTTCGTTCCCGTGTTCACATAGTCATAGATATGGTCGAGGTTCGGCGTGCCGTTAGCGTTGTACTGCATCGCTCCTGCGTAGGTAACCACATTCGACTTGCCGCCCACGACGGTATCGCCCGCCGTATTCTTGCCCACGATCTTGACGTACTGGCTGTTGTAGGTCGTCTCGATATCCGCGCCCTTATTGGATTTCGCCGTATTCGCGGGATCCGTATTCAGCGTCCCGTTTGCGTTAAAGTAACGCGTGTCATACGTCGCCGTCGCCGTACCATCCATAAACGCTGTCAGGAGCGGCAGTGTCCGCCCCTCATAGATGCGCCACTTCGCCCCGGGAGCACCGGTGTTGTTGATGGTATTGCCCCATGCAGCATAGGTATCAACGGAATAGCCTGACGGTGCATTCGCTCCCTCTGGAGTAAATCCGCCAGAGGAGGGCAGAAGCTCGGTTGCCTTTCCCGTTCCTTTGTTGATCGTATAGGTTTTTTTAATTGCAGATGTAATACTAGAGTATGAGAATCTCCCTCCTATATGGTAGGAATTATTCACATGCGTCCCTGCTGACGGATTCATATAGTAGATAAAAGCGGCCCCAGCCGGAGTGTTAGGTGGACTTGGACTTGTATCGGTAGTTATTACGTCACTGTACGTATTATTGATCGTAGTACCACCTGCAGAATACCCTACAATGCCTCCACCTGCACCGATGGTTGCCTTGCTGTACGCACTGTCAATCGTCGTGTCTGTCGTGTATCCGACAATGCCGCCATGCCGTCCATTTGCACCACTTACCGTCGTCGTACGATCTACATAGACATTGTTCAACGTCGTATTGCCTGCCGTATAGGCGGCAATCCCCCCCGCATAGGACGTCGAATTGACTACGCCTGTCACCTCTGCGCCTGTAACGCCCAGATTATCAATGCGTGCTCCATTGATTTCACCAAATGCTCCTGCACGGGAGGTTCCTGACACAGTGAAATTTTGTATACGAAAGAAGTTCCCGTCAAACTTTCCCGAGAACGCTGCATGTGTATCCCCACCAATGGGCGTGAGCGACTTTTTCGTCCCTGCCACCGCATCATAAAAGTCGATGTCATTCGCGAGCATATAGTTTTTCGTAAGGTCGTTATTGATATTTTGGAACTGTGTCGGCGTGCTGACCAACTGGTAGTAGTTATCTGCCGACACCGCATTGGCGCCATTGACCTTGTATGCCGTCGCAGCAGGTTCTGCCCCACTCTTATAACCGACATGCGCATAGCCGCCATTCGCCGCTGTATCCGTATGGAGGACCACGGGACTGGTCGTCGCATCATGAACATTTGCCGCATCGAGGATGCGGATACTCCTGCCGTAGACTTCAACCTTATTCGCCGTGATCGAGCCCATATTGACGACATCGGCTTTGCCAACATCTCCTGCCGAGGTGCTGAGTGGAGATGCCCCGCCGGCCTTGAACGCTGGCGTGTTCAGGGTCGATTCTTCCTGTGTAGAGACATAGAGATTCCCTACGTTCACGGATGCTGTCTTGCCGAAAATTACGCCGTTCGGGTTGACGAGGTAGATGTCACCGCCTGTATTCTTGATTGTGCCGTTGATGGCAGACGTATTCCCGCCCGTCACGATGTTCAGGTAGTTCTTTCCATCGTATTCGACTTTCTCGCCCTGCTTGACAGAGTAGTCTGCCCACTTGATCACGTTATTCGCGGCAGTTGCCGTGATATTTGTATCCGTCCCCGCCGCTGTCGCGGCACGTCCGACAGTGACACCCGCCGTATAGTCATGCTCGCCCGTCGGCGCGGCGGCGGCAACCTGCGGAATCAGAAAAGCGCCCGCGACGCCTGCGAGCAGTGCATAACGCACACGCTGTGTCAATTCCCGTGTCCGATACTTTCCCATGATTCCGATCTCCCATCTGGTACAATATTTCTTATCTATATTTATCGAAAGTTATAGCTCATTTCATAATAGCATAGATGCGTGAAGAAGACAAGAAATCCCGTCGAATAGTCCTAGGACAATTCGACGGGATTGGTCTGTTATATACTCATCAAAATATCGCTTTTGCTAAAGAATACGTTATTGCATTGGCTGTAATGGAACACTCCAATCGGATCATTCTCTTTCATTATTACTGGCGCCCCTATCGGCTCGCTATGCTAGCCACTTCCCCCGCTGTGGCGGGGGAAGCTAATATTCCCCGTTTCAATTGGCAGCGGAACTTAGTATATCAAACATCAAAAACCTCCCCCACTTTTGCGGGGGAGGCGAACCGCCTCAGCGGTAATGGGCACAAGTCCATAATATTTTTACTTTAACAGGCTGAGCACTGTGCTTGAGTTCTGGTTTGCCTGCGCAAGCATCGCCTGTGCCGCCTGCGTGAGGACGTTGTTCTTCGTGTACGCCGTCATTTCCTTCGCCATATCCGCATCGCGAATGGTTGACTCCGACGCCTGCACGTTCTCCGATGCAACGACGAGATTGTTGCTCGTATATTTGAGGCGGTTCTGCACCGCACCGATATTGACCGCCTCATCCGTTGCCTTAATCAGGGCACTCTCAAACACATTGATCGCCGCATTTGCCGCCTCACGTGTCGTAACCTGGATCTTTGGACCTGCGCCAACAACATCAATGCCAGGTCCGAGAGGTGCTAAATTACGATCCCAGCCAGCTCCATTCTGCGACTGAAGCCCGAGGGCAACGGAACGCATATCGGTAAAGCCGACCTTAATCTCCTGATTCGCCCGCGTTCCTGTCTGGAGGACGAGCGCATTATCCGGAGACGGATTCTCCGCACGCACTGTTTCCTTAAATGCATCGAGGACAGCATTGACCTCGTTGCGCATCTTTCCTTCGCTGTCCGTCACGCAGAAGCTAACGCCCGCAATCTGTCCATATACTCCGGGCACATTTGCCCGAATCGTAATTCCGGGCTGATTATCCGGTGTATAAACATCTCGTCCATACGCATCAACTCCGACAAGCTCATTCGTGCTGTATATTCCCGCATGAGCTGCCGTAATGATACCGATCGCCGCATTGATATCAAGTGTATTGCCGATGGGAGAAATCGACCCCGTATATGTGATGCCGTTTCGCACCCACGTTGCCGTAATCGTATCGGATGGGTTAATACCGACATCATTGCCATCTCTGCGCTTTAGCTCTACCAGAGGCGTGAGTCCATCCGTGTCCGTTGCCAAGCTCATATTGGTCAGGCTTGTCTGAGTTCCATTACCTGCTGGAAGTTCCCCCCCCACGAAGCCATTTCGCGACCCATCAACCAGATACTTGCCGTTGTATGTCGTCAGCGCGTTCTCGTCGATCTGGTCGATCATCTTGTCGACCTCGATCTGGATGAGGCGACGGTCGCCATCTGTGTTCGTATCGTTGGCGGCGTTGATCGCCTTTTCCTTCAGTGTCTTGAGGACCTCGATGGTGGACTGCACGGCTCCCTCTGCCGTACGCAGAAGTGCGGCACCGTTCTTTGTATTTTTATCATCCTGATCGAGGGAGCGCACCTGCACGCGCATCCGCTCGGAGATCGCCATCCCCGAGGCATCGTCGCCGGCGCTGTTGATCTTCATGCCCGAAGAAACCTTTTGCAGGCTCTGTGACAGCGCGCTCTGATTCTTGTTCAACGTGTTGAGCGTATTCACCGCCGACATATTGTTTTTGACCACCATCGCCATAAAGACTGCCTCCCTGACTGTTATCTATGGTTCGTCCATGCCATTCTATGATTGCATAAATAGACGGAATCCGCCGTCCTAATATTTTTATCGACGAAAGGAAGGGACAACTTAAGAATGTACTATTATTTTATTTTCATTCTTTCTTCCGTACGACACGATACACAGGACATCACGCGACTCATCTGATTTTGTCCTGATCATCAGGAGAAAACCATGCCGTTTTCCTGGGCAAACGCGCGCAGTTCATCCTCCGGCAGCTCTGCGATCTGAGCTGCTGTATGGAGTGGTGTGCCTGCCCGCATAAAGCGCAATGCGGTATGAAGCGTGCCAGCCTGACGCCCCTCAGCTCGCCCCTCGGCTCGCTCCTCGGCTCGCCCGCGCCGCATTCCCTCTTCGATGCCAGCACGGTGTTGTTTCTGGTATTCCATATAGAGTGTCATGTATTCCCGCCTCATTTCGTCCTGTCGTTTGACACGTTCAACTTCCTGCTCCATTTCTTGTGCGAGTTCGCTCTGTGCCTTCTGTCCATCAACGAATTTCACAATTGGCTTGTATCTTCTGCTCTCATTATAGATAACCCCTTCCCTCCGGTCAACATAAGCATCAAAAAAGGAGCCCCTTGCGGGACTCCCAATGTTTTTGATAAAAGAGCTTAGCCAAGGATCACGAGCGAGTCGCGTACCTTGACAGACTGGCCTGCCGTGACGTTGATCGCCTTGACCGTGCCGTCTGCATCCGCAGCGATCTCGTTCTGCATCTTCATCGCCTCAAGGATGAGGAGCGTGTCGCCTGCCTTGACCGTCTGACCGACCGAGACTTTGACCTCAACAATCTTGCCCGGCATCGGTGCATCCACCGAGCGCTCACCGGCGGCAGCAGCCTTCGGTGCAGCAGCGGGAGCAGCCGGAGCAGCAGCATTCGGCGCAGCTGCCGGAGCGGCGGCCTTCGGTGCAGCAGGGGCAGCAGCAGCTGCTGCGCGTACTTCCTCAACCTCGACTTCGTAAGCAGTGCCGTTGACCGTGATGTTGAACTTTTTCATGTGTGATTCCTCCAACATTAAAATTGATGACAGATTTTTATCTCGCAGGACGCTCAGCGTCTGCTGCGGTTGGCAAGCGTCCAGACCTCGGCGGGTTTGACGCTCACAGCAACGACCTTGTTGCCCGTCGTCGCCTGGACGGCGGCGGTAATGGCGGCGATGACTTCGGGCGCCACATTGTTTGCAGCCATTCTATCCCTCCTGCTGAATCAAAGCGGAATGTTCCCGTGCTTCTTCGCGGGGTTGTCCTCACGCTTGCTCGAAAGAGCGTTGAGTGCCGTGATGATGTAGGGGCGCGTCTCGCTCGGCGTGATGACCATGTCGATGTAGCCGCGCTCTGCCGCCTTGTACGGGGTTGCGAACTCCTCGATGTACTCTGCCGTACGTGCCTCCTTGTCGGGATCCTTGCGGAAGATGATGTTTGCCGCACCCGCAGGTCCCATGACGGCGATCTCAGAGGTCGGCCATGCCATGACCTGATCGGCACCCAGCTCACGGTTGCACATGGCGATGTAGGAACCGCCGTACGCCTTGCGCGTGATGACCGTGATCTTGGGCACGGTTGCTTCGCTGTATGCGTAGAGCATCTTCGCGCCGTGACGGATGATGCCGCTGTACTCCTGATCGACGCCCGGCAGGAAGCCCGGAACATCGACGAGGTTGACGAGCGGGATGTTGAACGCATCGCAGAAGCGGATGAAGCGCGAGGACTTGTTCGATGCGTCGACATCGAGGCAGCCCGCCATGACGTTCGGCTCGTTCGCAATGATGCCGACGGTACGTCCGTCAAAGCGCGCGAAGCAGCAGATGATGTTCGTTGCGAAGTGCTGATGTACCTCGTAGAACTCGCCGTTGTCGACGAGGCTGCGGATGACATCCTTCATGTCATACGGTGCGTTCGGGTTGTCCGGCACGACCGTGTTGAGGCTCTCATCCTGACGATTCGGATCGTCGCCCGTCTCCACGCGCGGCGTTTCCTCCATGTTGTTGCTCGGGAGGAAGGAGAGCAGGTAGCGGATCTGCTCGATGCAGTCCTCATCGTTCTCCGCCGCGAAGTGTGCGACGCCGGAGCGGGAGTTGTGCGTCATCGCACCGCCAAGCTCCTCCGCCGTGACCTCCTCCGCCGTGACGGACTTGATGACGGCAGGTCCGGTGATGAACATCTGGCTCGTGTTCTTCACCATGAAGATGAAGTCCGTGAGCGCCGGGCTGTAGACCGCGCCGCCCGCGCAGGGTCCCATGATGACGGAGATCTGCGGGATGACACCCGATGCCTTCGTGTTGCGGTAGAAGATGCCGCCGTAGCCCGAGAGCGCATCGACCGCCTCCTGGATGCGTGCGCCGCCCGAATCGTTGATGCCGATGCAGGGTGCGCCCATCTTCATGGCGAGGTCCATGACCTTCCAGATCTTATGTGCGTGCTTTTCGCCGAGCGAGCCGCCCTCGACCGTGAAGTCCTGTGCAAATGCGTAGACAAGACGTCCGTCAATCGTGCCGTAGCCCGTCACAACGCCCTCGCCGGGCAGTTCCTTTTTCTCCTGTCCAAAATTGGTGCAGCGATGGCGCACGAACATGTCGAGCTCGACGAAGGTGTCCTCATCGAACAGCAGGTTCAGGCGCTCACGTGCGGTGAGTTTGCCCTTGCTGTGCTGCTTTGCGATGCTCTTTTCACCACCGCCCTGCATGAGATGCTCTTTTTTCGCCAGCATCAGCTCAATTTTTTCCTGGACTGTGGACATTCTATCCCTCCTGTATCTCTGTCAAATCCTCGGGTTGCCCGAGGAGATCAACTGCGGCAGTATGCTGCTCAGCGATCCGGATGCTCACAGATTTCGAGGAGAACGCCCTTCGTCGCCTTCGGATGAAGGAAGGCGATCTTTGCGCCGCCCGCACCGATGCGCGGCTTCTCGTCGATCATGCGGACGCCCTTCGCCATGAGGTCAGCAATGGCGTTCTCGATGTTGTCGACGCGCAGGGCAACGTGCTGGATGCCCTCGCCCTTCTTCTCGATGTATTTTGTGATCGGGCTGTCAGGCGCCGTGCCGATCAGCAGCTCAATCTCACTGCCGTTCGGCGTCGGATGAAAGGTCGTCGTGACCTTCTGCTCTGCGACGGTCTCCTGATTCGTGCAGGGAATGCCGATGATGTCCGACCAGAGTTTCTTTCCTTCTTCGAGATCCTGTACGGCAATGCCGATGTGATCTACACCAAGAATTTTGAACATGTCAAACTTCCTCCTTGGAGAAGTGCGTCTCTGCGCACTCACTCACTTCGTTAACATTTCGCTCATGACCCCGCCCACTACGGTGTATGGGTCGGTCTCATGCGCCTTGATTCGCGCCACATAGTCGTCCAGTCGTCCCGTATCGACGATGCGGCTCTCGATGCTCCGCCGTACGCCCGCATGGAGGATGTCGAGCATCTCATCGCGCGTGCGGCGGGTGCGCCGCTCGGCAAGCACACCGTTCTCCTCGATGTGGCTGCGGTGCTCCTCGATTGTGTCGACGAGCTCCGTGATGCCTTCGCCGCGGTTCGCGACGACCTTGCGGATGGGCGGACGCCAGTCAGACATGTGATCGTCCAGATCGAGCATCATGTTGATCTCGCGGACGAGCTTGTCTGCCCCGTCGAGATCGGACTTGTTGATCGCGAACACATCGCCGATCTCCAAAATGCCCGCCTTGATCGCCTGAATGTCATCGCCCATGCCCGGAATCAGCACAACCATCGTCGTGTCCGCCGCCCGCACAATATCCACCTCGGACTGCCCGACGCCGACGGTCTCGACAAAGATGACATCTTTGCCGAACGCATCCATCGCCTTGACTGCATCCGCCGTCTTGTGGGAGAGGCCGCCGAGGCTGCCGCGTGTGCCCATGCTGCGGATGAAGACGCCCTCGTCGAGCGTCAGGTCATTCATACGGATGCGGTCGCCCAGTATGGCGCCGCCGGAAAAGGGGCTTGTGGGGTCGACGGCAATGATGCCGACGGTCTTTCCGCGCTTTCTGTACTCCTTGGCAAGCTTATCCGTCATCGTGCTCTTGCCGGCACCCGGCGGACCTGTGATGCCAAGGACGTAGGCATGACCAGTATGCGGATAGAGCGCCTTCATGATGTCGGTGGCATCCGCCCGCTCATTCTCGATCGCCGTGATGGCGCGCGAAAGTGCCAGGCGATTGCCCTTCAGCACCTCGGCTGCAATATCCATACGCCCACCTCCTTCGCGCTGTGATTTCATAAGAACATAGGGAATGGATGACCGGACAATCGGATTGCCTGTCATCCATCCTTTCAGGAAAGCACCGCACGAGGCAGTGTCTCCAAGCAAATCAGGCGCTTATGCCTTCACATGTTCCTTGATGAAATTCACAACGTCGCTCGTCGGTGTGCCCGGCGTGAAGACCTCGGCAATGCCCGCTGCCTTCAGCGCAGGGATGTCGCCCTCGGGGATGACGCCGCCGCCGATGACGAGGACGTCGTCCATTCCCTTGCCGCGGATGAGCTCGACAACCTTCGGGAAAAGATGCGGATGCGCACCCGAGAGAATGCTCAGCGCAACGACGTTGACGTCTTCCTGCAGAGCAGCCTCGGCGATCTCCTCCGGCGTCTGGCGAAGTCCCGTGTAGACGACCTCAAAGCCGGCATCGCGCAGGGCGCGTGCGACGACCTTCGCGCCGCGATCATGACCATCCAGACCCGGTTTTGCAACGAGCACTCTGATTTTTTCTGCCATTTTTCTATTCCTCCTGAACGGAGCCGCCGCACGCCTCGTGCGGCGTCCCCTGTGCATTCATCCAACAGCCGTTCGCGCGTACCGCTTAGAGATTGACGTGTGCCTCGTACTCGCCGAACACCTCACGCATGACACCGCAGATCTCGCCGAGTGTCGCGTAGGTCTTGACCGCTGCGAGGATATGCGGCATGAGGTTCTCGTGCTCGTCGGCACAGGCCTTCTTGAGCGCGGCAAGGGCTGCCTGAACGGCGGCGTTGTCGCGCTTTGCCTTCATGGCCTCGACCTTTGCCTTCTGCTTCTCGCCGACGGAAGCGTCCACCTTGAGGAGGTTCTTCGGAGCTTCCTCCTCCACTTGGAACTTGTTGACGCCGACGATGACGCGTGCACCGGACTCAACGTCCATCTGCCACTTGTATGCGCTGTCCTGGATCTCTTTCTGGATGTAGCCCTTCTCAATCGCCGCAACCGCGCCGCCGAGATCGTCGATCTTCTTGATGTACTCCCACGCCTCTTTCTCGATGCGGTTCGTCATCGCCTCGACGTAGTAAGAGCCGGCGAGCGGATCAACCACATCGGCAAGTCCGCTCTCGTACGCCACGATCTGCTGCGTACGGAGGGCAACCATGACCGACTCCTCCGTCGGAAGCGCGAGCGCCTCGTCACGGGAGTTCGTATGGAGCGACTGCGTGCCGCCCATGACCGCCGCTGCGGTCTGGAGCGCGACGCGGACGATGTTGTTGTTCGGCTGCTGTGCGGTGAGCATCGAGCCTGCCGTCTGCGTATGGACGCGGAGCATCATGGATTTCGGCTTCTCTGCATGGAAGCGCTCCTTCATGACCTTCGCCCAGATGCGGCGGGAGGCGCGGAACTTCGCGACCTCCTCGAGGACGTTGTTGTGTGCGTTCCAGAAGAAGGAGAGGCGTCCGGCAAACGCATCGACACTGAGACCTGCCTTGATCGCAGCCTCAACGTAGGCAATGCCGTCCGCGATGGTGAATGCAATCTCCTGCGAAGCCGTGGAACCGGCCTCACGGATGTGGTAGCCCGAGATGGAGATGGTGTTCCAGTTCGGGACGTTCTTGGAGCAATATTCAAAGATGTTTGTGATGAGGCGCATGGACGGGCGCGGCGGGAAGATGTACGTGCCGCGTGCCGCATACTCCTTCAGAATGTCATTCTGGATGGTGCCCTTAAGCTTGTCCGCCGACACGCCCTGCTTCTCTGCCACAGCAATATACATTGCGAGCAGGACGGATGCAGGAGCGTTGATCGTCATGGACGTGGAGACCTTGCCGAGATCGATCTGATCAAAGAGGATCTCCATATCGGCAAGGGAGTCGATCGCGACGCCAACCTTGCCGACCTCGCCCTCGGAGATCGGATCCGTGGAGTCGTAGCCGATCTGCGTTGGGAGGTCAAATGCACAGGAAAGTCCCGTCGCACCGCTCTCGATGAGGTAACGATAGCGCTTGTTGGACTCCTCCGCCGTGGAGAATCCTGCGTACATGCGCATCGTCCAGAAGCGTCCGCGATACATCGTTGGCTGCACGCCGCGCGTGTAAGGATAGACGCCGGGGAAACTGATGTCCTCTGCATAGTCCGTCTCCTGGATATCGAGCGGGGTGTAGAGGCCCTGCTCGGGGATGTGCGGACGTGCCGGGAACTTTGCCGTGGCTTTTTCTACGGCAGCATTGTACTTGTCAAGCTCCGCCTGGATCTTTTCATTGCTCATGAAAGTCTTCTCCTTTACCTTTTACAGTTCTCATTGGGTTATATAATATATACTGTGGACGGGGGCGCAGATGCCGCGCTCCCGAAAGCACCGATGGATACGTCGGCTTACTTCTGCATCGATCCTGTGGCCAGGAAGCGCTGATGGAAGGACAGCGCCTCGTCCAGCAGATGCGGTGTCTGTGCGCCCTTCGTTGCGGCAAGGGCGCGCTCGTAGTAGTCGAGCAGGAGCGGACGGAAGTCCGGGTGTGCGCAGTGGTTGATGATCTCGAGGGCACGCTCACGCGGGCACTTGCCGCGCAGGTCGGCAACGCCCTGCTCCGTGATGACGACGTCCACGTCGTGTGCGCCGTGGTCGACGTGCGAACAGAACGGAACGATGGACGAGATCTTGCCGCCCTTTGCCTCGGACTGCGTATAGAAGATCGTGAGGTAGGCGTTGCGTGCGAAGTCGCCGCTGCCGCCGATGCCGTTCATCATCTTTGAGCCCGTGACGTGCGTGGAGTTGACGTTGCCGTAGATGTCGACCTCGATCGCCGTGTTCATCGCAATGACGCCGAGACGGCGGACAACCTCGGGGTTGTTCGAGATTTCCTGCGGACGGAGCATCATGATCTTCTTGTACTTATCGATGTCCTTGTAGAAGCGCTGGAGTCCCTCAGGCGACGGCGAGAACGCCGTGCCGGACGCAAATTTCAGCTTGCCCGCATCGGCGAGGTCGAACATGCCGTCCTGAATGACCTCGGTATAGACCTCGAGATCCGTGAAATCGGAGTTCACAAACCCGGCGATAACGGCGTTCGCCACATTGCCGACGCCCGACTGCAGGGGAAGCAGTCCCTTGGGCATGCGCCCCTCGGCGATCTCCTTTTTGAGGAAATCCACCGTGAACGCGCCCATTTTGCGTGCAATATCATCGACCGGCGCAAGAGCGCGGGTCTTGTCCGTGATGTCGCAGGGAACGATGTATTTGATTTTCTCATGCGGACATGGAATGAACGTCGTGCCGATGCGGTCGCCCGCCTTTGTGATGGGGATGGGCAGACGATTCGGCGGATCGAGCGGGATATAGATGTCGTGCATTCCGACGAGTTCCATCGGCTGGCTCGTGTTCACCTCGACGATGACCACATCTGCACTCTGAACGAACGACGGGGTATTGCCGACCGAGGTGGAAGGGATGATGCCCTCCTCCGTGATGGCGACCGCCTCCACGAGGGCAACATCGATCTTGCCGAGGAAGCCTTCGCGCGACTGCTGTGCCACCTCGGAGAGGTGCATGTCGATATAGTTGATCTTGCCGGAGTTGATGGCGCTGCGCAGTGCCGTGTTCGTCTGGTACGGGAGGCGCTGTTTGATCCCCTCTGCCTCTGCGAGTGCACCGTCGAGCTCAGGGCCCGTCGAAGCCCCCGTCCAGATATTTACTTTGAACGGATTCTTCTTCATGCGTTCAGCGATGGCAAGCGGCACTGCCTTCGGATAGCCGGACGGAGTGAAGCCGCTCGCACCGATGGTCATACCGTTGGCAAAGTACTCCGCTGCCGTCTCCGCACTTACAATACGATCCGTCAGGGACTTCGGTACGCGATCGGAAATATCGATCATAGAATAACCTCCCTCAGATACAGCGGACAGTACGCGGAACACACGAACTATCACAGCACATGTCTCATGACTGTGATTTTTGTTTCATGATTCCCTTACCGCCGTCACCCATGAATACTCTCCTGACGCAGTCGGCATATAATTTTGACAGCAATCTTGAATCCCTCTGTTTTCTCGTAAATCCCCCGTAAATAGGGGCTGTATGGGGTATCCGAAATAACTGTAGATTATCGTACCTCTCTACGCCAATTATATCTTTCCTAAGAATATCACGAAAAAAAAATGCCGTCAAGATTACATTGACGGCATTTTCTGTGAATTTGTGAAAAAAGAGGAAAAGTATTTATTCGTCCTGTAAGGAAGCACTGATAAACTCAGCACCGCCATCTTAGTGCATCTTTTTTGCCCGCTCAATGCCTGCAAATCCTCCACATAGCTTTGGCTATGCGTCCGGTTTGCCTCCTCAATCGGA
>PPYF01621277.1_pt1 | contig 19385 bp, 17 predicted proteins | sample 1559871 | NCBI WGS metagenome assembly PPYF01 (sample SAMN08240021, study PRJNA423297) | Human gut metagenome, whole genome shotgun sequencing project. | reverse complement strand
TTTAACTTTCTGGGGCCTGGATTAACTGTAAATGTTGAGGCCAAAGTCAAAGAGCAAATTATTTTGGACAGCAGTGGAAGAAAACGCTACTCTGGATCTGGCAAATACCTCTCAGACTGTCGGGCGCCTGAACGCCGGAGAGAATGCAAAAGTTCATTTCGGTGAACCGAAGGAATCCGATGACCGTCTTGATCAAAAGCCTTCTCAATTAACCATTCGCGAAGGCGGTCAGATCGTGTCTGCAGATACCTTAACGGGAAGCGGGACATTGACAGTGGAAAGCGGAACTCTGGATATTGAAGCCTCAAACCCAAATCTTCATACGAATAATGTTCTGTTTACGGAAGCCAAAGTTAACATGAAGTCTTCTTCTGGTCTGGGAGACGGGACGATTGAGCTTGATGGTGAATTAAATTTGAATGGTGTCAATGACGGTCCTATTCAAAATCAGTTGTCAGGAATGGGGCGATTGAACCTGTTCAGCAGTGATTTAGCCCTCACGGCGGATAACAGCGGCTTCGAAGGCGATATTCAAATCGATCCTCAGTCTGAACTTACTGTGTCCAACGCCTCGAATCTGGGTAAAGCGGCCGCTTCGAATAACGGTTATCTAATCATCAACAATTCGGACGACTGGACATTATCGAACGATATTACCGGAAGCGGCTCCGTGCGTAAGGAAGGGCATGGAACACTCTCGATTATCAATGACACACTTTGGAACGGAAAAACAGAAATCAACGAAGGGGAGTTGCACCTGGGCACGCCGAATTCTGTCGTGACTAGCAATAGCAGTTCTGTTGTAATCGGCCAGAATGGAACTTTAAGCGGATTTGCTGTCTTAAAAGGAGACTTAGTTCATGCCGGAACATTGAATATCGGTACACAGGACAGTGAGCCTTCCGTTTTTTTAGTGGAAGGAAATTATATCGGTAACAACGGCTTAGTTAATTTTAAGGGATATTTAGAAGGTGATTCTTCCCCAGTGGATAAACTCATTGTCAGAGGAAGTACGTCAGGGACATCCAGAGTGGTTGTCACAAATATGGGGGCAATGGGCGGAAGGACATCGAAAGGCATTGAACTTATTCATGTCGATGGACAGTCAGACGGTACTTTTATCCAGGAAGGGCGAATAGTCGCCGGCGCATTTGAATATCGTTTAGTACGCGGAGAAGGTGCGAATTCAAATCATTGGTACCTGAAAACTGAAGACGATCAGGTTCGTCCGGAGATAGGTTCTTATATTGCAAATGAAGAAACCGTACAAACATCCTTTGTAACGCGACAGCTGGACAGAGGCGGTAAGACTGAATATACGGACTTCTTCACAGGAGAGAAAAAATCTACAAGTCTGTGGTTAAGACAAGCAGGTCGATATAACTCTTGGCAAGATTCCTCGGGAAATACCAAAACTCGCTCTAACCGATATATTTCCCAGATCGGAGGAGATATAGCAGCATGGACGGATGCTGAAAACCAACAAGCGTTGCACTTAGGATTGATGGCCGGTTATGCCCACTCCAGAGCGATTTCTCATTCGGTGGTGAATGGTCAGCGTTCCATTGGTAAAACTGACGGTTATGGACTGGGAATGTATGCAACTTGGTTTGAGGATGAAATTAATCAACAGGGTGCTTATGTCGATGCCTGGTTCAATTACAGCTGGTTTAAGAGCTCCGTGAATGGCAATGACAATCCGAAAGAAAAATATAGATCTAGAGGTTTAACCGGATCGCTGGAAGCCGGTTATACACAAAAACTTGGCTCTAATAACTATGGCGACTGGTATGTCCAGCCTCAGGCTCAAGTGATCTGGATGGGCGTAACCACCCCGAATAGGACAGAGAAAAACGGAACTCACGTTCGGTTTAACGGTCACGGCAACATTCAAAGCCGAATAGGTACTCGATTCTATATCCAGGGCAGAGTGCCCGGTTCTGATCAAGGAGTCGGAAGTTTTCAGCTCTACACTGACGTGAATTGGATTCATAACACTCGCAAGTTTGGGGTGACGATGAACCAAGACGGATTTACTCAGGCGGGTGCTTCCAACTTGGCTGAATTGAAATTCGGCGGCGAAAGAAAAGTCGGAAAGAACCTCCACTTATGGGGCAACGTGGGTTCAAGATTTGGCTCTCACGACTATCGAGAATTGTCGGCAACTATTGGAGCGAAGTTCGTTTTCTAACATTTTGTTTCATAGGTGAGCTTTAACAACATAAGACGAAGGAAGTAATAAAGCCTTCGTCTTTTGCTTTGTTCATTGTGCGGCTAAGAGAACTTTTGAGACGAATGGTGTAAATAAAACTCTTTCTATTCTCTTATTACCCTATCGGAAACCCTGATTAAGTTAAGGCTTATTTCTCGCTATACTTATTCAAACAGGGTATTCCGTGCGAATATAGAAACATAAAAAATCACCAAAATTATCTTCAAGGAGATCAGTATGAATTTAAGACTAACCGCTCTATCCGCACTCGTTGGCATCTCACTTGCCGCTTTTGCACTCCCCTCTAATGCATGCTTTACTGTAATTGTCGGAAAGAAAGTTTCTTCAACTGGTGAAATTCTTGTTGGTCATAATGAAGACAATGAAATGCGCATTATCACCAGTCAGTATTGGGTCGATCCGGCAATGCATGAAGACGGAGAGCTCATCGAATTTGAGCCCGCTGCCGCCAAAATTCCTCAAGTCAAAAAGACACTGGGATTTTGGTGGTCGCAGACTTTGGCGCCTACCGGCTATTCATTCTCCGATGGCTTCGTGAATGAGAAAGGTGTTGTAGTTGTCTCCAACAACTGCAACCAGACCATTGAAAAAGGCGAAAAGATCAACGAAGGCGGCATCGGTTACGGGATTCGCCGTTTAATTGCTGAAAGAGCAGTTTCGGCAAGAGATGGAGTGAACCTGGCTATCGATCTCGTAAAGAAGTATGGCTATTTTCAAGAAGGTCGGACATATACCATTGCAGACGCTAATGAAGCTTGGCAGCTCGTGCTTTTGCGCGGCAGCCGATACGTCGCTCGTAAAGTTCAGGATGACGAAATTGCCTTCCTGGCCAATGCAATCAACATTACGAATATTGATCTGAAAGACACTGCAAATGTAATTGCTTCTCCGGATTTAATTGAGAACGCTATAAAGAAGGGTACTTATAAACCAAAAGATCCGAAGAATTTCTCTGACTTTAATCTGAGAAAAGCCTATCAACTTGACGAAAGAACCTCAGCAGATTGGACCAAAGAGCGTGTTCGCGTCCTTCTCAATTACCTTACAGGCAAGGACTTTAAAGATGAGCATGCTTTCCCGATGTCTATGAAACTGAAGAATAAAGTTTCAGCGGAACAAGTTCGTCAAATGATCAGCGGACACAGCAAACATGAAGTCAGGGACTCCGGCTGGTATCACCAAGGGATGAACGACATTTGTAATATCGGTACTTATGACAGTGTCGTTTATGTTCTGCGTCCGAATCCTCTATTTACACTCGCTTGGAGAACCAACGGGAGACCATCTCAGCAGTTTTCTTATCCGCAGTATCCGCTTGCCGGAACTGCGATCGGGCAGAATTTCATGGATCCCAAGACTGCAACTACGGCTCAGTTTCACGCAACGCCGGAGCAATTGTCTTATCGCGCAGATCGTCCACTCTATACGTTCTTGACCATGCAGAATTTCTTAGATTGGCAGCATCAGGATTATCCGATTTTTGCCAAGAATAAGAGGGCTTTTGAAAAACAGGCAGCGGCTGAAGTTCAGAAGGCTGATAAGGAAGCTAGAATGCTTTATCGGGTAGATCCGGGCAAAGCTAAAGCTTTCCTGCACGAATTTAATAATTATTCTTTCCACAATGTGCTTCACGCCACGGAACAAGAACTTCACGAGCTTCATCATCTTCCGATTATCATCAACAGCAAGGAGCTGAGTCAAAGTTCTGACGGTACATTTACAGTCACAGCGCTTTCTACTCCTCAAGTACACATGACAAGGGTTGATAAGGAAGCAACACGTTTCGGATCTCCGTTCTCTAATGCTGATTTGGAGGTTAACCGCAAAATGCCGAAACCTCTCAAGGTTGAGTTTATGGATGTGAATAAAGATGGTCTGAAAGATGCGGTCTTTACCTTCCCGATCAAGACAGCGGTGGCTTTCACAGTTCCAGATGTCGATACTGAACTATATCTCTGGACGAAGGTCGGTAAGAAACAGCTGGCAGGCTACGATATCGTCAAAATCAAAAAATAAACCTAAAAGTTAAATATACAACTGATCCGGGAGCGGCAAAAGGCTGTTTCCGGATCCTTTTAGTGTCTCTGTCCATGAAAAACCATAGTTTGTTTGAAAAATACCGCTCTGTTATTGTTTCCTTTAGAGATGTGAAAGACAGGAAGAATCTTCTCTTGGAAGATTCCGGAGAAGAAAGGATCTATTACGCGCCGTTTGATTATGTAAATCCAGAAGCTCGTTTATTCATTGTCGGCATTACGCCGGGTGAGATCCAGATGAATAACATGCTGGTTGAAGCAGCTCGATTAATTCATCAAGGCTTGTCCGACGATGAGGTTCTGAGGCGATGCAAAGCGGTGGGAAGCTTCAGTGGGCCGATGCGCAAGAATCTCGTTGAATTAATGGACGAGGCCGGAATTGCAGAGTTTCTGGATGTTGAAACTACAGCGCAGTTATTTTCAAATAAGCAGGAGTTAGTGAATCTGACATCGTGTATTCGTTATCCGACCTTTGCGGTCAAAAACGGCAAGGAGTCGAATTTCAACGCAGAAATTAAGCAGGGCACTGAATTATTTGAATTTGCGTCAACGCTGACATTAGAAGAGTTGAGCAAAGCACCCAACGCAGTGCTGCTTCCGTTAGGACCAAAAGTTCAGCATTATTTAGAAAAGGTCGTGAAAGGCACGCAGTTCGAGAATCGTCTTTTGCCGGAACTCCCTCATCCCTCAGGTGCAAACGCAGAAAGAATCGCTTATTTCTTGGGCAGAAAAAACAAAGAAACGCTCAGCAGCAGAACAAATCCTGAAAAATTAGATAACTCTAAGAAAAATATAAAGAAAATCTTGAGGTCTTTGAAAACAAAAGGCTCGAAATAACTAAAAAAATACAGCGAAAAAAGGTCGGAGAGCCTGAATATCAGGCTTTCCCGTTAAAAACGAATGAAAATGAGACGCGTTTTAAAGCCTCAAAGTCATTTTTAGTGAACGTTTGTCTGAGAGGTTGCCCGAAAACGCGTCAGCAATTCTTCGCCAAAAATGCACCTAAAGCAACGGCGAGGAGGCCGCCTAAAAAACTGGCCAAAACATAGAAGGCTGCTTGTCCGATGTGATTGTCTAAAACCATGGCATAGACTTCAACGGAAAAAGTACTGAAAGTCGTAAAGCCGCCGCAGAAACCGGCGGTTAGCCCGAAACGAAGGTCCGGCGGAACCTCAGGGCGATCCAAAAAGAAGAATGTTAAAAAGCCGAGAATAAAGCTGCCGACGATATTGATAAAAACGGTGGCGAACGGAAGAAAGCCGAAGGAACTAATCAGAAAGCGCAGTAAAGAGCCAAGACCGCCGCCGATCATCACGGAAAGATAAATCATTTTTTGCTGAAATCCTTTTCAAAGTCATCGAACAACAAAATTTTATTCTCCGAGCCACTTGGCTAAGACAGATCAAAGTGAAATTAAGAAAAGGGCTACAGAAAATCTGCGAAATTGTAACTTAACTAATTGAATAAAAACTACAAAAATATTTTATTCAACATAACTACTATTATGTTGAGTTGAATTTGGAGGTTTTTAGTCTGTTTTTTAATTATTGTTTGAACGATTTGGCACTGTCTGAACTCGTTTTTTCATGTTTTGAAATTTTAGATACCTCTACTTATTCTTTTCTACCACCGTTATTCATAACTTATTAGTAGAAACGCAAAATTTTTTGTCTGTAACTATTTATTTCCGTCGGGTTTTAGCCTATGATCAGAGTCAGGGTTATGGGGGATTCTCTCTTGTCGCCCACAATGCCAATCCTTTGGAGGTAAAGATTCTATGTCAACTAAGAAAAACTTTTGGATAGGACTGCCCATGCAGATGATGTATGGCTTGGTCCTAGGCGTGATCGTAGGTACGATGGTATCTTCCGAATTCGGTGCCACCTACCTGCAGCCGCTTGGCCAGCTGTTCATTCGTTTGATCCGCATGGTCGTAGTACCGTTGGTTGTTGCGACTTTGATTGCAGGCTCAGCCGGCTTGGGTGATGCCAGCAAAATCGGCAAGATCGCTGTTAAAACAATTCTCTTCTTCGCAATTACGACGGCTATTGCAGTTACGATCGGTCTGATCGTTGCTAACTTCATGGAACCGGGTACCGGTTTAACGATTTCCGTCGAAGGTCTGAAGGCTAAAGCAGCTGCTGCGCCTCCCCTTTCTAAGGTCCTTCTTGAGATCGTCCCGATTAACCCGATCGAAGCTTTTGCCAAAGGCAACATGCTTCAGGTTATCTTCTTCTCCATCTTCTTCGGTTTCTGCCTCTCGCTTATGGGCGATTCCGTACGCATGGTGACAGACTTCTTCCAGAAAGTCGGCGACGTCATGATTCGGATGACCAACTATGTCATGCTTTACGCTCCGATCGGTGTGTTTGGCTTGATCGCTTACACGGTTACACGTCATGGGTTGGCTGTTCTGCTTCCGCTGGGCAAGCTCATTCTTACCGCTTTCATCGCAACGCTTATCTTCGTCTGCATTACCTATCTGCCGATCATCAAACTTATCGGCATGAAGATTTCCGATTACCTCAAAGGCGCTTTCGAACCCTGGCTTATCGCTTTCACAACTTGCTCTTCTGCCGCAGCCTTGGCTGTCAACCTTGAAGCTTCCCGCAAGATGGGTGCCTCTAAAGCTATTGCTTCTTTCGCAATCCCTCTGGGCAACACCATCAACATGAACGGTACCTCCATCTACATGGGCGTAACCGCTGTGTTCGCTGCCGAAGTTTTCGGTATTGACCTTACTCTGGCTCAGCAGTTCCAGATCGTTTTGATGGGCGTTCTGGCTGCCGTCGGTACAGCCGGTGTTCCAGGTGCCGGCCTGATTATGACAACTCTGGTCTTTACAGAAGTCGGTATTCCTCTTGAAGCCGTTGCTCTGATTGCCGGTATCGACCGTATCCTTGATATGATCCGTACATCTGTCAACGTCCTCGGCGACAGCTTAACCGCGCTAGTGGTTTCTAAGTCCGAAGGTGTTCTCGGCACAGAACTGATGGATCAGGACACAGTTGTTAAAGAACAACTTTAATAAATAAAAAGTAAGAGATTGGCAAGGTAAAGCCGGGCGAAAGCCCGGCTTTTTCGTGGCTAAAATAGGTTTTAGCCGGCTAACTAATCGCGGCATTTTGTTATGCTTATGGACAACTAATATCCAACGAAGACGAAGATGTTTCCTAGCTTTTGGGCACAATTTCACGATTTTTTTGAAACCGCGCTTTATTGGTTTGCCAGTACGTTTAATCTCACGGCTGAGTTTGCCAAGATAAGAGGCGGTTTGGATGAATTTTTTTGGGCCATGGAAAGTATCTTCGAGGGTTTATTTCACTACATCCCTTCACTTTTATCCGGAGGATTCCTCGGCTACTAATAAAATAAAAGCGCCCTCTTAAGGACGCTTTTACAGCTTAACTTGTTCTTTCTATTAAGAAATTCCGAGAGCTTTCTCTAAATCGGCAACGCTGGTTTTGGCTTTTACGTCTCTGAATTCAGCTGTCAAAATACCGTTTTCATCGATCACAAAAGTGCTGCGGACAATGCCGAGGTACTTTCTGCCGTACATCGATTTCAACTTAAGAACCCCGTAGAGTTTGGAAACTTCAGAGTCAGCGTCGCTCAGCAGCGGGAATTTGAGCCCCTGTTTGTTTCTGAAATTGGTGTGGCTCTTTATGCTGTCTCTAGATACTCCGATGACCACATATCCGGCTTTTTCAAATTTATCTAAAGCGGCCTGGAAGTTCACGGCCTGCATGGTGCAGCCGGAGGTATTGTCCTTCGGGTAAAAATAAAGAACGACTTTTTTGCCTCGAAGATCGGAAAGTCTAGCCTTTCCGCCTAAGTCGCTTTCTAATTCAAAATCAGGAGCGGGTTCGCCGACAACAGCTTTGCATTCGTCTTCGCTAGGAGCCACAGGCTCGCTCTTTCCTGTCAAATGACACATTCTTATACTCCGTTAATCAGTTGCAAACTGCATTGTAGGAATTCGCAATGGTTTTGTTAAGCCTGTGGCTGCTTTGGGCTGGTCTTTTTGAATTGAATTTTGTTTTTTAACAACGAGACGAATACTGTCGCCGTCTTTCACAAAAGAAATTAAATCGCCTACGCCGGCACCGAGTTTACGAAGAATTTCTTCGGGGATACGCACGGCACCGAATTCATTGACATCTGCCGTGTCTGTCACAGAGGGATGGATCATTGTTAATTAGCAAATTAAGAATCACCAGTCTATTGCTGGCATTCTATTCACTTAAGCGCAAGTCAGATGGTTATCCCCTTCAAATTGGGCCTAAAAAATCCCGCCGGAGCGGGATGAGATACTTGGTCTTATTCGGGTCGTTTTTCCGGACCGTGTGTTTGTTCGGGAGGCACCGGAATGATGGTAGCGGCAGGTTCTACTTTCTCTTCTTTCTTGGCGCCGAAACCGAAACGGCTGGGTTTCGGAGCTTCAGCTTGAGCAGCAGGTTCAGCTTTCGGAGCTTTTTCCGGTTCCTTCTTAACGGGCCTTGCAGCGGCATCAATCGGTTTGCGGAAAGCATTGAAGAAAAGAAGCAGGCTTAAAAGGGCCGCCAAACTGCACATGGAAATCACAAGGTACCACTGCGGGAAAGCGAATTTAATGTTGAAAATGACAAGAGGCGTGTTGGCAGGCAGGAAGAAGTAGATCGATCCGCCTAAAGCCGACCAGAAAATCAGGTTGAAACCGAACACCCAGCGGGATGCAGGCCCTCTTCCTTTGACGCAGCAAATCGAGAAACCGAGCAGGAAAAGAATGACGGTAATCAGAGCATTTTCAACCTGGAGGAATCCAGACCAACCGGTGCTGAAAGGAAGGTAATGCGTTTCTTCTTTGGCTTTCGGTTCGTCAGCCAGCTTACTTTCAGTCGGAACCGGAGAGGGAGCCGCAGTGGTCACTGCAGGAACTGTCGGTTCAGTGGCCGAAGATGAGGAAGAAGAATTTGGCGAGACATTCAGCTCAGTCTTAGCGCTCTCTTGTTCGGTTCTTTCTTCTGTTTTGACAAGGCCGTCATCAGGTTTTTCGTAAAAGGCAGCGTTTTTGGCTTGTTCTTTTACAACGGGATCATCGATGTGATCACTCTTTTTCTGGAAAATAGAAAGCTTGTTGGTGTTGACAGCAACTTTCTTTTGAACCGCAACAATCATGTTGTCCGGTTCAAAGACGCTCTCGCCTCGGACGTAAAGGTAATAGCCGAAGAAAGCGTGCATAAACATTGCGATAAAGCAGATAAGCGCCAATATGATACGCATAAGAAAACCTCTCGTTACAATGTGTAAAGATTAGCACACTGCCAACCTTGTAAAACCTTCAATCTCCCGAACCGACCGTAGTTTGCTGATTTTTGCGAAAATGAGGTATAAAACTAAAATCTTAAAAGTTATGTTTCCGGCAGGAAAATAAGATGGATATCAAAAAAGACAATGAAATGTATATGACGATTGCGCAGATTGCTGCGCAGAGAAGTTATGCCAAGCGCTTAAAAGTAGGCTGCGTCATTGTCAAAAACCATTCAATTATTTCTTTCGGCTGGAACGGAATGCCGACCGGATACGACAACTGCTGCGAATATGAAGTTGACGGGAAACTCGTCACTCGTCCGGAGGTTCAGCATGCCGAGCTAAACGCCATCGCAAAACTTGCACAGAACGGATACAGCTCCAATGGCGCCAAAATTTTTATTACGCACTCCCCTTGTATTCACTGCTCTCTATTAATACAGAAGTGCGGAATTAACGAAGTTTATTATCACGAGAACTATCGTGATGATGCAGGGATTCAGTTCTTAAAGAAAGCCGGCATTAAAGTCGAACAGCTCTGATTTTTCCGCACATTTCACTCAAGTTCGTAGCTTTCGGATTCTAAGAGCTCCGAAAGCACAAAAAAGAAAAACCTGCCGACCTTTCGGTCTGACAAGTTTTGCCAAGGAAGTCGCACCTTATCCCATTCCATCTGAACGGGCCTCGGTCAACCCGGCACCTAATCTCGGTGCCGGTACCTCAATTTCAATTACTTATCTAATTTCTTCTTCAAAGCATCCAACCCGCAGTTCATCATGTCATTGAACTGGCCGGCTGTGATACCGGAATACTTTTCTTTAGTCTTCTGAACGGCGTCGGCAATGATTTCACGAATTTCGCCTTCGGTCAGGCTGGAATATTTTTCCTTAGTGCGCTGAACAGCGGCATTGATCATGTCACTGATTTCGCCTTCAGTAACGTCACTTTCTTTATCCAGAGCGCGCGGATCTTTAACGAACTTACCAACGGCGTTTTCAACCAAGTTGGACAAGCCTTCAACGCCCTGTCCGCTCTTAGCGAGATAGGCCATTACGGCATCATTAAGTTCATCCGATACTGTTACGCTCCATTCAGCTTTTCCCATTTCGATCACCTTTTAAGTTATTGGACCGGAGTCACTTCCGACCTGTCGATGGTTAGACTATAAGGGAAATCACGAATAAGCAGACAATATCTGCCCCATTTAGAGTCGTTTGTTAAGAAAGATACTTTTCCAGCCCGAGAATCGCTGCCAGCTGAGGAACGTTATCTGCCACACCTAGTGAGGCGGTTTCCAGTAATCGCTCTTTCGGACTTGCGCCGTAACTTACTGCTACCGAGTCCGATCCTGCATTCGTTGCCATCTGCATATCTAATACTGCGTCGCCGACCATCACTATGTCTTTGGTCTCAAGTCCGGATTCATCCGCAATGGCTAAAAGCATTCCGGGATTCGGCTTAGAGAAATTCGTGTCGGCGGTTTGGACACATTCAAATAAATGCTCAATCCCGGTGGCGTTAAAAACTCGTTTCATCCCTTCTCGGCTCTTTCCGGTCGCGATGGCCAGACGCTTGCCGTCTTTGTGCATGTTCTCCAGCAGTTGTCTGAAGCCCGGAACCAATTCCAGCTGAGCTTCCTTTTTAGCGTACCAGTCCATGTAGGCTTGGATGAATTCGGAATAGCGGCCTTTCGGACAGTCGCAGCAGCAAAGAGCAATGGAATCAGAACGATTAAGTCCGATAGTTGAAAGTACCAGCTCGTCCGAAGGTACTGGATAACCCAATGCTTTCGAGGCATGCTGGTATCCCTGCATGATGAGGCGGGTTGTATCCATTAATGTTCCGTCCCAATCAAAGACATACATTTCGTAAGATTTAGCCATTAGAGCACCAGCACGTCGTATTGTTCTTGGTTGTATTCCGTCTCGACCGACAAAGTGATCGGTTTTTGGATGGAATCACCGACGAGGGCCAGAGCCTCGCTTTCTTCGTCTAAGAAGAGGTCGATGACGGATTGAGAAGCCAGAATTCGAAATTCTTTAGCATCTTTAAACTGATGGTATTCGCGCACGACTTCACGAAGAATTTCATAGCAAACTGTGCGCGCCGTCTTGATTTCTCCTCTGCCGCCGCAAGTCGGGCAGGTTTCGCAAAGCGTGTGCGCCAAGGATTCTCGTGTACGTTTGCGTGTGATCTGAACAAGGCCTAAAGAAGTGAATTCAGAAATCGAAATGCGATTGCGGTCTCTTGCAACGGCCTTTCTTAGTTCGGTTAAAACGCCCTGCTCATGTTCTTTGGAGTCCATGTCGATAAAGTCGACTATGATGATTCCGCCTAAGTTGCGTAAGCGGAGCTGACGAGCGATGGCCTGAGAAGCTTCCAGGTTCGTTTTGTAAATCGTGTCCGAGAAATCTCTTCTGCCTACAAAAGCGCCCGTGTTGACGTCAATAGTCGTCATGGCTTCAGTCTGATCAATAATCAGATAACCGCCGGATTTCAAATCGACACGGCGGCTGAGCGAAGCTTCGATTTCTTTTTCGAGATTGTATTGATCAAAAAGCGGACGCTCGCTGTTATATAACTCAAGCAGTTCAACGGCTTCAGGTACGAATTTTTTTCCGAATCTCTGAAGTTCTTCAAAGACTTCCGGATTATCAACGATGATTTTTCCAGTCTGCTCCGTCACGATATCTCTCAGCACTCGCTGCGAGATAGAGACATCTGAGTAAAGCAGGCAGGGCGCGCCGGCGATATGCGTTTTAGCTTCAATGTCGAGCCAAAGTTTTTCCAGATACTTCATGTCGTTGACGAAGTCTTCCGGCTTGGCATCTTCACCGCTGGTACGAACGATAAAACCGCCCTTCGGAATGCCCTGTTCTTCCGTTAACTTGGCAACGGCTTCCTTTAAACGTTCACGTTCGGCCTCATCTTCGATTTTTTGGCTGACGCCGATGTGAGAAGTGTAAGGAAGGTAAACCAACAGCCGACCGGCTAAACTGATTTCGGTGGTGAGTCGAGCGCCTTTTGTACCGATCGGATCTTTGGCGACCTGGACGAGAACCACTTGGCCGTCGTGAAGAAGCCGCTCGATCGGAAGCGTTCCGCCGTTTTCCTGGTGGGCTTGGCGCATATCACTGACATGCAGAAACGCGGCTCTCGGGAGTCCGATTTCAACGAAGGCGGACTGCATGCCGGGAAGCACTTTTCCGACCACGCCTAAATATATATTGCCGATTAAAGAGACATCCGCATTTCTTTCAATGCGGAGCTCCTGTAAGACGCCGTCTTCTAAGACTGCTACTCGCGTCTCGTGGACGGCATTGTTAATTAATATTTCCTGCATTATTTGTCCTTATTCTTTGTTTCTGAAATTTTAATCTCTCTAGCTGCCGAGACCTAAAATCGTGACCTGATTCGCACGCAGGAGCCGTCCTGTTGGATAATGTAATTTGTTGAAGAAGACAAGAAAGTAATGGCATTTTTTAATTTTGGCAGTCGGACCGATCTTTCCTCGCCGTTTACGGAGGAACAGGCGCGCCTGCTGACTTGGACGAAAGTTCTGGAAGAGGAAGCGGTAAAGCGCCGGAAGATCACCATTTCAGAGCTCAAGGAAGTTACGGCTCGCTGCGCACGCGAAGTCGGGGAACAGGCTGACTTTAAAAAACTTCTTCTGACCCGTGCAGAAGGTGTTCTGGATTTACTCAGATCGAAAAGTGCCGTTTCTTTGAAGAAGCCTCAAGGCATTCCCTATCTATTGATCGGTTCTGTTTTTGCAGTTTTGGCCTTTGTCGGCGGCGTTTTGACTAACGAATTTTCTGTCACGAATAATCGAATCAACCTGCTTTCGCCTCCTCTTTTAGGTGTTATTGCATGGAATCTCATCGTTTACTGCTGGATTGCAATTGCCGTTTTGTTTAACCGCGGAAAATCTCCGGTCGGCCTCATTCGCCGCTTTTTTGCCGGAGCGCTTTTAAAACTTCAGACTCGCGGAAGTCACGGCCAGCAGGCGCTAATTACTTTTTACTCTAAATGGACAGAAGCGGAGATGCCGCTGCTGCGCGGCCGCATTGCAGAAATTCTTCACTTTTCTGCCGCCCTTTTCGGCTTGGGACTCATTGCCTCTATCGGTATCCACGGCTGGGGCACGGAATATACCGTCGGATGGGAAAGCACTTGGCTTTCCGATAAGCCCTCTGCAGTGCTGACCTTTATCAACCTGTTTTACGGAATGATTCCGGTGAATTCAGATCTATTTAATCAGCTGACGCCGCAGGTCATTGAGTCGATGAATTTCGGATCCGGTCACGGACAAAATGCCGCACCCTGGCTGCTCCAGCTTTTTTACATTATTTCCTTGGTCGTTGTGGTGCCTCGAATCCTCTTAGGGCTTTATGCTTTAGCAAAGACCCAATATATCGAGAATCACTTCCCGGTTGATCTTGAGTCGGTTTATTACTCTAATATTCTCCGTCAATGGAGAGGACAAACTATGTTGATTCAAATTATTCCGTTTTCTTATCCTTTAACGGAAAAGGTAAAGGACGGAATTCAGAAATTTGCTTCCGAGCTGCATCCGGAAAATTCCCGCTGTATCTTCTCTGCCGCTCAGCATGAAGACACCAAGCTTCCGGAGATTCCTGCCGGTGAGCAAACGGAAGTCGTGGCCGTTTTTGCAGTGACCTCTACACCGGAGACCGAAGTCCAAGGCCGTTTTATTGCTGAGCTCAAGGAAAAGGCCCAGGCTTCGAAAGCCCTCTTACGTATCGTTGTTGATACCTCAGGCTTCTTAGCCCGTTTTGCCAATACGCCCCAACGAATTGCAGAGCGTAAAAAGAATTGGTCGAACTTCCTCACACCGTACGGCGTCAGTTTTGCCTTTGTGAATCTGACCGATGCAGATTCGAAGGACGCAGCCGCGCAGTTCGAACAAGCTTGATAAGGATAAGTCATAAAAAATGAATAAAGATCCTCAAAAAATTAATCTTTCTTTAGTCAGCCACACCAATGTCGGAAAGACCACTCTAGCCCGTACTTTATTGGGCAGAGATATCGGAGAAGTCGGTGACCGTTCTCACGTCACCATCGAACCGGAAGATTATGTTTTATTAAGAGCTCCGGACGATTCCGAACTTATTCTTTGGGATACACCAGGTTTCGGCGACAGCGTTCGTTTGGCCGAACGCCTTAAAGCCCGCAGCAATCCGATTGGCTGGTTCACAAGTGAAATCTGGGATCGATTGACGGACAAATCTCTCTGGCTGAACCAACAAGCTATTAAACATGTCCGCGATAAATCTCTGGTGATCCTATATTTAGTGAACGCCAGTGAATCTCCGGAAGCCGTACCCTACGTTAAGGCCGAAATGGATATTCTGGCCTGGGTGAATAAACCGGTGATCGTTCTGCTGAACCAAATGGGCGAAGCTCGTCCGCCGGAAGAAGAAAAAGCAGAAGTCGAACTTTGGGGAGATTATTTAAAGCCCTATTCTTTCGTCAAAGCCGTCATGCCCATGGACGCCTTCGCTCGCTGCTGGGTCCAGGAATACGAGCTTTGGAAAGAAATTGAGTCCTGCTTGTCTGACGCCGACAAGCCGACGTTCGCTTCTTTGCATGCGACGTGGATTCGTCAGAAACAGGCGCTTTATGCTTCTTCCTTGGAAGCTATGGCCGCTTACATGGTTAAAGTCGCCAACGACAAGGAAGTTTTAGCGAGCCAGTCTTTGATTGATCGACTTCGTTCGATCGGCCGTTCGTTAGGCTTTATCAAGAAAGACCTTCACGGAGCGATGGAAGATGCTCAAGTCGCCTTGTCCACCCGGGCTGCGGATTGGCTCTGCACACTGACTCAGCGCCTCATTAATATTAATGGTCTGGAAGGCAGCGGAACTAAGGCAGAAATCTTGCGTCGTATGCGCAGTGATTGGGAAACTCAGGCAACGATCGATCCGAAAGCTGCCTCTCTTCTCGGCGCGGTTGCTGGCGGAGCGGTCAGCGGTATCGCCGCCGATATTGCCACCGGCGGTGCGACTCTGGGACTCGGTGCTTTAGGCGGTGCAATTGTCGGAGCTTTGGGCGGTGCAGGAGCAGCTGCCGCTTATAACGTTCAAAAAGGCCACAAAGAAAACATCATCACTTGGTCTCCTGCCTCGATGGAAGGATTCCTTCTGGATACCGTTCTTCTTTATTTGGCCGTTGCGCACTTCGGCCGAGGCAGAGGTCAATGGGAAGACAGCGAATCTCCGGCTTTCTGGAAGAAACTGGCCGAAGATATCATTAAGGCCCAGAACATTGATTTCAAGGCGTTGAAAGAAAAAGTGGCGGACGCCGATCAGCTCAGAGGCGAATACACGAAGATTTTGGATAAAACTTTGAGAGAAATCTTCAAGAGCCTTTACGGCGTCACGATCTAAACTTTTTCTTCGGTTCTGCGCTTTAGGCGCAGAACCGAATTTCAAGCGGTTGGTTTTCAGCGGAATACGAAATGTTGTGTTTCGCGGAAGACGACTATGAACCTTAGAACGTATAGAGGCTCGGGTCCGCGTGATAAAATTCTTTGGTGTCTCTAAGGACCGAGCCCGGTAGAAATAAGTACGTTAAGAGGCGTGTTTTAAACAGTGACCTAGAGAACGCGAGAAAAAAGAAATGTTTCTTTTATCTCGTCCGAGTGTTTTTGGAAGCTCGGTATTCGATAACTCTGCATGTAAGGCAATCTTGTCGAATGTTGGAAAGGAAGTCTGACTTCTTTTTTTGAAACTTCGTGCAAGCACGAAGGTGTTCATGGATAATGCGGTTATTCACAAGCGCACAATGAAGTGCAGAATAAAGGATGACAAATGACGGATATTAAAGACACAACATTGAGGGGTGTTAACCTTTTGAGAAATCCCTGGTTCAATAAAAGCAGTGCTTTCACAGAGAAAGAACGCGATGAGCTGGGTTTAAGAGGTCTTCTCCCTCCGAGAGTGTCTACTTTCGACGAACAAGTAACTCGCCTTAAAGGCATCATCGACACGTACGAAAAACCTATCAACAAGTACATCGTTCTTGAAGGAGCACATAACTCCGACGAATGTCTGTACTTTGAACTGCTGGTTCGTTATATCGACCAGTTCCTTCCGATTGTTTACACACCGACGGTCGGACAGGCCTGTCTGCAGTACAGCCACATTTTCCGTTATGCCCGCGGTCTTTATGTTTCCAGTGAAGACAAAGGCCGTGTTCGTCAGTTGGTCGCCAACGTTCCGCACAAAGATGTCGACATCATTGTCGTCACGGACGGTCAGCGCATTCTCGGTTTAGGCGACTTGGGCGTCAACGGTATGGGTATTCCTGTCGGCAAGCTCGCTCTTTACACTGCCTGTGCAGGTGTTAACCCCCAGAAGACACTACCGGTCTGTATCGACGTCGGCACCAATAACGAAGAACTTCTGAACGACCCGCTTTACATGGGTCTTCGCCAAAAACGTATTACCGGACCGGAATACGATGCACTGATTGCTGAATTTGTGGATGCCGTCAGAGAACGCTGGCCCAATGTTGTGATCCAGTTCGAAGATTTCCACAACAGCCATGCTTATGACCTGCTCGATCAGTACAAAGACAAAGTCCCCTGCTTCAATGACGACATTCAAGGAACGGCTTCGGTTGTTGTGACCGGTATGTTCTCTGCTATGCGTGCCCTCAAGCAGCAGCTTAAGGATCAGAAAGTCTTGTTCTTGGGCGCAGGTTCTGCTGCAACCGGTATTGCTCACTTGATTGCCGACGCAATGGTTGAAGAAGGTTTGACCAGAGAAGAAGCACTTGCCCGCATCAAACTCTTTGACTCTAAAGGACTGGTTACCAAGAAACGTACTGCTCCGCTGACTCCGGCCAAGATGCCGTTTGCTGCCGAAGACGCTCCGGCTGAAACTTTCCTCGAAGCTATCCGCGAAATCAAGCCGACTGCCATCATCGGTGTTTCCGCCCAAGGCGGCGCATTCACAAAAGAATGCTTGGAAGAAATGGCTAAGATCAACGAACGTCCTATCATCTTTGCCCTTTCCAACCCCACTTCCAAGGCAGAATGCACAGCCGAAGAAGCTTACACCTACACTGACGGACGCTGCCTCTTCGCCTGCGGTTCTCCGTTCAAACCTGTTGAATACAAAGGAAAAACTTTTGTTCCTCGTCAGGGCAACAATCACTATGTCTTCCCTGGAATCGGTCTCGGCGCTATTTTCTCCCGTGCCAAACTGATCCCGAACGAAGTCTTCCTCGTTGCAGCTAAAGTTCTGGCCGACATGGTCAAACCTGAAGATCTGGAACGCGGCAGCCTGTACCCTGCACTTTCCGAAGTTCGTGAAATTTCTGCAGAAATCGGCGCTGCGGTTGCTGGTTACATTTTCGACAAGAATCTTGCCGAAATCGAGAAACCTGCCGATTTGAAGAAAGCCGTTAAGGATGCAATGTGGGATCCGAAACACGCTCACTTCATCCAGGAATAATCTTCCTTCCTGATTAACAAAAATCCTCCGATGTCAAAAACACCGGGGGATTTTTTTGAGTTCGAAAAAAATGGCCTGCTGATGCAGGCCCGTTTTTGATACCTAAACAAGCATAAATTCTTTGCGAGCCCCCGTGGGCTCTCTTTTTTCGCTAAAAATATTTTATAATCTTAAGTATTATTTGTAGTATAATAAGTCTGAGATTAGCCTAGGAGGCGCTATGCACTACAGACTTGGGTTTAGTTCAAAGCTGGAAAATCCCAGCGTCTACATTGAGTGTTCTGTTCGGAAGCCCGGGATCCGTCACCCTGTTCGTGAGATCGTTAAACGATTTGGCAAAAAGAAGGACTTATTGGCTCAGGACCTCCAAACGCCGTTCCTGTCTTGTGGGACCCCGTCACTATCTCGGAATCGACTTAGACAATCTTGATCATGTCTATAAATCACTGGACGTTTTGAGCGAGCACAAGACGGACATTATTCGTTATTGGAACAGGCAAATCGGCAAAGAAATCCCTGAGCGTAATACCTCTGTGTGTCTCTATGACATCACAACTTATGCCTTTGAGAGCACGGACGCAGACAGTCTCAGAGACTTCGGATTCTCAAAGGACAAAAAATTTAATGAAGTCCAGGTCGTGATGGCCTTGGCAACAGACAAAGACGGACTTCCTTTGGACTACGGGTTGTATAAAGGCAATCAGGCTGAGGGCGCGAAAAAGAGCTCGAAGTCAAGCTTAATCACGAAAAAACACCCTCAGGAAAGACCGTAAAAAGCAAACTTAATCGCCGATACATTATTACCTGGACGGCCTCTCGGGCCAGGAAGGACAAGAAAGACAGAGAACGGCTGGTCAAAAAGGCTCGGGAACTTGTCGCTAATCCGGCCGACATTAAAGCCGGTTTTAAGCGAGGTGGCAGAAGCTACGTCCTCGTAGATATAAATGCCGAGACAGCCAGAATTGACGACACCCTAATTGCAGAGCAGTCTAAGTTCGACGGCATCCATGTTGTTGAAACCTCACTGACAGCCCCGGCACTAGAGGTCGTAAAGATCTACAAAAATCTTTGGAAGATTGAAGACAGCTTCAGGCATTTAAAGAGCAGCTTCAGCGCTCGCCCTGTGTATGTTCGACTGGAGGACCACGTCAGAGGACATTTCTTAATTTGCTTTCTGGCGCTATGTCTGCACCGATTCTTGGAATACAAGCTTAAAAAAGAAAATAAAAAGGCGACTACTGAGCAAATCATCGATGGTTTAAACAACGCGCTTATTGCTCTGATCAACCCAGCAAAAGGGATAGAGTTTTACGGCACCAGCGGATTTAACAGTGTAGTCAGAGA
>PPYF01425177.1_pt1 | contig 19385 bp, 16 predicted proteins | sample 1559871 | NCBI WGS metagenome assembly PPYF01 (sample SAMN08240021, study PRJNA423297) | Human gut metagenome, whole genome shotgun sequencing project. | reverse complement strand
GGAAAGCAATGATTTTGATTCATTTATGAAATTCGCAGTGTAGTTTTGTGCAATTTTTCAAATTTGCTCATTTATAGTAGTATAACATATTTTTTCACGAAACACAAAACCGACAGGAAAGTCTCCTCTCCTGCCGGTTCTTATATTATGCCACTTCCGTTGTTTTCTCAAACTGTGAGTTATACAGATCCGCATAGAATCCGCCTTTTGCCAGAAGTTCTTCGTGATTTCCCTGCTCTACGATATCTCCGTCTTTCATAACAAGGATCATATCTGCATCCCGAATCGTTGACAGACGATGAGCAATCACAAAGCTGGTACGTCCCTTCATCAGGTTATCCATGGCTTTCTGGATCAATACCTCTGTCCTTGTATCTACAGAACTTGTCGCCTCATCCAGAATCAGGATCTTCGGATCTGCCAGAATTGCCCTCGCGATCGTCAACAGCTGTTTCTGACCCTGAGACACATTGTTTGCTTCTTCATTCAGTTCCATATCATATCCGCCCGGCAGTGTCTTCACAAACTGATGCACATGAGCTGCCTTGGCTGCCTGGATCACTTCTTCATCCGTTGCATCCAGTTTTCCGTATTTGATGTTGTCCCGGATACTTCCATTGAACAGCCAGGTATCCTGCAGCACCATTCCGAACATTTCACGCAGTTCACTTCTGTTGAAATCTCTGACGTCATGTCCGTCAATCTTGATCGCACCGCTGTTTACATCGTAGAATCGCATCAGAAGCTTGATCATCGTTGTCTTTCCTGCTCCGGTCGGTCCTACAATTGCAATTTTCTGCCCCTCTTTTACTTCTGCTGAGAAGTCATTGACAATGATCCTATCCGCATTGTATCCAAAATGAACATGATCAAAGCTTACATTTCCTTCCAGATTTTCTACCGATACCGGATGCTCCACAGTCTGATCTTCCTCTTCTTCCTCCAGAAATTCAAACACTCTCTCGGACGCCGCCGCCGTCATCTGCAGCATATTCGCAACCTGTGCGATCTGCTGGATCGGCTGTGTAAAACGTTTCACATACTGAATAAAAGACTGAATATCTCCTACTTCAATTGTCTTTCTGATCGCCAAAAATCCTCCCAGAATCGCAACCACCACATATCCGAGATTTCCGATAAACTGCATGATCGGCATCATCATCCCGGAAAAAAACTGAGAACGCCATGCGGAATCATAAAGCCTGTCATTGGTTGTATCAAACTCACGAATCACATCTTCCTCTTTATTGAAGGCTTTGATGATATTATGTCCACTGTAGATTTCTTCCACCTGCCCATTCACATTTCCCAGATATTCCTGCTGTCCGCGGAAATATTTCTGTGAATGCTTCATCACAAATGAAATCAGGATCATAGAGACCGGCAGGATTACCAGCGTCGCCAATGTCATCAACGGGCTGATGGAAAGCATCATTGCCAGTACTCCGATCAATGTTGTCACGGACGTGATCATCTGTGTCGCACTCTGGTTCAGACTCTGTCCCAGCGTATCAATATCATTGGTCACTCTGGAGAGTACTTCTCCGACCGGCTTTGTATCAAAATAATTCATCGGCATCCGATTGATCTTCTCGGAAATCTCCTTACGCAAACGGTATGTTGTTTTCTGGGAAACTCCCGTCATCAGATAGCCCTGGATAAACGAACACAATGCGCTGATCAGATATAATCCCAATGTCATCAGAAGAATCTGCCCAATTCTCCCAAAGTCCATTCCACTGCCGCCTGACACTTTACTGACCAGACCATTATAAATCTCTGTTGTGGCCTTTCCTAAAATCTTCGGTCCTACAATATCAAAAACGGTTCCACAGATTGCAAAAATCACAATAAATGCCATCTGTACTTTAAAGACACTCATATAATGAAGAAGCTTTTTCAGCGTTCCCTTAAAGTCTTTTGCTTTCTCATTGGCGCCGCCCGGCCCCATATGTCCATGTCTAGGCATTTGCCTCTGCCCCCTTTCCGTTCAAATCTAACTCTTCCTCAGAAAGCTGTGAAGCCGCAATCTGACGATACACTTCACACGAATCCAAAAGTTCTCTATGCGTTCCGATTCCGGCGATCTTTCCTTCATCTAATACAATAATCTGCTCTGCATGAAGGATTGTGCTGATACGCTGTGCTACGATCAGCACCGTGCTCTGCGCAGTCTTTTTCTTCAACGCTTTTCTAAGTGCAACATCTGTCTTATAGTCAAGCGCCGAAAAGCTGTCATCAAAAATAAACAATTCTGGACGTTTTGCAATTGCTCTTGCAATGGAAAGCCTCTGCTTCTGTCCTCCTGATACATTCGAACCGCCCTGTGCTATATGACTGTGATATTTCTCTGATTTTGCTTCGATAAACTCTTCCGCCTGTGCGATCTGTGCTGCTTCCTTCATCACAGCTTCTCCTCCATCCGGATTTCCAAACAAAATATTGGAAGCAATATCTCCGGAAAACAGAACACCTTTCTGCGGAACATATCCAATCTTATCACGCAGCGTATGCTGGGATACTTCTCTGATATCCACACCATCCAGGGTGATCGTTCCTTCCGTCACATCATAAAATCGCGGGATCAGATTGACCAGTGTGGATTTTCCGCTTCCGGTACTTCCGATAATCGCTGTCGTCTCTCCCGGCCTTGCCGTAAAATGAATATCATGGAGTACATCTTCGTCTGCTCCCGGATAACGGAATGACACATGATCAAACTTCAGGACACCTGCTTCTTCTTTACAGAATGCCTTTGCTTCTTTCGGATCATCGATCACCGTCTCACTTGTCAGAATTTCCTGAATACGATCTGCAGACACTCCCGCTCTTGGAAGCATGACCGAAATCATACAGATCATCAGGAATCCCATAATAATCTGCATCGTATACTGAATAAATGCCATCATATCTCCAACCTGCATCTGACCGTCACTGATTCCATGTGCCCCGTTCCATACGATCAGAACAGAAACACCATTCATGATCAGAATCATCGTCGGCATCATAAATGTCATCGCACGGTTAACAAACAAATTCGTTCTCGTCAGGTTTTTGTTAGCTGTGTCGAACCGCTCTTCTTCATGCTTTTCTGTACTGAATGCTCGAATCACTGAAAGCCCGGTCAGAATTTCTCTTGTCACCAGATTCAGCCTGTCTACCAGTTTCTGCAATGTTTTGAACTTTGGCATTGCCGCAACAAACAGCACCAACACCACACAAAAGATCAAAATCACCGCAAGTGCAATGATCCAGGACATTGAAACATTGGTCTGAAATACCTTATAAACACCGCCCAACGCGAGAATCGGTGCATACAATACCATTCGCAGAACCATAACTGCCAAAAACTGTACCTGCTGAATATCATTGGTACTTCTTGTAATCAATGATGCAGTCGAAAAATGATCAAATTCGTTGTTGGAAAATCCAACTACCTTTCGGAACACTCTTCCTCTGAGATCCCGTCCGACTCTTGCTCCCACCCGGGAAGCCAGATAACAGACTAAAACACTGGCTGCCATTCCAAGAAACGCGAGTGCGATCATCTTACCGCCCGTAGTAAACAGATAGTGATACTGCATCTGATCTACATCCATACCCAGATCCTGATATGCATTCCTTGCATAACTTACTGCTGCCTGCTCCAGAATCATATCCGGCATGTCTTTCATTTCTTTTTTGATCTCTTTTACCAGTTCCTCTCTGGATTCCTGCGGCATCATCTGTAAAATATCAAACACCGTAGTATCTTCTGTGAGCATCTCCTTTGGAATCTGTTTTTTCAGTTTCTTCTCCATTTTCTGAGTCTGCTTGCTTCCGGACTCAAAACCGGAAGTTACCATCATCGGAAGCGCTAAAACATCTTCTACTTTCTTCAGCGCTGTCTCATCTTCCTTGACGAAATCCTTCAAAACGAAGGCGGTCTTATCATAAGAACTCTCGTCTTTTTCATATGCATCCTTCACCGTGTCCTGGTCCTTTTGTGATACAAACAACATCACCTTATTCCACTCTTCTTCTGAAATCGCAGCCGGCACTTTATCTTCAATTCCGCCTTGCTGGATTCCCACGTTGACAATATCGGATGTATAAGCCGGAAGTGACAGGTCACAATAAGCCTGTACTGCCAGTATCGCAACAATCGCGATGACCGCTTTCCAGTAATGTCCGATAAATTTAAATAAATTTTTCATACGCTCTCCTTTCCTGCCTTATCTCTCTGTTTTACTTTCTCCTGATGTATGAAACCTTGGTTCTTCTTTTAAGTTGTCAAAAATCTGAATCATAATTCTTCGCAAAAGAAGCTTCTCTTCCTGACTGATGCCTCGGAACATGATTTCATCCATCTGCATGGCTACTTCCTTTACATGTTCAATGCAAGCCTTTCCCTTTTCATCCAGATACAGACGCATGATCCTTTGATCCTTTTCGTCCGGCTGTCGTTTGATAAATCCAGCCTTCTCCATCTTCTGAATCGCAGATGTAATAGACGGCGCCGTCACATTCAGCTTTTTTGCCAGCTCCTTCTGAGAAAGAGGCTTTTGAGAAACAGCTTCCTCATGATGCAGCATAAACAGGATGCCTGCCTGACTCTTATTCAGCCCATACTTGTCAAACATCTTCTGTGCCCGCAGTCCGCCCTGATGAACCACCATCCCAAAGAGTCCGACACTTGGAACCTTATCCAGATCACAGCGCATTGCTATACCTCCTTTTTAATTAGTTAGACATCTAATCGATATATTAGTATTATCTTCCAAAAAAATCAAGCACTAATATAATTTTTCACATTTTTTTAATATTTATGCCAATAAACTAATTAGATATTTAATTATTTTCATTTCGTAAAAAAGCAGTCTCTGATCAACATCTGAGACCGCCAGATAAAAATCCCGTTATGTTCTATTTCATTCCTCTTCTTCTGTGCTTTTTTTGCGCTTCAGAGTCCTTACATTTACTCCATTAACTTCAATATGATCATCTACAGCAATGACCAGACACTGCCTTCCATCTATCACTCTCGTTTCGATCAGATCCGCCCGTTCCGGATTGACTTTAATCACAATATCCGGCGTTTCAATCTGAAACTTTTTTGTCTCCGTAATATTGGTTGCAAGAAGAGAAGTCTTTTCCCCTGCTGTCTCTTCATAATTTTGATCAAAACACTCCATTTTTTCCGAAGAAACGCCGCTCTTTTCAAATACCTTGCGTACATCGGTCTTATCCAACTGCAGCGGTTCCGGTTCTTCTTTATGTTCCTCAATCATGTCATTCAAAGTATCATGGATATTGCGGATCGTCTCATAATCTCCGTCTTCTCCCAGAGTATCCTCGATCAGCATCTGAAATGTCTCCTTCTGCGTGTTGGCTGACATCGGCATCCTTGCTCCCAGCAGCTGCTCAATCAACTCCGGCTGCAAATCCTCTGATTTCTTCGTATAATAGAGTACTCCATGAATATCCGTGCTTCTGTCATTAAAAGCCGGAAACAAAAATCCCTTGTCCGGCATATCTACCACCCAGTCCCGGATACGATCCTGAATACAATTGCTCTCTGCATTGTAACTTAATCCTGCCTTTGACAACGAAACCGGACAGATACTGCACACCAAATACTCATACACTTCATCGGATGCGTCAAACATCTCCATATTGTCAGACGATCTGCCCGGCACATCATACATTGCATGGATTAAAATAATATAATAATTCTCCGCATACTCATATGTAGCGATTACTTTGTCATAAAATTCTTCCAGGAGCATGTCATCTTCCAGCTTACTGGCTTTTAGTTTCATTAAAAATTCCTGTGTCCCGCCTGGCATCTCCTGGTCGATCGGGAATTCCATATTCAACATATTTTTCCCCATCGTCCCGGAAAGTGTCTTTTTAAAAATGTCAAAATATTTAAACGCCTCTTCCTCAGGCAAAGATAAAAATGCCGATTTTGATTCCATCTTTTTATTTTTCTCATGATCCACATAGCAGCCGGCAATTCTTGTGATCGCGCAATTTGCCGGTGTAAACTGCTTACGGATTTCTAATACTTCTTTTTTATTCATAATAAATTTCTCCCTCCAGAATATAAGAAAGGGTCCTGCAACAACCAGAACCCTTTGATACAACTGCAAATTATATTATATGGACAGCCTGTATGGATGTCAATATTGTTTTCTATTTACCATGCTCCTATTACTCCATTCTTTTACTGTTTCATTATTTTATTAGCTCTTCTTATATCAATAATAATTACTATTATTATAATTAATTACAAATTTCTATTTTTTAGTAGACTTATCGTTTTGTTTTGGTTATAATACATATGTTAAATGCTTTCGTTAAAAATTAAAGGAGGACTATTTTTATGAAAAAATATTTATGTGAAGCATGTGGATACATTTATGATCCTGAAGTAGGCGATCCAGACAACGGTGTAGAGGCTGGAACAGCTTTTGAAGATATCCCGGAAGACTGGTTATGTCCACTGTGCGGACTTGGAAAAGACGCATTTGTTGAAACAGAATAATGCATAAAAAGTATCGCTCATCATCTCAGGCGGATGATGAGCGATTTCTTTTTTATTTTCCTGTATGAAGCAATTCATTCGCATTGCGGATCCGCTCTTCTGTCGGAGGCTCGATCCCCTCCAGCGGATATTCCATCCCCAGTTCTTTCCACTTATACTCTCCCAATGTATGGTACGGAAGTACTTCCACTTTCTCTACATTGGAGAGTGTCTGAATGAATGCATCCAGCTTTTTCAGATATTCATCATTATCACTTCTCTCCGGAACCAGTACGTGACGAATCCACACCGGTTTATTGATGTCACTTAAATATCTCGCCAAATCCAGAATATTCTGATTCGTATGACCAGTCAAAATCTTGTGCTGCTCATCGTCAATATGTTTGATATCCAAAAGAAGCAGATCTGTATATTTCATCAGTTCCTCAAACTTACTAAAAAACGGTTCTTCTCTTGTAAAAGGTGCTCCACTTGTATCGATTGTTGTGTGGATTCCTTTTTCTTTTGCTTTCTTAAACAATTCCAATAAGAAGTCGATCTGCAAAAGCGGCTCGCCTCCGCTGACTGTAATTCCACCGGATTTTCCCCAATAACTGCGGTATTTCCATGCTTTGTCCAACAATTCATCTGCTGACATCTGCGTTCCTGTCTTCATACTCCATGTATCCGGATTATGGCAGAACTGACAGCGCATTGGACATCCGCTCACAAAAATAAGAAAACGGACTCCCGGTCCGTCTACGGATCCAAAACTCTCTGTTGAGTGTATATATCCTTTCATTTGCTTGATTCCCTTTCTCTTGATATTTAAAAAGGGACGTAGCATCCTGTTTGTACTACGTCCCTGTGAATTACAAATTACAGTGCTTTATGGCATGTTCTTGCAATTACGTCTAACTGCTGCTCACGTGTCAGGTCGATAAATTTAACAGCGTATCCTGATACACGGATTGTGAAGTTTGCATATTCTTCTTTCTCTGGGTGCTCCATAGCATCGATGAGTTTCTCTGTTCCGAATACGTTTACGTTCAGGTGATGTGCTCCCTGATCAAAGTATCCGTCCATTACGTTAGCCAGATTTACTTTTCTCTCATCGTCATCATGTCCAAGTGCTCCAGGGCTGATTGTCTGTGTATTAGAAATTCCGTCCAGTGCTTCTTCGTATGGAAGTTTTGCAACTGAGTTCAGAGAAGCTAACAGACCATTCTGCTCTGCACCGTAAGATGGGTTTGCTCCTGGTGAAAGTGGTTCCCCAGCTTTTCTTCCGTCTGGAAGAGATCCTGTAGCCTTACCATATACAACGTTAGATGTAATTGTAAGGATAGATGTTGTTGGCTCAGAGTCTCTGTATGTGTGGCATTTTTTCAGTTTGCTCATGAATGTTCTTAACAGCCATACAGCAATCTCGTCAGCACGGTCATCATCGTTACCGTATCTTGGGAAGTCTCCCTCTGTCTCGTAGTCAACAGCAAGTCCGTTTTCGTCACGGATTACTTTAACTTTTGCATATTTGATCGCACTTAAAGAGTCTACTACGTGAGAGAATCCAGCGATACCTGTAGCAAATGTACGTCTTACATTTGTATCGATCAGAGCCATCTCTGCTGCTTCATAGTAGTATTTATCGTGCATGTAGTGAATCATGTTCAATGTATCTACATACAGTTTAGACAGCCATTCCATCATCTGGTCATATTTGTCCATTACTTCATCATAGTCAAGGTACTCTGATGTGATTGGGCTGTATTTTGGAGCAACCTGTGTTTTTGTCTTCTCATCAACACCACCGTTGATTGCGTAAAGCAGACATTTTGCAAGGTTTGCACGTGCTCCAAAGAACTGGATCTCTTTTCCTGTCTGTGTTGCAGATACGCAGCAGCAGATAGAATAGTCATCTCCCCATACTGGACGCATTACATCATCGTTCTCGTACTGTACAGAACTTGTCTTGATAGAAATATAAGAAGAATATTTCTTGAAGTTCTCTGGCAGATTAGAAGAATATAATACTGTCAGGTTTGGCTCTGGTGAAGGTCCCATGTTCTCCAGTGTATGAAGGAAACGATAGTCGTTCTTTGTTACCATAGAACGTCCGTCCATTCCGATACCACCCATTTCCAGTGTAGCCCATACCGGGTCTCCTGAGAACAACTCGTTATAAGATGGAATTCTTGCGAATTTAACCATTCTGAACTTCATAACGATGTGGTCGATCAGTTCCTGAGCTTCTGTCTCTGTCAGTGTTCCGTTCTTTAAGTCTCTTTCAATATAAATGTCAAGGAATGTAGAAATACGTCCAACGCTCATTGCAGCACCATTCTGAGTTTTGATTGCTGCAAGGTATCCGAAGTACAGCCACTGCACAGCTTCTTTTGCGTTTGTAGCTGGTCTGGAAATATCAAATCCGTAAACAGCAGCCATTTCTTTCATTTCTTTTAATGCTTTGATCTGATCAGCGATTTCTTCACGAAGACGGAAATCTGTTCCTTTCATTCCGTGTCTTTCACCCTCGATAAAATCATTCTGTTTCTGCTCGATCAGGTAATCGATTCCGTAAAGAGCTACACGACGGTAGTCACCTACGATACGTCCTCTTCCGTATGTGTCCGGAAGTCCTGTGATTATCTTGCTGTGACGGGCTTTTTTCATCTCAGGTGTGTAGATATCGAATACTCCCTGATTGTGTGTTTTATGATATTTTGTGAAGATCTCGTGCAGTTTCGGGCTTGGCTCATATCCGTATGTTGTACAAGCCTGCTCAGCCATTTTAATACCACCGTATGGCATAAATGCTCTCTTCAGCGGTTTGTCTGTCTGAAGACCAACAACCTGCTCTAAATCTTTCATTTCTTCGTTAATATATCCCGGGCCATACGCTGTCAGTCCAGAAACTACTTCTGTCTCCATATCCAGAACGCCGCCTTTTGCACGCTCTTCTTTCTGCAGTTTCTGAAGCTCTCCCCATAATTTGTCAGTTGCCTCTGTAGGTCCAACCAGGAAAGATTCATCACCTTCATATGGTGTGTAGTTGTTCTGGATGAAGTCACGAACGTTAACTTCCTCTTTCCAGAGTCTTCCGTTAAATCCTGACCACTGTTCAAACTGTGCCATCGTTTAAAATCCTCCTTCAATGTACATGAATAATTTTCTCTTTCTTACGGGTCTTAGTATACCATTATGTTAAAAGAAAGACAAGAGAAAACAGGAATGATTCTCGTTTGTATTTGATTTAGTACAATCTGAAAATTTTAAAAAAATATTGCCAAAAACGCACTGCATTTTTGGCAATATTCTCATTTCTTATAACCGAAAACCGTCTATTCGTTTTTCAGATTATTTGAATTTTTTTACTAATACTGCAAGGATTGCTGCAAGACTGACACCTGCCGGTAATGCTGCAGCTGCTGCACTTGTCTCATCTCCGGTCTTTGGAGAATTTTTCTTCTTATCTTCTTTCTTAGTATCCTCTTTTTTGTCGTCTTTATTATTTGTGTCTTCTTTGTCAGGATCTTCTGGTTTCTCTGGTTTATTTGGCTCCTCTGGATCCGGAGTTTCCGGTTTATCCTCTTTGATCTTTGTTACGCTCAGCTGTAATGGTGTCTCTTTGTACAGCTCTACCTGGAAATCTCCAACTTCCTGTAACTCATATCCTTCCGGTACCCACTCTGTGATCTCTCTTGTGTGGAAGATTCCGTCTCCATCACCATCAACAAAGTAATCTCCACCTGCTACCACTTCATCATTATTCTCAGCATCTACAAACTGGATTTTTACGATGGAAGAAAGGTCACCTTTTTCTACAACCATTGTATGTCCGCCTGTGGATCCAAATGGAATTGTGATTTCTGTTACCTGATCTCTGTCGTTGGACAGCTTGTATCCTGTTGGAAGATTGAAGTCTACACCAAGTCTGAATACCGCGTCTTCTCCATCAGCGCCTTCTGCTGTTACTGTTTCTGTTGTAACAACTTCTCCGTTCGGAGTTTCAAATGTAATGTGAAGCACTGCTTCTCTGATCTCTACATCTTTCTTTACAGAAACATATACGTATCCATCTCTAATGATGCAGTCTGAACTTACCAATGCATATCCTTCCGGCATATATCTTGTCAGAATTGCCATGTTTACGCATGATGTATCAATTGACACCTGTACCGGTACTTCTGCTACCTGTTTCTCAGCATCCTCATCATAGTAATTGATCTTTACATTCTGTACTTCTTCTGCTGGTGCTACGGATACATATACATATCCGTCTCTGATGATACAGTCTGTACCTTCGATTGTATCGGATACATATACATATCCGTCTCTGATGATACAATCAGAACCTTCAAGTGTATATCCTTCTGGCAGGTATCTTGTCAGAATCGCCATATCTACTACTGATGCATTGCTGGACACCTGTACCGGCACTTCTGCTACCTGTTTTCCAGCTGCTTCATCATAATAATTGATTTTCACATCCTGTGTTTCTTCGACAAGTACTTTCTTTACCTCGGCATATACAAAATAAGAATCCTGTGTCTCTCCACCTGCTACCGAATAGATACCTTCTACCAATTCATATCCTTCTGGAAGATATTTTTTCACAGTTTCTGCCGGCAATACTTCATATGTATCTTTCGGATCATCACCCCAACGATAATCCTCCACTTTTTCATTGTTAAATTGCACAAAGATAGATTCATTGTTGTCTGTATCTCTAAAATTAATTTCACCAGAAATACTATCCCAACTATCGCTCTCCGTCTCCACCTTTTCCACTGGCTCTGCTGCAAACACTGGTGCAACGTTCGCTGTTGCAATTGAAACAACCATAACACCCGTCAGGCATACGCGCATTAATTTTTTCCTGTACATACTACTTTCCTCCTATTATAACTTTTAGTTTCCCCTTAAATAACAAACCATTTCAAATTTCCGTAACGTTTGCTACCTAAACACTTCTAGTGTATATTCGAATCTTTTTTTTGTCAATACTTTCCAATATTCTATGAAAAATTGCTGTATTTTTTATATTCTTTGTCATAAAAAATACCGGTAACCTGATATCTCTCCAAAACTGATATCCCTTTACCGGTATTTCTTATTCCCACGTAATATCCTCAACCTCATACACTGATACAACATTTGTCTGATAATTGACTACCATCTGCATAGTATATATCTTTTCAAATGCCTGGTCATTTCTTGTGCCTTTCACATCTATATCACATTCCACAACACCTACATCTGTTTTACCATATTGCGCTTTCTTTGCACTTTTTACTTGTGTAGACACTTCATTGATATTAACCACGCTTTCTTTATAAAAAGCATCTCTTTCTTCTTTTAATAATCTTCTATGTTCTGTATTTGCAATACTTTGATACAAACTCTGATCTGTTATTTCTTTATCTTGAGCATCACTATTTACCGCCAAAAATGCTTTTGCCCAACTATTGACACCTTTTTGTATTACTTTTGTTTCTTCATCTGGAAGGGACTCCTCTGTAACTTTCAGCTGTTCATATATTGTCAACGGTACTGTTTTTTCTTCCTTATCTTTTTTCCCACATCCACATGTCAGAATTCCCAATATACATATCATCAATACCAATCTTATGTATTTTCTCATTGTAATCCTTGTTCCTTTCGCCACCTGGCTTATACCCCTGTCTTTCATGTACTCCCCATAGAAAAATATTGCCAAAAACGCAATGCATTTTTGGCAATATTTCCATTTTTTATAACCTAAATCCGTCTATGCGTTTTTCAGATTATTTAAATTTTTTCACTAATACTGCAAGAATTGCTGCAAGGCTCACACCTACAGGTAATGCTGCGGTTGCTGCACTTGTCTCATCTCCAGTCTTTGGAGAAGTTTTCTTCTTATCTTCTTTCTTAGTATCCTCTTTTTTGTCGTCTTTTTTATTTGTGTCTTCTTTTCCTGTATCTTCTGGTTTCTCTGGTTTGTTTGGATCTTCCGGATCTGGATTCTCTGGCTCTTCTGCAATCTTTGTCACACTAAGCTGCAATGGAGTTTCTTTATAAAACTCTACCTGGAAATCTCCAAATTCCTGTAATTCATATCCTTCCGGTACCCACTCTAATACTTCTGTATGATTGAAGATTCCATCTCCGTCTGCATCTACAAAATAGTCTCCGCCTGCTACGACTTCATCTGTTTCAGCATCTACAAACTGAATCTTCACGATTGATTCTTTCCATCTGCATCTACAAAGTAGTCTCCACCTGCTACGACTGTTCCTGCTGCATCTACAAACTGTGCTTTTACAACAGATGTTTTTGAAGTTGTCGTCTCTGTTCCTGCTGGTGCTTCAGCTGCAAATACTGGCGCTACATTTGCTGTTGCAACAGTCACAACCATAAGTCCTGTTAAGCATGCGCGCATTAACTTTTTCCTATACATGTTTCTTTCCTCCTAAACATTCTCTTAATTAATAAGTTTTACCCAAACAGCACAATTCCGACTTTTCCCTTTCATTTTCTAAGCTACAAATTCTAGTCGTGCCTATATTTATACTCCCAAACGTGTATAAACTTAGGCTTGGTAAGCCTAATAATCCCTCTATTTGGTATTATCATGGTATTCCTCTTAGCACAGTTTGTCAACACTTTACATCCATTTTATTCACAATTTTTCCATATTTTTTTCACATTCTCCAGCTTCTACCATCATTTTTTCCCCCCCCCCTATTTTTTTCTTCAATTTGCATTTTTTCTTCTTATCACTTACAATAAAATCTAATATATCAGGGAAAGGAAATTGCACTTATGAAAATCAGAATTGCTACTTTAAAAGATTTAGATTCTATCCTTCGCATTTATGAACATGCCCGTTCTTTTATGGCGTCTCATGGAAATCCGACTCAATGGGGAACCACATATCCTCCTGTTGATATGATAGAACATGATATCCGGATGGGCAACGCCTATGTCTGCGAAGAAAACAATCGCGTTATTGCTGTTTTTTACTATGCATTTGAAAATGATGTCACTTATACCACAATCTACGACGGGAACTGGTTAAATGACGCACCTTACGGAGTCGTTCACCGAATTGCTTCTGACGGTACAGTAAAAGGTGCAGCTTCTTTTTGTTTAAGCTGGGCATTCTCACAATGTCACAATCTGAAAATTGACACCCATCAGGATAATCTCGTCATGCAGAGTCTTCTCGCTAAACTGGATTTCAAAAAATGCGGAACCATCCTGACAGAAGATGGATCAAGCCGAATTGCTTATCAGAAACAGGACAGCAAATAAACTTATCCTCATGATACCTTTCGTTCTAAAGCTTCTACTCGCTCTTCCAACTTTTCTGTCCGCAAAGCAAGTGCGCAATTTGGCGCACTATTGCCATTGCGTTCAAGACACACCAAACGGTTTTCAATACGCTCAGATCGATTGTTCGCATGTTCCTGCACTGTATCCAATTCTGACAGGACATTGCTTTCCACTTCTATGATCGTATGCTCCATATCCTTTAATTTTTGCTCCACACAATCTAATCTTCGATTCGTACCCTCTAGTCTTTGGTTCATATCCTCTAATCTTCGATCTATCTGTTCGAACTTCTGATCTATTTGTTCCAACTTTCGATCCATCTGATCAAACTTCTGATCTATTTGCTCAAACTTCCGGTCTATCTGTTCAAACTTCTGGTCTATCTGTTCGAACTTCCGGTCTATCTGTTCGAACTTCTGATCTATCTGCTCGAACTTCCGGTCTATCTGCTCGAACTTCCGGTCTATCTGTTCGAATTTCTGGCCTATCTGTTCAAACTTCTGATCTATTTGTTCAAATTTCTGTCGGAACTCGGTGTCCATTTTATCTACCCGCTGTTCCAACCTCTCGATTCTTCCATCCAGCATATCAAAACGGTCTACAATAACCGTAGTGATAGACTGCAGCAATTGTTCATTTGTCATACCCATACAATAAACTCCTTCTTTTATTTTTATATTGTTTTTTGGAAACATATTTTCATAAGCAATGCATTGTTTATTTGACTGAGATTTTTACAACATTAAGAAATGTATGCAGATTAATAAGAATAAGAATTTACCAGATTTGTTCTTATTGATGTAGATGATTATAACATGCTTCTGTAGAGCAGTACAGCTGTTTTTTCTATTTTTCTCGTTTTTGTTACTCTTTCACAAAGTCACTTTCTAAAAAAATCTCCACATCCAATTTTCATCGGATATGGAGATTTTTCTTAATCTTCTTCCTGCATCCCCCAGAATACTTTTTCTGCGGTGATCGGAAGTTCTCTCACTTTTACTCCGACCGCATGGCTGACTGCACTTGCAATCGCAGGGGACGGCGTATTGATCACAATCTCGCCTATCGATTTCGCTCCAAACGGGCCTGTCGGCTCGTAGCTGCTTTCAAATTCCACCCGGATATTGCCCACATCCAGACGGCTTGGGATTTTATACTGCATAAAGGAATTGCTGTAATTTTTTCCTTTTGCATTATAGATGACATCTTCATACATGGCCATTCCGATTCCCTGCGCAAGTCCTCCCTCTGTCTGTACTCTCGCCAGACTTGGATTCACTACCGTTCCACAATCTACTACTGCCACATAATCAATCAATTCCAGTTCTCCGGTTTCTTTGTCAATCTCCACTTCCGCCATTCCAACCATAAACGGCGGCGGTGAAATCGGTGAGCTGTATGCCTCACTGGCATAGAGCGCCTCTTCATTGTTGCACATCACACGGTTTCCGATTTCCGCTCTCGAAATGGATGTACCTGTTTTGATATTCACAACACACTGTCCGTCAAAATCCACATCGTCCACATCACATCCCAGGTACTGTGCACCTTTTTCGCAAAGTTTGTCTTTTAGTGTTTCACAGGTACGTACGACTGCCATTCCTGTCACATATGTAGTACTTGATGCATAGGAACCTGTATCATAAGGAGAAGAATCTGTATCCACTCCATGCACAATAATCTCATCCATCTCACAGTCCAGACATTCTGCTGCCATCTGTGACAAAATCGTGTCACACCCTGTTCCCATATCTGAAGCACCAATCAAGAGACTGTAGAATCCATCATCGTTCACTTTAACTCCAACAGATGCTGTATCTACAGCGGAAATACCTGAGCCCTGCATTGCCATTGCCACACCGACACCTCTGACTTTTCCATTTTCCATATCACGGCTCGGGAATTTTTCATCCCATTTCATCATTTCTTTTGCCTTTTCCATACACTTATCCAGGGCACAGCTGTTTGCCGTCTCCCCGTAATATGCAGGCATTACCTGCCCCTGACGAACCATATTTTTCTCACGCAGCGTGACCGGATCCATATTCATTTTTTCTGCCAGCTCATTGACTGCAGACTCTACTGCAAACAAGCCCTGTGTTGCACCATATCCACGATAAGCACCGGCTGACATTACATTCGTGTATACCACGTCATAAGCAAAACGGAATGCTTTCGCCTTCCCGTACAGAGGAATCGATTTGTGACCGGAAAGTCCAACTGTTGTCGGTCCGTGTTCCCCAAACGCTCCTGTATTGGAAAGCGTATAGACATCTATTCCCTGAATAATTCCGTCTTTATCAGCTCCAAGACGGACATGAACCTCCATCTCATGCCGCGGAGAGGATGCAATCATAGATTCTTCTCTTGTAAAAATCATCTTTGCCGGTTTTCCCGTTTTCCATGTTACCAGTGCCGGATAAACTTCTGAGACAACAGACTGTTTTGCCCCGAAACCGCCTCCGATCCTTGGCTTGATCACACGAATCTTCGACTTTGGAATATCCAATGCATTTGCAAGAATCCGCCGTACATGGAACGGAACCTGTGTGGACGAAAGGACATTCAATCTTCCATACGTATCCAGATATGTATATGTTCTGAATGTTTCCATCATTGCCTGCTGGTTTGCCTTTGTATGATACACCTGATCAATGATATACTCACAGTTTGCCAGAACCGCTTCTATATCTCCCTCTTCACAGCTGTCATGTGCACAGAGATTTCGCTTGTTGTCTGCCCCTACCGGACACAGACTCTTCCAGTTTTCTTCCGGATGCACCAGAATCGGATTGTCTTTGGCTTTATGAAAATCAAGTACAGGCTCTAATACCTCATACTTTACTTTGATCAATTTTAACGCCTTATTTACCGCTTCTTTTGTCCGTCCGGCAACGATCGCAACTGCATCTCCTACAAAACGGACTCTCTGATCCAGGATCAGTCTGTCATAAGGACTCGGCTCCGGATATGTTTGTCCCGCCATCGTAAACCGCTTGTCCGGACAATCTTTGTATGTCAGAATACATTCAATATCCGGAACCAGTTCTGCCCTTGTCAGATTGATATCCTGAATCAATGCATGTGCATGAGGACTCCTTAATACTTTAACAACAAGACTGTCTTTTGCCGCCAGATCATCTGTGTAAACTGCCTTTCCTGTTACCAGCGCCTTATAATCCACTTTCGGAATGGCCTGACTTACCACTCTGTTCCCCATGCCTGCACCTCCTTCTCTTTCTCACTCTGCTTTTTCACCGCCATATATTTCCGGATTGCCCGAAGCTGTCCCATATATCCGGTACATCTGCACAAATTTCCTGATAAATATTCTTTCATTTCTTCAATCGTTGGATTTTCTAACTCCCGCACCATTGCCAGCACATTCATAATAAATCCCGGAGAGCAGAATCCACACTGTTCTGCACCTTCCTGTGCAAGAAATGCACCGAACTCTTCTGCTTCCTCTTTCAGCCCTTCCAGAGTCGTCACTTCCTGCCCCTCGATCCCTGCTGCCAGAATCGAGCAGGAAAGTCTGGATTTTCCATTGATCCAGACTGTACAAAGTCCGCAGTTTGTTGTCTCGCACCCACATTTCACACTGTAGCATCCTAAATTTCTCAATACATCCAGAAGTATGGTATCTCCGGATACTTCTGCCGATACCTGTTTTCCATTTAATTTAAACCTTACTTCCATGCTCTTCCCTCCGTGATGATTGAACGCATCTCTCTGAAGATCAGTACCTCTGCCAGATGCTGACGATACTTTGCACTTCCTCTCATATTGGTTCCATACTCAAATTCTGAAGCTACTATTTTTGCATATTCCCGGATTTCTTCTTCCGAAATATCTGCCGGAATCTCCCACTGCTTTTCTAACAGTGCTGCTTTCATCGGTCTTGCTCCCACTGAAAAGTACCAGGACTCTACTCCGTTGACCATTCCAGTGACAACAGAACATGCAATCACCGGAAAATCTGTTTTGGTTTGCCGTACTGAATCATAGCGGAAGGAACGCTTGCTTTTTCTTATTATAATAGAGAGAAGAAGATCCTTATCTTTTTTACGATTTACAAATTCCGAAAGTCGGATAATTCCTCCATTATATAACTCCACAAATGTATCCAAAGCCAATAATGCCGTCAGTACATCTGAAAATCCAAATCTTCCATAGATACTTCCGCCGACTGTCGCCTGATTTCGAAACTGCACTCCAACAATGTGGCGGACACACTCTGCAATTCCGTCGCCATACATTTCACGTAATCCCTGATGTAACTCCAGCTGTCTCAAAGTACACATCGCCCCGATTTTAAATACATGGTCTGTCTCTTCAATCTGATCAAGACCAAGCTCTGACAGATCGATTACTGTCTTTACTCTCGCATTTCCAAGACGCATCCACATCATTCCGCCCATTACACGGCTGTTTCTCGCCTGGTTCAATTCGTAAGCTTCTTCCAAAGTCTTTGCTTTCACATAATCTGTAATCGTAAGCAAAATTCTTCTCCTCTCTTTTGTATCTTTCACTCTTTTGTTCTCAAGGCATAAAAAAAGTGCAAATGTACTTATCATTCACACTTTATTCAAACCTTATAAACTCTATCACACGTTTTCAAAAAAGTCAAAGACTTTTTTCTCTGATAAATTCTTTTATTGTCCCATAGAACTTGTCTCTGGCAACGTGCTTCCACCATCGATCACAATCTGCGTTCCCGTAATGTAGCTGGATTCTTCACAACTCAAAAAAGCTGCCAGTTCTCCAATTTCCTCCGGCGCTGCCAGCCTGCTGAGTGGAACTGCATCTGCAATCGCCTGAATTGCACGCTCCGGATCATCCGGGTCTGACTGCCGTGCCATTCCTTCTACAAGCGGTGTCCGCACATATCCCGGACAGATTGCATTCACATTGATATGATGCATTGCGACCTCTCTCGCCATTGCCTTCGTAAATCCAACCAATGCTGCTTTTGAAGTCGCATATGCTGCTTCCCCTGGATCTGCAACAAGATCCCCTGTTACCGAACTCATCACCACAATCTTCCCTGTTTCTTTTCGAATCATCTCAGGAAGCACGGCTTTCACAGCATTCCATGTTCCCTTAATGTTAATATCAAAGTGCAGATCTCTGACTGTTTCATCCTCTGCATCCATAAAATCTTCCAGAATACAGATTCCGGCATTAGATACCAGAATATCAATTGTACCGAATGTATCAATTGCTATTTTCGCCAATTTTTCCATTTCTTCTCTTTTCGAAACATCTGCCTGAACCCCAATCACCTCTGTCCCCTGTTCTTTCAGGCGTGCTGCAAGCTCATGCACTTTTTCTCCTCTTGCTGCGAGCACCAGTTTCGCTCCATATTTTGCAAATACACTGGCAATTCCTTCCCCAATTCCCTTCGAAGCACCAGTAATCACCGCAACCTTATTTTCTAGTTTCCTCATATTTCTGTCCTCTCCTTTTCAAAATATGTTATATACTATAAATGAGCAAATTTGAAAAATTGCACAAAACTACACTGCGAATTTCATAAATGAATCAAAATCATTACTTTCCT
>PPYF01103024.1_pt1 | contig 19388 bp, 22 predicted proteins | sample 1559871 | NCBI WGS metagenome assembly PPYF01 (sample SAMN08240021, study PRJNA423297) | Human gut metagenome, whole genome shotgun sequencing project. | reverse complement strand
GCCGAAGCCGAAGCCGAAGCCGGACAGGATGCTCCCCGGAAAAAGACCGGTAGCAAAGCGAAACCGGCGAGAAAGGCCCGTGCATGAATTACGCCACTGAAACCGACATGCGGGCACGTTACCGCGAGGATTTGCTCAGGCCATTACTGGCCGTGCCCCGTTCGGATGAACCGGATACACGCAAGCTGAACCGGGCGCTGACGGATGCGTCGGCGCTTATCGACAGTTACCTGTCTGCCCGTTACACGCTGCCGCTGGCAGTGGTTCCGGCTGTTCTTGTTCAGCACTGCTGCGCGATTGCCTTTTATTACCTGTGCGATCAGCGGGCCTCCGAGCAGGCGCGTGACCGTTACCGTGAGGCGCTGGCCTGGCTGAAAGACGTCATGAACGGCAACGTGCCGGTCGGCGTGGATACGGACGGCGAGGCTCCTGAATCCGGGGATTTACCGCAGGTGCAGTCTGATGCGGCGGTATTCGGGCGCAACCAGAAGGGCTTCATATGATTACGGAAACCGAACAGGCATACATCGCCCGCATCCGGGAGTATTTCGGGAACGAACTGGTGTCGGTGGACACGCATCCCGGGGACTGGAGCGACAGTGTGCTGCGCACCATGCTGATTAACGCCCCGGCGATCTACGTTGCCTGGCTGGGTGCCGGTGAAGGCCGGACCCGTGGTCGTCTGGTCAGTCACTGGGTGTTCTACGTCATCGGCGACATGCTCAACGGGCGTGAGGCCAGCCGTCCGGGGCTTTATCAGATTGTGGCCCGTCTGATTGCCGTACTGAACGGCTTCAGAACCGAAAAAACCTCACCGCTTTACTTTGAAAAGGCGGTCAACGGTTACACCGAAACGCAGGCCGACAGTGGCGCGGTGATGTATGCGCTTTATTTCGCCTGCGAGGAAATGATCGCACCGCTGACTGATATCAGCTCGCTGGATGATTTCCTGCGCCATTACGAAACCTTCACCGAACCGGAAGGTACACCGGCATTTGAGGCGCACATCAGCCTGCCAGGTGCAACCGCCGCCGGTGAAAAAGCCGGACCGTCAGAGGAATAACAGATGACAACCATTTTTATCAAACCCGCGCCGGGATGCCTGATCCGCGATCCGGACACCATGAAACCGCTGGCGCAGGAGGGAGAGGAAAAACCCTTCACCCCGTTCTGGTGCCGCCGTCTTAATGACGGGGACGTCATTGTGGTGGAAAAAGCGGCTGAAGCAGCACCGGCAGCAGCGTCTGCAACGACTGATGCCGCCGGAAAACCCGCGGGAGCGGCAGCAGAAAAACCTGCGGCTGAAAAACCCGCAGCATCAGACAAGGGGACTTCCTGATGATTAACTTTGATTTCATCGGCGATAACAACCGTATTCCGCTGATACAGATTGAAATTAATAACTCGATGGCCGTGACCGGTACGCCGCCACAGCGGCAGGCGGTGCTGTTGTTCGGGCAGCGAAACCGTAATGCGTTCGGTGTGGTGGATTCCCCGGTACGTATCACCCGCGCCGCTCAGGCGACAGAACTCTGGGGACGCGGCTCCATGATTGCCCGGATGGTGGAAGCCTTTATTGCCAGTAATCCTGACACGGAACTGTATGCCATTGCGCAGGGCGAAGGTACCGGCACCGCCACTTCAGGCACGATCACGCTTTCCGGTACGGCAACGGAAGACGGCACCCTGAATCTCTATATTGCCGGTCGCCCTTATTATATGGCGGTCACGAAAGGCAAACAGGGCAACATTCTGGCGGATGATCTTTCCACCATGATAAACGCTGACAATGACAGTCCGGTGACGGCCAGCACTTCCGTGCCGGACGGCAATCAGGATCAGACCAGAAAAGTGATCACCCTGGCGGCGAAGTTTACTGGCGAGTGTTCCGTGCATGATGTCCGGCTGAATTATTATTCCGGTGAAGTCACGCCAGCCGGTATTACGGTGTCGCTGGCCGGTGGCACCGCGCCAAAAAACCCGGATATCACCCACAGTATCGCGGCCATGGGGACGCGCCAGTATAACTATATAGTGATGCCCTATAAGGACAGCGCAAACCTTAAGATTCTGGCGGATGAGCTGCTGAAACGCTGGGGACCGGTAAAAATGTCCGACGGTATGGTCTGGATGGCGCACACCGGCACGTTAGGCGCGGTAACCAGCTTTGGTGAATCCCGGAACGACTTCCTGTTTACCTGCACCTCCATTCCGAAGGCACCGGAGCCGGATTATATCTGGGCTGCCTCCATTTGTGCGGTCTGTGCACCGTCCCTGTCAACAGATCCGGCCCGACCATTACAGACACTGGCGCTGCCTGCCCGTATGGCACCGGAAGCCCCGGCGCGTCTGACGAGGGAAGAGCGCAACAGCCTGCTTTATACCGGAATATCCACCGTGACCATCGCAGCAGGTGATGTGGTGCAGATTGAGCGTCAGGTGACGATGTACCGCCAGAATGCTTACGGCGAAAGCGATCCCAGCTATCTGGATGTGGAAACCATCTACACCCTGTCATACCTGCGTTATTCCCTGCGCACCTTTATCACGCAGCGTTTCCCGCGCCACAAACTGGCCGATAACGGCACCCCCGTCCGGCCCGGTCAGAATATCGTGACGCCGGAGATCATGACGCTCCAGCTGATTGCACTGGGGGAAGAATGGGTGGATCAGGGGCTGGTTGAAAATCTGGACACCTTTAAAAAGAATCTGCTCGTGGAGCGCAACGCAAAAGACCGTAACCGTCTGGATGTGATGTGTACACCGGACCTGGTTAACCAGTTCCGCTTCATGGCCGCGCAGATCCGTTTCATTTTGTGAGGTAAGGCATGAGCGGAAAACAGTATCAGGGCACGGCCACCATCCGTGTGAACGGTCAGGAATACGCCACCCTTGAGGGGGCCACGTTTTCCCCGTCCGGCTTTGAGCGTGAAGTGGTGAAAGGCGCGAAAGTTTATGGTTATCGCGAGAAACCCCGTGAAGCAACGCTGGACTGTAAATTTCCGGCGGGCGGAGAAGGTTCACCGGCTGCCGATGAAATCAACACCTGGACTGCGGTCACGATTGAGTTCGTGGCCGATACCGGCGAAGTCCACATGATGACGAAGGCCTGGAGCAGTGAACCGGCCTCGCTTGACGGTGGCGGTGATATTTCCGCGAAGTTCGCCAGCGCCACCAGTACCCGTGTCCAGTAATCAGGAAAAATGCAATGACCACACGTAAGAAAAAAACGGCGGTTTCTGACGAGGCTGTGATTGAGGCTATCCGTGATGCGCTTGAGGACGGCGATCCCCGCACCGCCGGGCTGGCTGAACAGCTGGCGAACGGCTATGTGGATCTGCTTGATGGCCTGCCGTTCGGGGAATCCCGTGAATACCGCGTCACCTTCCGCGAACTGACAGCGAAAGACAGCATTGATGCGGAAACCGAGGCCGAGCGTCTTATGGAAACCCGAAACGGTCCGGTTCTGGTGGCCTCACCGGCACTGCGCGGCATTGCGCTGCTGCGCCGTCAGATTGCCGCTGTCGGTCAGATTGAGGGACCATTGTCTCCGCGTCAGATCGGACAGCTCAGCGAGCGCGATCTCTCCCGTCTGATGGCGGCGGTAGGCCTGCTTGATTCCGCGATGGCCGGAAAGCTGGTCGCTGAACGGGGGCGACCAGATGCAGTGCCGGGATCAGATTGAAGAAGCAGCCATTGTGCTGGGGATGGTGACAAAAAGCGGCCCGGAATGGGCGCTTAACCTCCCCTTATCGCAGCTTTACCGGCACTGCCGACAGACCGAAAAAATTCTCAGAACGAAGCAGTAACCCATGGCAAAAAACCTGAAAGCCTCCCTGATTGTCGATTTACTCGGCAATATTTCCGCCAAATCCCGCCAGTGGTCACAGGAGCTGGGGGCATTCTCCCGTTCCGGCAGGACAGGCCTGGGTGGTATTGGAAATGCAGCCCGCCGTGCCGGTCAGGAGACAGAGCTTGTCGGCTCCCGTATGCAGCGAACGCTTGCCGGTGTCCGTGGCAGTATCCGCACGGTGACGTCGGATTTTGACCGGCTTCAGGGCAGCATTACCGGCACGCTGGGACGCCTCAGCAACCTTTACGGGATGCTGGCAGGAGGGGCTGCAGTCTACGGTTTTAATAAAGCCTTTATCCGCCCGGCCGCAGAGATGGAGAACTATATTCTGCGTCTCAATGCCATTAATCATGGCGATACGGCAAAAACGGAAGCAGTGAAAGCCTGGGCGGTACAGAACGCCAAAGACACCACCTGGGGGCTGGCGGGAGTTATGCAGGAGTACGCCTCCAGTCGCGGGTTCGGCATGAGTGACAAGGAGGCCCGCCGCTTTATTACCATGCTTCAGGATCAGGGTGGCTATCACGGCTGGTCACTGTCAGATGCACAGGGTGCGTCCCTGCAACTTAAACAGATGTTTGCCCGCCAGAGTATTCAGGCAGCGGACGCCAATATCCTGACCGGATACGGGATCAACGTTTACCAGTTACTGGCTGATAAGCTGGGCGTAAACCAGAAGATTATCCGTGAGAAAGGCGAGAAAGGAAAACTGGGACCGGACAGCATTCGTCTGTTATTTCAGGTGATGGCCGAACAGGCAAAAGGTGCCCAGAAAAATGCCATGAACTCCTGGACAGGGATGACCTCCATGATGGGAGATGTCTGGGATCAGTTTGCCCGTGATGTGATGGCAAAGGGGCCGTTTGACAGCCTGAAAAAGAGCCTGAAGGGCTTCCTGGATTATGCCGATGCGGCACAGAAAAGCGGCTTACAGGATAAGCTGGCCACGCAGACGGCCTCGGCCCTTAATCAGGGATTTGAGTATGCCAGAGACGCTGCGACCGGCTTTTACCGGGCCATTCAGAAAGTCAGGGAAACGCTTCAGGCACTGCGCGACGCCGGTTATGGCGATGCGCTGGATCGCATTGGTCAGGGGGCGCAGACCGCCGCGAAGTACCTGATGTATATGTATCTCGCCTCCCGTGCGCTGAAGGTGCTCAGGTTTGCGGGGACGGGGGCATTACGTCTAGGTGCAACTCCCTTACGTTATGGCATGGCGATGACCTCCGTGCTGACGTCGCCCTTCCGCAAACCACAGACCACTGTTCCCGGAACGCAGCCAGGACGCGGCCAGCGTTTTATGAACTTTCTTACCGGGGTAAATCCTGCTGCCGTTCAGCCCGTACTGGTCACTAACTGGCCTGCGGGTGGTCTGGCATCAGGTGGCGGGGATGTGATGGTCAGCGGTGACGGCAAAACCGTGCGCGGCCGTAAAAAGCGCGGCCCCGGACGCGGGCGTGGTGTCTCGACCGTCGTGACCGCCGGTGAGCAGCTGGCGGAAAGTGCCGGTAAACAGGGCTTCTTCGGTCGCATGATGAGCCGTGCCGGTGGGCTGCTGACGGCTGCCGGAAACCGCATGGGGCTGGGACGTTTTTCCGGGCTGTTCCGTGGTGCCGGTCGGCTGGGCGGTGGTGCCCTGTGGGCCGGTGCCATGGCGGCCCCTGTACTGCTGGACAGCAGCGCCAGTGCAGCCGATAAAGCCGGTGCCGTGGGTTCCCTTGCCGGTAGTATCGCCGGTGGCGCACTGGGGGCGGCTGCCGGTCCGGTCGGGGTTGCCATTGGTTCCACGGTGGGCAGCTATCTTGGTGATTATCTGGGGGGCTGGCTGACGCAGGCCTGGCAGAAACTGCGTGGCGGCAGTGATGAAAACGCCGGGCAGGCCACTGCGAAAACCGCCGCTCGGGTAGAGCTGGTTGCCCCTGAAGGCTGGCGGGCGCGCAGTATTGATGTGGATCATACCGCACAGCATGGCCTTGATGTGAACGTCTGGAACGGAGGGAATTATGGCCTCTACTGACACCCCCGGCTCCGGCTCCTTCCGTGGCGTGCCGTTTCTGGTGTATCAGGAGCAGCGGGAACGGGGCGGACGTAGCATTGTGCGCCGGGAATATCCACTGCGGGAAAGCGGCGGCGCGGATGATTTAGGGCCAAAACTCCCGGAGTTTACATTCACGGTTCTGGTGACCGGAGACGATCTTCATACACAGCGAAGCCGCCTGCGTGATGCGCTGCGGGCACCCGGGGCCGGTGAACTGATGCACCCGGATTACGGCACGTTAAACGTGCTGATAAACAGCTTTGAAAGCCGTTATAACGCCAGCGAACAGGGAACGGTTGAGTTCACGATCAACGTGATCCCCGCCAGTGACGATACCGCACCCTCGGTGGCAGAAGACACGGCCGCCATTCTGGATCAGAAAAGTGGCTCAGCAATGAACCGGCTGTTTAACACCCTGTCCGACGGCTGGACGGTGATTTCAGACGGCCTGCATGATGTGCAGGCCATGACCGACACCATCAGCGACAAAATTGATGCGCTGGAAAATGCCGTTTCGGGGATGGGGATTGTGCAGGATATCAGTGCCTTTACGGCCAGCTTTGTGGCCCTGAAAGGCAATGCCACGGCCCTGATTAATGCGCCCCGTCGCATGGCTGAATCTCTGGCAGGCATGTTTGCCGTGCTGGCGGGGCTGCCCGACGATCCGTCCCTGTCACTGACCGGCCAGCCCGGGACACCATCCGGCAGCCTGGACACAAACCGTAACAGCATGACAGAGCAGGCCATGCCGCAGCTGTACCGCACACTTTCTTCCCTGCGTTACACCCTCAGCGAACAGGATGATCCGCAGCGTCTGATTGGTCTGACGCCTGCGGCACAGAAAAATATCCGCCTGCTGCGTACCGTCATGCAGGGCGCAACCCTGGTGTCGCAGGCGCAGACGGTCGGAAAACTGCTGGATCAGGTCATCCGGCAGGATACGACGCACGTTCAGGATAATGACCGGACGGGCAGACCCGCCTGGCTGGAAAGTTCTGCTGATGTGCAGCGTATCAACCGGGATTTGAGTGATGCCATGGAACAGCAGGTGCTGGATCTGTCCGCACAGGGCTATACCGGTACAGCCCTTGCATTACGGGATGCCAGACTTGCGCTGACAGAAGATTTGACCACGCGGAGCGTACATCTTCCCGGTGCCTCTCAGGTCATGGTACGCACTACCGAACCGGCACTGGTCACGCTGTACCGGGCCACCGGCAACAGCCGCCGCTGGCAGTATTTTGTCCGCCGGAACAACATCCCCGATCCGGTTTTTGTTCCGGGGGGCCGCAGTGTGGAGGTGATCAGTGAGCAGCAGGATTGAACTGTATATCGGCGGCAGTATTTTTTCCGGGTGGCTGACGGTCAGCGTCCGCCGCTCCCTTGAACATCTGGCCGGGTCGTTTGAGCTGGGGCTGATGCTGCCCGGTGAGCGTATCCCGTCCGCCCTGCGGAGCGGTCAGTCCCTGACGCTCAGGATCAACGGGCAGACCGTGGTCAGTGGCTGGCTGGATCAGGTCAGTCAGCGTATCAGTGCAGCCCGTCATCAGATCACCATCAGCGGACGGGATAAAACCGGTGACCTGGTGGACTGTGCTGCCGTTCATCCCGGCAGCCAGTGGCGAAACCGGACGCTGGCGCAGATTGCCGCAGATTTATGTGCGCCCTTCGGGATAAACGTGCGCTGGCAGGTGAATGATGACAGTGCGGCCCGTCCCTTTGCCTCTTTTACGCTGGAAAATTCAGAAACCGTGGCAGATGCGCTGACCCGTGCAGCCCGGCATCGCGGGGTGCTGGTGACCAGCAATGCTGACGGCGATCTGGTGTTCACTCAGGCGGGAAACCAGCAGACGGACAGACTGGTGCTGGGGGAAAACCTGCTTGATGCAGACTACAACACGGACTGGCGCGGACGATACAGCGAATACCGTGTCCGGGGACACGGACGCGGCGGGGGTAAACAGGGAGACAGCGAGTCGGCCGCCCGGCTGGCAGCCCCTGTGGCCACCATCAGTGATGAGCAGATCGGTCGCTACCGGCCGAAAATCATCCTTGCCGATCATCAGATTGACACCACCGGCGCACGGCAGCGTGCCCTGCGGGAGATGCGCCGGGCGGTTGCCCGTTCAGAACGGTTTTCTGCCACCGTGCGCGGCTGGTTCCGGGACGATGGCCGGTTATGGGATGTCAATCTGCTGACCGGTGTTTCAGCCCTGCGCTTTGGTATTGAACAGACCGAACTGCTGGTCTGTCAGGTGGAGTTTTTACTGGATGAGCAGAACGGGGAAGTCACCCGGCTGGTACTGGCACCGCGTGACGGCTTTATCGTTCCGGCAGAGCCGGACAGCAAGGGCCGTGGTGGTTCCGGTGATGATGTTGATGCCTTTATTCGCCAGCAGATGAAAAAACAGGGGATCAGCTTTGATGAATGATGAAGTGTTCAGCCGCCTGATTGCCCCGGTAACGCGCGGTATTCGCCTGCTGTTTGGCCGGGGCGTTCTGACCGGCACACATGACGAACTGAAAATGCAGAATGTGCAGTTCACCGGCATGGAAGGCGAAACCTTTGATGATGTGGAGCGCCCCCAGCAGTACGGGCAGATCAGCGTTCCCCTGCCGGGCGCAGAAACCTTTTTTGCCTGTCTGGGCGGACAGCGGGATCAGACTGTGGTGCTTGTAGTGGAAGACCGGCGCAGCCGTCCGACCGGACTCACTGCCGGAGATACGGGGGTGTATCACCATGAGGGGCACCGGATACGGTTAACAAAGGATGGTCGCATTATTGTGACATGCAAAATGCTGGAGATTTACGCCGATGAGGGGATGCGGGTGGATACGCCGGAGGCCACCTTTACGGGCAATGTGACGGTGGATAAAAACCTGCATGTTAAGGGTAATTTCGCGCTTGATGGTACGGGGAAATCTCAGGGACTGTTCACCATGTCAGACGCGGTTATTGCCGGGATCAGATATTCCGGTCATGTGCATCATGATAACGGCGAAGGCAGTAAGACAGGAGTGCCGGAGAATGGCTGATATTGCAATTGTGTGGGATCAGGGATGCGGTTCGCTGCAACTCAACGGTGCTGACCTGCTGACGGATGACAGTCTGCTGACGGCTGTGCTGATATCCCTGTTTACTGACCGCCGGGCACTGGCATCGGATGAAATCCCTGACGGTACGCGCGACCGCCGGGGATGGTGGGGAGACAGTTTTCGCCCGCGCCCCATTGGCTCCCGTCTGTGGCTTCTCAGCCGGGAAAAAACGCTGGCCTCCGTGGTACGCCGTGCCCGTGCTTACGCAGATGAGGCGCTTGGCTGGCTCAGTCAGGATGGCGTGGCGTCATCCGTGGCGTGTTATGCAGAACGCGTGGGACACGCGCGACTGGCGCTTTCGGTGCATATAACCCTGCCCGATGGTTCGGTGAGGCCCATGATTTTTTACGCTGATCTTAAGGGGGAGTAATGCCTTATCAGCCTTTACCGCTGGCACAGTTAATCACGCAGACACAGCAGGATATCAGCCAGCGCCTGCCCGGTTCGCAACCGGGCGTGAGTGAAACCACCCTGAATGCCATTGCTTATGCCCAGGCGGGGTTGTCTGCACAGGAGCATGAGCATCTGGCCTGGATTGCGCGTCAGATCATCCCGACCGAAGCTGATGAAGCCGAACTGCTGAAGCACTGCGCGTTCTGGGGCGTCATGCGTAAACCCGCTTCACGGGGGGACGGGCCGGTACAACTGATGCTGACGACGGATGCGGGGATCACGGAAGGTGTGCTTCTCCAGCGCAGTGACGGCGTGGTTTACCGCATCACCGCCTCCCTGACCGGCAAGGCCGGTACGCTGAATGTCAGTGTGGAGGCCGAAAGTGCCGGTCGTGCGGGAAATGCTCCGGCAGGGACAAAACTGACCTTTATCACACCGCAGGCGGGGATCAACCAGACGGCCACGGTGACCGGCACGGGGATCACCGGTGGTGCGGATGTGGAAACCGTGCCGGAGCTGCTTTCCCGTCTGGTTTTCCGGGTGCAGAATCCGCCGTCCGGCGGCACGCAGTATGATTTCGAACGCTGGGCGCGTGAAGTGCCTGGCGTGACGCGGGCATGGTGCCGCCCGGAATGGCCGCAGGCGGGCAGCGTGGGGGTAACGTTCGTTCAGGACAACAACCCGGATATTTTCCCCGGTGACGGGGATGTTCAGCGGGTGGCGGATTATATCCGCAGTCATGATGATCCGGCGACCGGCCAGCCTGTCGGACAGCCTCTGGGGCCGACGGTGACCGTGTTTAAACTGACCAATAAGCCGGTGCCCTTCAGCATCAGGATCATCCCGAAAACACCGGAGAATCAGGCGGCCGTAAAACAGGCGCTGACCGACCTGTTATACAACGAATCCCGTCCCGGTGGTCTGGTTCTGCCGTCGTCTTTCTGGCGTGCGGTGGCGGGGGTGAAAAATCTGGAGGATTTTGAAGTGCGCAGTCCGCTGACATCGGTTCAGGCTGGCGACAGTGAGCTGCTGACGGTGGGAGAAATCACATGGCTGTAACCCTCACCCCGCATCAGCGCGCCCTGTTGCAGTTGCTGCCTGACGGGCTGGCATGGGACAAGCGTCCGTCATCCGTACTGGCATCGCTATGTCTGGGCCTCAGTCATTCCACCGCGCGTGTTTCCTGGACGGGAAAACAGCTGCTTGCCGAGCGATTCCCTGACACGTCGCGCCTGTTGCTGGAAGACTGGGAGCGTTATCTCGGCCTTCCTGAATGTGATATGGCCGGAGCCACCCTCACGGAGCGACAGCGTTATGCCGGAAATAAATACCGGATGAAGCCCTCGCTGAACCGTGAATTTTATATCCGGTTTGCGGCGGAGTTTGGTTATGAAATAGATATTCAGCCCTCACCGGATTCGCAGTGGGTCAGTATTGTCACGATTAACAGCGAAACCGGCTACCGGCATATGAATGTGCTGGATGATATCCTCACCCCGCTGCGTATTTATGAAGGCGGCGCGCTGGAATGTATTCTGAACCGTTATAAGCCCGCGTGGCAGACATTTATTTACGTCTATGCAAACAGCCATGAAGAGGAGAATATCTGATGTTTCATGTTGATAATAATTCCGGTGTGGCGAATATGCCTGCGCTGGCACCGGCGCAGAGTAATACCACCACCTGGTTTACCGAAGGTGACGGACAAAAAGGTATCAGCTGGATTGGTCAGGACTGGCTGAATATTCTCCAGGCCGAACTACTGAATATTCTGGCTGAAGCAAATATCCAGCCGGATAAGGCGCAGTTAAACCAGCTTACGCTGTCCATTAAAGCCATTATCGCTGCAAATGCCTTTTCCCGGAAAAATAACCTGAAAGAAATTGCGGATGCCGGTGCGGAGGCCCAGCGTCTGGCCCGTGGTTATCTTGGTCTGGGGACGCTTGCCACAAAAAACAGTCTTGGTCCCGGTGACGTTAATGCCCTGGCGAAGGATCAGAATCTGGCCGATCTGGAGAATGCGGGGACCGCCCGTAATAATCTGGATGTTTACAGCAGGAGCGAAGGTGATAACCGTTACCTGCGCAGGGAGCAGAGCGGCGCGGACATTCCGGATAAAGGCGCTTTTATCGATAACGTCGGTTTACGGGAAACGGTAAATAAGGCCGCAAATGCCCTGCCATCGGATGGCACCGCTGTTGCAGCGAACAGGCTGGCCAACGCCCACAAAATCAATGGTGTCGCCTTTGACGGGACGAAGGATATCACTATCACATCCGGTATGACTGAAGCGACCGCCGATGGCAGGTATGTCCGCAACGTTCAGCTTGGTGCGCAAAGCCGACACTCACCACCGGGTAACGAAGTGTCCTGGGAGTTCAGGACACCATCGGGATGCATGCTTTCAGGGATTAATGTGCAGGATACTGGAAAAAATTCAGCCGATAACATCGCAGGCGTTTATTACCGTCCGGTGCAGATATATATTGGTAATGCATGGCGCACTGTTTCGTCAGTCTGATTAAAGGAAAAGGGTGCAGCAAGCACCCTTTAAATTATTCAGGCTGGTCCGGCCATTTAACGGCGTCAAATTCAGATTCGGTGTTAATGACAGGTAACTCCATTTTCTTCACCTGGCTGATGTATTCCATCCATTGTGTAAGCGCAGCTCTGTCTTCATCACTGATCGTGCCCAGTTGTAGCTCAGTTCTCCAGTCATTAATTTTTTCATATGCCTGATTAAGATATGACTGGCGCTGTGCTTCCGCTTTTCGGGTGTAGTTAACCGGAAGCCGGGAGATAACGCCATTATCAAACGTCCAGTTTCCTGAAATATCTGTGCCTTCAGGGAGTTCATCGGTTTCCACCACGGAAAACCCTACAGGATACAGTGCCGAGGCGTCCTGTGATATTGAGCAGATAACGCCGCTGTCTGGTGTTATGCAAAGTTTATATTTTTTTGTGAATAATGGCAGGGACTCGTAGAAATCCTTACCATCTTCACTCTGAAAATACTGTACATCATTACCATAGGGTTTGTGTTCCGGGTAATATCGTTTAACATTAATCAGTTGCATAAACATCACCATGTGAATCAATGATAAAAACAGGAATAATACTATCGCCATATACAGGCAAGGGTTGTCTGAAATAACGCATATATTCAGGTGCTGACCGCCGCGTCATGAATCGTTAATTAAATTATAAGCCGGTAATATGCGGTTATCGTATTGGCCTGTCCATCCTTTGTCGTTATGTTCCTGCCTCACCGGCTCCGTCACAAAAAGTACAGTGACGCTTTTTTTGAATTTCCGCAAAACACATATTTATCAGCGGTTGTTATTCTGACTCTGTTTAATTCAGAAACAGGCAGAAAAGACGATGTCAGACTCCCAGTGGAAAATGCTCTCCGCCATGCCCGGAGAGTTTTCAGTCAAGGTTGCCGGTGGCACAGTGGCATTTATTGAAAGCCCTTTCCGGCCTTCGGGTAATAAAGGTGGGATCACCTTTGCAGATTGTGTGATCCGCTTCAGCACGAAAGAGCCATTATGGGTAATGCCTGTGTCAGGAACCCCCAGTGCAGAAATTACCAGCTCTGGCGTGACCGGCATCATTCCCATTACGTCGGATGTGGCCGGAACGCTCACCCCATCGGACTGGAACGCACCGGATAACGCCGGGCCTTCCGGCAGTGTGAATGGCGGCAACAGAGAGCCGGAGTATTACTACGTGGTTGTGCTTGCCGGACAGTCCAACGGCATGGCCTACGGTGAGGGGCTTCCGTTACCGGACTCTTATGACCGCCCGGACCCGCGCATTAAACAGCTGGCACGCCGCAGTACAGTGACGCCGGGTGGAGACGCCTGTGCATACAATGATGTGATTCCGGCTGACCATTGTCTGCATGATGTACAGGATATGAGCGGTGTTAATCATCCGAAAGCGGACCTGAATAAGGGGCAGTATGGCTGTGTCAGTCAGGGGCTGCATATTGCCAAAAAACTGCTGCCTTATATCCCGCAGAATGCCGGGATACTTCTGGTGTCCTGTTGCCGTGGCGGTTCGGCATTTACCACCGGAGCCGACGGCTCATTCAGTGAGGCCAGCGGTGCTTCCGCTGATTCTTCACGCTGGGGAGTCGGTAAACCTCTGTATCAGGACATGGTCAGCCGGACAAAAGCGGCGCTGGCGAAGAACCCGAAAAACAAACTTCTGGCTGTGGTCTGGATGCAGGGAGAGGCAGACCTTGCATCGGGAAGTCAGCAGCATAATGGTTTATTCACTGCCATGGTTCAGCAGTTCAGAGCCGACCTGTCTCCGCTTGCTGCGCAGTGTGTGAGTGGAAATGCCACCATGGTGCCGTGGATTTGTGGTGATACCACGTATTACTGGAAAAACGCTGGCACCGATAAATATGAGGCAGTATACGGTGGCTACAAAGGCAAGGAAGCACAGAATATTTTCTTTGTACCGTTCCTGACGGATGAGAATGGACAGAACACGCCAACGAATGCTCCGACGGAAGACCCGGATATTGTGGCTGTCGGGTATTACGGTGCAGCATCCCGTACCCAGGGCAGTTTTGTCTCGACACAGCGTGACAGCCATTTCAGCTCATGGGCGCGCAGGGGCATTATTTCTGACCGTCTGGCCTCAGCCATTCTGCTCCATGCGGGACGCACACCTGAAGTGATGCAGGGACCGGTTGTGACACAGCCGGATGAAAAACCATCACCTGACACGCCATCAACACCATCGCCGGATACACCGTCCACACCACCGGCTGACACCACGACGATGAGCACCCTGTTTGCTTACCGGGCATCAGAGTCTGAAGGACAGCTGGCACCACAGGGCTGGACTGCCGGAGGGGGTAAGGCCCAAATCGTGGATGATGCCGGAGCAGGTAGTGGTAAGGCCATGAAACTGACCAAGGAAACAGGCAAATCCTCCTGGTACCTTGAGCATGATGCCGGTAATGGTGCGAACCTGCTGGGTAAAGGTGGCCTTGTCAGTTGCCGGTTTAAGGTTGATGGTGCGCTTACAGCTAATCAGTACGCGATGGCGCTGTACTGGCCGGTTTCTGCCCTGCCGCAAGGGGTTACTCTGGAAGGTAATGCCGGTCATAACCTGCTGGCATCGTTTTACGTACAGAGCGATGCCACAGACCTTAACGTGATGTACCACAAGGGCAATACGGCGCAGAACACGAAACTGGGGTCATTCGGCGCATTTAATAACGAATGGCATACGCTGGGCTTCCGTTTTGCCGGTAACAACAGTATTGAGGTGACGCCGGTCATTGATGGTAAGGACGGGACACCATTCATGCTGTCGCAGTCTCCTGTCGGCACGTTTACGGCAGACAAGTTGCGCGTGACCGATATCACTAATGGTGCGACATATCCGGTGCTGATTGACAGTATCGTGGTGGAAGTGAATAACGCGTAAGCAGGATAAAAAAATGCCGCCTGGAAAGGGAAAACAAGGAAACCGGCGGCAAAAGTCGTTATGTCCAAAGCAAAAAATGCAGGACGCCTTTTTAACCAACAGGTATTAACTATGTCAACACCATATTAATGATGGAGATGAATAATGACATTTATACAGCTTATTTTACTATATTTCTGTACGGTGGTCTGCGCGTTATATCTGGTGAGTGGTGGCTACAAAGCTATCCGAAATTATGTCCGCCGTAAAATTGATGACGCAGCAGCGGAAAAACTCAGTAAAACAACAACGGCAACCCCGCTCCCAAAAGACCCGACCCAGCCCTGATTGCAGGGCTGTATTCCCGCATAAGGAGGATATACATGCCAGAGATTAAAGGCACTGTCACTGAAGACCTGGTCAAACAGGCGCTGTATTCAGGTGAAGTAAATAAATTACTGAAAGCGCAGGTCCGCAAGGATTTTGAGGCACAAATCGACACTTACGTTGATGAGGTGCTGGCAAAACTTATTGGGCCAGTTGCAGCGGCCAGTGATGCTGGTAATGAGCCGAAAACCGAAGCACAGCCAGAGCAACCAGAACCGGCTCAGCCCGGAACTGACAGCACCATGATGTAACAATACAAACCGGCAGTGTCTCCTGCCGGTTTGAGTTTCATGGGGGCCAATACTGAAATGATACCTGTTCTTGTCATGTTTATGGCATTTCTTATATGGCCTTATATAATCCTCAATGTTCTATTCTGCTGGACGATAGATATTAAATGATTCAATTTTGTTAGTGGAGGTGTTAAACGCACATTCATATTTCATTTTTATTTTTACCCCAAAGTCGTTTGTAAAAGTCACTTTATCACCAATATATCTAATAACTGGATTATCATTCTTGTAGCTGTAAGTATCGAAAATCTCCCCCATAAACCCACCATGGAACTCGTACGGTTTTCCACTGGCAGCATTAATGATAAGTTTTTTGCATTGATAAATTGCCTCTCTTTCATATTTTGAACTAAGGCATTCAAAGTCATTGTTCTTGCATATATTTTTTTGCTCTTGTGTTGCATTTTGTGTGTCTTCCTGGCCATCTTTTTCAGAATCAGGCCAGAACCACCATATTGTCAACCCGAGAAACACTGCTAACTTGATGATATTAATACACCACTCAACACATCCAACGCCTTCTGGTGCGTTATGTCCGCAATAGGGGCATTTTTGTTGCCCTGCTGGAATCTGCATCCGACAGTGACGACAATGAACCAAAGCCATTTTTCTCTCTCTGATACAAAATTTAAACAGGCATGTCTGTTTTACAGGAGGTCGGGAATAACATCGGATATGCAACAAACCTAAAGTAAAACATTGATGCGAATTATCCTAAATTGCCCCGGCGCACTTTCCACTATCAAGGGCAACTGTATGTAGAATCATATTGATACGCGCGCGATCGTACCGTTAGCTACCAAAAAGTCAACAAAATGATCAATTTATACTCACTTCAACCTGCAAAATCCTTGCACTCTTTGCACAAATAATCCCCACCCTGAATCATTGTTGATGACTTTTCAATCTATTTGTTGTATCAATTAAACAAATCAAATCGATCGTTTTTGTCGATCGATTGGGTGAGAAAGATATCATCAACAAAGCAGGAGGTTATGCGGCCATGTATCGAAACATACGGTGCCGACACTGCAATAAGCTACTGGCACGGGCCAGTTTCAGCTATCTGGAAGTCAAATGTCCGCGCTGTAAAACCCTCAATCAAATCACATCACCGAGCGCCACAGAGCACCCCACATACACAAGGAAATCCTGTCGTGGGGAACAGAAAGCAAGTCACATCCCGTATCATCAGCACGCCTGAACTTATTCACTATAACGACAATATCGTCGGTTATGGTTCCCGTGAATTACGGGTTGAGACAATAAGTTGCTGGCTGGCCCGACTGGTCATCGTCAATAAACATTACAGCCACCGTTTCGTAAATAATTCATACCTTCATCTGGGAATATTTTCAGAACGGGAGCTGGTTGGCGTAATGCAATGGGGCTATGCCCTTAATCCAAACAGTGGTGCACGCGTCGTAACGGGCACGCAGAACCGCGAATATATGGAGCTTAACCGGTTATGGCTGCATGACTGTATGCCGAGAAACTCCGAATCAAGGGCCATCAGTTACGCACTCAAACTAATCAGACAGCTTTACCCTCAGGTACAGTGGGTTCAGTCGTTTGCAGATGAGCGTTGTGGTTGTCTTGGTGTCGTGTACCAGGCAAGCAATTTTGATTATGTAGGCAGCCATGAAACAACATTCTATGAACTTGATGGTGAGTGGTATCACGAGATTTGCAGGAATACCATCAAACGAGGTGGACAGAGAGGTGAACATCTGAGGGCTAATATAGACAGAGCCAGTGTTCATAAATTCCGCCAGTTTCGTTACATCCGGTTTCTGGACAAGAGAGCCAGAAAACGCCTCAATACAAAGCTATTCAAAGTCCAACCTTACCCAAAACCACAAACAGTTAAAACCGGTTTGAAAGAGAGCGGATGAGTGCTTAAAAACTCATTCTAAAACTTAAAGGAAAAGCGCCGATTTAGTATCAAATAAGTTGCGTATCGGCGTTTTTCAGCGGTATCAAATGAAATGCAAACCGGTATCAAAAAAATCGCCGCGCTATACACCATCGATTTCCCTGATGATGTCAGCCGTGCACGCCAGAAGCTGTTCCGCTTCCTCGATAACAAATTCGATTCTGAAAAATACCGAAATAACGTGCGTGAACTGACCCCGGCAATTCTGGCGGTACTACCGCTGGAATATCGCGGTTACCTGGTTGAGCAGGATAGCTTCATGACTCGGTTGGCTGAAATGGAAAAGGAACTCAGTGAGGCAAAACAGGCTGTCATTCTCAACGCACCACGCCACCAGAAACTGAAGGAAATGAGTGAAGGTATTGTGTCGATGTTTCGTGTGGACCCGGATCTGGCTGGTCCATTAATGGCGATGGTGACCACCATGCTGGGGGCAATATGACAGGTTCAGAAATGGCGAAAGTCGGTCTGCGGGAACAGAACCGACTTTCAGGTGCAAATCGTAACACACTCATTGCGGGAGGAATTATGGCAAACACTGCTGAGATATTCAATTTTCCAGTGCCGGATGCGGCACAAAAGGAGCCGCGCGTGGCAGATCTCGATGATGGTTATACGCGCATTGCAAATGAGTTGCTGGAAGCTGTGATGCTGGCCGGATTAACACAGCACCAGCTTCTGGTCTTCCTGGCTGTCATGCGCAAAACATATGGCTTTAATAAAAAACTGGATTGGGTGAGCAACGAGCAACTTTCCGAGTTGACCGGGATATTGCCGCACAAGTGTTCTGCTGCAAAAAGTGTTCTGGTAAAGCGTGGGATTTTTATTCAGAGCGGGCGGAATATCGGCATTAATAATGTGGTCAGTGAATGGTCAACATTACCCGAATCAGGTAAGAAAAATAAAGTTTACCTGAAAGAGGTAAATTTACCTGAATCAGGTAAGAAAAGTTTACCCAAATCAGGTAAAGGCACTTACCCGAATCAGGTAAACACAAAAGACAAACTAACAAAAGACAATATAAAACCTTTTTCGTCCGAGAATTCTGGCGAATCCTCTGACCAACCAGAAAACGATCTTCCTGTGGAGAAACCAGATGCTGCAATTCAGAGCGGCAGCAGGTGGGGGACAGCAGAAGACCTGACCGCCGCAGAGTGGATGTTTGACATGGTGAAGACCATCGCGCCATCAGCCAGAAAACCGAATTTTGCAGGGTGGGCTAACGATATCCGCCTGATGCGTGAACGTGACGGCCGTAACCACCGCGACATGTGCGTGCTGTTCCGCTGGGCATGCCAGGACAACTTCTGGTCCGGTAACGTGCTAAGTCCGGCCAAACTCCGCGACAAGTGGACCCAACTCGAAATCAACCGTAACAAGCAACAGGCTGGCGTGATAGCCGGAAAATCAAAACTCGACCTGACAAACACTGACTGGATTTACGGGGTGGATTTATGAAAAACATCGCCGCACAGATGGTTAACTTTGACCGTGAGCAGATGCGCCGGATCGCCAACAACATGCCGGAACAGTACGACGAAAAGCCGCAGGTACAACAGGTAGCGCAGATCATCAATGGTGTGTTCAGCCAGTTACTGGCAACTTTCCCGGCGAGCCTGGCTAACCGGGACCAGAACGAACTGAACGAAATCCGCCGCCAGTGGGTTCTGGCTTTCCGGGAAAACGGGATCACCACGATGGAACAGGTTGACGCAGGAATGCGCGTAGCCCGTCGGCAGAATCGACCATTCCTGCCATCACCCGGGCAGTTTGTTGCCTGGTGCCGGGAAGAAGCATCCGTTACCGCCGGGCTGCCAAACGCCAGCGAGCTGGTTGATATGGTTTACGAGTATTGCCGGAAACGTGGCCTGTATCCAGATGCAGAGTCTTATCCGTGGAAATCAAACGCGCACTACTGGCTGGTTACCAACCTGTATCAGAACATGCGGGCCAATGCGCTTA
>PPYF01304740.1_pt1 | contig 19391 bp, 16 predicted proteins | sample 1559871 | NCBI WGS metagenome assembly PPYF01 (sample SAMN08240021, study PRJNA423297) | Human gut metagenome, whole genome shotgun sequencing project. | reverse complement strand
AATTACATTCGCTGACGAAAGGAAGTAAAACTTATGAAAATCCTTCGCGCGTAAAAATCCGCAGTGGTAAAAAACTTTCCTTAAAAATCGGAAGCACTAAGAAAATACGAGCAAAAGTAATTGTACCAAAAGGGAAAAAAACCTGCTGGCACATTCAAAAAATCCGCTACCTTGTGAGTGATTCCTCTGTACTGACCGTATCAAAGAAGGGTAAAATCAGAGCAAAAAAAGCAGGGCAAGCGACAATTTACGCCGTTGCCCAAAATGGTGTAAATGCTAAAATTAAAGTCAGCGTAAAAGCTGCAAAATGATAAAGAAAAAAGTGCCGGAAATTCGCATTTTCCACTGCGATGCTCCGGCACTTTTTTTGTTTTCCGTAATTTTGTAGAAAGATTTTGCGTCTCGTGGGCACTCCCGTTTGTTGAGTACGTAGCGGTATGGGCACTGGTGGTATCAGTGCCCATACCGCTACGTACTCAACAAACGGGAGTGCCCACGAGTCGCAAAGCTTTTCTGCTGAATTACTCGAATACCAAATACACTGGCATCAACTATTCTTCACAAACTGTACTAAGATTTTGTTTATATTTTACTCTGCCGCCAATACCTCATAAACTTCCTTAAAGGATTGTTTTGGCTGATACAATTCCGTAAACAGACCACAGTATGGTCCGTTCATTTTGTAGCTGTAATCTGCCGTTGACAGATATGGTGCGTCAAACAAGCCCCAAATGGAAAGGCTCGTAATCGGTCCGGTCTTTCCTGCTGCCTGTGCCACCTTGTTAATATCCACATATGTCTGCACGAGTTTCTTGTAAAAGGCTGCATGCTCCGGCTCTGCATCATTATCGTAATTGCGGACGGCAAGTTCTGTTACGTGAACTTCAACATTATTTTCTGCAAATTTCTCAATCGCATTTTTCACTAAGGTAATGTCATTGTCGTTCATACATCCACTCTGCTGTCCATAGCCACCGATGTAACTCTGCATACCAATTCCATCGCAGAGCTTCAGGTAACCGCCATTTCCATCGGATGCAAAACTGTTGACGCTCTTTACCAGTTGAATAATGGCATCTCTCTTATTTGCGCCGTAGGTTGCAAACGTGTTGTAATCATTGTAGAACAACTTAATATTTGTCTTACTGTTTGCCGCCTGTAATTTTGCTCTTGTCTCATATGCATACCGGAACGCAAGCTCCACATAATCACTGCCAATGTAATCGTAGAAAAGATTCGTCTTGCCACCGCGAACCTGCCGTACATGACGCACATCATCATCCGCAAATTCACCCGCATTGTCGGCAACCGCTTCATTAACAACATCCCAGCAGTAAATCGCGCCCGGATATTTTTCTTCAAAATGCGTCATTACTTCATCAATATACATCTTCAGACGATTTTTCATGACGTCTGCGCTGACATAAGCACCATCCGTCTTATAGCCTTCGCGGAAAAACCAATCGCACATATCGGCATCCCAGGTCAGCACATGACCGCGAATGGATAATCCGTTTTCAACCGCATACGCAACCATCGAATCTGCCTTTGTAAAGTTCATAACTGCCGGTGAATTTTCATCCACATATGCATTTTGTGAAGCAGACTGGCTCAAAAGCGAATACGCCTTCATTTCATTACTGAACGTCGTACTGTTAAAATGATACTTAATGAGTTTGGTAAGCTCAGTATTTTTCAGTGCCGCCTCATTGATATTTGTTCCAAATTTGAAACCATATTTCTCACCGAGAGACGCAAGCGATTGATACGATTCAATTGCCTCCGTCGCATCTTTTTTCCCTTTGTTCTCCATAACAACAGATGTAATCTGAATGTATTTCACCGCCTCTGTAGAATTCTGAACAACCAAATAAAGTGCCGTCTGTCCGCTCGGGTAAGCATCTAACTGTAAGCCCTGCTCCTTACCGCTCTGCATACCATTGGCATCAACAAAACCAGCCCAGTCGCTGTTTTTAACTGACAACTTAATCGATGCGCCACCTGTATTTTCAATAATATTTTTGTTTGCATCCAAAAGGTTGATTGTAACATTTACCTGTGTAAAATCCGATACTTTGTGTCCGGATGCCGTAATCAGTGGAAGCAGGTTATAAACCGTTCCATTCCACACACTCGAATACGCAGAAGAATTAATAAACGTATTGTCAATTGCAAGCGTCACTTTCTCCGTCGCCGGCTTCTGGGTCGGTGCAGCCGTTGGTGTCTGAGTCGGAGTTGCCGTTGGGTTCTTTGTCGGCTCTGTAGTCGGAGTCGCAGTCGGCTTCTGCGTTGGCACCGCAGTCGGGGTCGCAGTCGGCTTCTGCGTTGGTGCCGTAGTCGGAGTTGCCGTTGGGTTCTTTGTCGGCTCTGTAGTCGGAGTCGCAGTCGGCTTCTGCGTTGGCACCGCAGTTGGGGTCGCAGTCGGCTTCTGCGTTGGCACCGCAGTCGGGGTCGCCGTTGGACTTGCAGTTGCTGTCACTGCCGGCTTCCTTGTTGGCTCTTCTGTCGGCTCTTTCACAGGCTCCGCAGTTTTTACCACAGAGGAAGAATCCCCCGGATTTACTACCGCAGGTTCTTGTGTATTCACCGGTGGAACAACGGTAGTTCCTGTCTTTTTCTTAACCGTAACTTTGCACGAAAGTTTATACATTTTCCATCCTGCTTTTACCTTTGCTGTCACCGTAGCTTTCCCTGCTTTTTTGGCAACTAACTGAACTGACTTTTTCGTCTTTTTCTTCAGGATAACAACCGATTTTTTGCCACTTTTCCACACCACTTTTTTTACTGCTTTTGCATTTTTAATTGTTACTTTTTTCTTAGTCCCAGCCCACATGGTAATACGCTTCTTGCTTAACTTTGGTTTCGCTGATTTAGCACTTGCAGGCATTGTAAAAACACTCGAAATACTAAGTGCTGTTACCATGAGAAGTGCCATCGCCTTTTGATTTTTTCTCTTCATAGAATGACTCCTTTCATTCCACTCAAAACTCTCTGACTTCATTCTAATACTTTGTGGGAATTATACAACGAACATTCTATAAAATTACTATTAGTTTTTAGTATCTTTTGTGTGTTATTTTTCATGTAATTCCTTCTAATCAATGCGTATTGTCTGCATACCACTCAATATGATTGACAATTTGCAAAATCTTTTTGGCGCTCTCAATTGATTTTGTAATACGCTCTACATCATTTTTGTGAATCCAGCCCTTTTTCGCAGCGTCCGGCACAGACTCAGTCAATTCCTGCAGCGATTGATTTACGCGTTCCACCATCTGACTTACATCTTCAATCAACTTCTCTACCTGTTTTGGAAGTGAAACTCTCTGCGCTTCTCTCTGCATTCTATTACACAACTGATTCATGGAAATTTTCAAAAAATAAGTATCTGACAGCTGGTCAGCAACAACCGAAAGAATCTCCTCAATAATTCCGGCGTCCACATTTCCCATCGAAATCATAACTTGAAAGCGTTCACAACACTCATCAATTTTCTCCTGACTATAACAAATTCGCTCAACAAGCCGAATCAGCAAATCTACTTCTTCCTCGTCATTAATTTTAAAATCCGCATCCTTTAACTGCACTCTTTCCTGTTCTGCCTGCGGTATCAATTGATAACAATCAATTTGCTTTTCTTTGCAAAGATTCCAGAGCACTCGCTTGCAAACAGCATCCGTTTTTCCACCAAAGGTAAGCGACTTCACACATGGAAATCCGGCATACGCAGACTGCAAATCATATTCCACACAAATACCATCAAATGTATTTTTTGCAGACGTTATCTGAAAAGGCAGGTTTCCCTGTCGAAGATTTTCAATTTGTTCAATCGCCATTTTTTCTTTTTGACATGGAAAATACTGATAAAGAGGCGCCCCTTTTTCCTGCCTCATTTTATACTTTTCAAGCCATGTTTTTTTCGAGAGGGCAAACACTGTCGTTTTTTCTTTTTCCGCATCCACAAATTCATCAACCCGTTGACATCCATACGCCTGTGCCGTCTGCATCGATGGGAGATTTGTGCTATTCATATAAGAATAAATCGTCTGAAACGGCGTATGTGTAAAAGCCCAGTCTCTTACGGCAATTGCTGCTTCTTTTGCATATCCTTTTCTCTGATATGTTTTTTGAATATGGTAACCAATTTCCGGCTTAATCGTATTTCCAATCGGTTGCAGTGTGAGCCCGCAGTCACCAATCATTTTTCCATTTTCCTTTAGGCACACGGCCCACAATCCGAAACCAAAAATCTGGTACCGCTCCTGATTTTTTTCAATCCATCCACGGACTCTTTTTTCATCAAAAGTATAAGGATAATGCTGCATAATATCCGAATCCGCAAGCACACAATATAAGTCATCAAAATCTTCTTCGCTCATCTCACGAAGAATTAAACGCTCCGTCTCAATTTGCATAATACACCCTCCATTATTTCAGCTCATATTTCCAGACACCATCTTCTCTGCGGTAATGAAATTCATTGATATCTTCTTCCAAAAATACGCGAAGCATATCGTCCATTCCGTTTGCAAGTTTTCCCTTTTTCATCTCTTCTAACGGCATCCACTTTACTTCCCCTTCATGCGAGGATTTGAGTTCACCGCTGAATTGATTCGTCTTATAAAAAACAACAAGATACCTTGAACCGTCATCCCGCAGCCAGTCTTTTGTGCCACAGATTCTCGGCTTTTCTATCGTAAGCCCAGTCTCCTCAAAAACTTCACGAATAACTGAATCCACAAACGATTCGCCCTTCTCAATATGTCCGCCCGGAAATGTAAGTCCTGACCACTTTTTATCCACTTTGTCCTGAACCAAAACATTTCCCGCATCATCGTAAACCATACACATATTCGTTAATGTTACTGTCTCCGTCCTCATCACTTTCTCCTCTCCTTTATTGTGCTAATCATAAAATCCATTTCTATGGCAGACTTCATGAATTGTTTCCGCAAATATCGACCTAGATTTCTTGTTACTGTCCATATTATAATTCTTCTTATCCAGATATATCTCTCTAACTTCCTGCCATAATTGATTATCTTTACAAAATTCTATCTTTTCAGGGAGACAATAAAATCCTTTTGTTTGTTCTTCCCACGTATAATTTTTTCTTTTCTTATTGTAACGTATGTACTTCTGCTGATTGTTACCATAATCATTCACAATTGCAAAATCACAACTATGACGAATCCTAGAATTTTTTCTATCTTTCACTTTAATCGTAAAAACTCTCGTACTATCCTCGCAAAAATCATATCTGTACTTTCTAGCATACTTGTTGAATGCACACATAAGTATGTTTTTAATTTTTTTTGCATCGAATTTCTCGTCATCGTCATTTACCATGATATTAACATCAAAATCAAAACCGGCATTACTCTTTACATCCCACGTTACCATATTTCTTTGTACACTCCCAACAAATTTATACTGAAAGGTAAAACTATCTCGAACTTCATCCTGCACCTTGTGTATTAGTTCCATAAGCTGTTTTTTTGCCGGTTTAAGCTCTTTTTTTGCTACATACTGAAAATGATACATATTTTTCCTCCTTTTATCCCCATACCTTCCCATTTAACATCTTTGCTAAATCATTACAACATATCAGAAAGATTTATGTTTGTCAAGTCCTCTTTGTTTTATCTAGCTTTGAAAAGTATCTTATTTTACCGGTGCCGTATATCTGCATTTCGGATAATTACTGCATCCATAAAACTTGCCATATTTGCCATTGCGTAAGACTAACGCGCCCGCACATTTTGGGCACATTCCTGATTTCTCTTTCTGCTTCTTAACATATTTTGCTTCTTTTATTTCATTCACGTGTTTACGCGCATCCGTCCTGGTACTCATATAATTTGTAAGTATTGCTAGAATCTTATCCATATCCTCTCTCGAAAGAACCGATTGAACAGAAAGTTTTTTGACCGTCTTTGTAACTGCACCCCACTTCACAACCTGCGATTTTGTTGTCTTTATTTTTAGCACAGCATCTCCAGGAAAAGTCACAATTGAGAAAACCGGAATATTTTCATAACCATGACTTTGAAGCAAGGCATTTAACGCCTTTACATGCGCATAATTCTGATATATGGGATTCATAAATGAATATTTGTGACCGTAAATGTTCTGTGTCCACTTTGCCGAAGAATCCGAACCATAAATCTGTCCTTTATAATTCTTGGTTTCAATTGAAAATATACCGTAAATTGAAACAACCACATGATCAATCTGCGTTGTACGTGTATTTCCACCCTCTGCACTCAACAAAACATCATTAACTACCTGATACTTATTTTTGTCCAACTTTTTCAACAACATACTTACCGTTGCTTCACCCATTTTTCCTTTTATCCTCGGCTTAATAATGGTTACTAACGCAGAAAGCACCATTAATGCAATTATCCATATATATATTTTCTCCATATACTATTCCCCCTCATTATATTCTCATCCCAATTTTTCACTCCACTCATTTTCCTTAAAACCAACAAGAATTGCCTCATCCCCAATAACCAGCGGACGTTTGACAAGCATTCCATTGGTTGCCAGCAATTGAAGCTGTTCATCTTCGCTCATTGTCGGAAGCTTGTCCTTCAACTTCATCTCCTTGTACAACAATCCGCTTGTGTTAAAGAATTTTTTTAGAGGAAGCCCACTTTTAGAAACCCATTCTTTTAGTTCATCATACGATGGATTTTCCTCTACAATATGACGCTCCGTGTAATTTAAATGATGCTCGTCCAACCACTTTTTTGCCTTTTTGCAGGTTGAGCATTTTGGATAACATATGAATAACACAGATTCACCTTCCTTGTATTATTTTGTCCGTACCCATAAATATCTAGCACTTTAACAGCGCTTAGCCAACATTTTATCACAACACTGCAATAATCATATCACCAAAATATGGTTTTCGCAATATCCTGCGTCGAGCTTCGCGCCAAAACCGTCCGCCCTTCTTTTCAATTTCAACGTACAAAAATTTCCGGCACACACATATTCATGCACCGGAAATCTTTTCATCGTCTGTTTTTAATTCTATTATTTACCTACATGAAATGCATCCATACCCGGGTACACTGCACTGGCACCTAACTCTTCCTCAATGCGGAGAAGCTGGTTGTATTTTGCTACACGCTCGGATCTCGAAGGAGCACCTGTCTTAATCTGGCATGTATTCAGCGCTACCGCAAGGTCTGCAATAGTTGTGTCCGCTGTCTCACCGGAACGGTGGGAAGAAATGGCTGTATATCCTGCATTGTGCGCCATCTTAATAGCCTCCAATGTTTCTGACACCGAACCAATCTGGTTTAATTTGATCAAAATGGAGTTACCTGCCCCCATTTTAATACCCTTGGAAAGTCTCTCTGTATTTGTAACAAAAAGGTCATCTCCTACAAGCTGAACTTTATGACCAATCTTCTCAGTCATCTTCTTCCAGCCTTCCCAATCTTCCTCATCCAAACCATCTTCAATAGAAATAATCGGATACTTGTCAATGAGAGATTCCCAATGTGCAATCAGCTCATCCGAAGTAAATTCTTTACCGGATTTTGGCTGCTTATAATAACCAATTCCTTTTTCCGATTTCCATTCAGAAGAAGCTGCATCCATAGCAATCATAAAATCTTTTCCCGGTTCAAATCCGGCAGCCTTAACAGCCTCCAGAATTTTCTCAATAGCTTCTTCATCGGAAGTAAGTTTGTTTGGTGCAAATCCACCTTCATCACCAACCGCTGTTACATCTCCCATATCTTTAATCAGAGATTTCAACTTATGGAAAACCTCTGCACACCAGCGAAGCGCTTCTTTAAACGATGGTGCGCCAACCGGCATAATCATAAATTCCTGCGTATCAACGGCTGAATCTGCGTGAGCACCACCATTTAAAATATTCATCATAGGTACCGGAAGACGGTTGCCTGAAATACCACCCAAAAAGCGGTACAACGGAATGTCTAACGCGATAGATGCCGCTCTTGCTGTTGCAATGGACACTGCCAAAATTGCATTGGCACCAAGTTTTGATTTATCTTTCGTACCATCCGCTTCAATCATTGCCTTGTCAATGGCATAAATATCAGATGCATCCAAACCAGTAAGGACCTCATTAATCACAGTATTGATGTTGTTGACAGCTTTTTCAACTCCCTTGCCAAGATAACGGTCCTTGTCTCCGTCTCTCAGTTCCAATGCCTCAAACTCACCTGTAGACGCACCACTTGGAGCAGTACCTCTTCCCACGGTTCCATCTACCAAAGTCACCTCTGCTTCCACCGTCGGATTGCCTCTCGAATCCAAAATCTCACGTCCAACTACCTTTTCAATTTCCAAAAAATTCATCGTAATACTATCTCCTTTTCCGCAAAATAATAGTACTCCCCGCAAGAATTTCATTCAATTCTGCATAGGATGCGTTCAGGATTCACAACCTAATACGAGGAGTCCACATGATTTATTCACATTTTGGTTAGTCTTGTCTAACCTCTTTTATATTACTGAATTTTGGGGTAAAAATCAATAGGTAAAGGTGAGAGTTTTTATCAAGTTTGTGGGGGGTAATATTAAAAATAATCTCTTTAGAATCATGTTTCGCAGTATATTGGTGCGATTTATCGCATAAAAAAAAGAGCCACTTAGCGACTTTAGTGACTCCTTTATAACGATGCCATTGTATCAAATCTACTTATTCTTTTCCTGCAATTTCAGCAGATATTCCTCTTCCGCCTGTTCCAAACGTTTCTGAATTGCTTCCTCCGATGGCAGCTGAGACTTAATCTCATTCATCCGAATGTTATCATAAGTTGCAACTCCCATAGGTGTTTCAATTCCCTGAAACGCCCATTGTACCTCCGTCTGATCCTTATCCTTGCATATAAGCAATCCTATTGTCGGATTGTCATCATCCATTTTCATTAACTGATTTACTGCATTCACATAAAAATTCAGTTTTCCGGCAAATTCCGGTTCAAACGATACCGCTTTTAACTCAACGACAACATAGCATCGAAGTTTTATATGATAAAAAAGCATATCAATCTTTCTGGTTTTTCCTGCTACAATAATCTCTTTCTGACGTCCAATAAAAGCAAAACCAGATCCAAGTTCCAGCAAAAATCTTGTTATGTTCTGTTCCAAAGCATCCTCTAATTCTTTTTCATCATATCCTGCCGGTAATGAAACAAATCCAAAGTCATAAGTATCCTTGACAATCTCCTGTGCCAGTTTTCCCTGTATTGTCGGAAGTTTTTCAGCAAAATTCGTCAAGACATTACCTGAAGATTGATATAAATGAGCCTTTATATTATCAATCAGGCCACTTCTGCTCCAACTCTCCTCTATCGTTTTTCTGACATAGAACAAAGCCTCTTCTATCGTTTTGCACTTCGTAACTATTTCTACATGATGTCTCCACGGCACAAATCCAAAAACAGAAGGAAATTCCATTTCTGCACCAAGTTGGTGCAGTTTTTCATTTTGATCTAGTTCCTCACCAACCTGCTGCAGTTTTAGGCTTTTCATATCGAGACTTTCCTCCATATGATGTGCCAGTTCTGAAAAGTTCTCCTTTCCGGAATAGAATAGATACCATTTTTTCATATTCCAAAGATTTCTTGCTGAAAATCCTTTCGCTTTGGGAAATTCATTCTGCAGATCAAGACTAAGCTGCTCCACAATTCCTTTTCCCCATTTCTCCTCTGCTTTTCTCTCAACCAAATCCCGCCCCAACTGCCAGTTAAAGAAAAGCTGCTCTGTATTTACTTTGACCGCTGATTTTATCTGTGCAGACACATAACGCTGCTTCACATCATGAACCCAACTCACATAATCGGAATCCAATCCGATGTCATGTGACTTCACAACATGCGGTTTTGATTCTTCAGACATATTGTTCCTCATTTCTTCAAAATATTTTCATGTTTTAATCGCTTTGATACATTTATACTTTAGTATAGCATAAATGGCACAATCCTACTACAAAAATCACCTGCAATTCTTATGTGCTTAATACCCTCCATTATCTATGCAAAAGATAATTCACATCTTCTTTAGTCAAACGCTCCATATATGCTTCATGCCATCCGCCAAGCTATGTTTCAACTTGCATATAATTTATTGACATAACAAAATTACGCACCTAAACGAACCAATATGGACCTTGACAAAAAATATCGCTACTTCTTCGCATTCTCTTCCAGTTCTAACATATACTTATCAAAGTCCGACATAAATAATCTGTCCTGAATGACGCGGTATTTTTCAAATTCGGTCTCAGCTTTTGCCTTTGCAATCTCTGCTGTAATTTTGCCTGCATCCTGAAGGACTTCTCTGTCATCTGCCATCAGAAATAAATCCAGACGCTTTGACCAGTCCTCCATCGTCATTGGAATATGACGCTCTGCACGATCCTCTGCCAAATCCAGATAAGCTGATACAATACGTTCTAATGACCGCATTTCCTGTTCTGGAAGATAATTTTTTGCTATATTTACATCACTTTTTACCACTTTTCCTTCCGGAGCTGCTGCCCATGTTGTGAGTCCCATATGTGGTTTTTCCGCATCCGCACGTTCGTAAATTAATTCTGCTGCTGTATGTCCGTGAACTGCATAATGCATTTTATTTTGTACCTTGGCAAAGAACTGCTTAGTTGTTTTGGCGGTTCGGTCATAATCAAGTGCTGTTGCATAAATGTCTGTTATCTTCTGGTAAAACCTACGTTCGGACAGACGGATTTCTCGAATCTGCTCAAGCAAACGGTCAAAGTATTCTACTGTAAGCACAGAGCCACCATTTTTCAGACGCTCATCATCCATGACCCAGCCTTTAATTGTGTAGTCCTTCACGATACCATTGGCCCACTTGCGGAACTGTACCGCTCGCTCATTATTCACCTTAAAGCCGACTGCAATAATCATTTGAAGATTGTAATGTGCAACCTCTCGGCTCACTTGGCGTGAACCTTCCTTTTGAACTATTAAGAATTTCTTAATAGTTGAATCGGGCTCCAATTCTGAATCGTCATAGACCTTCTTTATATGTTGATTAATCGCAGCCACACTTACATCATATAACGTGGCCATCATCTTCTGCGTCAACCATATATTCTCATCTTCATAGCGCATCTCAATGCTGTCCTGTTCGTTACCAACAGAGGCAACATAGGTTAAGTATTCCGCTGCGCTAGAGCGGATTGTTACTTCATCTTTCTTCTTTTTCAAATTGAATTTCCTCTCTATTCTTTTTCATATCTTCGTGAAAAAACCTTAATTTTGTTGGCTCTGTTAAACAGTTGATGGGTTACTTTTATATGCTTTCTTTTGAATATTATTTTAATATAATATCATTTTCATGTCCACCAATTTATGCCACCAGCATCTATACTAGTGAAACCGTCATCTTTTGCGAAATAGTTCATACCCCATTCCCTTGCTAAGTCCGGACGAAAAATTGATATTGAAGGTTGATGACCATAGAAACAAAAAAAGACTCCTCACCACGGGAAACAAATCCAGTGATGAGAAGCTTTCTTATTGATTAAATTCTACTATTCCTGATAAATTACCGTCTGAGTGCTTTGATTTTATTGAATATTTAATATCAAAACTATCTTTCAACGGTTTTATCAATAACGCAGGACCTAACCACTTTTTTTCTTTTGGTCTAAGAGAACTAATGGTGAATTCAAACTCACTCTTGCTATCAGAATTTGGCATTGCAATATATTTGGATATTTCTCTTTCGTAATCCTCTTCATCATACCTTGGATTTCCATTTATTCCACCTGTATCAAAATATGCCCCTATTGATTTCTGATTTCCCACTAAACTATCAGCAATACTATATGATATATCACTATCATATGAAATGTCTGATGTTTCAACCATTAACAAAAGCTCTCTTAAAATGCCCTCTTCAAAAATTACTCCCTCCGAACCTTGCATATCCGGATTTATCAGTTTCTTTGACGGATAAATTATTTCAGCATCATTTTCTTGTATTATAATATGTATATCTATATCTTCATCATACACTGTAGATGCATTTTCAATTGCAAGTGGTATAAAAAGCATTCCATCAAAAGTTGTTACATACCAATCCATCATTTGTATGCGATGCAATTTATATTCGAACTCCATTATCTTGTCATATTTAAGTTCTTCCTCTTCTGTCCCCTCATAGGTGTATGATAACAATAAATCATTTCTCCTTTCCAAATTACCGATATTGAAGAATTCTATTTCATCGGATATGTCTATACCTAAATAATCTTTGCATAAAGTTATTATTGATTTCTTATCATCGTCTTTAATAGTCACTTTCTGTAATTTGAAAAGGTGTAGTGTTAAGGAATTCTTAATTGGTGTTAATACCGAACCATCTTTTCTAATAATAGAAGTTTCTTCGACATCCTTTTCCACATTTGTATTTTTTCCCTCAGCTTCACTTAATAATTCAGATGGCTCTGTAATTTTTATACTCTTGATTTGCTCTATCAGTTGCAAACATCCTTCTATTATTTGCTCTCTATGCTTAACAAAAGCTGCCGATTTAGATACCTCAATCGGATAAAGAAACTTTGAGATAGTACCATCAACGTAGCAACCCATGCGTAAGTCAGAGAATCCTGTTTTGACACGCTTCCCATTTTCTAACAAGTTTTCAACGGTATCTTGAATTACTCCCTTTATATACCGTTTTATCTCTCCCTTACTTTTACCATCTTTTGTTGAAAAAGGTGTTAGTCTTCGACTTGCAATATCAAATGGCATGTCTTCCGGCGCACCATAATCAGCATTTAATACACAAATCACATTTTCCCAACCTACAACATGAGTAGCATATCCTAATTCAAGCATCACATTAGGATTGGGCATATATTTTACCTTTTTATTTCCATCTTTATCAGTTGTTTCGTATTGACATACCGCACTAACATCTGCAATAAAAATATCACAATCATCTATCTTAGAAAAAATTGTCTGAGCTATATCCGGTGAACCATATTCACCCTTGGTATCACGGTCTGCTTCAATATCAACTGTATCCCTCAATAATTTTACAGCATCCTTTATTGCGTCTTGTATGATGTTTCTTGTTTCGCTTCCGGATAAATCTGACTGCCATGAATAAAAAATTGTAATTTGCGAATTGCTCACTTCTCATTCCTCCTAACATCTATTCCACTGTCCGAAAATGTCCTGAAATAATCCATTTTCTAGCCCTCATTTATCTTTCCATCAACCGGAGACACACCGTGTCCATATGGCTCGATTGTTCAATAGAAAACAAACATACCCACTCCTATTGTACAAGGGAATGGTGGAACGCTCCTTTTTTCCAAAATACTGGGGCATCAAGCCTGTGAGGATTTTAAATTGTCCTATAATTTGTATAGGCAAATTAGCAACTATTATACTTCTTCAATATATTCTCTGAAAATATCTAATATGAAATCCGCACTTGCCGGAGTGTAATTGGGCGATTGTGCCATAACCGCATAATCAAAGTCTCCTTCAAATTTCACATCCTCAATCGTTGGAATTATTAGCAGTTCCACTACAGGATCTTTTATTGCACCCTCAAGATATTTTTTCTTATATGCATCAGACGAATTATACTCAGGCATTTTCATCGTTTTATTATACTTTAACTGTATATAATTTTTTACAGGCTTATCCCAAATATACTCTTCACGAAAATCCTTTAGAGTGTCAAATATGTAATCATTCTTGCTACCATAAGGATTTGCACAATATATAATAGATGAAACCATTTTGTAAGCAATTGCCCAAAGCAAATAATCACCTATGCTAATTCTTTTTATTTTATCACAAAGTTCATACTCACTTATTTTTCTTCTTGATTCAACCGGAAGTGTAAGAAAATCACTTTGCAAAAAAATCCATGATGAATCTCCCAATCCTAGATCAGCATGAGAGTCAACATGAACAACATCAAATGGATCTGAAAGCTTTTTGCAATTAATAAGTTCTTTCCAGAAGAACAGCGCTTCATTATGCCCGTTCACAATTCTTCCAGGTATTTTGTGTTTTTTTGATAATCCCAAATTTTGCTCTAAAAATTGTCGAACTTCTTCTTCAGACCATACTGAATTGCCATAATCCTCTTCAGTAAGTCTTGCCTTACAAGAAAATGGTGTGTTTGCTATTTTTGTCATGAAATAATCCATATCCAAATCTAATACCCTCATGTCAACACCTCCAAGGTTAATCATTCAATCATTTTTTGGTTCACACTTATCTTTTCTTAGATAGTTTTAAATCGAATTTTCTGCCAAGAACCCTTGCACTAATTCCAGCAACAATCATCAAAACAAAGCTGATATCTCCAACAAATTTCCAGTCGAATTCTCTCTTTTCAGGGTCTTTTTCATTTGTCATTTTAACAAGTTTTAGACAAAGCCACCCTTTTTAGATGCAAAAAATGCGAAACCAATTACACCTTCTTAATGAGCGTTCTTGATTCCTTTGTTCATATCTAAATCAAAACCAATCTGCCAAAATCCCATATCAAGCAGTTTCATCTGTGGATATAGCATACCTTCTACCTTCATCTTTGCCCTAGCAGTTTCTAATCGTTCAATATTCTTTTCATAAAAATCTACTAGAAGCATAATTGATTTTAGATTATAATTGCCCGTTGTGACCTTTTGATTTTTAATTCCAGCTATAAAATACCTATCATATGCTGGAACACATCCAAGAGTTCCCATAAGTATTTTAGTGATAAGCGTAAATGACAATTGACTTTTTAATTCTTGCTCTTTTACTTTACGCCTGATTTTGTCGTAATACTGCTCTAAAAACAAATTTATATCTTGAAGTAATTGTTGGTTTCTTTCTTCTCTAAAGCCAACACACTCAATGCCAGCCAAAGCATCATACTTCTCACTTAACAGCTCTTTCACTACTGGGATATGTACTTTATAATCTTTTTGCAACAGAAAAGATGAGCCACGGTACATTCCCCAACTTGCTAAATAAAAGGCAAGCTGCAAACTCAAATAATCATAATCTGCGTGCTTTTGGCCACGAGCCTTTATAAAATGAGAGTAGCAGTGTTCCCAAGATCGATATCGACCATTCGTATCAGTCTTTAAATCATTATAAAATTGTGTTGTTGATTTAATTATTAAATCTGCCGTCTCCATATAGATTACCACCTATTCATTACTCGATTTTATCTGTTCTTCGTTAGGGAAGATAAATGACTGTTCGAAGGCAACCTCCATTACATCAGCTATCTGCTTTAACTCCTCAAGTGTTACCGTATCTCGTTTCAGTTTCTATCCAAAATCCTGTATTGTACAATAAATCTGGTGCATTCGCCGAACTGGGATAATTTGCATTATATGAATATACTCAGCTTCTCCGTAAGGATTCTCATAAGTAGTCATAATTCTAGGATGATTGTTACAGGCTTTATATTTGTCGTTGTATAGCATAATCCATATATCCTTACTATGTATCCACTGAACAACAAGAACCCCATCCCCAATTTTATTAGTTTCTACTCCAATAATCACATGATTAGGTTCACAAAATACTCTATGAACTGTATCAATCAGCTTCGTTTTCTTTTGAGCTTCATAGTTAATTTCCTTTACCTTACGTTCATATTCTTTTTGTATCACAAGCAGCTCATTTTTATAAAATGTCGTTAGGATCCAGCTTTTTTATCTTCCCATATTTATTCTTTCTCCACTAATTTCCAACCGCGAACACCTCTCGAAGTATCCAATGTATACTTTTTAGAACATTCATCACAACTTATCCAAACATCATGATCACGAAATCCAGGAATATTGTCATGTTCTTCTATGATTTTTCCTTTCCCGCAAGGGCACTCATATTCGTATCTCTCCGTATCACCCTCTCCTGCACCATATCCTGGATGATTTTCTTCTGAAGAATATATCAACTTTGTTCTCATATAGCTTTACCTCCTCATTAATAATATTGCTCAATGTAACTGTATGCCCGATCAAAAACTTCTTTATCCTTAATCTTATATTTGATCCAGACAACACTACGAAGTGCTTTTTTCACTTCATTTCTTCCAGTATTCGTGTCTTGCCAGCCATCAAAGCGCACAATTTTGACAATATCATCTATATCGTTTACGATACGTTCAACCATAATAGGTGTTTTTTCATTTCGTATACCATTAAACAGTTCTGTCAGTGCGGCTTTTCCCTTATCAATTTCTTCTTCTGGTACTACTTCTTTTTCCGCCTGTGCAGCTTCCTTAGCCAACTGCAATAATAGCTTTAAAAATTCAATACTATTAATAAGGCCCTGTTCATGTCTTTCTCTTAAATCCTCCAGCTTCTGTCCCAATTTGATAAACTTCTCCTCATGTCCATGCTTTTGGATCTTTGCTACAAGGTCAATTTCCACCTTCATAGTTGTTTTCTTGATATCTTTCTGCTTTTCAATAAACTGATCAATTAGCGTAGCATCCAAACTTATGATATCTTCATTCTCATGGACATCTCCTACTTCCAAGTTCTGATGCACAAGCTCCATTGTCTTTGCACCTAATGCTGCCCAAATTAGACCGCCACGACCATCGGTCGGTTTAACTGATTCATATACGCGACTTAACCATTGATAGTCGAAACTATATGTATTCAGAAATGGATCCGGCGAAAGCGCATTCCATGCTTTATTCAATACACGATAGTCCGCGCCAAACTGGTCCTTCTCTTTATTAGTAGGCAAACACTCCTGCGCGGCAATCAAGCCTTCCCAGCCTTCAATTGTCCTATCCACTCCCATGAAGTAACTAAGGCATTTACGCATTAGTGCCGGTACCTGTTTCTTTACTTCTTCTATATTGGTTATAACTTTCTTCATGCCGGCTTCATCAAAGTCAAGCGCTTTAGCAACATTATCAAATATTCCGATATAATCAACTATCAGACCATGTGTTTTTCCATCATCATAAGTTCTATTTGTACGACAAATAGCCTGTAACAGGGTATGATCCTTCATTGGTTTATCCAAATACTGTACCTGAAGAATAGGCGCATCAAAGCCTGTCAACAACTTAGCTGTTACAATTATTAATTTCAAAGGATCTTTCGGATCTCTAAAATGATCCAGCACTTTTGCTTCCTCATCACGATTACGACGATATTTCTTAAACTTATCCTCTTTATCGTTGTTAGTATCCATGACAATAGTTGTTGCATCCGGACCTAAAATTTTATCCAGTTCTTCCTTATACATCAAGCAGCACTCGCGATCATAAACTACAACCTGGCCTTTATATCCATTTGGCTCAATTTTTGTTGTATAATGCTTGGCTATATGTTCACATACCTTTTTGATTCGTTTCTTATCATACATAATAGCTTTCATGTTAACACGTTTTGAAAGCTCTGCACGATCAGCATCCGAAAGTCCCTCCGTCAGCTCATCAAATTCTGCATCGAGCTTATCTTGATCAACACGCAAATCCACCGGTACCGGTTCAAAATTCAATGGAAGAGTTGCATTATCACGAATAGAATCTGAGAATGAATATTTGCTCATGTATCCCGACTTATCTTCTACCGCACCAAATGTCTTAAATGTGTTCTTGTCTATTCTGTTTATAGGCGTACCTGTCAAACCAAAGAAGAACGCATTTGGAAGTGCTAGTCTCATTTTCTCACCAAGATCACCTTCCTGTGTTCTATGAGCCTCATCAACCATAATGATAATATTATCACGTGGATTTAACTCTTCTGTTACGTCTCCGAATCGAAAAATAGTTGTAACAGCTATTTTTCTCTGGTCCTGACGGAAAAAGTTTATTAATTCTTCTTTCGTAGATAATCCTACAAGATTCGGAATGTCTGATGCATTAAAGGTTGCTGTAATCTGAGTTTCCAGATCCAATCTATCATCTACTATAATTACTGTAGGATTATTAAGCTGCGGTACCTGACGCAATTTCTGTGCAGCAAACACCATCAGAAGCGATTTACCAGAGCCCTGGAAATGCCATATAAGTCCCTTCTTTGGATAACCATTTTTTACACGTTCTACGATAAGGTTTGCCCCTTCATACTGCTGGTAACGGCAAATAATCTTATACTTTCTATGTTTCTTATCCGTCGCAAACAATGTAAAGAATTCAAAAATATCCATCACCCTATATGGCTGTATCATATCAGCCATACTAATTTGAACTTCTGCAAGACTTCCTTCATTCTTATTTCCCGCAGTATGCCAAGGTCCCCACATATTCACCGGCATTCCAACAGAGCCGTATCTATAGCACTTTCCTTCTGTTGCAAATACAAAGATATTTGTTGCAAACATCTCCGGAACACTTTTTTCATAACTGGTAATATCCTCTGCACCATCAAGCCAGGTAATTGCTGCTCTTACTGGTGTTTTTAACTCTCCAATAGCAACAGGTAACCCGTTAATCAAAAGCACAATATCAAAGCGCTTCTCATTCTCTTTCTTCGGATACACCCACTGGTTTGTGACAACATACTCATTTTTATCAAGCATTCCATTCTGTTCTGTTCCAAAAAATGATACAGAAATAGCTCGTCCATCTTTTCCAAATGGAAATGAATTTTGTTCAAACACAAAACGCTTAAAAGCCTCATTCTGAGTAATTAAGTTATTCTCATCTGTTGACATTATCAATGCTCTTAATTTGTAAATAACTTCATCCGCTCTGGATGGTTCTTCAGCTATTGCCGGATTCAATCGAATGAGCGCATCCTTTACCATCGACTCAACCATAACATCTGTATAATCTCGATCCAGATTTTCTGCTTCAACATACTTCCACCCAGCCTTGCTCAAGGTGGAAATCACCATCTGTTCAATAGTGTTATCTTCATTAAACATAAGCCATTCTCCTTCCTTAACCTAAAATTACTTTCAATAGCACATTTGCAATAATAGATGCAATAGAAACAACTACCGCTCCCACAGACATCCACTTAGAAAATCTTGCTGATTTCTTTGCTGATTCAGCATTTGAAATTGCAAGTTCCAACTGCTGCTTTAATATCTCTACCTGCTTATCTGTGGCGTCCGCCTGCTTAGAAGTCCCCTTTGCTATTGCATTTAGTGCTTCTATCTGTGGGCCATACTGAGCACTGATTTGCTTTACTACATCATCTGCCTGTTCTTTAAAAAACGTATCCTCATACTTAATAGGATCAATATGTGGTAACTCAACTTTAGACATCATTGACGTAAGGTCAGGTACATTTGGCAGCACAAATTCTTTATTTCCAAAATCCATTTATCGCACATCTCCTTTCCAAATTTTGATTTATCGCTCTGCTTTACAAAGGCTGCATATTTTTTCTGAAGCTGTATCGGAGGCAAAACGACCGGTAT
>PPYF01670921.1_pt1 | contig 19395 bp, 22 predicted proteins | sample 1559871 | NCBI WGS metagenome assembly PPYF01 (sample SAMN08240021, study PRJNA423297) | Human gut metagenome, whole genome shotgun sequencing project. | reverse complement strand
GAAACGCTCCGTGTGCAGGTGCCGGTGTCCGTGGAAGAAAAGACGTTCACCGCTTCGGAGACGCACCGCTTCACGGCCGGGCAGCCGGAGGCGGACCGTCTGCTCTGCCACACGGAGACGGTGCTGCTCGATGATGTCAGCGTTGTCGGCAGCCGCGTGATCCTGCAGGGACGCGTATGCGCGGCGGTTTCCTACCTCCAACAGGGACAGATGTGCCCGACGGTCGAGACCTTCGAGACGCAGTTTTCGCAAATGCTTGACTGCCCGGCGGACACGTCGCCGTGCCTGCTGCACACGACCGTCAATCTCACAGCGGCCTACCTGAATGTGAGCGCCGCAGCCGACGGGGCGGCACTGGAGGCGGAGTATCATCTCGTTGCGCAGACGGTGTGCCTTGCGGATACGGAGGCTGACTGCGTGACGGATGCCTACTGCAACACGGCCGAGCTTGCACTTGAGCGCGAGACGGTTCCGGCCGGCACTGTGCAGCCTGTGGAGCCGCTGCGCCTGACGGCGGAGGGCACGCTTGCGTGTGAGGCTGACTCGCTGACGGTCATGTCCCGACGGGCCGTTGTCTGCGGCCTGGCGGAGGATGGCTGCGACGTGCTTGTCCGCCTGCTCGTGACGGATGCCGAGCAGCGTGTATCCTGCATGGAAAAGCGCCTGCACCTGCCGCTCGAGGCGGCAGACGGCGCGCGGCTGGAGCTGTTGAGCGTGCAGCCGGAGGAGCCAGCGGTGACGGTCACGGCGGATGGGTTTCTGATCCGTGTGACGGTGACGGCGCGGACAGCTGCGCTTCAGGAGCCCGGCTTCCGGCAGGTCACCGGTGCGACGGCGCAGGAGCGCGCCTGCCCGTATGCCTCCGTGCCGTCGCTGACGATCGTGCGCTGGGGCGGGGAGGACCTGTGGGCGCTTGCCAAGCGCTACTGCTCGAGCGAGCAGCTCATCCGCGAGACGAACGGTCTCACGGACGAGGCCGCCATGGCCGAACCGCCGCAATATCTCCTCATTCCCAAAACACAGGCGTAGTTTTCGCGCAAATATGCGGATTTTTCTTGCCACACGGCCCGGAGTGTGCTAAAATATTCAAAGCATTTTAGCAAGAGGAGTTGTGACTATGTCCGGACATTCCAAGTGGCATAATATACAGAAAACCAAAGGCGCGCAAGACGCCAAGCGCGCGCAGGCGTTCACGAAGATCGCCCGTGAGATGATCGTGGCCGTCAAAGAGGGCGGCAGCGGCGACCCCAATAACAATTCCCGCCTCGCAGCCGTCATCGCCAAGGCGAAAGCCGCCAACATGCCGAATGACAATATCAAGCGCACGATCGACAAGGCGCTCGGCTCCGGCAACACGGATAACTACGAGTCCATCACTTACGAAGGCTACGGCCCGTCCGGTGTCGCCATCATCGTCGAGACGATGACCGATAACCGCAACCGTACCGCCTCCGAGGTGCGCCACTACTTTGATAAGTACGGCGGAAACATGGGCGCGACCGGCTGCGTGTCGTGGTCGTTTGATAAGAAAGGCGTCATCGTCATCAATGACGAGGATCAGGAGCTCGAGGAAGACAAGGTCATGGAGGACGCGCTCGAAGCCGGTGCGGCGGACTTTGCGCCTGACGAGGGTGTTTACACGGTCTATACCGATCCAGACGATGTGGCATCGGTGGCCGAGGCGCTCACGAATGACGGCTATGAGCTGCTGAGCGCGCAGGTGGAGATGGTGCCGCAGAACACCATCAAGCTCACCGACGAGGGCGATATCAAGAATCTCCAGAAGATGCTCGATATGTTCGAGGACAACGAAGATGTCCAGAACGTGTGGCACAACTGGGAAGAGTAAACTGCCTGTGAAACGCATGCGTTTCCGGACACAAAATAGCATATTTGACGGATAACATGGCGCTTTGCAGCTTCAAACGTCGTTTCCTGCGGGAAAACACGGCGTCAGCTGCGACATACATGGCCACCTCTGTTGTGACATACATGAGGAGGACATAGGTATGAAGATGCAAAGTGCTGTCGATGAGTATCTGGTTGAGATTGAGGTTCGCAAGTATACCCCGAAGACGATTCGGAGTTACCGGTGTAACCTCAATCTCTTTTTGCGTTTTTGCGCAGAGAAATTGCACGTCGAGACTGTCGAGACGCTCACGCCCGCAGTTGTGCGGCAGTTTTCACGCTGCATGAGCGAGGCAGGGCGCAAGGGCACCTATATCAATGGCGTGCTCAAATCGATCAAGTCGTTCATTCAGTATTGTTATGAGGAAGGATACGGCGGCTTTGATACGCGCAAGACGTTCAAGTGGTGCAAGGAGGAGAAGCCGGTCATCACCGCGTTTTCTCCGGAGCAGGTGCGGATCATGCTGCAAAGCTGCCGTGGGCATGATTATCTCTCGCTGCGCGACTATGCGATCCTGGCATTACTCTTTGAGACCGGAATTCGCTGCTGGGAGCTGTGCTGCATCCGTGAGGAAGATATCCACGACGATTTTATCATCATCAATGGCAAGAACCATAAGCAGCGCGTGGTGCCGATTACGCCTGTTCTGAAAAAGGCGATGCTCAGATATGAGAGCGGTAAAGAGAAGTGCTTTGTGCTTCGCCCGCATGATGCGTTTTATTTCCTGTCGTTCCATGGCAGGCAGTTGACGGACGGAGCTGTGGAGTATGTTCTTCGCAAGCGCGGAGCGGGGATAGAAGGTGTTCGCGTGTCTCCGCATACATGCCGGCATTTTTTCGCGCAGCAGCAGGTGAAAATGGGAACGGATCTCTATACGATCAGTCGCTTGCTGGGACATGAGAATATCGGGATCACGCAGACTTACCTGAACAGCCTGCGCGACCAGGAAGTGATCGAGATAGCCAAGCAGAAAAGCGTGCTGATGAATATGCGATAAACAGCGGCGCCTTCTTTTTGAAGAGAAGGCGCCGCGGTATTATATTTGTTGCAACTCGCTGTTATCACGTAGGCGATTTTTATTCGGACAATGCGCCTTAGCTTTTGGAGATATCACGAAAGAATTCAAGACGCACCAATCCTCGATGCTTCGAGACGAGCGTCATCAGCAATTTGTAGCACTGCCGGGTGTAGGTGGTGTATGGGAAAATGTTTTGTGCGGCCGCTCATTTATCCATTATATGAGCGTTAAGAGCATATGTCTCGGCAAAAAAACGAAAAATTGCCAAGACATATGCTTTGAAAATGGAGAGGGAATCATCTCCCTTCTTAATGACGAACTCCCCACCGTAATTGGTGGGGAGCTGTCAAGGGATTACCCTTCGATCGCGATGTATTTCTTTTCAGGCAGTTGCGGCTTTGCTTCCTTCTTAGGAATCTGCAGCGACAGAATACCGTGTTCCAGTTTGGCCTTGATGTCCTCTTCCGTGACATCTTCGCCAACATAGAAGCTACGGCTCATGCTGCCGGCGTAACGCTCCTGACGGATGAGCTTACCGGTCTTCTTGTCCTTCTCATCCTTGTCAAGGCCTTTCGCCGCCGTGATGTTCAGATACCCGTTCTCCAGGCTGAGCTTAACTTCATCCTTGTGGAAGCCAGGAAGCTCGATATCCACTTCATAGCTGTCGTCGTGCTCCCGCACATCCGTCTTCATCAGGTTCTTGGCATTGTGACCGTAAAGCGGTTTCTCCATCCGGCCAAATTCACGATCCATGTCATCGAACCAACGATCCATCAGATCCTCACCAAAAATACTAGGCATGTACAACATAAGTCAAACCTCCTTTTATTTTCGGTCCTGGATGCTGTTCAGGGCTTTTGCTATGGTATATGCCGCAAGGGGAGATGAGGAAACCCGGAACCTCAGTTCCGGATCTCTTTCCCTCTTGCGATTATATTATACCACCATTTTTAGCACTCGTCAAGAGAGAGTGCTAATTTTTCTGTGAAGAATTTGTTAACATTCATATATAAAACCTATAACGGATTTTGTTTGGTGGGAGAAGTTGGATTTGAACCAACGTAGGCCGAAGCCAACGGATTTACAGTCCGCCCCTTTTGACCAGACTCAGGCATTCTCCCATATATGGTGGGCTCTCCAGGAATCGGACCTGGGACGCGCAGATCTTCAGTCTGCCGCTCTACCAACTGAGCTAAGAACCCATGGGGTGCGTGACCGGGCTCGAACCGGCGACCTCCAGGGCCACAACCTGGCGCTCTAACCATCTGAGCTACACGCAACATAAATGGTTGCAGGGGTGGGAGTTGGACCCACATAGGGCAGCTTATGAAGCTGTTGCATTACCGCTCTGCCACCCTGCAATATGGTGCACGAAGTGAGAGTCGAACTCACAAGCCCATGACGGGCACCAGATCCTTAGTCTGGCGCGTATTCCAGTTCCGCCATTCGTGCATATGGTGCGCCTTGAGGGGATCGAACCCACGACCTTCGGATTAAGAGTCCGCTGCTCTACCAGCTGAGCTAAAAGCGCATATGGCGCGTCCTGCAGGACTTGAACCTGCGGCATACGGATTAACAGTCCGTCGCTCTACCAACTGAGCTAAGAACGCATATGGTACGCCCTGCGGGGCTCGAACCCGCGACCTGCGGTTTAAAAGACCGCTGCTCTACCAACTGAGCTAAGAACGTATATGGTGCACAGAGCGGGACTCGAACCCGCATGCCTTGGGCACCAGTTCCTGAAACTGGCTTGTCTACCATTCCAACACCTGTGCATGTGGCGGAGTGAGAGCGGCTCGAACGCTCAAACACATTACTGCGTCGCCTCCTTAGCGGGGAGGTCCCTTACCTGTTAGGGTATCACTCCATATGGCGCAGGACGGAGGTGTCGATCCCCACAACATCTCTGTTGCCCTCGGTTTTCTAGACCGGTGTCAGCGCCGGCTGACATCATCCTGCATATCTGCTTTGGCACCGCACCGAGGTTTCGATCCTCGTCCTCCTGGGTCAAAGCCAGGTGTGCTCCCATTACACCAGTCCGGTATTTGGTGCGCGAGGTGAGATTTGAACTCACAAGCCCATGACGGGCACCAGGGTTTGAGCCTGACACGTATACCAGTTCCGTCACACGCGCATGTGGTGCCTGCCGAGGGACTCGAACCCCCAATCCTTACGGCGTCCGATCTTAAGCCGGACGTGTATACCAATTCCACCACGCAGGCAAATTGGTGACCCCTGCGGGATTTGAACCCGGCATTTCCGGCTTGAGAGGCCGGCGTCCTAACCTGTTAGACTAAGGGGCCAAATGGCAACTCCGACGGGACTCGAACCCGCGATCTCCTGATAGACAGTCAGGCGTGATAGCCATCTTCACCACGGAGCTATATGGCACGGGCCTGTGGATTCGAACCACAATGACCGGTTTTGGAGACCGGCATACTACCATTGTATGAGACCCATATATGGCTCCGGATCATGGACTCGAACCACGGCCTCCTGAGTCAGAGTCAGGCGTGCTACCATTACACCAATCCGGAATATATGGTGATCCCTGCGGGATTTGAACCCAGCATTGCCGCCTTGAAAGGGCGGTGACCTGACCAGTTAGTCGAAGGGACCACGCCAGCCCGATCCTTTGGGCTGGTTTTTGTTTATGCGGAAATTTGGATCACTCCGCATCCTTGAAAAATAAGAATGTCATCGATCTTCACGCCGAACACTGCGGCAAGGACGACAAGGTTGTCAACGGTCGGGAGTGCCGTTCCGCGCTGCCACTTGTAGATGGCCTGCGGGGTGCTGAACCCGAAGATGTCCTGGAGATCCTTCACCGTCAACCCGGCGTTTACGCGAAGGCGGGTGATGTTGATACCCGTTGCGGTCATGTCGATGACCGGTATTCGATTCATTTCATTTACGCTCCTGTTCCGGCGCAGAGCCGGAAAGGAACCGGCTCAGTTGGCCTTAAAGTTATAGATAGGTTTCAGTACTTCAATCACATCGACGCTCTCGCTGATCACGTCGATAATGTCGGATAAGGATTTGTACGCCATGGGGGCCTCATCCAGCGTGGCCTCGTTGACCGAGGTGGTGTAGATGCCCTCCATTTCACGGCGGTACTCGTCCAGATCGAGATTCTCCTTTGCCGCGGTGCGGGACATGATTCGGCCTGCACCGTGCGGAGCGGAATAGTTCCAGTCGGGATTACCCTTGCCGATGGCAAGCACGCTGCCGTCACGCATGTTGATCGGGATCAGTACCTTTTCGCCCTCGTGCGCCGCGATGGCGCCTTTGCGGAGGATCATCTCGTCCGTGTCGATGTAGTTGTGGATCGTGTGGAAGGCGTCAACCGCTTCGATGCCAAGGCGCTGCAGGATGATCTCAGCCATGAGCTCACGGCTCCGGCGGGCAAAGCGCTGGCAGATCTCCACGTCGTGGAGATAGTCTTCGAGGTACTGGCCGTATACGAAGCAGAGGTCCTCCGGGATCGTTGCCTCACGTGCTTCCCACTTGAGCGCCTTCAACGCATCCTGGATCTCATTCCGGCGGCCGGCAGCTTTGTACTCTGCAATCAGCGCATCACGCTTGGCAAAGTACTCCTCCTTGCCCTTGTTCAGTTCGATGGCAAGGCGCTGGTAGAACTCGGCCACCTGTTTGCCCAGGTTGCGGGAACCCGAGTGGATCACCAAGTACTTCGTTCCGTCTGCGGCCTGGTCGATCTCGATAAAGTGGTTGCCTCCGCCGAGAGTGCCGAGGCTGCGTTCGAGACGCTTGGCGTCCTTCAGCCCGCGGTAGCAGCGTAAGCCAAGCAGGTCGAAGTGCTCCTTCCGCCCCTCCCATACGTTCAGTCCGGAGGGGATGAAGTGCGCGGCGGCGTCCATCTGTTCCATATCGATTTCGACTTTGCCAAGATTCACGGTGTACATGCCGCAACCGATATCCACGCCGACGATGTTGGGAACTGCCTTGTCCCTCACGGTCATGGTCGTTCCAATCGTGCAGCCCTTGCCGGCATGGACGTCAGGCATGATGCGGATCTGGCTGCCTGCCGTAAACTCGTAATCACACATCCGGCGGATTTGCTCAATAGCCTCGTCCTCGATGACCTTAGCAAAACAGACCGCGGTATTCACTTGCCCCTTAATTTCCATCATGTTGTTTTCTCCTATAAATGGACGTGAAAAAGCCGCTCACCTCATACAAGGCAAGCGGCCAGAATCTATCTGATATTCCCCGGGCGGGTTATGAGATCACATTACGATTCTTCTTTGCCTTATATGAGCGCGTGAAATGACGGTCCAGATAATTAAAGCTGGACTGGAGCTGTTCCATGTGCTTTTTCCAAGACAAAGAGAAACGAACTGCAATCATGTCTTTTTTCCTTTCCGGGCGCTGCCCTTGTTTTTACTGACGCCAATATACCACGGTAGGTTCCCGTTGTAAAGAAACCTGTAGTATAAAAAGCCTTTTTGTATGCTTAATCTTCCTCCAAAAGAATACGAAGCATCCTGTCTGGATTGGACAGGAAATCTTTTGTCACCTGAAAGTGCTCTGTATCTTGATAGCTGACGTGCTTAAGGCCTTCATCAGAGAACTGGATAATATCTGCCCCAGGAAGGGTAATAAGAATCGGCGAATGCGTAGAGATAATAAACTGTGCCCCTCGTTTTGCCAGGTCATGAATATCCACCAATAATCTGAGCATGCGCATGGGAGAGATTGCGGCTTCCGGTTCATCTAAAATGAAGAGGCCATCTGCAGAAAAACGGTTTTCGACCAGAGCGAGAAAACTCTCACCATGTGAAAGCTTGTGCAGTGATTCTCCTCCGTAGGAAAGAAGCACCTTGCTATCCATCGTATCCAGGTAGGAGGCTGCATTATAGAAGCTTTCCGCCCGCAGAAAATAACCGTCTGAATGGCGATCAATTCCCCTTACCAAATGAACGTGTTCATGGAGCGATGAATGGGAATCAGCCGTAGAAAAATTATAGTTACGTGTTCCGCCTTCAGGGTTGAAGCCTGCAGCGACAGCAATTGCCTCAATCAGAGTCGATTTACCAATTCCGTTCTCGCCGACAAAGAAAGTGACAGGTTTTGTAAGTGCAATCCCGTGTTCTCGGACTATTTGCTTAACTGCTGGAAGGTCCGTGTAATACTCAGTTTCAGGGATGCCATCGTCGATACGGATTTCCCGGATATCCAATGTGCTGAATCTGTTCTCCATGTTTCTTACCAATCGTCATCTAATAAAGCGGAAAGCCCCTCCGCCTCATCAACCCACGACGGATCATATTTTGTTTTCTTCATCTGCACTTTACAGGCCGGACAGAGTTGGTAAGGCTTTGAGAAAGAAGCTCCGCAGGCTGAGCAGACAAACTCATCGGCCCTGAAAAGATGAGTTTTCTGAATCCAGTGCGCGTTTTTCATGGCGTAAATTTACTGGAGCTGGTTTTCAGGAGAAGAGAGGAACGACAATGCCCAGTCCTGATCGATGTAGTATTCTTCATCGCCGGCAGTCAACTGCTTCTGGAACTGCTGAGCGATATTGTTGTACATCTCCATGGTGACCGGTACATATCCAGAACCTTCTTCCAAGGCAACCTCAAACGCAGGCTCGTCCCCGGGAATAAAGTATACGCCCATGAGTTTTTTCCCGTTCAGCTGCTCTTGTAACTGGGCCATTACGATCAGCTTCAGTATCTCAGTCACACGGTCGTCAAGCCCAGCATTGAAGATCGAAGTTTTCTCACGTAACGTGCTCTGGTCCAGCACAATGCGGGTCCGACCCGGATACAACTTTTTCATAGAATCCAGGGCTTCTTCGGTTTCTTTTGCATTGTCAGGGATGGCATTGTAAATCATCACCTGGTGGATCATGTCATTAAAGAGGATAGGGTAATTAACATGTGTTTTGTGACCGCATTTTTTGCACTCAACTTCAAAAAGCTTCCCGCTGATAATATCGTCGATTGCATTGGGCATATCCGTGTTTATAGAATGCCAGAGGGTAAACTCGATAGGTTCACCACATTTGGGGCAGGAAACGGTTTGCTTTTCAGGTCTAGACATCTCGAATCCTCCTTTTCGGATTTCTTTTAGTATTATAACGTAATTGCCAGTAACAGACAAGCTATTGGACGATGCTACTCTAAGGATAACATATGGGGTGTGCAAAAAAAGTGACTTGCACCTGAAAAGCCCTCGATTTATAGTAGCATTAGGCATATTTGTATGCTATACTCTGAAAATAGAAGGTTTCGGAAGAATCTGCGTTAAAGAGAAAACTATTGAGAGAAAAGATTATGGAGACAGAGAGCATTCTTTTCTTTGATACCGAGGTCACTTCTGACGGAAGCAAGCTTCTCGATATCGGGGCGGTAAAGGACGACAAGACTGAGCTTCATACGACCAATCGGGGGATGTTCACATCCTTCGCGGCTGGTTGCGCCTTCATGTGCGGGCATAATATCTTTTCCCATGATCTGAAATATGTACAGGCAGACTTGAAAGCAGCGGGACAGGAGCATGACTTTATCGACACGCTCTTCTTATCCCCGCTGCTTTTCCCTAACCGGCCGTACCATCACCTGCTGAAGAACGATAAGCTCCAGACGGAAGAACTGAACAATCCCCTCAACGATGCCAAAAAGGCCCGAGATCTGTTCTACGATGAGGTTACTGCATTTAACCGTCTGCCGGCGCATCTCCAGGCCATTTATTGCTCATTGCTCTCGAAGCGGCCTGAGTTTGCATCCTTCTTCAAATTCGTTCATGCACAGGGAGAACCCAATCTGGTTACGCTTATCAGATTCTCTTTCAACGGGAAAATCTGTGCTCATGCGGACATTGCTGACTTGATCGAGTCATACCCGGTTGAGCTTGCGTACTGCCTTGCGCTTATCAATACCGATGATAAGTATTCCATCATCCCGCCCTGGGTATCCTTTAACTTCCCAGACGTGGATATGGGGATATGCAATTGGCGCTGCAGATGGGGCTGGTGATCAAAGTCGATACACGCCATTACATGATTGCAAAAACCCCAAGCCCGGAGCTCCCGGTCTTGAGCAAGTCTCAAAGACGTATAGCAAAAGAAATGTATGATAATTTTGGCGATGGCACATTCTCACAGGAAATGGTGATAGCAACGCTAGATTACGCGGGATCTCATGTGAGCGCCATCCTGCATCAATTCACGCTCATCCGCATTTTGGATTGCAGGAAAGAAGATGTGTATACATATAACGGAATTCGATACGCTATTTCCTCTTACTCAGGGGTTTATTACATGAGCATCGTAATTGAATGAGACGCAAAAGCTAATTATTTCAGAACATATATTTTAATAACGAAAATGCAGCCCCGGTACGGGAGAAATGTCTCCGCACGAGCCGGAGCATTTTATTACGCACATGACGAGCTGTGCACCTTCTGACGATGGGGCGGTTATCTGGGACACGTTTTTGCACCAGATTGCCTGTAATGACGAAACGCTCGTGGCGTTCCTCAAGCAGATTGCGGGCATGGCCGCGATCGGTAAGGTCTATGAAGAGCGGCTCGTGATCGCGCTCGGGAGCGGCGGCAATGGCAAGAGCACATTTTTTAACGCCATTCAGGATGTGATGGGAGATTACGCTTGCACGATCCGCTCGGAGCTTCTGGTCGCAAGCAATGACAGCGGCAAGAAATTTGAGCTGGCGAGGCTGCGCGGAAAGCGCCTGGCCATTGCAGAGGAATTGGAAGAGGGAAGACAGCTGGATACTGCGGAGGTAAAGCATTTGTGCAGTACCGGAGACATCAATGCGCAGTTTAAGGGGAAGGACGTTTTCACGTTCAAACCATCTCACTCCATCGTGCTGTGTACGAACCACATGCCGTCGGTAAAGGTCATGGACAGCGGTACTTGGGATCGCCTGATTGTAGTGCCGTTTCGCGGCAGATTCCGAAGCCAGGAGAACGAGATTAAAAACTATGGCAATTACCTCGTGCGAGCCTGCGGCGGCGCGATCCTGAGCTGGATCATTGATGGTGCCCGCGAATATATCCGTAATGACTATAAGCTAGACATTCCGGAGTGCATCATCAGCGCGACGGAGCAGTATCAGCAGGAAAATGACTGGCTCACGGATTTTTTCAACGAGTGGGTCGCTCTGGATAAAAATGAGGACACATATGGCAGCGATATTTATGGGGCGTATACGTCCTTCTGCAGTGAGCACGGTGAGCGGATGCTTCCCATGTCCTCCGTGCTTCCGCTGGTTGCAACGAAGGCGGGTGCAACAAAGAAGCGCACAAAAAAGGGCAATGTGTATCAGGGCTTGAGAATTATCAGCGAGTTCGAGCGGGCTGCATCCTAAAAGGAATGGCGGTGTATGGTGGTGTGGGCATATTTCGCTCGCGGTTAAAAACGGATAAAAATGTAAATTAGCAATTTGCCATACACCGTTATACACCGCTTCACTGTATCCACCGCTGCGCGGCGGGGCCTGTCTTGCAGCGCAGTACGTGCTACGCCCGTTCTGCTCGCTTGAATTTTGCCTGCTCGCTGCGCTCGTCAGCCCAAATTCGCCGAAAAACACAATCGTATGAATAGCACAATCGCAAACAAGTGTGCTTGACATGGATATCGAGCGATTTTTTCGCGGAAATCAATCGTCATTGCTCGGGTCAGTGCACAAGTCAGTCACCTACATGCAGCGCTGAAAAAACAGCCGCTCACGCTGGTTTTAACTGCCCCCGATGAATACCGTTTGCAATTCTTGGCTCGATATGCTATTATAATAGTGTCCAGTTCTACTGTGACATACATCTGCATAACAGAGGAATGTGCCTCTGACAAATGTGCTGAAATTGCAGCTTTTTTTTCCAGAAGATGCTCGATATGTTCGAGGACAACGAAGATGTCCAGAACGTGTGGCACAACTGGGAAGAGTAAAACTTTATACAAAAAAGCGACTGCGGCCGATTCGCCTGCGGTCGCTTTCTTGTCGAAAAGATGAATATTTTGTGAATTTCAGGATTGTAAATCGTAAAACAATATGCTAATATACAAGAATTGGAGCGATACTTTCGCCCAGAGATATGAATGGAGGGAAAACAGATGAAATACTGCAGTCAATGCGGCAAAGAGCTGGTCGACGAGGCGGTCGTGTGCCCGAACTGCGGCTGCGCGGTGCAGACGCCGGTAAGCCAGCAGGAGGATAAACCGTCGACAGGTTTGAACATTCTGGCGTTTTTGTTCCCGCTGGTCGGCCTGATCCTGTTCCTGTGCTTCCAGAAGACGACGCCGGTGCGCGCCAAAGCGATCGGCAAATGGGCGCTGATTGGCTTCATCGTCGGTGTTGCGCTCTCGATTCTGAGCGGGGTTCTGGGCGCCTTAGCTTCATAACGTGTGTGTGCGGGTGAAATGCGGTGCATTTCACCCGCGTTTTTCATGTATGCGGTTTCGGATTTGACACAAAAATGCTATCCTACACTCCAAATGTTTTTTGGAGGCGGTAGTATGAAGCATCCAAAGCTCTGGGACAGCATTTCGACCATTCTGGTTCTGCTTGGGCTGGGCCTGTATGGTGGCAACGGTTTTCTGATCTATCATTGAGTCAATTTATATGATTTTGAGTATACAATCTCATGCATTTATGCTAAAGTAATTATTAACATGAGAATTCTGTGGCACCTGATTTTTCTATATTCCATACGCGTATGAGTTTTCTAGCGTCCATTTGATTGCGTAGTTCACCAGCTGAAAGATGTTCTATTTATCGAGTCTGTAACAATGATTGAGGAGTATTGATGGAAGCATATTTCGCATTTACAGATGAGTGCGGGTGTTACCAGAAAAATCGCACTGAGAAATTTAATATGGCACACCCTTTTTATGTCCGCTCAACTGTAATCATGTCATTTTCTGATTATTTGGTTTTGCAAAATGGAATGGATAGAATTAAAATAACTTTTGGAATGCGACCTGAAATAGAAATAAAATGGTCTCATTTTGGGAACGCTCTGAAAGGACATTACAGAAAGGGTCAATGCAAATTATCGCCTGCGCAACTGGCGGAGTATTATGCGCAAGTATTAGATTTACTGACAAGTTTAGAGTCCGCAGAGGTTTATTATACGCTTACTGATAACAACATTATAGGACACGTGGATAAAACCGCATTGTTCAAGATGCATCTTCAAAACGCATATCAGAAAGTGCAATCAACAGTTTCTGCGAAAGGTGGATTTGCAATTGTTGTAGCAGATGATCTCAATAGTGAGACAAGGGCTCTTAAAGATGCTGTTTATGATATGACTATGGCTGGCGATTATGTAAATTACACAAATATTAAGAAAGGACTGTATATTGATTTTTCAAATCAGTGTCATGGATTGCAAATTGCAGATATTTGTGCTGGTATATTTACAGCTTCGGCAAAATATGAGAGTGTTTCAGAAACGGAAAAGCACAAATACGAGCAAGGACATGCTTTGCTTTTTAGCTATGCATATAAGAAAACAAGAAATGGTTTTTATAATGCCCCATATTATGATGTATACAAATATGGAGTAAAGGAAATTCCAAACGGTGCTGGTCGAGCTATTGCCAAAAAATTAGCAAAAGATATTGGAGATCGGCTCTATACGGACTTAATGAGAGAAATTACATAGAAGTAACATATTAATATAACGTTGATATTCAAGTGATTATTTATAATAGGAGATGGTCAATGTGGGTCTTTTTGTGAGCAGCTTTGAAAGAGCAATGTATAAAGAACTAATGGACAGTCCGTTTCTGGGATATAGTCTCGTTGCGCAAGTACCATTGTCAGATATTATCTTTGATTTTTGCGCGTCAGTTTCACACAATAAAGATATATTCCCCAACGGAGTAGAAAAGAAAAAACGTGAACGGGTTTTATATGCAAGCTATGCCTTGGGAAGCTATTTGTCAGGCATATTTGCTTCAGACGAAGAAACGGATCAAGTTGCAAAAGCGGCATTTAATGGGTTTAAAAGAACGGCAATTAATAGTGGCGCATCTCAATCTCTTGTTGTTGATAGACTTGGGCTGATTATGCAGTGTATTAATTCCGCAAACGAACTTATTGACAAATATGGAACAGATGACGCTAAAAGCGAGACTACAATGAAAATTGCATATCTTCGTATGTTTGATGTTGAACCAACAGAACAGACTATTAATGGGCTGACAGATGAAATTGAGAAGTATTATGAGGTGTTTCAGGATTTCTTGTTAGCTCATTCGTGAGATTTATACGTACTATTCTGCATTTCACCCGTTTTTACACGGTCGCGGTATTAGCAGTAACGTGTGTGCGGACAGAAATGTTTGACAGCGCCGTTATTTTCCGCTATGCTGGCTATGACGATCATGCGAAAGCGGGGATACCATGAAACTTGGCCTGTGCCAGATGCCGGTCACGGCGTCCAAAACGGAGAATTTTGCGACCATGCGCCGCTATGTGCGCGATGCCGCCGCGGCCGGCTGCGATCTGGTCGTGCTGCCGGAGATGTGGTGCTGTCCGTACAGCAACGCGGCGTTTGTGGAATATGCCGAGCCGCAGGGCGGCGAGACGTGGCGTCTGCTGTGCGGCACGGCGCGCGAATACGGCGTCTGGCTCGTGGCGGGTTCTGTGCCGGAGCGCGATGGAGACGCGATCTACAACACCTGCTACGTGTTTGACCCGCAGGGAACGCAGCAGGCAAAGCACCGCAAGGTGCACCTGTTCGATATCGACGTGGCGGGCGGCCAGCGCTTTTTCGAGTCCGACACGCTCTCGCCCGGGCAGCGATACACGCTCGTGGACACGCCGTTCGGAAAACTCGGTGTGGCGATCTGCTTTGACGTGCGCTTTGCCGAGCTCTTTCGTATTCTGGCGCTCGAGGGCGCGCGGCTGATCGTGGTGCCGGCGGCGTTCAATATGACGACCGGTCCGGCGCATTGGGAGCTGCTGTTTCGCGCGCGGGCGCTGGACAATCAGTGCTTTGTCGCAGGCTGCGCTCCGGCGCGGGACGAGACGGCGGGCTATGTTTCCTATGCGCACTCGCTCGTGTGCGACCCGTGGGGGCGCGTGCAGGCGCAGGCGGAGGCGGCGCCGCAGCTGCTGATTTGCGACATTGACCTTTCGGAGACGGACGCCGTCCGTGCACAGCTCCCGGTCCTGCGCGCGCGGCGCACGGATTTGTATCAGCTGAAATATGAAAAAGACTCGTGAAGTTCACGAGTCTTTTTTCGCAATGTCCGTGACGGTCAATTTCTGTCCATCCACGGTGAATTTCACCTCATAGCCGCCGAATTCCAGCCCGTAGACACGGCTGGCGTCCGCCTGATACCGCGGGCGCGGATCCTGCGCGAGCACGCCGATGAGCGCGTCGCGCTTCTCAACCGGGAAGCGGGCCAGCAGCTCCGGTGGGATCTCCACCGTCAGCGCCTGCATTTCCACCTGCCCGGTGAAGCCTTCCGTCGCCTCCGGGTGGCAGTCGGCGTAGGGAATGTAGGGCTTGATGTCGTAGATCGGCGTGCCGTCCATCAGGTCCGCCCCGGCGACATGGAGCACCGGGCCGCGCGCGTCGGAAAATGTAATGTCCTCCAGACGCACGCACGACAGACCGATCGGGTTCGGCCGGAACGGCGAGCGCGTGGCGAACACCCCCATGCGCACATTGCCGCCCAGACGCGGCGGACGCACGGTCGGCGACCAGTCGGCGCGCACGTTCTCGGAAAATTCCCAGATGAGCCAGATGTGCGAGAACGCTTCCAGCCCGCGCACGGCGTCGCGGCTGCGAAACTCCGGCTCGAACACGATCTCTGCCTGTAAACTCCCGACCACGCCGCTCTGGCGCGGGATGCCGAACTTCGTGGCAAAGTCACTGCGGATGTGGGCGATGGGCTTCATGCGTCCGCCTCCTCCGCCATCTGGCACACGTGGCGCACGCAGCACTGGTCACACATCGGCTTGCGCGCCGTGCATACGGCGCGGCCGTGCAGCACGAGCCGGTGGCAGAAGTCGGATGATTCCTCCGGCGGCAGGATCTTGCGCAGCGCGGTCTCGATCTTGACGGGGTCTTTCAGTCCGTCTACAAGCCCCATGCGGTTCGAGAGCCGGATGCAGTGCGTGTCCACGACCACGGCGGGCTTGTGGTACACGTCGCCGAGAATGAGGTTGGCCGTCTTGCGGCCGACGCCGGGCAGGGAAGTGAGGGCCTCCATCGTGTCCGGCACGCGGCCGCCGTATTCCGCGACGAGCTTGCGCGCGCACAGGACGATGTCCCGCGCCTTCGCCCGGTAAAAGCCGCAGGAATGGACATAGGGCTCCACGTCCTCCGGTTCAGCGGCGGCAAATGCCTCGAGCGTCGGGAAGCGCGCATACAGCGCCGGCGTGACCTGATTGACGCGCTCGTCGGTGCACTGCGCGGCCAGCCGCACGGCAAACAGCAGTTCATAATCTTTTTCATATTGCAGGGAGCAGTCCGCGGGGTAGGCCTGTGCCAGACAGCGGAGGATCTCCTGCACTTGTTCCGGTGTGCGCATATTGTTCACCTCTCCGGCAGTGTAGCACATTTTGCGCCGCCTGCCAAGTGCGGCGAGTTGCCAAGGCGCGGAAAATGCGGTATAATATCGCCATTGCATCACAGGAGGCGCACTATGTACAGACCATTGGCGGATGAGATCCGGCCGACGACGCTCGACGAGGTCGTCGGGCAAAAGCATATTCTGGGCCCGAACGGGATGCTCCGCCGCATCGTAGAGTCCGGGGAGATCCCGAACATGGTGTTTTACGGCCCGTCCGGCACCGGCAAGACTACGGTCGCGAGCATCATCGCGGCCAGCACGAACCGCACCCTGCGCCGCTTGAACGCCACGACCGCGAGCATTTCGGACATTCGCAATATCATTGCCGAGCTCGATACCATGCTCACGCCCGGCGGCGTACTGCTGTATCTCGATGAGATCCAGTATTTTAATAAAAAGCAGCAGCAGTCGCTGCTGGAGTTCATGGAGGACGGCCGCATCACGGTCATTGCCTCCACGACGGAAAACCCGTATTTCTATGTCTATAACGCGGTGCTCAGCCGCAGCACGGTGTTTGAGTTCAAGCAGGTGCCGGCCGCCGAGGTGGAAAAGGCCGTGCTGCGCGCAGTGTCCATTCTCAGCGAGCGGGAAAACGTCACGGCAGACATCGAGCCAGGCACGGCGGGGTATATCGCGTCCGTCTGCGGCGGCGATGTGCGCAAGGCGCTCAATGCGGTCGAGCTGCTCTTTTCGGCGGCGCCGAGAGAGGGGGACACCATCCGTCTCCTGCGTGCCGATGCCGAGAACATCACGCAGCGCAGCGCCATGCACTATGACCGCGCGGGCGACGATCACTATGATGTTGTGTCCGCGCTCATGAAGTCGCTGCGCGGCTCGGATCCGGACGCGGCGCTGCACTATCTGGCACGTCTGCTCGAGGCCGGCGACCTGATCGGTGCCTGCCGGCGCATCCTGTGCTCGGCGAGTGAGGACATCGGCCTTGCCTATCCGCAGGCGGCCATGATCGTCAAGTCCTGCGTGGACAGCGCGCTGCAGCTCGGCCTGCCGGAGGCGCGGCTGCCGCTGGCGGAAGCGGTGCTGCTGTTGGCCACGGCGCCGAAGTCCAACTCCGTCGTCATGTCCATCGACGCCGCGATCGCCGATGTCCGTGCAGGAAAGGCGGGGCCCATCCCGCGCGAACTGCAGAACGTCCACGCCGACGGCACGGGCTTTGAGCGCGAACAGGGCTACAAGTATCCGCACAGCTACCCAGGCCATTGGGTGCAGCAACAGTACCTGCCCGATGAGCTGAAGGGGAAGCGCTATTATGAATACGGTGACAACAAGACCGAGCAGGCGGCGCGTGCCTACTGGCAGCGCATCAAGGGGGAGTGAGCGATGGATATTCAGGTCGGCGATATTCTGACGATGAAAAAACAGCACCCCTGCGGCGAGAAACGCTGGGAGGTGCTGCGCATCGGCGCGGACTTCAAGCTCCGCTGCCTCGGCTGTGGGCGCGAGGTCATGGGCCCGCGCGCGAAGTTCGAAAAAATGATCCGGCAGGTCGACCGGAAAGAGACATAAAAAACCCGGAGGACGTGTCCTCCGGGTTTTCGTTTATCTGTGGATGCCCTGGAAAAACAGCGCCACCGTGCCGGGGCCGACGTGCGAGCCGGTGACGGGCTCGTAGCACACGGTCAGGCACTCGCCCGTGAAGCCGCGCTGACGCAGCGCATCGAGCAGAAACTGCGCGCCGGCTGCATCGTCTGCGTGCGCGATGCCGATCTCCTCGGACTTGTCGGCGACGAGCTTCTCGTAAAAGTCCGCCAGCGCGGTGAGCGACTGCTTGCGGCCGCGCGTCTTGCCGCACTGGACGATCTTGCCCTCGTCATCGCCGCGCAGCAGCGGCTTGATCTTGAGCACGGTGCCGACAATGGCGGCAGCCTTGCTCACGCGGCCGCCGCGCTCGAGATAGGCAAGGTCATCAACCGTGAAGTACTGGCACATAGTGCGGCGGCGTTGGGAGATCTGCTCCACGATGAGCGAGAAGGGTGCGCCGTTTTCGAGCATACGCGCGGCCTCGATCACCAACAGCCCTTCGCCGAGCGAGGCGGCATAGGTGTCGATGGCGGCAATCTTCCGCTCCGGGAATTCCTCCTGCAGCTCTTCCACGGCCATGGCGGCAGCGTGTGCCGTGCCGCTGATGCCGCCGGACATGCCGATATAGATCACGTCGTTTCCGGCGGCCAGTGCCTCATGCAGCGGCTCCAGAAAAGCGGCGAGGTTGATCATGGCCGTGGACACGGGTGCGCCGCTGCGCATGGCGTCGTAGTAGGATTTTCCGTCAAAGTCCACGGTTGGATCCTGCTGTGCCTGCACGCCGTCGATGGAATAGTGCAGAGGGATGACACGCAGGGAATATTTCTGAATGTAAGCAGCCGGCAGGTTTGCCGACGTGTCGGTAAAGATCTGGATCATGAGAGTGCTCCTTTGCTTGCTCAAAGTGCTGCACAGTGTGCGCTCTTTATCCGTACACCCGCTGGCGCGCAAATACAAGCTACTGTCATTTTTCCCTGTCTACGTTCCAATTTTACGGTCTCTACCGAAAAAAATGCGGCTCTACACGTCTGTAGAGCCGCTCTACTCCTGAAAAACTGCGGTCTTTATCGCTTGCTTTCGACGAAAAGGGAAAAATGAGCAGAAAAATCCCGCGGCTCTGTTCAGAACCGCGGGACAGATCACAGAAGTGAAACTTACTTGATGAGCTTCGCGACTTCCTCGGCGAGGTCGTCCTGACGCTTCTCAATGCCTTCGCCCTTCTCGAAGCGGGTGTAGCCCACGAGCTTGATAGAGGCGCCGACCTGCTTGGCGACGGCGGCGATGTGCTCCTCAACGGAGACTTTGTCGTCCTTAACGAACGGCTGCTGCAGCAGGCAGATCTCCTTGAAG
>PPYF01172004.1_pt1 | contig 19397 bp, 16 predicted proteins | sample 1559871 | NCBI WGS metagenome assembly PPYF01 (sample SAMN08240021, study PRJNA423297) | Human gut metagenome, whole genome shotgun sequencing project. | reverse complement strand
AGGTCAGGTCCGGAAGGAAGCAGCCAAGGCAGATGACGCGTGTGCCGGGATGTAGCTGGCAGGGCCCCCACCCATTTGTATTTCCTCTTCTTTTTCATTCTCGGTCGTGTTATTAATCCTTTTTATTATTAGGGTTATTCTCGCCTGCGCGTCAATTAAGTTTCATTTATTTGTCATAATACTGTCATATATGCGTCATAAATTGTATTTAAATTAATATTGGGTATTTATATTGCTCGTCGTGTATAAAAATATATTTGTGGAATGTGTTGTGGAGTTCATGTATTAGTTATTACAGAAATAATACACAAAACCATTTTTCAGTGGTTAACACACGCGTTCGGGATGACGCGTTGCGACGGGAAGGTAAACATGACGACTGCAGTGCTAAACGTAAAAATTGATGAGACCGTAAAAGAGAAACTTCGCCATTATGCTGAGGCCAATGGCCTGACTTTAGGCGCTGCGGCAGAGAAGCTGCTGCTGCTAGGCTTTACGGCGGAAGAAGAGGCGGGTGTATGTGAAGACGACATCGATAGCCAGCATACCGAAGAGGATGTCGCGCCATTTACACCTAAAGAAATCAAAGCATTACGTAAATTACTGAAGAAGAAAAAATGAAACAGCAACCGACAATAGCGTGTAACTATACTGAAGCCTGCGCTCTGTTACGCTCGGGCTACGTCAAGCATGTTCTTCTCAACTGGAACGTCGGCAGCGATGAATTCTTTCGTATCGCCTCTGACTGGTGTGATACCGGCGCAAAGATTAAGAAAGAGGGTGAATCTTTCGTTATTTCACTGAAAGGCTTTCCGATTCCTCCGCAGCACTAATATATTCTTTTATTTGGCGTTATCTTTTTAAAGAATATATCAGCGCCAGGCCGGTTTCGTTATTGGGTGGCGAGATAGGTATGCGCACGGCTAGATTATTTTTCGCATCTTATTTCCCCCGGACTGGCCTGCTAACGTTGCCCATATTGGCTGCAACGTGGTGAACGCGCGACGCAGCGTTTCGTCATCCAGGGTGAAGGGGAGACGTAAATTTCGCTCGCCGCTCCCGGCCAGACCAAAACGCGTTCCCACGCCAATATGAACCCCGCTGCCTTCCGCGCGTGCGGCAAAACGCGTCGCCATCATTTCCGGTAGTTCAACCCAAAACGACAGCCCGCCCTCCGGCATCCTGAATTTCCACTGTGGGAAATACTCCTGCATCAGCGAGGCGCACATGTCGCGGCGGGCTTTCAGTTGATGACGTCTTGCGGGCAGCAGAGTACTTTCGTTTTCCAGTAGCCAGCAGGTGGCCAACTGTTCCAGCAGCGGCGAACCTAAATCCAGGGTATCCCGGGTCTGAATCAACGCGGCAATGGTTTGTGACGATGCGCGGATCCAGCCCAGCCGTAATCCGCCCCAGAAGCTTTTGCCGGTTGAACCCACGCTAATAATCGGCGCCGCGCGGTTAAAGGCCGCCAGCGGAGGCGGCGGCGGCGCGTTGTACCATAAATCGACCATGGTTTCGTCAACCACCAGCGTCGTGCAGGTGCGGGCCGACAGGTCGGCAACCGTCTGGCGCGTGGCGTGGTCCATGCATTGCCCGGTGGGATTTTGAAAATCGGGCATCAGATACGCCAGGCGCGGAGCGGTCTGCGCAATGATCGCCGCCAGTCCGTCGGTATCCCAACCCCGGTCCGGCAGCGGCAGGGCAACCGGACGACAGGACGCGCCTTCAATGGCGGAAATCGCCAGCGGATAGGTGGGCGTTTCCACCACCACCCGATCGCCCGGCCCGGTCAGGTAGCGCAGAATCAGCGCTAGCCCGCTGACCGCACCGTTGACCAGCATAATTTCATCGGCGTGAGTGGCCAGACCGCGAGCGGTGTAGCGCTGGGCAATCGCCTCGCGTAACACGGGCAGGCCATGCTGATCGTAACCTGTCGTGGCAAGGTACTCCGGCAGCATCGATAGCGCGTGGCTATAGGCCTGATGGATTTCTGCTCCCGCCGCCAGCGCGGCGGTAGAAAGATTCAGCGTTGGGGCGGCAGTTAAGCGCGGCGTATGCCGTTGGTTCTCTCCGGCTAGTCTCACCGTCGACCCACTGCCCTGGCGACTCTGCACGTAACCTTCATCACGCAGCTGCGCCAGCGCGCTGGCAATGGTCGTACGGCTAACGCCCAGCGCGCTGGCGAATTCGCGCTCGCCTGGCAGACGGGTATCCAGCGGCAGTCGGCCATCAAGAATCAGCAACCGCAGCGCATCGGTAAGCTGGCGCCAGAGCGGCGTGGAGGAGGGGCTTTCCTGCCACTGGCCGAGCAGGCGAACTAATGATTGGGTGGCAGAACGTCGACGCATCAGAGCAGTCCACTTTTTAAAAACTGGTCATTAATCATAATGCCATTTTTGTCGATGATGAAAGCATCAATACGACAGGCAGAGGTATTTATGTTACGCCGACTGATTCAGCTTTATATCGGATTAATACTTTACGGCGTCTCGACTGCCGTTTACGTGCGCGCCAACCTGGGAGCCGACCCGTGGAACGTTTTTCACCTGGGCGTTGCCGGACTGGCATCGATGGATATTGGCATGGTGATGATCCTCACCGGAGCGGCGGTACTGTTGCTGTGGATCCCGCTGCGCCAGCGTCCGGGGCTTGGTACCATCAGTAACGTGATTGTGCTCGGGCTGGCGGCAGACGCGACGCTGTCGCTAATGCCACCGCTGGAATCACTCTGGCTACGAGCCGTGCTGTTGCTGCTGGCGGTGGTGCTGAACGCGCTGGCCACCGGGATGTATATCGGCGCAGGGTTTGGCGCGGGCCCGCGTGACGGCCTGATGACGGGGATCTACGCCCGGACCGGCTGGCCGATCCGGCGGATTCGTACCACTATCGAAATCTCGGTGTTGTTGATTGGCATTGTACTGGGCGGCGCGTTTGGCATCGGTACCGTGCTGTACGCGCTGGCGATTGGCCCATTGATCCAGATTTGCCTGCCGTGGTTCCAGCTACCCCGCGTGACTCCGCCAACTCTGATTAACGCTGATCCTAACGGTATCAGACCCGCGCGCTGATGCCATGTTGGGCAGCGATAGCGGCGACGCAAGGCAGGATGATGCAGATTCTCCTGTCTTATATCAAGTAGCGTGCGCCCGGAGATTGTTCTCCGCCCAGAGAATAAAGGCCTCTTTCGGTAAGGCTTTGCTGTAGAGCCAGCCTTGTCCGAACTGAACGCCGTGCTCTTGCAGCCATGCCTCCTGGCAGGTGGTCTCAATGCCTTCGGCCACGATATTCAGCTGTAGCGTTTTCGCCATCTCGATGATGTAGGGCGTCACCTGCGCGTACTCCAGCGCATCAACGAAGGATTTATCCAGTTTTAAGGTATCGACCTCCAGATCCTGAAGATAGCGCAGGCTGGAATAACCGGTACCAAAGTCATCGATATAGATTGCGTGTCCCGCCTGGCGGTAGGCGTGAATTGCCGGCAGCGTGGTTTTCGGGTCGGCAAAGCCGCGCTCGGTCAACTCCAGCGCCACCTGCTGCGGCTGTACCTGCCAGATTCGCAGCTGCTGGTGTAGCAGAGTTTGTAGCACCACCGACTGAAAATCAGCGACTGAGAGATTAATCGATACGTGTATATCAGGATGCAAACTTAGCCATTTACCCAGATCGCGGAAGACCGTTTTGACGACGTTTTCGGTCAGTGCGGTAATGAGCCCGCATTGTTCTGCAAGTGGAATAAAAATCTCCGGTGAGAGATAAGTGCCGTCCGGTTGTTTCCAGCGTGCGAGCGCTTCACAGCCCACCACTTTACCGTCGCTTAGCGACACGATGGGCTGGTAGTTAACGGTAATATCGGCGTTGTTCAACGCATCCTGCATTCGCTGTTTTGGTGATTGCAGGCGTTTCAGCACCCGCAGAATCAGCCAGCAGGCAAGCAGGCTGATGACCATGCCCGCGGGAACCCAAATCATCAGTTGGTGACGTAAACGCGCCGACAGCGGGAGGGTGGACGACCAGGTCATAATCGTCACCTGTATTTCGGGGAACTGACGTACGGTGTAGACGACGTTGTTGCTGGTCAGCGATGACAGATGTTCCTGCTTGATACGCTGCCAGGCCTGTTGGTCGAGCGGCGCGCTGCTGGCGAGCACGCGGTTGTTAAGGGTGCTGATCAGCGCGACCTGGGTGGTCGAGTTGGTAAACGGAATGATGTCAATAAACGAGACAGGATCGATAATCACCATATGGTGTTCAGAGGCGAATGCCGCCATATAACGCTGAATGCCCAGATCGTTCCTCTCGGTGTACCAGGCGCGATAGCCGGCGGGGATAATGCGGTCCGGAGGGGGGAAGGTAAAACCGGTGCCGTTACTTTCCAGCGACGAACATTGTACGGTATTGCCATTGAGATACAGTACTTCCTGGATATAGCGCCAGGAGTAGGAGAGACGGCGCATGGCCTGCAGGTGTTCCGGACCACACCCGGACACGTTGAGTGAATCCATTTCCCGCAGCGCGCCTTTTGCCTGATTCATGACCTGCTCGGTGCGAATAAATACCCGGGAGGCGTAGGTCTCCTGCTCATCGATAAACTGATTGTGCGCTTCTCGTTGGGCGAGCCAGACACTTAGCAGTATCGGCAAGAAAATCGCCAAAATAAGCACGCCGGTTATCAGACCGACCAGATGTCGAGTTGTCACAGCCAGTCCTTATCCTGGGCAAATTACGACAAGTATACCTGACAATCCAGACGGTTATTACGCGAAATCGCTTCGTTTGTTCAAATGACGGCCGCTTAGCGCCGATGCGCCAGTGAACGTACCAGTCTGTCGCCACCCATCTGCACGGCCTGTACCATCAGCACCAGAATCAGCACGGTGCCGACCATAATCTGATCGTTAAACCGCTGATAACCGTAGCGAATGGCTAAGTCGCCCAAACCGCCCCCACCGATAACGCCGGCCATTGAGGAGAAACCGATCAGCATCACGATGGTGAGCGTGGTGGCAGCCAGCAGCGCGGGCAATGCTTCGGGGAGTAGCGCTTTGGCGATGACGTGCCAGACGCTGCCACCCATCGATAACACCGCTTCAATCCGCCCGTAGTCCACTTCATCCAGCGCGTTTTCCGTCAGGCGAGCGAAGAAGGGAAATGCGCCGATGGTAATGGGCACAATAGCCGCGGTGCTGCCGAGCGTGGTGCCCACCAGCAGGCGGGTAAAGGGGATCAGCGCAATCAGCAGGACAATAAACGGCAGCGAACGACCGGTATTGATGATGGCACCCAATACAGCGTTAAGACGCGGCATCGGCACCAGCCCATGACGGCGCGAAATAAACAGCAACACGCCCAACGGCAGGCCAATCAGCACGGTGAACAACACGGCCAGCCCGACCATGTACAGCGTCTCCAGCGTGCCGTTGACCAGCAGCGGCCATAAATCTTCCCAGCTCATGCGACTATGCACAATTGTCTCCTGTCGAGGCCATGACGCGCCAGGAAGCGGCGCTCTTCATCGCCATCCCCCAGCAAAATATCGCGCAGGCGCGACCACGGAGAGGCCAGCAGATCGGCAATTTTGCCACTCTCCTGTAGCTCGCCGCCTTCCAGTAGCGCCACGTGATCGCAGAGATTTTTCACCACTTCCAGCTGGTGGGTAATCAGGACAATCGTTAGCCCAAGCTGGCGGTTAATGGTTTCCAGCAGCGCCAGCACGCTGGCGGTGGTTTCAGCGTCGAGCGCGCTGGTCGCTTCATCGCACAGCAGTACGTCGGGTTCCGCCGCCAGCGCGCGGGCAATGCCCACGCGCTGTTTTTGGCCCCCGGAAAGCTGGGAAGGGAAGGCGTCAGCCTTGTCGCTCAGTCCCACCAGCGCCAGCAGTTCGGCGACGCGTTGTTGCCGCTGCGCTTTCGCGATGCCGGCAATTTCCAGCGGCACCGCGACGTTGTCAGCGACGCTGCGGGCGTGTAATAGGTTGAAGTGCTGAAAAATCATGCCGGTGCGCAGACGATGGGCGCGCAGCTGCGCCTTATCGTACTGCGTAATATCTTCTCCGTTGAACAGGACGCGGCCCGCGCTGGGCTGCTCCAGTAAATTGAGGCAACGAATCAGGGTACTTTTACCTGCGCCGCTGCGCCCGAGTATCCCGTAAATCGCCCCTTTCGGAACGCTAAACGACACGTTGTTGAGTGCCGGTTGGCCGCCTCCGGCATACTGCTTGCTCAGCCCTTCAATGACGATCATGATTTCGGGGCACTAACCGGAATAACCGAGCCGTTGTAGTGCTGGCGAATAAATTCCGCCACCTGCGGCGAGGTCAGATCTTTAGCCAGCTCTTTGATGCGCGGATCGTTAGCTAACTGCGGGTTGGTGACCAGAATATTGGCATATGGGTTATGTTCGGCGCTCTCCAGCCCCAGCGCGTCTTTCGCCGGCGTCAGCCCAGCTTCCAGCGCGTAGTTACCGTTGATTACGGCCAGGTCGACGTCATCCAGAGAGCGCGGGATCTGCGGCGATTCCACTTCCAGAATCTTCAGCTTATGCGGGTTCTCTACGATATCTTTTGGCGTTGCCAGCGTGGTGGCCGGGTCGGTAAATTTGGCCGCGAGCTTAATCAGCCCTTTGCTTTGCAGCAGGAACAGCGCGCGGCTCAGGTTGGTGGTGTTGTTGGGTACCGCCACGGTAGCCCCTTCCGGCAGCGACTGCAGATCTTTGTGCTTGTGCGAATAGATGCCCAGCGGCTCAATGTGTACCGTCGCGGCGACGGCGAAGGTTTTCCCCAGCGCCTTTTCCTGATCTTTCAGATACGGCACATGCTGGAAGTAGTTAGCGTCGACATCGCCGTTGGCCAGCAGTTCGTTGGCGTTAACGCCGCTGGTCAGCTCAACGATTTTCAGATCCAGCTTCGGATCCTGCTTTTTAATAAAGTTAAGGATTTCTGCATGTGGAACCGGGTCAGCAGCGATGCGCAGCGGCTCGGCAGAAGCGCTCCAGGCCAGAGAAAGAGACAGTGCAACCCCTGCCAGTTTGAATGCGGCATGTTTCATGGTGTGTTTCCTTATTGTTTTAGTGTCAGGCAATCAGTTGTTCGCTGCGGGCGCGCAGCACGTCACGGTAATAACGTTCCGCCACGTCCGGGTGGGATCGCAGGCGGCCTTTCAGATAGTTCCAGCCCACATCGCGCAGCAGCGGATTCTGCGGATCGCTTTGTGGCCCGTTGGCTTCACGCGCCAGCGTTTCAGGCAGCGAGTAAACCGGCACTACGGCGTCCAGCTGAGCGCCGAGGAAGAAGGCGATAGACAGGCGCTGCTGATTGGCGGGCGGCGTCACCACGCGATGGACGGTGGCGCGCAGGTAGCCGTTGGTCGCCAGCTCCAGCAGTTCGCCAATGTTCACTACAAAGCTGCCGGGCAGCGGGACTGCATCGATCCACTGACTCTCGCTGACCTCCACCTGTAGACCTTTCTGGTCATCCTGGAGCAAGAAGCTCAGGAAGCCGGAATCTTTGTGCGCGCCAACGCCCTGAGTGCTGTTCTGCGTCTCCTGCTGGCCAGGATAACGAATCAGCTTGATATGTTCGTTCGGCTTTTCGCCGTACAGGGTGTCGAAGGCTTCCGGCGGCAGCTGGAGTGACTCAGCAAAGGCGCGCAGCAGCGTCATGGCCATCTCGGTCATCGCGCGTTGCCATTGCAACAAAACCGGGCGCAGCGTTGGCAGCGCTTCGGGCCACAGGTTTGGCCCCTGTAATTGCAGCCAGCGCGGATCGTGTTCCCGTAGGGTAATCGCCTGGCGTTCCGCGCCGATATCAAACTGTTCACGCCAGTCCGGTTGCCCGCGGGTGAGCTCGGCGGCGCTGCGGTTGTAGCCGCGAAAATGGGGTGAGTGAATCATCGCCACCTGCTGTTTTTGTTCGTCGGACAGGGCGAAAAAGCGGCGGGATTCAGACTGTAACGACTGCTGTAGGGCGTCGTTGATGCCGTGATCGGTTAAATAAAAAAAGCCAACGTCGCGGGCTGCGTGGCGAAGCTCTTGCAGAAATTCAGCGCGCTCAGATGGCTGATGATAGCGGGCCAGGCTGAGGATTGGCAGGGTGGTCAGACTCATGGTGCTCTCCATTTTGCAGATGAATGCCGTGGTATTCAGGTGGTGCGAATGCGGGATGACAACAACAGCGCTGCATGGGATATCTCCTTTGGGTTAATGGAGACAGACTGCCCGATGGCGGAGGAGGCGACCAATAACGTTATTTTCTAATTTAGAACTGCGGGAGGGTCTGAGCTTTTGCGGAATTTTGCTAAAGCGCACGGCACAAGGCCGTGCGCGCGAGAAGGGGATTAATGCTGATTCGGCGCGGCAATATCTGCGCTGATGCGCAGGCCATCTTCGTCAAAGATCATGCAGTGCTGGTTATCGAAGGCGAGGTCAATTTGCTGCCATGGGCGGAAATGAACGTCCCCCGGCAGCAGAATTTTCACGTTATCGTGGCCGTAGCACTGACCGAACAGATAGGTATTGTTGCCAAGACGCTCGACCACTTCACAGTTAAAGGCCAGTACCGTCCCGCTTGTGGTGTTGGTTGAGAGATGCTCCGGGCGAATGCCCAGCGTGACGGTGGCGCCCGGCGTGAGTGGGGTGGTCTCTATAGCCAGCGTCAGCGTATGTTGCTGGGCGAGTTTCACGGTCAGCGAGCCAGGCTGCCAGTCGGCAACGGTAGCGGGCAGGAAGTTCATCTTCGGTGAGCCGATAAACCCGGCGACGAACTTATTGATCGGATTGTAGTAAAGATCCATCGGTGAACCCATCTGCTCAACCTTACCGTAGTTCATCACCACGATTTTATCGGCCAGCGTCATTGCTTCGACCTGATCGTGGGTGACATACACCATGGTGGTTTTCAGCTCCTGGTGCAGGCGCGCAATGTGCAGACGCATATCCACGCGCAGTTCGGCGTCGAGGTTTGACAGCGGCTCATCGAACATAAAAACGCGAGGGTTACGCACGATGGCACGCCCAATGGCCACACGCTGACGCTGGCCGCCGGAAAGTTGCTTTGGTTTACGATCTAGCAGGTGAGAAAGTTGTAGCGTTTTGGCGACCATTTCGACCTGACGACGAATATCGTCTTTCGGCACTTTGTTCACCTTCAGGCCGTAGCCCATGTTCTCGGCGACGGTCATGTGTGGGTAGAGGGCGTAAGACTGGAATACCATCGCCACACCGCGGTGCGACGGCGCGACATCGTTCATGACTTCGTCGCCGATCAGTACTTCGCCGTCGCTGACCTCTTCCAGCCCGGCAATCATCCGCAGCAGCGTTGACTTGCCGCAGCCGGATGGGCCGACAAACACGGCAAATTCGCCGTCTTCAATATCGAGATTGACATTATGCAGCGTGACGGTGCTGCCAAAGCGTTTTGTGACGTTCCTCAGTCGGATATTAGACATCGACGTTCCCCGAAGTTGTTAACCTTTGCCTGCCGTTGGAGGAGGGCCGCTGAATGTCATTTGTGTATTACGTATTACAATTCAGTCAGGCGATGCTCAACAGCGTAAAAATCTTGGAAAGACTATAACTTCCGCTAATTACGTGCCCTATATCGATGTTTCATTTCTGCAATCACGATCACACAACTCGCAGTTGTTAGTGGTTTTATCATTACTCAAAGCGTAGCGTATAACAAAGTAAAGGCGGCCGAGTAACTCGGTGCTAAAAAAGCATTATACGTATCACAGCGTTCTGTACCCTGTAGTCAAAAACGATAAATTGTTACACCTTCACATGAGGTTGATAATGAAAAAGAACACTATTGCCGCACTTGTCCTTACCACTCTGGCCGCGGGGCAGTTGATTAGCCTGCAGGCTCACGCGGCTACGCAGCTTAACGTCTGGGAAGACATAAAGAAATCCGCCGGAATTAAGGATGCTATCGCTGATTTCGAAAAACAGTATGACGTTAAGGTCAACGTGCAGGAGATGCCCTACGCGCAGCAGCTGGAAAAACTGCGCCTTGATGGCCCGGCAGGGATTGGCCCAGATGTTCTGGTTATTCCAAACGATCAGCTCGGTGGCGCGGTGGTTCAGGGGCTGCTGTCGCCGCTGAAGCTTGACCAGAAGCAAATTGATGAGTTTACCCCTGCATCGATTAACGCTTTTCGTATGGACAACGCTCTGTATGGTGTGCCGAAAGCGGTCGAAACGCTGGTGCTGATTTACAACAAAGATTTAATCGATAAGCCGCTGGCCAGCCTTCCGGAATGGTATGACTATTCGAAAACCCAGCGTGCGCAGAACAAATACGGGCTGCTCGCCAAGTTCGACCAGATTTACTACAGCTGGGGCGCGATTGGCCCGATGGGCGGCTATATCTTTGGCGATAACGGCAAAGGCGGCTACAACGCTGAGGATGTCGGTCTGAACAAGCCTGGCGCCGTGGAAGCGGTAACTTACCTGAAAAAATTCTATGCCGACGGCGTCTTCCCTGCGGGAATTATTGGCGACAACGGTCTGAACGCCATTGATTCGCTGTTCACTGAGAAGAAAGCGGCGGCGGTTATCAATGGGCCGTGGGCTTTCCAGCCGTATGAAGCCGCCGGCATCAACTACGGTGTGGCACCGCTACCAAATCTGCCGGACGGTAAACCGATGAGCTCCTTCCTTGGCGTGAAGGGCTACGTGGTGTCGACATGGAGTAAAGATAAGGAGATGGCGCAGAAGTTCATCGCGTTTATCAACCAGCCGCAGTATGTGAAAACGCGCTATATCGCGACGCGTGAGATCCCACCGCAGAAGGCGATGATTGACGATCCGATTATCAAGAACGATGAGAAAGCCAGCGCCGTTGCGGTGCAGGCGGCGCGCGCGACGGCAATGCCTGGTATTCCGGAAATGGGCGAAGTGTGGGGGCCGGCCAACGCGGCGCTCGAGCTGAGCCTCACCGGTAAGCAAGAGCCGAAAGCGGCACTCGATAACGCCGAAAAACAGGTCAAGATGCAGATCGAAGCCATGCAGGCGAGTAACCAGTAAGCGCTGACGTCACGGACGGGAGGGGGACCTCCCGTTTTAAGAAGGAGCCGTGTGTGATTATCAATCCAAGCGAAAATGTAAACAGAGCGCAGGGGGCTGGTCGCCATGCGTGGTGCGGCCTGCTGTTGGCCATTGTGCCTGGCTTTGGCCAGTTCTATCACCGCCAGTGGCTGAAGGGACTTATCTTCCTGGTGCTGCTCAGCAGCTTTATGGGCGTGTTTTATGACTTCCTGCGCGAAGGGCTGTGGGGGCTATACACGCTGGGAGAAGAGGTCCCGCGCGATAACTCTATTTTCCTGTTAGCGGAAGGGATTATCAGCGTGCTGATTGTCGCCTTTGGCGCTACCGTTTATTACCTTTCCCTTCGTGATGCGTGGGTGAACGGTAAGAAGCGTGACGATGGCCAGCAACTGAACAGCGTGCGCAAGCAGTACCAGATGCTGCTGAGCGATGGCTTCCCCTATTTAATGATCACCCCTGGGTTCATCCTGCTGGTGTTCGTGGTGATTTTTCCAATCCTGTTTGGTTTCGCCATCGCTTTTACCAACTATAACCTTTACCACACGCCGCCTGCGAAGCTGGTGGATTGGGTAGGGCTTAAGAACTTCGTTAATATTTTCACGCTGTCCATCTGGCGCTCGACCTTTTTCGACGTGCTGCAGTGGACGGTGGTCTGGACGCTGCTGGCTACCACGCTGCAATGTACCGTGGGCGTGCTGCTGGCGATTCTGGTGAACCAGAAGGATCTGCGCTTTAAGCCGCTTATCCGGACTATCTTTATTCTGCCGTGGGCGGTGCCGGGCTTTGTCACCATTCTGGTGTTTGCCGGGATGTTTAACGACTCTTTCGGGGTCATTAACAACGCAATTCTGGCGTTCTTCGGTATCAGCCCGAAAGCGTGGATGACCGATCCGTTCTGGACCAAGACCGCGCTGATTATGATGCAGACCTGGCTTGGCTTCCCGTTTGTGTTTGCCATGACCACGGGGGTATTGCAGGCGATTCCTGACGATCTCTACGAAGCGGCGACGATGGACGGTGCCAGCACCACCACCAAGCTGCGCACGATTACGCTGCCGCTGGTGCTGTACTCGATTGCGCCCATCATCATCACGCAATACACCTTCAACTTTAACAACTTCAACATCATCTACCTGTTTAACAACGGTGGGCCGGCGGTGGCTGGGTCGAACGCGGGCGGTACGGATATTCTGGTGTCGTGGATCTATAAGCTGACTATGTCCTCTTCCCAGTACGCCATTGCGGCAACCATTACCATCCTGCTGTCGATTTTTGTCGTCGGGCTGGCGTTGTGGCAGTTCCGCGCCACGAAATCCTTCAAAAACGACGATATGGCGTAAGGGAATCACATGGCTAAATCACAAAGTATCAAACGTGAAAAATGGGTGCGTCTCTCGCTCTCCTGGCTGGTTATCGTGCTGGTTTCCACCATCATTATTTACCCGCTGATCTGGACCATTGGCGCGTCGCTCAACGCCGGTAACAGCCTGTTGAGTACCTCCATTATTCCGGAGAATCTGTCGTTCCAGCATTACGTGGATCTGTTTAACGGCCAGGTGAACTATATGACCTGGTACTGGAACTCGATGAAAATCAGCTTCCTGACCATGGTGCTGACGCTGATCAGTGTCAGCTTCACCGCCTATGCGTTCTCGCGCTTTCGCTTTAAAGGGCGGCAGAACGGGCTGATGCTGTTTTTACTGCTGCAGATGATCCCGCAGTTTTCCGCGCTGATCGCCATTTTCGTGCTCTCTCAGTTGCTGGGGCTGATTAACAGCCACTTCGCGCTGGTGCTGATCTACGTGGCGGGGATGATCCCGATGAATACCTATCTGATGAAAGGCTATCTCGACGCGATCCCCAAAGATCTTGATGAGTCCGCGCGTATGGACGGGGCGAGTAACTTCCGCATCTTTATCGAGATAATCATGCCGCTGTCGAAGCCAATTGTGGCGGTGGTGGCACTGTTTTCCTTCACCGGCCCGCTGGGGGATTTCATTCTCTCCAGCACCATCCTGCGTACGCCGGATAAATACACGCTGCCTATCGGGTTATACAACCTGGTGGCGCAAAAAATGGGTGCCAGTTACACCACCTACGCGGCAGGAGCCGTATTGATTGCCGTACCGGTGGCGATTCTCTATCTGGCATTACAGAAATACTTCGTGTCCGGCCTGACCTCCGGCAGCACCAAAGGATAACCACATGAAAAGATTTGCACCCGCTCTGCTTGCTGTTTGTCTCTCCTGTTGTTTTTCCGCCTCTTCGCTGGCGGCCGAGACGCTGCAAACAAAGCCGTTTAACGCCATGCCGGCGGACTTTATTAAAGGCGCGGATATTTCGACCCTGCTGGATGCCGAGAAGCACGGCGCCCGTTTCTACAACGAACAAAATCAGCCGCAGGACGCGCTGGCCATTCTTAAAGCCAACGGCGTGAACTACGTTCGTCTGCGCCTGTGGGTTGACCCGAAAGATGCCGACGGCAACGCGTATGGCGGCGGCGATAACGATCTCGCCAGTACGCTGGCGCTGGCGAAGCGAGCAAAAGCGCAGGGTATGAAGCTGCTGCTGGACTTCCACTACAGTGATTTCTGGACCGATCCTGGCAAGCAGTACAAACCAAAAGCCTGGGAAAAGATGGACTACCCGCAGCTGAAAACCGAGATTCACAACTATACCCGCGACACTATTGCCCGCTTCAAAAAAGAGGGCGTGCTGCCGGATATGGTGCAGATTGGAAACGAAATTAACGGCGGTATTCTCTGGCCGGAAGGCAAAAGCTGGGGGCAGGGCGGCGGCGAATTTGACCGTTTAGCCGGCCTGCTGAATGCGGCGATTTCCGGGCTTAAAGAGAATCTGAAGGATGGCGAGCAGGTTAAAATTATGCTCCACCTGGCTGAAGGCACTAAAAACGACACTTTCCGCTGGTGGTTTGATGAAATCAGCAAGCGCAACGTGCCGTATGACGTGATTGGTCTGTCGATGTATACCTACTGGAACGGCCCTATTAGCGCGCTGAAGGCCAACATGGATGACATCAGCAAACGCTATAACAAAGATGTCATCGTGGTCGAAGCCGCCTACGGCTACACCCTGGAGAACTGCGATAACGCAGAAAACAGCTTCCAGGCGAAAGAGGAGAAAGACGGCGGTTATCCGGGCACGGTTCAGGGGCAATATAACTATATTCATGACTTGATGCAGGCCGTTATTGATGTTCCCGATAATCGAGGCAAAGGTATTTTCTATTGGGAGCCAACCTGGATTGCCGTTCCGGGAAATACCTGGGCTACGAAAGCGGGCATGAAATATATCCATGATGAATGGAAAGAAGGTAATGCACGCGAAAACCAGGCGCTATTTGACTGCAAAGGGAAAGTCTTGCCGTCGGTAAAAGTATTTAATTAATTCGAACACTCTTTTTCAGGATTTTATTATGCAAAAATTTCCGCCTTTGAGCCCGAAGGTTAATGCGCTATTGCATGGCGCAGATTATAACCCGGAGCAGTGGGAGAATTATCCCGGTATTATCGACCAGGATATTACGATGATGAAGCAGGCAAACTGTAATGTCATGTCGGTGGGGATATTTAGCTGGGCCAGACTTGAGCCGCAAGAAGGCGTATTTGATTTCGCCTGGCTGGATAATGTTATTGATAAACTGTATGCCGCCGGGATACATGTTTTTTTAGCCACCCCAAGCGGCGCGCGCCCGGCGTGGATGTCAAAAGCCTACCCGGAAGTGCTGCGCGTGGGGCGCGATCGCGTGCCGGCGCTGCACGGCGGTCGTCATAATCACTGTATGACCTCACCGGTTTACCGTGAAAAAACGCTGAAAATCAATACGCTGCTGGCGGAACGCTATTCACAGCACCCGGCGGTGTTGGGCTGGCATATTTCCAATGAATACGGCGGCGAGTGCCACTGCCCGCGTTGTCAGGCTAAGTTTCGCGACTGGCTGAAGGCGCGTTATAAGACGCTCGATAATCTGAACCACGCCTGGTGGAGCACCTTCTGGAGCCACACCTATACCGACTGGGAACAGATTGAATCACCGTCGCCGCAGGGGGAAGTGTCTATCCATGGCCTGAACCTCGACTGGCGACGTTTTAACACCGCGCAGGTGACTGAATTTTGTCGTCATGAAATTGCGCCATTAAAGGCGGTGAACCCGGACCTGCCGGTGACCACCAACTTTATGGAGTATTTCTACGATTACGATTATTCGCAGCTCGCCGAGCCGCTGGACTTCATCTCCTGGGATAGCTATCCAATGTGGCATCGCGATAAAGACGAGACCACGCTCGCCTGCTATACCGCGATGTACCACGATATGATGCGTACACTGAAGGGCGGCAAACCGTTCGTGCTGATGGAATCCACGCCGAGTGTGACCAACTGGCAGCCGACCAGCAAGCTGAAGAAACCGGGTATGCACATCCTCTCTTCGCTACAGGCGGTAGCCCACGGCGCGGATTCCGTGCAGTACTTCCAGTGGCGTAAGAGCCGTGGTTCGGTGGAGAAATTCCACGGTGCGATTATCGATCATGTCGGGCATCTCGATACCCGCGTTGGCCGCGAGGTCACTCAGCTTGGTCATATCTTAAGACAGCTACCGGACGTTGTCGGCTGTCGCACTGATGCGAAGGTCGCCATCATCTTTGACCAGCAGAGCCGTTGGGCCATGGACGATGCGCAGGGGCCACGCAACAAAGGTATGGAGTATGAGCTGACGGTGAACGAACACTATCGTCCGTTCTGGGAGCAAGGGGTCGCCGTAGACGTGATTGACGCCGATGGCGATCTCAGCGCCTATCAGCTGGTGATTGCGCCAATGCTGTATATGGTGCGCGATGGTTTTGCCGAGCGCGCCGAAGCCTTTGTCGCTAACGGCGGCCACCTGGTCACCACCTACTGGACGGGGATCGTCAATGAAAGCGATCTCTGCCACCTGGGCGGTTTCCCTGGCCCGCTGCGCAAGCTGTTAGGTATCTGGGCGGAAGAGATCGATTGCCTGGACGACGGCGAGCGTAACCAGGTTCAGGGGCTGGCGGGGAACATGGTTGGACTGCAGGGGCCTTACCAGGTGCGCCATCTGTGTGAACTGATTCACCCTGAAACCGCGCAGACGCTGGCGGCGTATCGTGATGATTTCTATGCGGGGCGCCCGGCCGTGACCGTCAATAGCGTCGGTAAGGGCAAGGCGTGGCATATTGCTTCGCGCAACGATCTGGCGTTCCAGCGAGATTTCTTCACCTCGTTAATGGATGAGTTGGCGCTGCCGCGAGCGGTTGCCAGCATCTTTCCACCTGGGGTGGTGGCTACCGCGCGTACCGATGGCGAAAGCGCCTTTGTCTTTGTGCAGAACTTTACCGCGCAGACGCAGACAGTTACCTTGCCGGATGGCTATGAACATGCCGCGACAGGCGCTGATGCCAGCGGTCAGCTGGTGCTGCAACCCTGGGACTGTCATATCGTTCGCCGTAAAGCATAATCCGCTGCAATCCCAAGCCTGCTCATCAGAGCAGGCTTTTTTACCTCTGTAGATAATCAAGGAGCGTCGATGATGGTCAGCCTTAAATCCTTCCTGCACTACTTCTCCCAGCCTAAACCGTCGGTGCCATTAAGCGCCAGTGAGCAACAGCAAATTCAGCGTCTGATTAGCGCGTTTGGCGGTCAGAATAATATTGAAAATGTTGATGCCTGTATTACGCGACTGCGCGTCACGGTCAAAGATCTGTCCGTCGTAGATTCTCAGGCGTTGCAGAATGAAGGTGCGCTGGGGGTTATTATTCTGGGGCAGCAGGTTCACGCTATATTTGGCAAGCAATCTGATGCATTGCGTCAGTTATTAGATGAACACTTTGCTGGCAATAAATAAATCGTTTTATATTGTTCGTTGAGACAACCGGCGTGCCGGCCTACAAATGATGGTATTAAGACCCTGATTTAATATCGGGGTTTTTTATTATCTGTACGATAAAAAAAGGGATAACCTAATAATAGCGTTATCCCCAAGGCCAGATGATAGAAACAATAATGGAGTGGCAAATATAAAATTGGCGCAAATAAAAAAAGATAGAATTAGGGCAAAACAATGACTCAGTCAGGTTAACGCATTACCACCAGGCTTCCACCTGTACGCCGAAGTTCCAGGTATCGCTGGCGGTGCCGTCGTTAAAGGCATTGCCCTGTTCGGAATCATTCAGGTAAGAGGCAAAGACGCGCAGCTCCGGACGAGACATAAAGTCAGGGCCATCTGCCAGGCCTAACGCGATGGTGTATTTCTCGCCGCTCTGCTTATAGTGGCTGCCGTTGGTGTAGGAGTCTTTCTGGTAGAAGCCACCCACTTCGCCGATTAAACGCACATATTCGGTGAACTGATACTGCGCGCGGCCAACCAGCGAGACCAGACGCGATTTATCGGTGTACTCGGTGGTGTTATCCGCCGAACCGTAGGTCAGCACGTGGTTGAGAGAGAACTTGTCGGTAATTGGAATCAGACCGGTGTTGATAACACGGTAGCCGGTGGCATCGTTGACGTAGTTCCACATGTCGTACCAACCACCGCCCTGAGAGACCATGTTCTGTGCCAGACCTTTGTTGGCATACTGCAGCACCAGCTTGTTATAGCCGCCAAACATATCCTGGCTAATTTCGCCGGTCAGCATCACGCCGTTATCGGCATCATAAAGGCCACCATAATCTTTCTGTTTGTCGGTTGGGTTCGGCATGGCGTAGTCAATACCGAATTCGGTCCAGGCGCCGCTCCACGGTTTCCAGCCCGCATAGCGAAGGTCAATGTAGTTGATGTTGACGTCGTTATCGCCGTCAACGCGATAGTCGACATCGTTGGCATCGCCGCGGATCCAGGCCAGTGACACTGCGCCTGGGCCAACGGTGTAGTTTTCGATCCCGGCACCGGAGCCGGAAATATTCCAGTATTTGGTATCGATGATGTGCAGGTCGTGGCGTTGGTAATAGCGTTTCCCACCCCAGATAACCGCATTCGGATCGCCCGGGATAAGCCCTTTAATCTGTAGGTTTAATTGACGCAGACCAAACTGCGCATCGTCGCCGAAGGTGGTTTCGTTATCGTTTGAACCGTCGGAAACCATGCTGACCATTGAGTCCAGGTAGAAACTGACATCGTTTTTCTTATACACCTCAGAACCCAATTCAAGTTCACCGTAGGTGTCGGCTTCGTTTCCCAAACGGCCGAGTTTGTTTTTTTGCCATTCCTGCATTCCGCCATCGCCAGAAACGCCTACGCCGGAGCGGAGGTAGCCATGGAAATCAATAGGAACTGACGTTGCCGCCAGCAGAGAAGATGAAGTCAGCGCAGTAGCTAACGCAATTGAAAGCGTGCGTAGGGTTGTTTTCATTATTATCCTCGGTTTGTTTTGTATTACGTTCACATAACGAGTGTAATAAAATGCCTAAATGTAAAATATGGCAAACATTTGATTGTTGATATGTGACTAACTGCAAATAAATTAATCATTTTCTGTTCATTTTGTAAGGGGTTTCTTGTTGCATGGAAATGTGGGCGTGTATCTTTTTTGTGTTATCGTATGTCATAAATCAGGTCGGTAGACGTTTTTTGGGATGACCCCTGTTACAATCTAGCGATAACAACATAAGGAACCGGACGATGAAGTCTAAAAGCGCAACTTTGGAAGACGTTGCTCGCCATGCGGGCGTCTCCTACCAGACTGTGTCCAGGGTACTCAATAAATCTGCTAATGTATCCGAAGCCACACGCCACAAGGTGGAGAAATCCATCGAGGCACTCCGCTATGTCCCAAACCGACTTGCCCAGCAGCTGGTTGGCAAGACCACTCATACCCTTGGACTGGTGACCACTTCACTGGCGTTGCACGCGCCTTCTCAGGTTGCGGCAGCGGTGAAACGCTACGCAAATTTAGAGGGGTATCAGGTACTGATTTCGATGATTGATGAGAGCGTCAATCATAGTGTTCAGGATTCGATCAACGAACTGAAATCACAGCTGGTCAGCAAAGTGATTATCAACGTACCATTAGAGACTGAAATAGCACAGAAAATTGCAGATGATAACGATGATATCGTCTGTCTTTTCCTCGATGTTGATCCCTATAGTTCGGTGTATAACGTTTCGTTTAATCCGGCAGATGGCACCCGTGCCAGCGTCAAATATCTGTATGAGTCGGGCCATCGTGAGATGGCGATTCTGGCTGGCCCGGTGAGTTCTGTCTCCGCCAACCTACGTTTGAGAAGCTGGCTGGATACGCTCAATAGCTACGGACTGAAGCCGGTGACCGTGCTGCACGGCAACTGGGATGCACAAAGCGGCTATGCCTGTGCGCTGCAAATGC
>PPYF01304739.1_pt1 | contig 19403 bp, 12 predicted proteins | sample 1559871 | NCBI WGS metagenome assembly PPYF01 (sample SAMN08240021, study PRJNA423297) | Human gut metagenome, whole genome shotgun sequencing project. | reverse complement strand
CCCCCACCAACTATAACGCTGTTATATATCACTGTTATTATTATATCCTGATATCCTGCAAAGACGATTTTGTCAAGAGAAAATTTGATACTATTTACCCAACCGTTTTTTTACCGGACTTTTCTTACTGGGCGTCTAAAATACTAAACGAGCGGAGCTCTTGCGCTTCGCTCGTTTAGTATTTTAGACAAATAATTTCGCGATTCACAACTTCTCTTGCTCGATCCTACCTGCGCCATTTGGTTTTCAGTTGTTCAGGTTCCTCTTGTCAACATATTGGCAAAAAACATCCGCTTTTTTCTATAGCTGAGGAAAGATTAAAGTAGCGATCTGGAAATATATAAGCATCGAGCACGTATCGACAATAGTGCTGATTAATGGCGTTGCCATTAAAGCCGGATCAAGCTTTACGCGTTTAGCAAGAAGCGGAAGCACACATCCGATAAATTTAGAAATTATAACTGTTCCAATAATAGAAAACGATACCGTTAGTGAAAGTCTTATATCCTGATTATAGAATATAAATATTCTAAGACCGTTTGCAAAAGCAAGTATTACGCTTACGATTAACGATATTCTAAATTCCTTATAAACAACCTTGAAAAAATCCTTGAATTTGATCTCTTCGGTAGCAAGACCTCTTATGACTGTGGTAGAGCTTTGAGAGCCGCAGTTTCCGCCTGTCGACATTAGCATTGGTATAAATGAAACGAGGAGGGGCAGAGCCTTGAAAGCGTTTTCATAATGCGTCAAAAGCGAGCCAGTTATAGTTGCGGAAAACATTAATATAAGCAGCCAGCCTATTCTGTTCTTTGCATGTGTAAATACCGAAGTTTTAAAATACGCGTCAACCGTCGGCTGTATTGCAGCCATTTTTGAGAAGTCCTCTTCGTTTTCTTCCAGTATAACGTCGAGAACGTCGTCGAATGTAATGATTCCTACCATTCTGCGGTCATTATCGACAACGGGCATTGCAAGGAAGTCATATTTTGAAAACTTTTTTGCAACGTCCTCTCTGTCCTCATGGGTTTTAACATAAATGACGTGGGTATCCATTATGCTTTCGATAGTAAGGTTCTCATCTGCTGTGACCAGATCGAGAATCGTCACGAAACCGATTAATTTTCTTGATTCTGTAACATAGCAGGTATATATAGTTTCCTTTACAACTCCGACTTTTCTTATCCAATCCAGAGCCTCATGGCAGGTCATTTCCTTATGAAGATAAACGTATTCTGTGGTCATAACGCTTCCCGCGCTGTCAGCCGGATAGTTCAATATATCGTTTATTTGCTTCCGGGTTTCACTGTCGGTGTTCTGAAGTATTCTGGAGACGACGTTTGCCGGCATTTCTTCTATAATGTCTACTGTATCGTCGACGAATATTTCGTCCAGCATTTCCCTCAGCTCTTTATCGCTGAATCCGCTGATAAGGTGCATTTGGGTATCGCTGTCCATATAGGTAAATGTTTCCGCGGCAAGCTCTTTAGGAAGCAATCTGAATATCAGCGTGATGTCGCGAGGTTCGAGAGTTTCAAGAAGCGCCGCAAGATCCGCAGGATATAAATCCCTGACTGCCGATTTAATTTTTACATAGTTTTTTTCTTTTAATAGTTCAAGAAGCTTTTCAGTCATGATTATTACCTCCGGGAAACATTTTTTAGGAAATAAAAAATCCGCGCAGAAACCTGACACGGATAAATAATCGTAAAAATTATAAATACCGTTCAAGCTTTAGCTTCGCAGGGCATGAAATTACATTAAAATATGCCTTAATTCTTTCGACATATCCTGTTAACCATCTCATAGTGTCTCCACTATTTTGCGGCAGCAACCCGTATCCCTGTGGTAGCCTTACCTACCGGACTATTTTCTTTGAATATATTTTACTATATTTCACTCTTTTTGTCAATATTTCATTTATGTTTATAGTCCGAATTAACACAAAAATATTGTAGAATTTACATAAATATTATATATCATTTTGTTATAAATCATAGAAATTTATTTGAATTATTAAAAAGCGGTTACAATTTATGAAGAGATGTGTTATAATGATATTGTTTTGTAAACAATTTATAAGGAGTGGAATTGATGAAGTCTAAAAATCCAAAGATAGCGACAGTCCTGACTGCTTTGGTTATGACGTTTTCAATAGGTTTTAGTGCAAATGCTGAATCCTTGCTTGATTTGACCAATACTTATTCAAAGGAGGGAAGCAGCGCAATCCTTAATTATGATCCCGAGAATAATACATATGAGCTTGTTGACGGGGACGGAAACGTTATTGAAACAGAGACGATACAGAATGATAATTTACCGGAATCAGAAGAAACCGTTACTACCGTAAAGACTGATACGGCGCCTGTTACTGAACCGCCTGCTGAACATTCCGTTACTGTCGCAACTACCACTACAATACCACGAAATTGGTACATAGCGAGATACAGGGAAGAGGTTTTATCGGAGATTGCCGCCAGTACAACCGCTAAGCCTGTTACCACCACTATTAAAACCACCACAACTGTAAAGACTACTACGACAAAAACAACTACAACTACGAAATCTGTTAGGGACGGTATCGACGTTTCAAGACATCAGGGAACGATTGACTGGACAAAGGTTAAAAAAGCGGGCATAGAATTTGTTATGATTAGGGCAGGCTATGGAATGTATTCCGATCAGGTAGACGCCAATTTTAAAACGAATATAGCCGGAGCGCAAAAGGCCGGGATTGAATGCGGAGTATATTGGTACAGCTATGCGGTAAATACGTCCGAGGCTTTAAAAGAAGCTAAGGTTTGCTATGACGCCATAAAGGGATATAAGCTGAGCTACCCTGTTGCATTTGATATTGAGGATGATAGTCAGACTCATTTAACAATGACTCAAATATCCAATATTACCAAGGTATTCTGCGACTATTTGGAAAATAAACAATATTATGTTTCTGTTTACAGCTATGCAAGTCTGCTTAATACGAAGATGAACAGCAGCGTTTTATCAAGCTATGACGTTTGGGTTGCTCATACCGGGGTTTCTAAGCCCAATTTCAGCGGTAATTATGGAATGTGGCAATACAGCCATACAGGAAAGGTAAACGGAATCAGCGGAAATGTGGATCTCAATTACGGATATAAGGATTATCCCGGAATAATGAAAAAGAATAAGCTCAACGGATATACATAGTTTTTAGGGGTACTGTTTTATCAGTACCCTTTATTTAGTAAAGGGGGAAACGTATTGCTTAAATTTATACTTGGAGGCGCCGGATTCGGCAAATCAACGGTAATTATAAATGAAATATATAAATTGGCTGATAGCGGAAAAAAAATAATAGTTATTGTACCGGAACAGTTTTCATTTGATTCCGATAAAAAGCTATATAAAAAATTAGGCTGCCGGCTATTCAATAGGATTCTTTCATTAAGCTTTACAACCATGGCAAGAGAGATTTTTGAAAAATACGGAAGCAGGTCGGGAGAGTATGCTGATGATATGCATAAATATATAATTATGCATAAAACAGTTAAAAAACTGTTATCAGACAAACAGCTTAAATATTTTGCAAGGCAGGCGGGAAGACCTGATTTTATAAACGACGCCTTAAAAATTGTTGTTGAATTCAGACAAAGCGGCATTTCTGCCGATGATTTCATAGCTAAAATGTGCGGTGATAATGCTTCATTATCCGAGAAAATATCGGATTTGTCTATGATATATTATACATATGACAGTATGCTTGCAGAGAATGAGTTAAAGGATAGCCTAACAGATATTTCAGAAGCGGCGGCTATAGCAGAAATAAACGATTATTTTAAAAATACAGTTGTTTTTTTTGATGAATTCGAGAGCTTTACGGGTGATGAATACAAGCTTATTGAAACGATTATAGGACAATCAAACGACGTATATGTTTCTCTAAGGCTTGAACAGCTTGAAAATAACGGGGTTAATTTATTTGATTCGGTTAAAAACACATGGAAGCGATTTTATCAGATTGCGCAGAAATATGGCAAACCTATTGATACTGTTAATTTAATTAAGCCAGTAAAATACAAAAACGAAGACCTTGCACATTTGAATTTAAATATACTTCGTCCTGTAAGAAAACGCTTATCTAAGTCTGAAAATATAAAAATATGCGAATGCCGCGACCTATATGAGGAGGCGGACTGGATTTGCTCGGAAATAAAACGGCTTGTGCGGAACGACGGGTATAAATACAGCGAAATTGCGGTTATGTCAAGGCAGCTTTCGGAATATACATATATTTTTGAGGCCGCGTGTGAAAAATATGAAATACCGTTTAGTTTAGATATTAAAAAAAGCGTAATGCATACCTCTATTATGCAGTATATTTCAAGTATTATTGAAATAATTTCAGAAAAAAAATTTTCCTCTGAAATGATATTTAAATACGCTAAGACCAGTCTGAGCGGAGTTGCGTCTGAAAGAATATCAGAGCTTGAAAATTATTGCTATGAATGGGATATTGACGGCGAAAAATGGATGAAACCATTTTCAGCGGGATTGGATGAATATCCATTTGCAGAAAAGACAAGAAAAGAGCTTGTCGAATCTCTTTATAAGCTTCGTTTAAAGTGTGTTGATACTGACAGCAGGGGAATTTGCCGCGCTTTGTTTGAATTTATAACAGAAATGAACGTTCAGGAAAAGGTAAACGGAATAATAAGCAGCTTCAAAGAAAAAGGTTTTATTTATCTTGCTAAGGAATTCAAGAGAATTTGGGGACTGCTTATGGATATTCTTGAGGCTGTTTCCGAAACCGGAGGAGATATTTCAATCACAGGCTTTCGCGACATTTTTATTATGATGCTAAGACAGATAAGCTATTCGGTCCCTCCTCAGACTCTTGACGGCGTGAGGATAGTTTGTGCAGAAACAGCAAGACTTGACAGCCCAAGAGCCGTATTTATCGCAGGCGTAAACGACGGATTTTTTCCGGCAAATATTAGTCAGAATGGAATTTTAAATGAAACGGATAGGCTTCTGTTCGAGCAGTCTGGAATCAGTCTTTCAAGATCAAATGAGGAATTAATAGCCGATGAGAAACTGATTGTATATAAAACGATTACCTATGCGTCTGATAAGCTTTACATAACATATCCTTTGTCCGACAGTATGAATCGGAATAGGTACGCGGCTCCGGTTTTAAAGCAAATAAGAGAAATGTACGACAATGAGATTCTGGAATATGCTTCGGATAAAAATATTATTGATTACAGTTTAACTCCTAAGGCAGCTTATATTAATCTTGTACAGAATTTTGGAGAAACCGGTCAGGAAATTGAGAGTATCAGAAAGGCTCTTGAAAATAACGAAATTTATAGAGGAAGAATACGTTATCTTGAAAATGTAAGCAGCGACAGAAATTTTATTATAAATGACAAGTCCCTCATGAAACGGATTTATTCTGACAGACTGACTATTTCCGCAACGGCGGTTGAGGAATATAATACCTGTCACTTTAAATATTTTTGCCATACAGGTCTTAAGCTGAGAATAAAGAAAAAAAAAGCTTTTGATTATATTAGCCAGGGCAATTTAACTCATAGGTGCCTTGAAAAGATACTTGGATCATGCAAAAACAAAGAAGAATTTGATAATTTAAACCATGAACAAATATCTGAAATAATACATAAATGCATAAATGAATTTATTAAAGAGGGTTTGGGCGGAGAGGCTATGCTTACGTCTTCTGCTAAAGCCTCGCTTGAAAATATTTCCGGCAATATAGAGGTATTAATACGACAGCTTCAATGCGAGCTTCGTCAGTCTGAATTTCGTCCTGTGGCGTTTGAGCTTGACGTTAGCGAGGGCGGCAACAGCCCTGTAATAAAGACCGCGGACGGCATAGAAATTTATCTGCGGGGAGTAGTTGACAGAATTGATATTTATGAAAAGGATAATGAAAAATATCTGAGGGTTATAGATTATAAAACGGGAACAAAGACGTTTTCAATTTCGTCGTTGCTTTACGGCATAAATATGCAGATGCTTATTTACATGTTTTCGGTTACAGGAAAAACCGGAAGATTTTCTGATTATACGCCCGCCGGAGTTCTTTATATGCCGTCCGGAGGAGCGGCTTGCGGCCGCGATAGAAATGATGAGCTGTCGGTTGACGATTATCTTTCAAAGCATTTTAAAATGAACGGAATCGTACTGAGCGACAGAACGGTTCTAAACGCCATGGAAAAGGATATCAAGGGAGTTTATATTCCTGCAAAGCTTTTGAAGGCGGATGGAGGAACAGGGACTCTCATGCTTAATAAAAAGGCTTCCTCTTGCCTTAACGCTAAAAACTTTAAACGTCTCAGAAGCTATACGGACAGCGTGCTTTTAAAAATGTGCAGCGAGCTTTACGGAGGTCAGATACAAGCCGATCCCATAATTTTTGGAAAAGCGCCTTGCGATTACTGCGATTATTGGTCCGTGTGCGGCAATGTTCCTGTTGAGAATTATCATGAGCCTGAAAAAAATGCAGAAGAAATTATGATGGAAAAACTCGGAGGTGAAAACGATGAGCAGATGGACTAAAGAGCAGCGTCAGGCTATAAACGCTTCAGGACGCTCAGTAATTGTATCGGCAGCGGCAGGCAGCGGCAAAACCTCCGTACTTGTTGAGAGACTTATAAGAATAATTTCCGACCGCGAAAATCCGGTTCCCGTTGAAAGAATGATCGTTGTAACGTTTACAAACGACGCGGCGGCGGAAATGAAACGGCGTTTAGCGTCGGCGCTTTCTTCCATGATAGAAATAAATCCGGACGATAGCTGGCTTTCCAGGCAGAATTCTATGCTTTGCTGCGCTTCTATTTCAACAATACACTCGTTTTGTTTTGATTTGCTAAGAAATAACATAAATCAGCTTTCTTTATCTTCAGGATTTAGAATAATAGATGAAACCGAGGAAAACGTTTTAAGGATTCAGGCGTATAAGAATATTTCAGAAAGATTTTATAACGAAAGATACGAGGATATGATTACGCTCAGAAATAACTTTTGCGTAAACGACGATAAGCCGCTTGAAGAGCTTGTTTATTCCCTATATAACTGCGTATCCTCCGTGCCCTTTTTTGAAAAATGGCTTGACGAAGCTTATGAAAAATATAATGGGGATCAGTATAAAGACTATTATATAAAATATGTTGAATCTAAAATTGATTTATGCAGTAGTTTGTTAAACAACGCTTCATGTCAATCTATTACCCTAAACAATGAAAAAATTATGTCGTTGATAAACGAAGATAAGCTTTATCTTGATAATATTTTTACTTTCTTTAAAAACGGAGTATTTGATGAATTTCATCGTAGCTTGTCTGCTGTAAAATTCAGGAACTTTCCTTCAGGAGTGAAAAATTCTGAAAATCCTGAGCTAAGGCAAAAAATAAAGTCATGTCGTGATAATTATAAAGAAATAATTACCGAATTGAAAAAAAGTTTAGAAATATTAGTAAATGCAGAGTCTGATCTTGAAAGGCACAAAATAATACAAAAAATCCTTTCAGACTTTTTAAAGGAATTTGCATCCGAGCTTTATTCCCTTAAAGAAAAAAAGAATGCAGTGGGATTTGACGATGCTGAAAGACTTGCTTTAGAGCTGCTTGCCGATATTAATAATTCCGGCATTATAGAGAAAACTCCTCTTGCAAGGGAGCTTTCCGAATATTATAAGCTTATTATGATTGATGAATTTCAGGATTCAAATAACCGTCAGGATATGATTTTTAAACTTCTGTCTAAAAATGGCCGCGCCGATAAATACGGAGATAATCTTTTTTTTGTGGGAGATGTAAAGCAATCAATCTATCGTTTCAGACTTGCGAATCCTGATAATTTTATAAATGCCGTCGGCAGCGCGGAGCCATATACTGAAAATGGAAATCAGAATGCCTATATCAGACTAAACCGTAATTTCCGAAGCTCAGGTGAAGTAGTGAATTTTGTCAATTATATATTCAAGCATATTATGTCGGAAAAGTGTGGAGATATAAATTATAATGATGATGAATATCTGATTCAGGGAGCGTCGTTCTGCGAGGCTGAAAGGAATCCTCTGATTATGCTTTTTGACGAGACGGAAGACGCGGAAAATACGGAAGCCGAGTGCATTGCCGATAAAATAGAGGAAATGCTCGGAAATCAAACGCCTGTGAGCATTGATATGGGAAAAGGTTCAAGACCGTGTCAGATGAAGGATTTCTGCATACTTCTCAGAAACAGGAAAAATATAGCCGTTTATACAAGGGAGCTTGAAAAAAGAGGAATATCAGTAGATTCTGAGGACGAGTCCGGATATCTGAAAGCAAGGGAAATATCTATTTTAATGAATATTCTCAGAGTTATAGATAATCCGCTGACTGATACTGCATTGGTTTCTGTAATGCTTTCCCCTATGTTTATGTTTACGGTTCAGGATACTGCTGAAATAAGACTGATAAATAAAAATGCGCATATATACAGTAATTTGTGCGAAGGTCTCGGATTAAACGGAAAAAAAATAATATTCCAGAACGAGCTGTATACAAAGGCGTTATTTCTTTATGAGGTTATCATGGAATTAAGGCTGTATATAAGTGCGTGCACGCTGCAGGAGCTTATCAGAAAAATATATGACAGTACTGATTTTCTCTCAGTTATGCAGATTTACGGAGACGCTAAAAGGAAAAAAGCAAATCTGCGTATGATGCTTGAATATGCGGAAGATTATGAAAAGAATTCTGACGGAGGACTTTCGGGTTTTTTAAGGTATATTGACAGAATAATGGAATCTAAAGGAGACTTTAAAGCTGTAAGCGGATCTTCAGGATCGCAAAACGCCGTTTCTGTTAAAACCATGCATAAATCCAAGGGACTTGAATATCCGTTTATATTTATAGCGGAAACGTCGACAAAATTCAGCCGTTTGGATAAAATGAAACCGTTTCAGTTTTCGTATGAATCAGGGCTTGGATTCAAGCTGCAGAATAAAGAAAAATATGAACGTTTTAACACATTGCCTTATGAAGCGATAAGTTTGGAAAATCGGCGCAATGCAGTTAGCGAGGAAATGCGCCTGCTTTATGTGGCGCTGACAAGAGCTAAAGAACGTTTATTTATTACGTTAAACGCCGGTGAAGCCAATTTAAAAAAGGCTCGGGCAATGGCGACCGACATATTACTAAACGGAGGTATATCCGATCGTATATCCGCTTCGGCAAATTCAATGGAAGATTGGCTGTTGATGACCTTGATTTCTCATGGAGGTTCAGGTACGATCAGAGAGCGGTTTCAGATATTTGAAAGTTTTAGGTATAATGAGGATTTTAAAATAGACTATGAATTTTATAATCCAAATAAAACGGATGAAATAATTCAGCTTCCGAAAGAAAGGAGCTTGCCATGTGAGGAAATGGTAAGGCAAATTGAGGACATGTTCAGCTTTAACTATGACCTTTCGCTGTCTGCTCTTACGTCAAAGCTTTCAGTGTCTGATATTTCAAAAAATGAAGGAAGCTTTGAAGCTCCTCTTAAGCGTCCGGAGTTTGCAAGGGAAGCGGGGGGACTTACTCCTGCTGAAAAGGGTACTGCGTTACATAGATTTTTGCAGTTTACTGATTTTAGCGCTCTGAAAAAGGACTACCAAATGGAGCTTGAAAGGCTTTATAATACCGGTTATTTAACTGATAAGCAGAAAATTGCAATTAAAGAGGACGATATTAACGCATTTTTGGATTCTAAGCTTTTTGAAAGAATAAATTGCTGCAAGAATATACTAAGAGAAAAGAAATTTCTAATAGCAATCGACGATCTTGAGCTTGAAGACGAGTTTGGTATGGAATACAAAAATACGTCGGGTATGCTTAACGGAATAATAGATATGGTTTTGGAATTTGAAGATTATCTTGTATTAGTAGATTATAAGACGGACAGGGTTTCCGATATAAATGAGCTTGCGGAAAAATATAAGCGTCAGATTGAGCTGTATAAACTTACTCTTGAAAAAACTGAGATCAAACCTGTTAAAGAAGCCCTCATATATTCTTTTTCTGAAAAATCCGAAATACGAGTTTTATAATTTTTAAAAATATATGGAATTTATCGGATAAATGTGCTATAATAAAAAGGTCGGAAAAAATTAAAAGGAGAAAATAAATATGGCGGTGTATCAAAGAAAAGATATTGCTGAGGGTATCGGCTATACATCAATTATCGATCCTAAATTTAAAACTCAGAGAGTGCAGATAATGTTTATTACCGAGCTTAAAAAGGAAACTGCTTCGGAAAATGCCATTGCTGTCGGCGTTTTAGGCTCATCTAACTGCAAATATAAAAATATCAGTGAAATTACAGCTAAGCTTAATTCGCTTTATGGTGCAAACATTAATATAGATATTCTTAAAATTGCCGATTATCAGAGACTTTGTATAGGCGTAAGCTCTATAAACAGTAAATACGCTCTTGAAGGCGAGGATATAAACGCGGAAGTGCTTTCTATATTACTTGATTGCATTTTCTCTCCTAACGTTATAAAAAATGGCGAAGGAAAGCTTGAATTTGCTCATGAACCGTTTGATTTCAGAAAAAGAGATATTCTGGATTCAATTGAAGCTGAAATAAATAATAAAAGAGCCTATGCAGTTATGCAGGCTCAAAAATCAATATATAACGGCGAAAACAGCGCCAATTCTTCATACGGCGCCAAGGAAACCGCTGAATCAGTTACCGCTGAATCTGCATATAAGGCATATAAAAAACTCCTGAAAACTGCCAAAATTGAGATTTATTATGTCGGTTCGGAGGAAAATACCAATGCTGAGAATGCTATTTTTGAAGCTTTTTCCAGGATTGAAAGAATTCCGTCCGCTGTTAAGTATTACAGCTACAGTCCTCTTAAGCAGGGCATTTGCAGGACGGAAGAAAGGCTTGATGTAAACCAGTGTAAAATGGTTCTTGCATTTAAAGGAAAAAGCGATGATTATGACGCTGTAAGACTTATGAATACAATTTTCGGAGCTACCCCTTTTTCAAAGCTTTTTATAAATGTCAGAGAAAAGCAGAGTCTTTGCTATTATTGTACGTCGCAGTATAATAGATTTAAAAAAACACTTATGGTAGACTGCGGAATAGAAGAAGAAAATATTGAAAAAACAGAAAAGGAAATCATAAAACAGCTTGAGGATATTAAAAACGGGGAATTTTCAGATGAGGATATAAGCAATTCAGTTTTAAGCATTATCAATTCGCTTAAAGGCGTCGGAGATACTTCCACGTCATATATTAATTGGTATTTCGGATGTCTCGCTAACGGAGAATTACTTGAACCTTCCGAATCTGTTGAGAAAATAAAGGCCGTTACAAGAGAGCGAATTATTGAAGCCGCTAAATCTTTTGAGCTTGATACGGTTTATGTGATGAGAGGTGAATAAAATGGATATCAACAGAATTATATGCGAACAGACAGGCGATAGTTGTAATTATATAAAGCATTCGTCGGGGCTTGAAATATTTGTATGTGAAATGGAGGGCTTCAGTACCACTGAAGCGTTATTCGGAACTAAATATGGTTCTATTAATACATGCTTTAAAACGAATGCTGACAAGGAATTTACGACAGTACCGGAGGGTATCGCCCATTTTTTAGAGCATAAGCTTTTCGAAAACGAGGACTGTGACGCCTTTGAGCTTTATGCTAAGACCGGCGCTAATGCCAATGCGTATACTTCTTTTGACAGAACCTGTTATCTTTTCAGTTGTTCAGATAATTACAAGGAATCTCTTGAGATATTACTCAGCTTTGTTCAAAACCCTTATTTTACACAGGAAACCGTAGATAAGGAACAGGGAATTATTGGTCAGGAAATTAAAATGTGCGACGATAACCCTACCTGGAAGGTATTGTTCAATATGCTTCAGGGAATGTATCATAAGCATCCCGTCAGAATAGATATAGCCGGTACAATTGAAAGCATAGCTGAAATTGACGCCGATCTTCTCTATAAATGCTATAATACCTTTTATAATCTTCATAATATGGTTTTAGTAGTAGCCGGAAATGTTAAAACGGAAGAGGTAATAAATATTGCCGATAAGCTTCTAAAACCATGCGAAAATCAGGCGCTGGAAACTGTGTTTCCGGAAGAACCGTATGAAATAGTCCAAAAGGAGGTTTATGGAAATCTTCCGGTAGGCACGCCGATTTTTAATGTTGGTATAAAATGCAGACCGGAAAGCGGATTTAACAGGCTTAAATCAGAAATGGAGTGCTCCATAGCCGGTAATATAATTTCAGATCCTTCAGCTCCGCTTTACAAAAAGCTTCTTGACGAGGAACTTATAAATTCTACATTTGGGTTTGAAGTCTTTTGCGGAGACGGCTTTTTCTGTCTTATTTTCAGCGGAGAATCCGCCGATCCTAAAAAGGTGATGCAGTATATCGTCGATGAGATAGAACGCGTTAAGGTTGAGGGACTGGATAAATCTCTTTATGACAGTATAAAAAAATCCACCTACGGTATGATTGTAAGAGAAAGCAATAATGCTGAAGCTGTTGCCGGAAATCTTATATCAGCCTATATGTCTGGAGTAGGACCTTATGATTCTATAAGGATATTGTCTGAAATGACTTATAACGATGTGCAGAAGGCTTTATTAAATCGTTTTGACACCGGAAACATGACAATTTCGGTTATTGAATAAGGAGAATGTTACAATGACTGCTATCAGCGAACTTAAACAAAATCAGGTGATATTCCCTAAGCTTGGAATTGATATAACTATTAATGATACCGCGTTTACTCTTTTTGGACTTGAAATCAAATGGTACGGTCTTTTAATTACGCTTGGAATGCTTCTTGCGATGATTTACTGCTTTTCTCAGATGAAAAAGTACGGTATAGATCCGGACAGAGCAATAGACGCTGTTATCGGTGGAATAATAGGCGGACTTATAGGTGCGAGAGCCTATTATGTGATTATGCAATGGGAGGATTATGCAGGAAACTGGAAATCAATATTTAATATAAGAAACGGCGGCTTGGCTATATACGGCGGTATTATAGGCGCGGTTATTGTAGGCGGTCTTGTTGCAAAGCTGCGCAAGGTAAAGCTTTTGCCTCTTCTGGACGTTGCTTCAATGGGATTTCTGCTGGGGCAGGGAATAGGTAGATGGGGGAATTTTACTAATCAGGAGGCTTTTGGTTATAATACTGACAATATTTTTGGAATGTCCAGCGGCAAAATAAGAGACTGGATTATATCTGTAAACAGCGATATGAGCTCTCCGGCCGATTTGATCGCTATGAATGCGGATAAGCCGGTACACCCATGTTTCTTATATGAATCCGTATGGTGTCTGCTTGGCTTTGTATTACTTGCAATTTTTGCTAAAAAAATACGAAAATTCGACGGACAAATCTTTTTAATGTATTTAGGCTGGTACGGCTTGGAACGCTTCTTTATCGAAGGCCTGCGGACAGACAGTCTTATGATCGGTACAATGAGAGTTTCACAGGTATTAGCGGCAATATGCTTTATTTCTTCAGTTATACTGCTTGTTGTTATTCTGAATAAGGTAAAGCGTATGGGAGACGAATACGTTTTGTATGTAGATACTGATGAATCAAAGGAGCTTATCAGGCAGTCGGAATTACGCGGAATAAAAAAACAAAATGATATTGAAAATAACGCCGACGACGAGGAACCTGACGGAGAAGAACAGGGAATAATAAGCAGCTACGGCAATAATGAAGATAATACAGATAATTCAGATTATGAAAATTATGAATCTGAAAATATAGATGAAATAGACGAGATAAAAATTGAATCGGAGGAAGAATAAATGGCTAAATTAATTAACGGTAAAGAAGTTTCATCAAAAGTGAAGGAAGAAGTACGCATTGAAACCGAAAAGCTCTTAGAAAAGGGGATTAAGCCTGGTCTTGCAGTTGTGATTGTAGGAAATGATCCTGCTTCAAGAGTGTATGTAAATTCAAAAAAAAGAGCGTGTGAAGAGGTTGGATTCAATTCCTTTGAATATGCTCTTCCGGAGGAAACCTCTCAGGAAGAACTTCTGCAGCTTGTGGAAAAATTAAATAATGACGAAAAGGTGGACGGTATTCTTTGTCAGCTTCCACTTCCAAAGCATATCAATGAAAATGCTGTTATAAATTCAATTATACCTGATAAAGATGTGGACGCTTTCCATCCTTATAATGTTGGTAAGATTATGATCGGAGACTTTGCCTTTCTTCCTTGTACCCCGGCAGGCGTTATGGAATTGATAGACAGCACAGGAATAGATATTTCCGGAAAGTCGTGCGTTGTAGTAGGACGAAGTAATATTGTAGGCAAACCGATGTCTATGCTTCTTCTTCACAGAAGTGGTACTGTTACTATATGTCATTCTAAGACGCAAAACCTCAAAGAAATATGCGCAGGTGCAGATATACTGGTTGCCGCAGTAGGCAAGGCTAATTTCATTACTCCGGATATGGTAAAGGATGGCGCCGTTATAATTGACGTAGGCATGAACAGGCTTGAAAACGGCAAGCTTTGCGGTGACGTTGATTTTAACGGCGCAGAAAAAAAAGCTTCCTACATAACTCCTGTACCTGGAGGAGTCGGACCTATGACAATTGCTATGCTTATGAAAAATACGCTGACCGCCGCTAAAATGCATAACGGATTGTTATAAAACTCCATACTGATGCATTTCAGAACTGTCTAAATAGTAAAAATATTCTTAGTCCGACCGAATATTGCGGCTAATAATAGATGCCCTCGGAATTTATGTACAAAATCCGAGGGCATTTCTTTCTTATAATTCTAATGTAACGGCAAAAATATGAACATTACTCTTGGCCGAAAGCTTTATTGACGACACGTTTCCCTTTCTGATATTATATCTTTTAGCAAATATTCTTGTGATATGCTGTTTTACCATTCTTTCTATCCAAAGCGACTCTGCTATAGAAGAGCATTTCATTTAAATTTCTTCCGACTTTCCATCTAAATAATTATTTAAAATCATCGGTTTAATACCATATTATTCCAATCATCTTTATTAACTTGCTGAGCGCCCAGATAATTACAGAATCTATTCATTCCTTCTTCTAATTTTTCAATTAATCTGTCATTTATTTTTATTCCGTCTTCCCACCACCAGTTTTCAAGTCTCAGTTCTTCTTCTCCGCGATACTGTTTAGGCTCAAATCTTCCGATAAACTGATTGCCGTATAACACAGGCAGAACATAATATCCGAATTTTCGCTTAGCTACGGGAGTATATACTTCCCAGCTATAATCAAAATCAAAGATATATCTTATCATTTTTCTGTCCCACAAAAGATTGTCCAATGGCGCTAAAAATCTGACTTCTTTTTTTATCGACTTCTTATTCAGATATTCTGTATCTTCGCTTCTGATATAAAACGGATTTTTAACGGATTCCACATAGAACTCTTCTATTTCACCTTTTTCTAAAAGTCTCTTTATTTTAGAATTTCTAATATCGGAATCGGATATAAAATGTCCTAGCCATCCGCCTCCGTTGCAAGCCCAAAGCATTCCGACAGAACCTATCCTTCTTTTTACATACCATTCGTAAAATTCATCATCGGATTGAAAAGGATCGCTTTCCTCAAGAATTTCTTTTTTGAGCAGTTTTTCTGTAAATTCGTATGTTCTCTGAACATTATTTTTTGAATATATTCCCAATTCTCCGATATTGAATAAATAATCCATTGCTGCACTGGCTAATTTTTTACTTCCCCATTTGCCGGGATTACATACTCCGATATCAATTGAACTCGACTGTGAAGGACCGTGTTTCTTAATATGTTCTCTCACTTCATCCAGATGTTCCAACGCCTGAAGAGAATTTCTTCTTGCTAAAACCGCCTCTATTTCTTTTCCTTTAGAAGCCCTTAAACGCTTGAAGTAAGGCCAGTCTTTTTGCAAATACAAAGCCATCATTTTATCCCATGCGTCAATAACAGTTCTTTTTTGGTAAAGCAGTTTATAAAGCATATCGGCATGATAACCTTTTACTCTTGACTGTAATGTAAGATCAGCGTTTCTTCCTACCACATTCAATGGATCATACTGTATGCATCCTATCTTTTCAAAATAGGATATTACGCCTTTTTCTTGGGTGTACCTACAGACAGTATTCAGTCCTTGATAATTTATCAGAAAATTACGGGCTTCCTTTACAGATAAAACCTGATTCCTTTGAGTACTCATATTTTTTTACCTCTTCTCTTAATTATATATTTTATAAGTTTGAATATCAATATCAATTGGATCAAACTTAATAGTTGGACGTTTATTCATTTGATAGCGAAGCACTATATTAACAATACTATCTTCAGCACGTTTAATACTTTCTTTATATGCAGAAAATTTTTGGTGAGAATCAGAAGTATATGTAACTCTTCAATAATATTATCTATAGATGAAACAACCTTACCTAAATCAGTAGATTTTCTTTTATCTGTATTTACATTACCTGTAAAAACCAAATTTTCAATGCTTTCTTCATTTATATTCTCAAGTTTTACTTTTCCAAGATTATTTGCCAAGGATTCTATTTCAAATTTTTCTTCTAAGTAATTAAATATTTTATTTAATTCTCGTTGAACCCTCTCTCTGTACGAAGCAGGATTTATTTCAGGAGGATAGAACTCCTTAAGAAATTCATCGGATTTGATTGGATTGTCTTCAAATTTTGTCTTAACTTCTCCCTGCATATCGAAACCAAAAAGCATATCTGATGATATCTTGGAATTAATCATGATATTATTGTTTTTTAAATACCGATTATAGCTGTCAACTAAAGCTCTGCTAATACCATTAGTTGCTCTTTTACAGTAGTCTGTCAATTTATGAAGCAAAAGTGACTTTCCTATGGAATTGTCCCCGATTATTACATTAATACCTCTGGAAAGTGGTATTCTAATATTATCCCCAGAAATAATCATCTCAATTTCTGGTAGATAAGACTCAGCAACATTGAAAAAACTATTAACTCTTTTTATCCTTCTATGATCAGTAATTGCCATCACTAATCCTCGGAATGTAGGCAGACATTTCACATATGAATATACAAATTCAGAGGTATCTGATTCTGTTTCCTTGGGATAAACTCGCCAATCATGACAATCTGAGTCAGTAATAAAACGAATATCTTTTTCTTTTTTCGATTGAAAAAGAAAAGCTTTATTAAAAACTTCATTACGCTTGTTCTTGAATTCAAAAGCTTCAAAATAATCTGTTTCAATAAATTCTTCAAATCTATTATGGCCGACGGTATTAGCATCACATTTCTTTGTGATCTTACTTGTGATGGAATTCTTTTGATGAGCTATTAATATAGTATCTATATATATTTCTCTTAGAATAGATAAAAAAGTTTCTTCTGAAAATGCCCTACTGCGATCATATTTTGGCTTACCTGATTCATTATTAAGCACTGTACTGATTCTTTTTACCTTTACATCATCTTGATCATCAAAAATAGCTATTATGTGAACAACGGCAGATGAGGAATCACCTTGAAATTCGACTGAAAATTCTACTCCGGGAAACACTTTTATTATAGAGAAATCAGGCTTTTTTTCGTATGCCTTTAATGCCTTATAAATGTCAAAATTAAAAGCATCATGGTCTGTGATAGCACACAACTGTACTTCATTTTCTGAAAGCTTCTGTGCCAAAATATTTATATTATCAATTGTATTAAAGGCTACTTTGGCTCTATCTTTGGCACTTGAATAACAGGAATGGATATGCAGATCCAGTTTATAACCTGATTCAACTATTTTCATAACTATTCCCTCCAATCCGAATAAATAATAAAATCTAACTAAATTAAAATATAAATATCCAATTACCTTTCTCAACAACCATTATACACCACGCTTCTGTTAATTACAATACATATTGCCGAATAAAGAGCATTTACAATACATTTTCTACAAATTTATATATTTTGCTATGCTATTTTTATGCAATCGCCATTAAGTGAAAACAAATATTTTCTCTGTACAAACTTCTTGCAAAGCTTATGAATCTTTATGCCCCGGCTTATAGATCGTAATTTGAGTTACCTCCTATTTGATTTCAGGTAAGAGAAAAGGCGTATGGAGTCCATTCGTTCCATACGCCTGTAACGGTGATATTTTGTTTTACAGTTCAAGTTTATACGTAAAAAACGGAGAATGCATCTCTCCGTTTACTTATTTTATTTCAATTCTCTTTGTTTCCGACTGCTGCTCAGCTTTTTTAGGCAGCGTAACTTTTAAAACGCCGTTTGTATACTCCGCTTCAATCGCGCTTTCATCTATATTTGAAATATCAAAGCTTCTGCAATATGAGCCGTAGCTCCTTTCTCTGCGGATATATTCTCCGTTTTTATTCTTTTCATCGTTTTCTGACTTATGCTCTGCACACAGGGTAAGAACGCTTCCGTTTACGTCAATTTTTATGTCCTCCTTATTGAAACCGGGCATTTCACATTCCAGAATATATTTTCCGTCCTCGTCCCTGATATCTGTACGGCAGCGGTTTACTGAAGAAAAGTCCTTGAAAAAGTCCTTTTCAAATTCCCTGAACGGATTCCAGAAATCGTTTCTTTCATATGGGGTAAGTCCAAACATAATTGTTCCTCCTGATTTTATTGTATTTCTTTATTATTCTATTTTTCAATCCTTTTATTCGTTACACAATCCTCCGGCGCCTTATCATCCCTAAGTCCCTTGAAAACAGGCTGACGCATTCCGCCGTTTTCCGTTTTCATCATATACTTTACTGTGCATACAAGCTCCCGCTTTACCCAGACTGCGGTTTCATTTCCTTTTGGGATTTCAGAAAACGGACAATTAGTTTTATCCAACGCTTTGATTCTGCGGAAAGGCTCTCCGCCTACTCCCAGCGTCACATGACCTTTATACATAAGCCGTCTCTCGCTGTACTGTCCCAGAATTATGCTGTTCATGCTGTTTTCCTTCGGAACGTAACCGAGTACAACAAAATCATCATCAAGCAGATATTTTATTTTTATCCAGTCCTTTGTACGGCGGTCAAAATAATATCGGCTGTCCTTTCTTTTGGCTACAATTCCTTCAAGCTCGTTTTGCTTTGCAAGCTCATAAAAAGCCACGCCGTTTTTCTCAATGTATCTTGATACGGCAAAGCTTTCGTTTTCGGATTTTATAACTTTCTGCAATAAATTCTTTCGTTCGGTAAGCGGAAGATTTGTCACCTGCCTGTCCTCATAATACAGTATATCAAAGGCGGTAAAGCAAGCGGGATATTTCTTTGCCGCCATTTCTATTTTTACGGGATTGCTCATAAGACTGCGTTTCTGAATCTCAAAAAAATCAGGCTTTCCGTCC
>PPYF01654061.1_pt1 | contig 19405 bp, 1 predicted proteins | sample 1559871 | NCBI WGS metagenome assembly PPYF01 (sample SAMN08240021, study PRJNA423297) | Human gut metagenome, whole genome shotgun sequencing project. | reverse complement strand
CCGGAACCTAATGTTACAGTGTCTTTCAATGCCACTGTATAAGTCTTAGCTTTTGTAGTAGGATCTTGAGTTTCATCAACATTGATGTTTTTGCTACCTTCTACTTTTGTATTAGATGCAGCTTTTACATCGTTCAATTGTTTAACATTTACAGCATCGTTGTCTTCTACGCCAGCTGTTACGTTTTTGATTTGCGTATTGTTAGCGTTGAAGCCATTATCTGTAACGAATTGTTTGTTGTTGATTGTCAAGCCATCGTTGTTGATAGTTGTTTGACCAGTTGTTACGCTGTTCAAGTTTGTTAAGTCTTTTGCAAGTTTAACATTCAACTTACCGTTTTCGGATACCACACCGATATTGCCGTCAGACAATTTAGCTTTATCAGAAATACCACCTACAACATCCAATGTTTGACCAAGGTTTTTATGAATGCTTGTTGCGTCATCACCTTTGAAGTTCAAGCCATTATTAGTGTTGTCTGTAACTTTTTGATCTACAGATTTCAATTGGTCTTCTGTTGCAGCTTGACCATTTGTGATGTTTGCAGGATCCCAAGTTCTGTTTGTCAAGTTGTTTACAGTACCGTTTGCACCGTTAACTAGAACTTTACCTGCATTGATGTTACCTGTTACGCCATTGATAGTTACTGCGTTAGCGCCGTCACCAGCTTTTACGATACCTTTTGTACCGTCGATGTTAACTGCTGTGTTACCGGAGCCCAATGTTACAGTGTCTTTCAATGCAACTGTATAAGTCTTAGCTTTTGTTACATTATCTACAGTTTCATCAACATTGATGTTTTTGCTACCTTCTACTTTTGTATTAGATGCAGCTTTTACATCGTTCAATTGTTTAACGTTAACAGCATCGTTATCTTCTACGCCAGCAGTTACGTTTTTGATTTGCGTATTGTTAGCATTAAAGCCATTAGCTGTAACGAATTGTTTGTTGTTGATTGTCAAGCCATCGTTGTTGATAGTTGTTTGACCAGTTGTTACGCTGTTCAAGCCTGTTAAGTCTTTTGCAAGTTTAACATTCAACTTACCGTTTTCGGATACAACACCGATGTTGTTGTCAGACAATTTAGATTTCTCAGTAATGCCACCTACAACATCCAATGTTTGACCAAGATCTTTATGGATTAATTCGCCAGAATCAGCTTGGAAGTTCAAGCCTTTCTTAGTCAAGTCATTGCCGTTGTCAGTGATTTTCTTATCAACAATTTTCAATTGGTCTTCTGTTGCAGCTTGACCACTTGTGAAGTTTTTGCCATCCCAAGTGATGTTTGTCAAGTTATTTACAGTACCAGCAGTACCGTTGACAGTCACTTTACCGGAGTTGATAGTGCCGTTTGTACCATTGATAGTTACAGCATTAGCACCGTCACCAGCTTTTATGATACCTGTAGTACCGTTGATGTTGATTGCATTATTGCCAGAACCTAAAGTTACATTATCTTTCAATGCTACTTTGTAAGTTTTAGCTTGTGTATTAGGATCTACTGTGGAGTTAACATTGATGTTTTCGCTACCTTCAACTGTAGTGTTAGATGCATTTTTAACTTCATTCAATTGATTCAAGTTAACTGCATCATTGCCATCAGTACCAGCTTTTACGTTTTTGATTTGTGTGTTATTAGCATCAAAACCGTTAGCTGTAACGAATTTATTACCACCAATTGTTAAACCTTCGTTATTAATTGTTGTAACACCAGTTGTTACACTTGTTAAGCCAGTCAACTCTTTAGCGAGTTTAACATTCAACTTACCGTTTTCAGATACCACACCGATGTTATTGTCGGACAATTTAGCTTTATCGGAAGTACCACCTACAACGTCTAATGTTTCGCCAAGGTCTTTATGAATGCTTGTAGCATCATCACCTTTGAAGTTCAAGCCCTTCTTAGTCAAGTTGCTACCGTTGTCAGTGATTTTCTTATCAACAACTTTCAATTGGTCTTCTGTTGCAGCTTGGCCGCTTGTGATGTTATTAGCATCCCAAGTGATATTTGTTAAGTTGTTTACAGTACCTTTAGCACCGTTAACAAGAACTTTACCGGAATTGATATTGCCTGTTACACCGTCAATCGCTACGTTACCAGCAGTAATTGTGCTGTTTGTACCATTGATAGTTACAGCATTGTTGCCTTCGCCGGCTTTTACAATACCTTTTGTACCGTCGATGTTAACAGCTGTATTGCCGGAACCCAATGTTACTGTGTCTTGTAAACCAACTGTATAAGTCTTAGCTTTAGTAAGTGGATCTTCAGAATCAGTTACATTGATGTTTTTGCCTGCTTTTACAACAGTTTTAGCTGCCGCTGCGTTGTTAGATACTTCTTTCAACTGTTTAAGGTTAACTGCATGATTATCCTCAGTACCAGCTTTCACGTTTGTGATTTGAGTATCGTTAGCATTGAAGCCATTACTTGTAACAAATGTGTTGCCACCGATTGTCAAACCATTGTTGTTAATAGTTGTAGCACCAGTTGTTACGCTGTTCAAGCCTGTCAAATCTTTAGCAAGTTTAACATTCAATACGCCGTTGTTATTAACTACGCCGATATTATTTTCTGAAAGTTTAGATGCGTCAGCTTGACCGCCAGAGATTTTCAAAGTTTGACCAAGGTCTTTATGAATTGCAGTACCTGCATCACCTTGGAAGTTCAAGCCTTTTTCTACGATTTCAGTTTTTGTAGTATCAATTTTATTGTCTACAACTTTCAATTGATCTTCTGTAGCAGCTTGACCATTAGTAATAGCCTTAGGATTCCAAGTTCTGTTAGTCAATTCGTTAACAGTACCTGTAGTACCATTGATTGTTACTTTACCAGAGTTGATAGTACCATTTGTGCCATTGATAGTCACAGCATTAGCGCCGTCGCCAGCTTTCACGATACCTGTTGTACCGTTAATATTGATAGCTGTGTTACCAGAACCTAATGTTACTTCATCTTTCAAGCCTACAGTATACGTTTTAGCTTTAGTTACATTGTCGATGCTTTCATCAACTTTAATGTTTTTACCTTCAGCTACCTTTGTATTTGCTGCAGATGCACTGTTGGATACTTCTTTTAATTGTGCCAAGTTTACTGCATCGCTGTCGATTGTACCACGAGCAACGTTAGTAATCTTGTTACCACCATTATCCAAGCCAGTTTTAGTAAGAGATACAGATGCATTGTTTGTAGCACCGTTGCTAATAGTTACACCGTTGGAAGTAACTTTTGTATCGCCTACAGTTACGCTGTTCAAACCTTTAAGGTCTTTAGCCAAACGAACTTTCAAGTCATTAGAGCCATCAGATACAACACCGATGTTATCTTCAGCAGTTAATTTGGATGCTTCTGTGATACCACCTTTAACGTTTACTTGTTCACCAAGTTTTTTATTGATTACGTTACCGGAGTCACCACCGAATTTCATGCCTTTATTGATCAATTCTTCTTTAGTCTTGAACAATTGGCTACCGTTGATAGCATCTGTGGATGTAGCTGTTACAGCACCATCTTTTACATTTGTAATAGTAGTACCGTTCGCACCTTCTAATGTTACCTTAGTTTTATCAACAACACCGTTATTGATGTCATATTTAACAGCACGATCTGTCAATTTATCTACGGAAGATTTGGATGCAATGTTATTGATTGTAACTTGCTCTTTAACGCCTGCATGGTTTTTATCCTCTACGGTCAAGGATACTTCACCATTGTCGTTTACCTTGTAGGAACCGTCAGCGCTGGAGTTTCTTACAAGACGATAGTCAGTTGCACTGCTACCTTGTTGAGTAATTTGTTCACTAACTTTTTTCAACTGATCTTCAGTCGCTGCACGACCGGATACGATAGATGTGGAATCCCAGTTTTTATTGCTCAAATTAGTTACATAATTACCAGTTTCGCTTGCATGTTTCGTATTTTGAACAGTTTGAGCACCCATTACAACAGCACCAGCAGTCACTCTGCCTGCAGTACCATCAAGAACTACTTGATTGTTACCGCTACCCAATGTCACTTTGTTGTTCAAACGAAGATCATATTTAGCACCTTCAGTGCTTGTAGCAGGAGTAGTTGTCAATTTGAGGTTATCATCAGAAACAGTTACTTTTGAATGTTTACCTGCTTCGATTTTTACATCATGCAATTGACTACCATTTACAGCATCTGTAGAAGTAGAGGATACTTCGCCGGCTTTCAAGTTAGTAATTGTTGTGCCACCTTGGCCTTCCAAAGTAACCTTGTTTTTATTAATAGTAGTACCGTTAAGATCATATTTAACAGCACGTTCTGTCAATTTATCCAATTCAGTTTTGGATGCGATATTGTTGATTGTTACCGTATTAGCAGGGTTGTTAGGATGAGCTTCATCTTTAACTTTCAAATCAACTTTATTGTTTTCTACAGAGTAAGAACCATCTGCAGAATTTGTATTGTTGATCAAGCGGTAATCTGTTTTAGCTGCATTAGTAGTCTTGATTTCATCAGACACTTTTTTCAACTGATCTTCAGTTGCTGCACGACCAGATGTGATTGTAGGGTTTTGAACATTCCATTCTTTATTGTCCAAACCAGTTACATAGTTTTTATTGTCGCTATGTTTACCTACGCGAACAGAACCTGCAGTTACGCTGTTCAAACCTGTTAGGTCTTTTGCCAACTTAACATTAAGGTTACCATCTTTAGCTACAACACCGATGTTGTTGTCAGATAAAGCACCTGTAGCGCCACCAGTAATACCTAAAGTATCGCCAAGTTGTTTATTAATTTTAACATTGTTATCGCCTTGGAAGCTCAAACCTTTAGCGATTTTGTTAGTGTTATTTGTAATATTAGTAGTATTGATATCTTGTTGCTCTTTAGAAGCAAGGTTCGTCAACTTAACTTGTCTAGGGTTAGAACCATCAGCATCAGCAACAGTTAATGTCATGCTACCATCAGCAGCTACTTTATATTCGCCGTTGCTACCTGCTGCAGGGTTTGCAATCAAACGGTAATCAGTTTTGGAAAGACCATTAGAAATTTTAGAGATATCAACATCGAATGTTTGATTGTCATTACGTGTCAATGTCAATCTCTTACCGTCATTGGATACTGTACCAGATGTAACATACGTATTTTTCAAACCTGTTACTTCAGCAGTCAAACCATTTGTACCGGTCATGTTAATTTTGCCGTTACCATTTGCTTCATACGTAGCAGCACCACGTTGTAAGTATTTATCGTATTTTGCAGCAATACGAGAAATATCACCTATATTAGCCGCATTTGTTAATGTATCGCCGCCAGATTGTACATTCGTGATTTGATAACCACCAGCATTGATACCAGTTCTGCTCATAGAAACTTTACCAGTTGTAACGGAGTTGAAGTTTGCATCATCAACTGTTGCAACCGTAACATTGTCTCCGGCGCCTTCTAATTTAATATTATTACCAGCGTTAAAGTTCACTGTACGATTAGGAGCTTTTACGTCTTTAACTTTTTTGCCATTAACTTGAAGTTCCCAACCGGAGTTTGCGGATTTAATTGCTTCATGAACAGTGTTTTTACCTGTATCACCAATGTTAGTCATGGTGATAGTACCGTTTTGGTCAACCTGAGCATTGCCGCCTAAGATATTCTTAGTGCTTTTAGCTACATTACCTACTGCATTAGCAACGCCATATAATTGGCTACCATTAATAGCATCTGTAGATTGTGCATTTACACGACCAGCAGCTACGTTAGTAATTGTACGTTTTGTAGAAGTATTACCTACGCTAACTGTGGAATCAGCAGTATCACCAGCATAGTTGTATTTCAAACCATTAATTGTTTCACTAGCTGTGCTTACAGGGGCAGCAGTTACAGAATTAGCACCTAATGCAACGCCACGAACGTTATTTACTGTTGCTTTGCTACCGAGAGCTAAGCCTTCGTTTTCTTGTACGCTTGCTTCGCTACCGATTGCTACAGCATCAGTTACTTCTTTTTGAGCTTTAAGTTTAGTGATTAATTCAGGATTATCTTTATAAACACTACGATCACGTACACGTTCTAATGTACCAGCTTGAGCACTTACACCCAATGCGATGGAACGGGAACCAGTTGCTTGTGCATCATCACCGATAGCCACAACATTTTTCTTGTCCCCATCTTGAGTACTTAACGCACTCGCTTCACGACCCATAGCAATAGAGCCGTAGCCTTCGGAATGAGCATTGTTACCGATAGCTGTGGAACGTTCACCTAAAGCCCATGCCGCATTACCTGCAGCCACAGAAGACCCGCCCAATGCATATGTATCGTTACCAAGAGCAACACCGGAACCACCATGAGCACGCGCGGAGTTACCTACGGCAACGGAGTTATTTACTTTGTATTGAGGATCATCTTTAATACCGGATTCAGCATTATTACCAATCGAAACACCGTCTACCGCATATGTTTTAGCATTGTTACCAATTGCTACCGCGTTATCACGATAATGAGCAGCACGATTACCAATGGCTACACCTTGAGTTCCCTCGGAAACAGCTTGAGTACCAATGGCTACACCATCAGCAAAAGCTTTTTGATCTCGAGTTGTACCTGCTACAACTTTTGCACCTTGACCGATAGCAATAGCACGAGCAGTATTAGCTTGGGTATTACTACTTCCATCATATTTTGTATATTGAGTTTTTTTATCATCCATGAAAGGCGTAGGGTTAGCAGAACCAATCGCAATAGATTGATCCCCTGTAGCCAATGCAGAATGACCCATAGCCAAGCTTGCTTCTCCCTGTGCGGATGCTGCTGTACCGATAGCCGCAGCATATTTTGCACCTGCATAGGCTTGACGCATCATTGCTAGTGAATTAAATCCGTTGGCTTTTGTTGCTGCACCCACCGCAATAGAACCAATATCATTAGATTGTGCATATTGACCTAAGCCAATACCTAATCCACGAGCATTGGAGTAGTCACCAATAGCAATACCGGATACCGAACCATCTTGAGATCGTGCACTAGCACTATTCCCAAGTTCTATACCAAATACCTTACTATTAGTATATAGTCTAGTTTTATTTTTAGAATTAACTTCTTTACCACTACCAGGGTTACCAGGCGTTTCATAATCATACATTAAAATTTCAGGTGCACCAGGTTGAGGTCTTAACCAATTAAAAACAGCGTTTTCACCAAGCTCTGGATTAACAGAGAAACCTTTATCCCCAGCCTGAACATTCGAAACCAACCCACTACCGCAGGTCAAAACCATAGCCGCCAAGCCAACTTTTACCGAAGCTTTTGCGGAATTACTAACAAAGCTTTTGGAGCCACGAGTATGGCTTTTTGCAATTTCAGATACAACGACATATGCGCCTCGTACCTGACTCCAAATTACCCTATAAATACGATTCATTTAGTAGTACCTACCTTTCACACAGTTTTATAAGGGATTCTAAAACCAACACTAAAACACTAAAAATAATAAAATTTTCATCAAAAATTTAATTACTATACATATAAAATATCAGATTAGTTTATGAATGTAAATATATTTTTTTCATATTTCGCTCATTTATTTTCAGAACTTTAAACTTCTTTTAAAAATTGATTTTCTTACTCATTTAAATATATTTTCAATCATAAAAACCCTTACAACAATGGGCCAAACAACACTTATAATCTAAAGCTAATGATTTTATAGTAAATTAATCACATTTATAATTTTCGATTAAAATTATATGTTCTGTATTATACACTATTATGAAAAGTTTGTGAAGTCAAACACAAAAAAAGAACGAAAGTCCTTTCACAGTAGACTTTCGTTCTTTCATTTTATATACCATATAGGGTTAAAATCATCTAATTTTCATGGGTATTTTCTGGTACATCAACTCGCTTTTTATCACATGAATATAAGATGAAACATATATGAATTACATGCCCAAACGACTCATAATAAGAGCTAATTGTCGCTTAGTTTCTTCGTTATCTTTCTGTAGACGAAGATTATCTTCTTTTAATGCCGCATAGTCTGCAGTTAATTTTTCATCCTGCGCTTTCATGCGTGCATTTTCAGCTTTCAAAGCAGTCATTTCATCCTGCATTACGTACATAGAACTGATAGGACCGCCCTTGTAGCGTTCAGGAATAGCCTTCTTCTCATCAGAAGAACCGAATTTACGAGTTACACCGGCATTCACCATATTATGACGACTGCCAACAGATACGCCTGCATGGAACATAGTGTCTTCCGATGTGTAGTGAGCAACACCTAAAGCTGCTGCAGTTTCGCCTCTGTAATTACCAATACCAGCCATCACTTGAGTTGGTTCTAACGGATCATATTGAATCGGTTTCAACGCAGACATAGCCGCCGCATGAGCACCTACACGTTGCGTTTCGCCAGCCACGGAATTAATAGCATTGGCCATGCCCTCCGTAACTCCTTTCAATTGATTTACGTTAACCGCATCCGTACCGTTTACACCAGGACCTACATTGCTAATTGTTTTGCCACCATTATTCAATCCGTCTTTAGTAAGACTTACAGTGTTACCGCTAGCAGGAGTAATGGTTATGCCACTGCCGTTTACAACCGTAGAGTTACCTGCAGTATCCTTAGTCGTTACGGACGTAAGACCTTTCAAATCTTTCGCCATACGAACTTTAAGATTAGTGCCGTCAGATACAACGCCTACATTATCTTCTGTAGTCAACTTGCTAGCATCAGTAATACCACCGATTACGTTTACCTGTTCGTTAAGCTTTTTGTTAATCACATTACCGGAATCACCACCGTATTTCATACCATCGTCTTTGGTTGCCACTTGATGTGTCTTGCCCTGTTCATCTTGGTACTTAATACGAGTAATAGCATTACCTCCTAGATCAGAATCGCCCTTATCAGCAATCATATCTGCATTACGACCATCTTTGCCAGTTAAACCGATGTGACCAACGCCGTCTTTGCCGGACATAGATACAGCATCTTTACCGTCTTTACCAATAACAGCTACTTTACCATCTGTACCATTCGCAGCGTCTGGACCTGTAATGGAAACGCCATCTTGACCGTTTTTGCCGACTTTCACCTTATCAGTCGTTACCGTATCGGCAGTGACCGTTTTGGTAGTAACGCTGTCGGCCTTAAGATTCTTAGCCATTTTAATAGTAACATTACCATTTTCGGCTACTGTTTTGATATTTTCACCGGAATAATCGCTATCAGCCCCTTGACCTTCACCTTTGATGGTAACCTTTTGTCCTAGATCACGGTGGAAATCACCTGTATTACCGGCAAAATCCATGCCTTTTTTCGTAATGTCATCACCTAAATTATTAATCTTATTATCCAAGGCTTTATGGGACTTCTGCAATTGATCTTCTGTAGCAGCACGACCGCTTGTGATATTGTTAGGATCCCAATCTTTGTTTTCCAAACCTGTCACATGACCGTCCTTGCCATCAACAGCGACTTTACCTGCCGCGATCTTACCATCTTTACCATCGATAGTTACCTTGTCGCCGGCCTTAATTGTACCGTTTATACCGTCGATTGCAACATTGCCGGCCTTGATTGTACCCTTATCGCCATCGATTTCAACTTTATCGCCTGCTTTAATAGTGCCTTTGTTGCCATCGATGGTAACCTTGTCACCGGCTTTGATAGTGCCTGTTGTACCATCCATCGCAATTTGTTTCGTAGGATCAGACCCCATTGTTACTTGGTCTTTGAGACCCACTTTGTAATTTGTAGAACCGTCCGCATTAGTGGTCTTATCTACTTGGACATTATTACCTGCCGTTACTGTTGTAGTAGCAGCTGCTGCCGCTTTATCCAATTGAGATTTATTAACCGCATCCTTCGGATTTGTACCATCGGCTACATTAGTAATCTTATTGCCGGCTCCATCGATACCGCTCTTCGTCATAGATGGACCATTGGTAATCTTCACGCCGTCCTTTGTAACAGCCGTCAACGGATTGCCGTCCTTATCTTGAACGGTCATACCTTCACCATTTACAACGGTTTTACCGTTTACACCATTAGTACCATTATTGAAAGTTATGGAATCCAGACCTTTAAGATTTTTTGCCAAACGAACATTAAGGATATTATTTTTGCTAATAACACCGATATTGTTTTCGGTCAACTCATCTTCACTTGTAACACCACCCTTAATGTCCAATTGTTCATTAAGTTTCTTCTTGATGGTAGTACCAGAGTCGCCACCATATGCCATGCCATCATCTTTGGTTGCCACTTGATGAGTTGTGCCATTTTCATCTTGGTATTTAATACGCGTGATTTCATTTCCATTAACATCAGCAGCACCTTTATCAGCGATAATATCCGCACTGCGACCATCTTTACCAGTTAAACCAATATGACCTATACCGTCTTTACCGGACATGGATACCGTATCCTTGCCGTTTTTATCTGTAACAGCGACTTTACCATTAGTGCCATTCGCCGTATCTGGACCTGTAAGAGATACGCCATCCTTACCGTCTTTGCCGACTTTCACGGATTCAGCCTTAAGATTTTTGTTCATCTTCACGTCGATAGTCGTGTTACCATCATTATCTTGGTTGATGAAAGTCTTAATATTTTCACCGCTGTAGTCAGCATCGTCAGCTTTGCCTTCACCTTGAACAGTGATAGTAGAGCCTAATTTATTAGTTTGTACGCCGCCTACATTCGCATTGAACTTAAGCCCTGTATCAGTTTGACCTGCCAAAGCTTGTTTCAATTGATCCTCTGTTGCAGCACGGCCGGATACGACTTTACCTGCATCCCAAGTCTTATTATCAAGACCTGTTACGTAATTACCCGTATTAGCAGGGGTTACACCATCGGATTGTTTACCCATGGTTACAGTGCCGGCTTTCACAGTTTCTGTAGCAGTAACAGATGTAACATTAAGATCCTTTTTCAATTTGAGGCCGATCTTCGTATCATCACCGGTTTGTGTAATTTCTGTGGTGATGTTATCGTCGCCGTTTACCGTTACCTTAGAGCCTAGTTTATTAGTTTTTTCAGCGTTATTATCCGCATCAAAACGAAGACCTTTATTGGTAAGTTCAGTCTTAGCGTCACCAATATTTTTGTTGAGTTCAGTTTTAGTATCACTGATATTTTTATTCAACTCAGTCTTAGTATCGCTAATGTTTTTATTTAACTCAGTTTTAGTGTCATGCAATTGACCGCCGTTGATCGCATCTTTGGAATTCGCCGCCACATCGCCATTAGCAACATTGGTAATCTTCTGGTCGTTCGCATTGATGCCGTTTGGAGATACATAAGTCTTACCACCTACGGTCAAACCACCACTATTGATGATTGTGCCACCAGCTGTTACGCTGTCCAAACCAGTCAATGTTTTTGCCAACTTCACGTTCAATGTGCCTGTGCCATCAGATACAACGCCAATATTGTTATCCGTTAAATCTGTAGCCGTAGCTCCACCTTTAATGGCAACAGTACCACCTAGTTTCTTGTTGATAGTCGTACCAGAGTCACCGTCAAAGTTCAAGCCTTTATCAACTTCGGATTTAGACGCCACATCTTTAATCGTTACGGTTTTTGTTTGATCAGGATGATTCTTATCTTGAACTGTCAATGCTACGTCACCATTGGCATCTACAGTGTAGTCACCATTGGAGCCTGCCGTAGGATTCGCAACGAGACTAAAGTCTGTTGCACTAGCACCTTGTTTCTTAACTTCATCACTAACCGTTTTCAATTGGTCTTCCGTTGCTGCACGGCCAGATGCAATCGTAGGATTATCAATACTCCATGTCTTATTATCAAGACCTGTTACGTAGTTACCCGTATTAGCAGGGGTTACACCATCAGATTGTTTACCCATGGTTACCGTACCAGCTTTCACAGTTTCCGTAGCTGTAACCGTAGTAACGTTAAGGTCTTTCTTCAATTTAAGACCGATTTTCGTATCATCGCCAGTTTGCGTAATTTCTGTAGTGATGTTATCGTCGCCGTTTACTGTTACCTTAGAGCCTAGCTTATTCGTTTTTTCATCGTTATTATCAGCATTAAAACGAAGGCCTTTATTGGTAAGTTCAGTTTTTGCGTCACCAATATTTTTATTGAGTTCAGTTTTAGTGTCAGCAATATTTTTGTTTAGTTCGGTTTTAGTATCGCCAATGTTTTTATTTAATTCATTCTTTGTATCAGCGATATTCTTGTTTAACTCAGTTTTAGCGTCATGCAATTGACCACCGTTAACCGCATCTTTGGAGTTTGCTGCCACATCACCGTTAGCAACATTGGTAATCTTTTGGTCGTTCGCATTGATGCCATTTGGAGATACATAATTCTTACCACCTACGGTCAAACCACCACTATTGATGATTGTGCCACCAGCTGTTACGCTGTCCAAACCAGTTAATGTTTTAGCTAACTTCACGTTCAATGTATTGCCGTCGGATACGACACCAATATTACCATCGGTCAAGTTCGCAGCCGCTGCACCGCCTTTGATGGCAACAGTACCACCTAGCTTCTTGTTGATAGTCGTACCGGAATCACCGTCAAAGTTCAAGCCTTTGTCCACTTCGGATTTAGATGCTACATCTTTAATCGTTACGGTTTTTGTTTGAGCCGGATGGTTCTTATCTTGGACTGTCAATGCCACATCACCGTTGGCATCTACAGTATAGTCACCATTGGATCCCGCCGTAGGATTTGCAACAAGACTGAAGTCCGTTGCATTAGCGCCTTGAGTTTTGATAGCTTCAGTAACTGTCTTCAATTGATCTTCTGTTGCAGCACGTCCCTTGACAGCAGTCGGATTAGTTACGCTCCATGCCTGATTATCAAGACCAGTCACATAGTTACCCATATTAGCAGGAGTTGCACCATCGGATTGTTTACCCATAGTTACAGTACCTGCTTTCACAGTTTCCGCTGCAGTAACAGACGTAACATTAAGATTTTTCTTCAATGTAAGACCAATCTTCGTATCATCGCCAGTTTGACTAATTTCTGTCGTAATATTGTCGTCGCCGTTTACCGTTACCTTAGAGCCTAGCTTATTCGTTTTTTCGTCATTATTATCTGCATCAAAACGAAGGCCTTTGTTGGTAAGTTCAGTCTTAGCATCACTAATGTTTTTATTTAACTCAGTTTTAGTGTCATGCAATTGACTGCCGTTCACCGCATCTTTGGAGTTAGCCGCCACATCGCCATTGGCAACATTGGTAATCTTTTGGTTGTTTGCATTGATACCGTTTGAAGATACATAGGTTTTACCGCCTACGGTTAAACCACTAGCATTAATAGTTGTGCCTCCAGCTGTTACGCTGTCCAAACCAGTTAATGTTTTAGCCAACTTCACGTTCAATGTATTGCCGTCAGATACGACACCGATATTATTATCCGTCAAGTTAGCAGCCGCTGCACCGCCCTTGATACTAAGCTTATCGCCCAACTGTTTATTAATTACAGCGCCGCTATCTCCATCAAAATTAAGGCCTTTAGCGATAGTTGTATTGATGGTAGAAATAGCATTTCTATTGGTCGTAATATCTTGTGTATTTTGAGCGATATTTTGCTTATTTTGTGCAATGTCAGTTGTGTTTTGAGCTATTTTATCCTTGTTCGTATTAACTTGCGTATTAACAGATTTCAACTGATCTTCCGTTGCAGCACGACCAGTTACGGCTTGTGGATTATCTACATCCCAAGCAGTATTGGTAAGACCAGTTACCGTGCCTGCAGTACCATCCACAGATACAGGATTAGCGGTTCCTAAGGTGATTTTATCCCCTAATCCGACAGTATATTCCTTACCGCCGGCTGCATTTGCACCTTCTTCTACAGTGATATTGCTGTTTTTAGCTTTCACAGTACTTGCCTTAGCAGTTCCACCGATAGCATCCTGCAACTGACTGAAGTTAACCGCATCAGTAGGGTCCGTGCCTTTTGCTAGACCGGTAATCTTTTGATTATTAGCATTGATACCACTCGGCGTTACATAGGTCTTGCCACCTACGGTCAAACCACTACTATTAATAGTTGTTCCACCAGCCGTTACGCTATCCAAACCAGTTAATGTTTTAGCTAGTTTCACATTTAATGTGCTGCCATCAGACACGACACCGATATTATTATCCGTAAGATCCGCCGTAGCACCACCTTTAATGGTAACAGTGTCGCCTAATTTTTTATTAATCGTAGCACCGCTATCGCCGTTAAAGTTTAATCCTTTATTGATATTGGTTACATTTGTATTGACCTTATCATTAACGGATTTCAACTGATCTTCTGTTGCAGCACGACCACTTACAGCTTGAGGATTATCCGCATTCCAAGACTTATTATCGAGTCCTGTTACAAAGTTACCGTTTGCACCACCTGCACCACCAGCTTGTTTGCCCATAGTCACAGTGCCAGCTTTCACAGTATCAGTGGCAGTAACAGTGGTAACATTGAGATCTTTTTTTAATTTAAGAGCGATCTTAGTATCGTCACCAGTTTGACTGATTTCTGTCGTGATATTATCATCGCCATTTACCGTTACCTTGGAACCCAATTTATTGGTCTTAGCACCGCCTGCGTCCGCATCAAACTTGAGGCCTGTATTAATCACATCATTTTTCGCAGTCGATATATTATTGTTTAGCTCTGTTTTAGCATTATCTATATTGCCGTTCAGTTCAGTCTTAGCGTCATTAATATTTTTATTGAGCTCAGTTTTGGCATCACCGATATTTTTGTTTAATTCAGTTTTAGCATTATTAATATTGTTATTTAATTCGGTTTTAGCCGCATGAAGTTGACCGCCGTTAACTGCCTCTTTGGAATTAGCCGCCACTTCACCATCAGCAACATTAGTTATTTTCTTGTCATTCGCATTAATACCGTTCGGCGTTACATAGGTCTTACCGCCTACGGTCAAACCACTACTATTGATAGTTGTAACCCCAGCCGTTACGCTATCCAAACCGGTTAATGTCTTAGCTAGTTTCACATTTAATGTGCTACCATCAGATACGACACCGATATTATTGTCCGTCAAGTTCGCAGCCGCTGCACCACCCTTGATGCTAAGCTTATCGCCCAACTGTTTGTTGATTGCAGCACCGCTGTCTCCATCAAAGTTAAGACCTTTAGCAATAGTTGTATTGATTGTAGAGATAGCATTTTTATTGGTCGCAATATCTTGTGTGTTCTGAGTAATATTTTGCTTGTTTTGTGCAATATCAGTCTTATTTTTACCGATATCAGTAGTATTTTGAGCTATATCAGTCTTGTTCTTAGTTATATCTTGTTTATTCTTACCGATATCAGTCGCATTTTGAGCAATGTCAGTTGTGTTCTGAGCTATTTTATCCTTATTTGTGTTAACTTGCGTATTAACAGTTTTTAACTGATCTTCCGTTGCAGCACGACCACTTACAGCTTGCGGATTATTTACATTCCAAGCTGTATTAGTAAGGCCTGTTACAGTCCCTGCAGCTCCATCCACATTTACAGGATGTGCCGTACCTACCGTAAGTTTATTACCCAATCCAACAGTGAATTCCTTACCACCATTTGCGTTGGTACCTTCTGTTACGGTTACATTTGCATCCTTTGGTTTTACTGTAGTCGCCTTAGCAGTACCACCGATAGCATTTTGCAATTGACTGAAATTAACCGCATCATCAGGCGCTGTACCATTAGCAACACCAGTAATCTTTTGATTATTCGCATTGATGCCTGTTGGAGATACATAGTTCTTGCCACCTACAGTCAAACCAGCACCATTGATAGTCGTACCACTTGCAGTCACACTGGTCAAACCCGTTAATGTTTTAGCTAGCTTCACATTTAATGTGCTGCCGTCGGATATGACACCAATATTATTATCTGTTAACTTCGTAGCAGGGGCACCACCCTTAATAGTTAGTGTTTCACCTAATTGTTTCTTGAAAACTGCCCCGCTGTCACCACCAAAATTCAACCCCTTTTCAATTGTTGAATTGATTGAAGAAATAGCACTTTTATTTGTCGCAATATCTTGCTTGTTCGTTGCAACATCTTGTTTATTCTTATTGATATCAGCAGCATTCTTAGCAATATTAGCCTTGTTTGTATTAACTTGCGTATTAACAGTCTGCAACTGACTTTCCGTTGCGGCGCGACCGGTTACGGCTTGTGGATTATTAACGTCCCAGCTGTTATTAGTAAGTCCTGTTACATTGCCTATAGTGCCGTCCAGTGTTATAGGAAACCGTCCGCCTACGGAAATTTTCTCGCCTAAGCCAACAGTATATTCCTTACCACCATTTGCATTGGTACCTTCTGTTACGATTACATTTTTATCTTTTGCTTTCACAGTAGATGCCTTAGCAGTGCCGTTGATAGCATCTTGTAGTTGACCGTAATTAACCGCATCACTATATGATGTACCAGTAGCAACACCAGTAATTTTTTGATTATTAGCATTAATGCCTGTTGGTGTTACATAGTTTCTGCCACCAACAGTCAAACCGCCAGCATTAATAACCGTACCACTGGCTGTTACACTGTCCAATCCGTTCAAAGATTTTGCCAATTTCACATTTAATGTGCCATTACCATCTGATTGGACATTGATATTATAATCAGATACAGAACCTACGTAATCACCTTTTATTTTTACTGTTTCACCTAATTTTCTGTTGCTTACAGGCCCATTGTCACCGGCGAAGCTAATACCTTTATCAAGGGCGGTGTTAATAGTAGCAATATCTCGTTTATTCTTATTGATGCTCTGGCTATTGTTGCTAATATTATGTGCATTAGTATCAATCGATGATTTATTACTATTAACCTTATCATTAACCCGCTTTAACTGATCTTCCGTAGCAGCACGTCCTGTAACAGGTGCTGGATTATTTACATTCCATGATGTATTGGTAAGACCTGTGACCGTTCCTGTACCACTATCTATGGTTATAGGATGCGAGGCCGCCCCTTTCCCTACAGTGATCTTATAGTTTAAGCCAACAGTATACTCCTTACCACCTTTCGCCGTTGAGTTTTCTTTTATCGTAATATTACCATCATCATTTGCTTTTACTATGGCTTCTTTAGCTGTACCGTTAATTGCACGCTGCAACTGACCGTAGTTAACTGCATCCTGACTACCGCTACCGTCTGCAACACCTCTAAGCTGTTGATTATTGGCATTAAGACCACCTGTTGACACATAGAGTTTACCGCCTACAGACACCCCTTTATTATCAATCGTAGCAGTTCCTGCTGTTACGCTATCCAAACCAGTTATTTTTTTAGCCAATTTCACATTTAGTGTGCCATTTCCGTCTGCTTGAACCCCAATATTGTTGTCAGCCAAAGCACCGCTAGCGCCACCTTTTATTCTTACTGTGTCACCTAATTTTACTTGGTTCTGAACGAAGTTATCACCATAAAAGAACAATCCCTTATCAATATTATCCTTATTATATCTAATAGCATCGTGGATCGTGCTTTTACCTGTAAAACCGATATCGCTCATCGTTAATTTACCGGTATCAGGATCGAGCGCCGCATTACCGCCAAGGATATTTTTAGTAGTAGTGGCTAAATTTCCCAAACTATTTGCTACACCAAACAATTGACTACCGTTAATAGCATCTGTAGACGAAGCATTCATACGACCTGCAGCCACATTTGTAATCGTACGTTTTACCGTATCATTACCGATACTTATGGTAGAATCCGCCGTTCCCCCCGCTAAATTCTTAAACCACAAACCGTTTACATACTGATTCGGAGTACTATGAGTATCCGCAGTCGCAGAATTAGTACCTAATGCAACTGAGCGATTATGATTTTTGTTTACCGTCGTATTTCTACCGAGAGTAACGCTATCCTCTGCATAGCTAACTGCACGATTACCGATGGCAATACTATTTTTCTGAACTGAGTCAGAATCTGTACCAATAGCTATAGAAGAATCCTCACGGGCATTACTTTTCATGCCCATAGCAATAGAGTTAAGACCTGTCGCATAAGAATTTACACCGATAGCACGAGACCCCTCACCTTTAGCTTGTGCATTATTACCAATCGCAACTCCCCATTTACCTCTTGCTTGCGATCCATTGCCAATCGCTACTGCACCAGCACCACCGGCTTTAGCATCATTACCAAAGGCCATGGAGGATCCGCCCCAAGCTCTGGCATTGGTACCAAATGCTTGATCATTATCAGCACCTATATAATTACCGGCCTCATCATATCCAGCCCAAGAGGTATTACCGAGGGCAAAACCATTTAAAGAAGCTACTTTTGTCGCATTTCCTATCGCAACACCATTATTTACTTCAACCGTTGCATTTCTTCCGATTGCAACGCCTTGCACATTACCAACACCAGCCCTATTTTCTCTTGTAACAGTAGCACCTGTACCTAGCGCCACACTGTTATCTGCCAATGCTGTGCTATTATCACCCATTGCTACAGTACCATTTTTAGCTTGAGCGCCGGCCCCTTGCACAATAGTACTCCCATGCACGATCATTGGGGACATCACGGACATACACAAAGCCGCAGCAATTACAGGCCCTGACATCTTGGCAAATACCGATGTCATTGTCGAACGTTTCGACATATTCTTCGCTGTTTCAGCTACAACGACATAACATCCTTTTGTACGACTCCAGATTACTTTAAAAATTCGGTTCATCTCGTCTTACTCCTTGCATAAAACTATCAGATTATATGAATATAATAAAATATTTTATAACTATTTTAAAAAGTAAAAATACAGTTAATATATGGCTATTTACCGATGCATATCATATTAAACATATCATATTCTATGGTAAAAGTAAAAAATTTTTCACTCTACACTCACTTCCAAATCATAAATATTTATGAATATACAAAAACTCCGCTATATACCTTATGAATATGCTAAATGTACTAATTTTTTCGCATAAAATTAACTTCATGAAAAAAATGTATTTCACTTTAGTAAACTATTATGATCCAATTGTTACTCACCTATTTCGATTATCTTACAAGTTAATCATGACATATATATGCTCATAACAACCATTGCATCTATTTCTTGCATACAAAAAGGCACCAAAAGCATTTCGCTTTTGGCGCCTTTTATAAGCACTGCTGTATCAATATGTTATTTCATATTATTTTAAGCCCGCTTGTTGCATCAATAATGCAATTTGTGCTCTCATTTCTTCATTGTCGCGTTGTACTTTTTCGTACTTAGCTTTCAAAGCAGTCATTTCATCTTGCATTACGTACATGGAGCTAATAGGGCCACCTTTGTAACGTTCAGGAACTGCTTTCTTCGCATCGGAAGTACCGAATTTACGAGTTACACCAGCATTCACCATGTTATGGTGGCTACCAACAGATACGCCTACATGGAACATTGTATCTTCTGCTGTGTAATGTGCAACGCCAAGAGC
>PPYF01545854.1_pt1 | contig 19406 bp, 18 predicted proteins | sample 1559871 | NCBI WGS metagenome assembly PPYF01 (sample SAMN08240021, study PRJNA423297) | Human gut metagenome, whole genome shotgun sequencing project. | reverse complement strand
TCTCTTGCGGAAGCCGTGCTCCTTGGAGCGCTGGCGCTTCTTGGGCTGATAGGTACGGAACATTGCATGACACCTCCATTTTGTAAAAATCCGGCGGCAGATCGAAGCTGCCGCACATACTCGACGGCGGGCGGAGGACTTGTCCCCCGCGGCCGCAGTTGACAAAGCGGATGCCGCAAAACGGCATGGCAAACATTATACAGAATCCCGGCCCCGCTGTCAACAGAAATCTGCATTTTCCACGAAAAGGGCATTTTGGATGCTTCGGATACTCCATTCGGCCCATTTTTCGGAAAATACGCCGGAAATGGGGCGTATTTTCTTCCGGAATCTGTTTAGGGAGAAGAAAAAAATTTTATACTTAGTATTAGTATATGTGTGGACTTTCCGGCGCTGATTTGATATAATGTGAGGTGTTATTTTGCCTGAAACAGAGAGAGAAAAACGCATGATCCGCGGGAAAGGGGCGCTTTCATTGAATTCAATCGCAGACGTATGGAAAAACGTGCTGGACCGGCTGCGGTCCCAGCTGTCGGAAACCACCATCAACACCTGGTTCGACGAGGTGGAGGTGGTGACCATGGAGGACTCCGCCTTTGTGCTCCATTGCAGCAACTCCTTCAAAAAATCCACCATCGAGGCCCGGTTCATGAGCCATATCAAGGCCGCGCTGAAGGACATCTTCTCCTCCGACCTGGAGGTAAAAATTCTGGACGATCAGCAGCTTTCCGCCTATCACGGGGTGGCTCCGGACCGGCCCGGCTCCCTGCTGGAGTCCGACGCCTTCACCTTCGGCACCTATGTGGTGGGTCCCCAGAACAAGATGGCCTATGCCGCCGCCCGGGCCGTGGCCGAAAAGCCTGCGGAGCACTATAACCCCCTGTTCATCTATGGCGACTCCGGTCTGGGCAAGACCCACCTGCTGTACGCCATCGCCCACCAGGTCCGCCAGCGGCAGCCGGAGGCCCGCATCGTGTACATCAAGGGCGACGATTTCACCAACGAACTGATCGCCTCCATCCGGGAGGGAAAAAACGCCGAATTCCGGGAGAAATACCGCCAGTCCACCCTGCTGCTGGTGGACGATATCCAGTTCATCGCCGGCAAGAAGCAGACCCAGGAGGAATTCTTCCACACCTTCAACACCCTGTACGAATCCGGGCGGCAGATCGTGCTGACCTCGGACCGTCCTCCCCGGGAGATGACCCAGCTGGAGGACCGGCTTCAGACCCGGTTCGAGTGGGGCCTGATGGTGGATGTGGCGCCGCCGGACTTTGAGACAAGGCTCGCCATCATCAAAAACAAGGCCGCCCTGCTGGGGGTACAGCTGCCGGACGATATCAGCAGCTTCATCGCCGAAAACCTCACCGCCAACGTCCGCCAGATCGAGGGGGCCCTGAACAAGCTCCTGGCCTATCGGGACCTGCTGGGCAACCAGGTGGACGGCGAGGCCGTCAGCCGTGCCGTAAAGGACATGCTGAAGAAATACAACGAGTTCGTGCCGTCGCCAAGCCTGATCATCGAGTATATCTGCCGCTATTACGACGTGGACGAGGAGCAGGTCCGGGGCCAGGGCCGGAAGCGGGCAACGACATCGGCAAGGAGTTCGGCGACCGGGACCACACCACGGTGCTGCACTCCCTGGACCAGGTGGAAAAGAAAATGCGCTCCGACCCGGCCTACGCCGAAAAGGTCAAGGAAATCACCACCAACATCAACAACAAGAAGTAACCCTCTTTCCACATTCTCTGTGGATTCCACGGGGAAAACCTGTGGAGTACCGGACCCCGGATTTTCCGGTGGAAAACTCCCTCCCTTTCTCCCCACCCGGGTGTGGAGAAAGAATCCGCTGATTTCAGGCCCCCCGGCACTTTTCCACATGAATTTTCCCTACGACGACTGTTACTAAAAATAAGATATCTTTTTGTTCTCTTTGGGAGAACGGAGTCTCTTTTCATTCTGAAAGAAAGGAACGCGTCTCTATGCTTCGATTTTCCTGTGAAAAGGCGCTGCTGCAAAGCGCCGTCAACACCACCTCCCGGGCGGTAGCCGCCAAAAGCTCCATTCCGGCCCTGGAGGGGATCCTGCTGGAGGGGGGCGATACCCTGACCCTGTCCGGCTACAACATGCAGACCGGCATCCGCACCATCGTGGACGCCCAGGTCCAGTCCCCGGGCCGCATCGTCCTCAGCGCCCGGCTGTTCGGCGAGATGATCCGGAAAATGCCGGACGATGTGATCGTGTTTGCGGCGGATGAAAATCTGTCCGTCCATCTGACCTGCGGCGACGCCAGCTTTGAGATTCTGGGCCTGTCCGCCGACGACTATCCGGAGCTGCCGGAGGTGGATGACCAGTTTTCCGTGGACATCCGCCAGGGTACCCTGAAGGCCATGATCAACCAGACCAGCTTCGCCGTGTCCACCAACGAGAGCCGCCCCGTCCATACCGGCTCCCTGTTTGAGGTAGGCGACCAGGACCTGACGGTGGTGTCCGTGGACGGCTTCCGTCTGGCCCTGCGCCGGGAGCCTCTGGACCGGGCCGAGGGCGGCGCCTTCAAATTTGTGGCCCCCGGCTCTGCTCTGAACGAGGTGGAGAAAATTTGCGAGGATTCCGACGAAAAAGTCACTATTATCCAGGGCAAGCGCCACCTGCTGTTTGAGGCCGGGGCCACCCAGCTGATCTGCCGCCGCCTGGAGGGGGACTTCCTGGACTATAAAAACGCCATCCCCCGGAATAATCCCATCCGCCTGACGGTGGACACCAAGACCATGCTGGGGAGCCTGGACCGGGTCAGCGTGGTCATCAGCGAAAAGCTCAAGAGCCCGGTGCGCTGCGTGTTTGAAAATGGCCGGGTGCTGCTGTCCGCCAAAACCGGCGCCGGCGAGGCCAAGGACATCTGCCCCCTGGACGGCGACGGAAACGGCCTGGAGATCGGCTTCAACAACCGCTATCTCATGGACGCCCTGCGCTATGCCCCGGCGGACTCCGTGACCCTGGAGCTGAACACCAGCATCTCTCCGGCGGTGATCGTGCCCGCAGACGGAGAGGAGAGCTTCCTTTATATGGTGCTGCCGGTGCGGCTGAAAGCGTGATAAATATGGAAATGATTACCATTACCACGGAGTATATCAAGCTCCAGGACCTTCTGAAGCTGGCGGCCGTCACCGCCACCGGCGGCGAGGCCAAGCTGCTGATCCAGGACGGAGAGGTCCTGGTCAACGGCGAGGTGTGCACCATGCGGGGAAAGAAGCTCCGCCCCGGCGACGTGGTGGAGGCCCTGGGGCGGCGCTGCGGCGTGCAGTATGCAGATTGACCGCCTGCTGCTGGAGGGCTTCCGCAATTACGACAGCCAGCAGCTGACCTTCGACGGAAGCTGCAACGTCATATACGGCGAAAATGCCCAGGGAAAGACCAACCTGCTGGAGGCTATCGTGTACCTATCCTGCGGCCGCAGTCCCCGTACCCACGCGGACCGGGAGCTCATCGGCTTTGACCGGGACCGGGCTCGCCTTGTGGGGCATATTCAGGCCCGGGAGCGGGAGTTTGAAACGGAAATTCTCCTGAACCGGGGCCGAAGGCGGAGGATGACCGTCAACGGCGTGGCCGCCAGAAACGGCGGCGACCTGTCCCAGGTGCTGCACACGGTGTTTTTCTCCCCGGAGGACCTGTTTCTTATCCGGGAGGGGGCGGCAGCCCGGCGGCGGTTCATGGACCAGTCCCTGTGCCAGCTGCGGCCCCGGTATGCCGAGGCCCTGGCGGAATACGGGCGGCTGTATGACCACAAGACCCGGATCCTGCGGGACAGCGACGAATATCCCCAGCTGCTGGACACCCTGCCGGACTTCAACCACCGGCTGTGCCAGGTGGGGGCGGTGCTGATCAGCTATCGGGCCCGGTATGTCCAGGCGCTGGCGGTCCATGCCCGGCGGGCCCACTGGGAGTGCTCCGGGGAACGGGAGGAGCTGGCTCTGTCGTATCAGACCGTGAAAACCGTGGAGGACCCTTTGGGTCCGGCGGCGGACATTGCGGCGGCGCTGGCAGAGCACCAGGCACAGCATCATCAGGCGGAGCTGGCCTCCCGGCTGTGTCTGTCGGGACCCCATAAGGACGATATCGCCGTAACGGTCAACGGCCTGGAGGCCCGGCACTTCTGCTCCCAGGGTCAGGTGCGGACGGCGGCCCTGAGCCTGAAGCTGGCGGACCGGGAGATCCACAAAAACGCCATCGGCGAGTACCCGGTGATGCTGCTGGACGACGTGCTGTCGGAGCTGGACCCCCGGCGGCAGGAGTATGTGCTCAACCGCATTGCAGGCGGACAGGTGTTCATCACCTGCTGCGAAAACGACCGGCTGGATGCGCTGCTGTCCGGCCGGGTGTATCACGTTCGGGAAGGAAAGGTGCTGTGATGGGTTTTCTGCATATCGGCCAGAACGTCATGGTCAACGACCGGCGCATCATCGGCATATTCGACCTGGATATCACGTCCCAGTCCGCTCAGACCCGGCGGTTTCTGGACCAGGCGGAAAAGGACAGCGTGGTGCTGCCGGTGTGCGACGACATTCCCAAGTCGTTTCTGGTGTGCGACCATCCGTATCACCGGCAGATCGTATATATTTCCCAGCTGAATACCCAGACGCTGGTGAAAAGAGCGGAAAAGAAGTAAAGAATTCCCTGTCATTGCCGGGAGATCGGCAGACACCGGGTTCCCGGGAATGACAGGAAAGACCCAAGGAAAGGAAAGATGACCCAATGAGCGAACTGGAAAAAGTCACCGCTGTGGACACCACCTATGACGCCTCGGAAATCCAGGTGCTGGAGGGGCTGGAGGCGGTACGCAAGCGGCCCGGCATGTATATCGGCTCCACATCGGCCTCGGGCCTGCACCATCTGGTGTATGAGATCGTGGACAACGCCATTGACGAGGCACTGGCCGGATACTGCACCGAGATCACTGTTACCATCAACCCCGGCGACACCATCACCGTTACCGATAACGGCCGCGGTATCCCCGTGGACATCCAGAAGCAGACCGGCCGGCCGGCCCTGGAGGTGGTATACACCGTGCTCCACGCCGGCGGCAAGTTTGGCGGCGGAGGCTATAAGGTCTCCGGCGGCCTTCACGGCGTGGGCGCGTCCGTGGTCAACGCCCTGTCCGAATGGCTGGAGGTGCAGGTTCAGAAGGACGGCAGAATTTACGAGATGAAGTTCTCCCGGGGAGCGATCACCCAGGAGATGAAGATTTTGGGCGACACCGATCAGACCGGCACCGCCGTTACCTTCAAGCCGGATCCGGAGATGTTCGACACCCTGGTGTATGACTATGAAACGCTGCACACCCGGATGCGGGAGCAGGCGTTCCTGAACGCGGGGCTGCGTATCACCATTACCGACGCCCGGCCCGGCCAGGAGCAAAGCGACTCCATGTGCTACGAGGGAGGCATCCGGGAATTTGTTACCTGGCTCAACCGCAACAAGACGGCGCTGCATGAGGAGGTCGTCTATCTGGCCGGGGCCAAGGGCGACAGCACCGCCGAGGTGGCGCTGCAATACAACGACAGCTATAACGAGACGCTGGTGTCCTTCGCCAACGACATCCACACCCCCGAGGGCGGCATGCATGAGACGGGCTTCAAAACGGCCCTGACCCGGGTGCTCAATGCCTACGGCATGAAATACGGCATGATCAAGGAGGGAGACAAGGTCTCCGGCGAGGACGTCCGGGAGGGCATCACCGCCGTGATCTCCGTGAAGCTGACGGAGGCCCAGTTCGAGGGACAGACCAAGGCCAAGCTGGGCAACGCCTCCATCCGCACCCTGGTGGACAACGTGGTGTCCGACCAGCTGGCTGTGTATCTGGAGGAGCACCCGGTGGTGGCCCGGACCATTCTGGACAAGGCCCTGACCGCCAACCGGGCCAGGGAGGCTGCCCGAAAGGCCCGGGAATCCATTCGCCGCAAGACCGCCCTGGGCGGGGCGGCCATGCCCGACAAGCTGCGGGACTGCAACGAAAATAACCCCGAGCTGACGGAGATCTATATCGTGGAGGGCGACTCCGCAGGCGGCTCTGCTACTCAGGGACGGGACTCCCGGTTCCAGGCCATCCTGCCTCTGTGGGGCAAGATGCTGAACGTGGAAAAGGCCCGGGCGGACAAGGTGTACGGCAACGACAAGCTTCAGCCGGTGATCACAGCTCTGGGGGCCGGGATCGGCGACGAGCTGGACCTGAACCGGCTGCGGTATCACAAGATCATCATCATGGCCGATGCCGATGTGGACGGCGCCCATATCCGGACGCTGCTGCTGACCTTCTTCTTCCGGTTTATGCGGCCCCTGATCGAGGAGGGGTATGTATACTCCGCCGTGCCCCCTCTGTATAAGCTGACCCGGGGCAAGCAGCAGCGGGTTGCCTATACCGACGAGGAGCGGGACGCCATCTCCGCCGAAATGCGCAGCGGCAACCCCAACGTGAAAATTGATATCAGCCGCTTCAAGGGCCTGGGCGAGATGAACCCCCACGAGCTGTGGGAGACCACCATGGACCCGGAAAAGCGCACCCTGCGCCGCATTACCCTGGACGACGCCGTGGCCGCCGACGCCACGTTTACGGTGCTGATGGGCGAAAAGGTGGAGCCCCGGAAGGAGTTCATCGAGAAAAACGCCAAATACGCGGTGAATCTGGACTATTGATTCAAAAATGCTTGCATTTTTGAATTTCACCATCCCCACAAGGAGAATAAAATATGAGCAAAAAACCACAGTACGACCCTGAGGAGCTGCGGTACCCGGACCAGCACATTGTGGAGCGGTCCCTGGTGCCGGAGATGGAAAAATCCTATATTGAATACGCCATGTCCGTGATCGTGGGCCGGGCCCTGCCCGACGTGCGGGACGGCCTGAAGCCCGTGCACCGGCGGATTCTCTACGCCATGTACGAGGACAATCTGACCTCGGACCGCCCCTTCAAGAAGTCCGCCACCTGCGTGGGCGACGTGCTGGGCCGGTATCACCCCCACGGCGACGCGTCCGTGTATGACGCCCTGGTCCGCCTGGCCCAGGACTTCTCCATGCGATATATGCTGGTGGACGGCCACGGCAACTTCGGCTCCGTGGATGGCGATCCCCCGGCGGCCTACCGATACACTGAGGCCAGGCTTGCCAAGATCGCAGGCGAAATGCTGCGGGACATCGAAAAGGACACCGTGGACTGGGACCCCAACTTCGATGAGAGCCGCAAGGAGCCCCGGGTGCTGCCCTGCCGGTTCCCCAATCTGCTGGTCAACGGTTCCTCCGGCATCGCCGTGGGTATGGCCACCAATATCCCGCCCCATAACCTGCGGGAGGTCATCGGTGCGTGCATCTGCGTGCTGGACAATCCCGACGCCACCCTGGCGGACCTGATGGAGCACGTCCAGGGTCCCGACTTCCCCACCAAGGGTATTATCATGGGCCGGGCCGGGATCCGGGCCGCCTATGCCACCGGCCGGGGCCGGGTGGTGGTCCGGGCCCGTCATGAATTCGAGGAATTCGGCAATAACCGCACCCGCATCATCATCACGGAGCTTCCGTATCAGGTGAACAAGCGGATGCTCATCAAGAACATGGCCGACCAGGTGGAGGACAAGCGCCTGGAGGGCATCAGCAACATTCAGGACGAGACGGACCGCAACGGTATGCGCATCGTCATCGAGCTGAAGCGGGACGCCAATCCCCAGGTGGTGCTCAACCGCCTGTTTGCCCAGACCCAGCTGCAAAGCTCCTTTGCCATCAATATGCTGGCCCTGGTCCAGAACCAGTCCCAGCCGAAAATTCTCTCCCTGCGGCACATCATCGACGAGTACCTGGCCTTCCAGGAGGAGATCATCGTCCGCCGCACCAGATACGACCTGAAGAAGGCCCAGGAGCGGGCCCATCTTCTGGAGGGTCTGCTGATTGCCCAGGACAACATTGACGAGGTCATCCATATCATCCGCACCAGCTATGACAATGCCAAGGAGAACCTGATGCAGCGCTTCGGGCTGGACGACGTCCAGGCCCAGGCCATTCTGGATATGCGTCTGAAGGCTTTGCAGGGGCTGGACCGGGAAAAGCTCCAGAACGAGTATCAGGAGCTGGAGGAGAAGATCGCCTATTACCTGCGGGTGCTGGGAGACGAGAACCTGGTGAAGGCCATCCTGAAGGAGGAGCTGCAGGCCATCTCCGACAAGTACGGCGACGACCGCAAGACGGAGATTCAGGACGTGGAGGACGAGATCGACATTGAGGACCTGATCGAGGAGGAGGAGTGCGTCTTTACCCTTACCGCCAACGGGTACATCAAGCGCACCCCCGTCAGCGAGTATGCGGCCCAGAGTAAGGGCGGCATGGGCAAGAAGGGCATCACCACCCGGGACGAGGACACCGTGGTGGACGTGTTCACCGCCTCCACCCATGACTATATTCTGTTCTTCACCGACACCGGCAAGGTGTATAAGAAGAAGGGCTATCTGATTCCCGAAAGCGGCAAGGCCGCCAAGGGCACCAACATCGTGAACATCCTGCAGGTGGAGACCGGCGAGCGGGTCCAGGCTATGCTGCACTTCCGGGAAACCGGCGACGACCAGTTGTATTTGTTCATGACTACCCGCAACGGTACCGTGAAACGCCTGGAGGTATCGGCCCTGAAGAACCTCCGCAACAACGGCATCCGGGCCCTGACCCTGGACGAGGGCGACCGGCTCATCGACGTGTTGGAGACCCACGGCAGCGACCGGATCCTCATCGCCACCCACGACGGCCAGGCCGTCTGCTTCGACGAGACCGACGTCCGGGCCATGGGCCGCACGGCCGTGGGCGTCCGGGGCATCCGCCTGCGGGAGGGCGACTATGTGGTGGGCGCCGCCTTGGCCCAGCCCGGCAAGACGGTGCTGTCCATTACAGAGCGTGGCTTCGGCAAACGCACCCCGGTGGAGGAATACCGCATCACCGCCCGGGGCGGCCTGGGCATCCGCAACTATATGGTCACGGAGAAAACCGGCCCCATCGTGGGCATCAAGGTGGTGGACGGTACCGAGGACCTGCTGCTGGTGACCCAGGCAGGCATCCTCATCCGCACGGCGGTGGAGAATATCCGTATTGCCGGCCGCGCCACCCAGGGCGTCATTGTCATGCGCTTTAAGGAGGAAGGCGACCGCGTCATCTCCATGGCCCTGACGGACCGGGAGCAGGACGCCGAAAAGGAGCCGAGCCATGAGTAAGAAAAAGGAGATGTACGCCCCCCTGACCCGGTGGCAGTATTTCACCAAGACGCTGTATCATGACCCCAGCAAGACCCAGGAATTTGAATATGACGGCGTGATCTATCTGAAAAGCCAGGAGCTGCAGGACATCGAGGAGCGCAACGCCCGGGTCAACTGGGTGTTGCTGCTGGTGCTGTGCGCCATGTTCCTGACGGCCATCAAGTGGCAGAACATCGTGGTCATCGCCGTGGGCATGGTGGTGATCGTGGCGGGGGAACTGTTCCGCATGAGCCGCCTGCCCAAGGATATCAAGGCCCACCTGACGGATTCCGGACGGAGGAAGCTGTGACGGAGATGAAGATCATCGCCCGGATCCGAACGGAGCTGCCGGAGAAGTTCGGCGTGCCCCGGCAGAGCGGCCTGGTGCCCCAGCTGCGGGGCCGGGTGATCTTTGAGCCGGAGTACCGGAACCCGGACGCCGTCCGGGGCCTGGAGGACTTCTCCCATATCTGGCTGATCTGGCAGTTTTCCCGGGCGGTGCGGGAGGGCTGGTCCCCAACGGTGCGGCCCCCCAGGCTGGGGGGCAACCGCCGCATGGGGGTATTCGCCACCCGCTCCCCCTTCCGGCCCAACGCTCTGGGGCTGTCCTCCGTGCGGCTGGACCGGGTGGAGCTGGACCCGGCCCTGGGGCCGGTGCTCCATGTGTCCGGGGCGGACCTGATGGACGGGACGCCGATCTTCGACATCAAGCCCTATCTCCCCTATACCGACAGCCATCCCCAGGCCACCGGCGGCTTCACCGACGGTCTGGCCCATGCGCCGCTGACGGTAGAGTGCTCCCCTGCCCTGCTGGAGCATATCCCGGCGGACAGCCGGGAGGGGCTTTTAGGGGTGCTGGCCGGGGATCCCCGGCCCCGGTATCAGGAGGACCCCCAGCGGGTATACGGCCTGTCCTTCGCCGGGCGCAACGTGAAATTCACCGTGGACGGAGACCGTCTCACCGTGATCGCGGTGGAATAACAGGATGATTCTATGAAAACAGTTACGATCTATACCGACGGCGCGTGCTCCGGCAACCCCGGCCCCGGGGGCTGGGGGGCCATCCTGGAGTGGAACGGCGTGGAAAAGGAGCTGTCCGGCGGCGCGGCGGACACCACCAACAACCGCATGGAGCTCATCGGCGTCATCCGGGCTCTGTCCTGCCTGAAGGAACCCTGCGTGGTGGAGCTGTACTCCGACTCCAAATACGTCATCGACGCCCTGTCCAAGGGCTGGGTGTACGGCTGGAAGAAAAAGGGCTGGATCAAAAGCGACAAAAAGCCCGCCCTGAACGTGGACCTGTGGCAGGAGCTGCTGCCCCTGGTCGCCCGGCATGAGGTGCACTATCACTGGGTCAAGGGCCACGCCTCCAACGAGAAAAACAACCGCTGCGACCAGCTGGCGGTGGCGGAGAGTAAGAAATTCTGAAAAAATCTGTGATGTTCACAAAAAGTTCACGTGGATTTCATGATTTCGCCATGTTTACAAGGTATTCTTTTACCTGTACAAAGGAACCATTCCTTATGTGATTTTCTCTCTCTCCTAACAAACACACAGAAAACTCCCTCTGCCGCTGGCGGAGGGAGTTTTCTGTTGGAAAAAAAATTCCGGTGCCGAAGCACCGGAATTTTTTTGCGGTCAGATTTACCGGGTCAGGAAGAACATCAGGGCGAACAGGATGCTGATGATCCAGGTGCCCACGTTGATATCCTTGACCTTGCCGGTGAAGATCTTCACGAAAACGTAGGAGATCAGGCCGAAGGCAATACCGTAGGAAATGTTGTAGGTCAGGGGCATGAAGGCCACGGTGACAAAGCCGGTGACGGCGGCGGCGGGATCGTCCCAGTTGATGTTGCGGACGTTGGACATCATCAGAACGCCCACGTAGATCAGGGCCGCGGCGCAGGCATAGGTGGGGATCAGCTGAGCCACCGGGGACAGGAACATGGCGATGAAGAACATCACGGCCGTGGCCATGGAGGCCAGACCCGTGCGGCCGCCCTCGGCCACACCGGCGGAGGACTCCACGAAGGTGGTGACGGTGGAGGTGCCGCAGACGGAGCCCACGCAGGTGGCGCAGGCGTCGGCCAGCATGGCGCGGTCCATGTTGGGGACGTTGCCGTCCTTATCCAGCATATTACCGGCGGAGCAGGCGCCGTACAGGGTGCCCAGGGTGTCGAACATATCCACCATGCAGAAGGCCAGCATCGTGGTCAGCAGCATCACCACGAAAGCGCCGGTGCCGTTGGCGGCAATGAAGGCGGAGAAGTCAAAGCCGGACTTGAACACCGCGCCGAAGGCCTGGGTGCCGAAATCGCGGAAGGCACCGAAGAAGTCGGAGGTCAGGTTGGGAGCCACGGCGGAGGCATAGAAGCCGGGAACGGTGATCAGGCCGATGGCATAGTACAGCACGGCAGCGCCCAGAATGCCCCACAGCACGGCACCGCGGACCTTCTTCTTGCTCATGGCACCGATGGCGAACACGGCGATCAGGGTGATGAGCATGGGGAAGATGGTGGCCCAGGTCTGCTCGCCGGTGAACACATTGAAGGAATGCAGGTTCACGCAGGTGGAGGCGTCGTTGACCACGATGCCGGCGTTCTGCAGGCCGATGAAGGCGATGAACAGGCCGATACCGGCGGAGATGGCCACCTTGACCTCGTGGGGAATGGAGTCGAAGATGATCTTGCGCAGACCGGTGACGGTCAGCAGCACGAAGATGATGCCATCGAACAGCACCAGCACCAGGGCGTTGGCATAGCTCAGGCCCAGGCCCACACACACGGTGTAGACGAAATAGGCGTTGAGGCCCATGCCGGAGGCCTGCGCCAGCGGCAGGTTAGACAGCAGGCCGATGAGCAGGGTGCCCACCACGGCGGAAATGGCGGTGGCCACATAGATGGCGCCGTAGCTGACGCCCAGCACGTCTGTGCCGTCGCCAAAGGGGTTCGAGAACATACCGGCGTTGACCATCAGAATGTAAGCCATAGCCATGAAGGTGGTGATACCGGCCATGATCTCCGTCCGGACGGTGGAGCCCTTTTCGGTTACATGGAAGAAACGATCCATAAACTCTCTCCTTTTCTGAATTGTTTTCCGCTGCGCCTTCTGGGCGTAACATCTTGATTCTACCATTTTGTACCTTTTCCCGCAACCCTTGTTTCGACAAAAGCTCCCCGCTTCTGCAAAATTTGTGACTCTTGCCGGGAAAAGAGCCGGTTTTTTTGTGGAAACAGCGAGATAAAGCATCGCCTTGAACGCACCGCAAAATTCTGCTGTTCGATGAATCGAATTTTCTTGCTTTTTGGAGAATTTCTGTTATACTGAGCTTGTAACGAGTGTATATTGTTACAGAGAGAATCAGAGAAAAAGGAGAACAAATTATGCTTTTGGAAATTATCGGAGCGATTTTGTCCATGGTGGGTTCCTGGATGATCTTCAAGAAGATGGGCCGCCAGGGCTGGGAGGGCATCGTCCCCATCTACAGCACCTATGTTCTGTGCAAGGTGCTGTACGGCAACGGCTGGAAGTTCCTGCTGCTGTTGATCCCCTTCTACAACATCTATTTCGCCATCAAGATGATGGTGGACCTGGCCAAGGCCTTCAACCAGGGCGTGGGCTTTGCCATCGGTCTGCTGCTGCTGCCCTTCGTGTTCAACCTGATCCTGGCCTTTGGCGGGGCTCAGTATATGGACGGCAGCTTTGCCAACACCCAGCCCGACATGGTGGAGGACGTGGTCAACAAGGCCAGGGATGCCGTGTCCGGCGACCAGAACGACCGGTAAATATCAAAAAGCTCCGGCCCGACCGGAGCTTTTTGACGCTTGATCGCATAAAAAGGGGAGAGGCTTCGGCCTCTCCCCTTTTTATGCGATTCCTTACTTCCCGAAGTACCGGTTCAGCAGACCCTCAAAGGCCTTGCCGTGTCTCGCCTCGTCCCGGGCCATCTCGTGGACGGTGTCGTGGATGGCGTCCAGGTTGTACTTCTTGGCCAGCTTGGCCAGCTCGAACTTACCGGCGGTAGCGCCGTTCTCGGCGTCCACGCGCAGCTGCAGGTTCTTCTTGGTGGAATCGGTGACCACCTCGCCCAGCATCGGTGACCACCTCGCCCAGCAGCTCGGCGAACTTGGCGGCGTGCTCGGCCTCCTCCAGGCCGGCCTTCTCCCAGTACATGCCGATCTCGGGATAGCCCTCGCGATGGGCCACACGGGCCATAGCCAGGTACATACCCACCTCGCTGCACTCGCCCTCGAAGTTGGCACGCAGACCGGCGATGATCTCCTCGCGGACCTCGGCGGGAACGTCCTCGCCAAAGACCTTGCCCACGCCTACCACGTGCTCGGCAGCCCAGGTCTTCTCCTCGGCCTGCAGGGTGAACTTATCGCCGCTGACATGGCACACCGGGCACTCGGCCGGGGGATTCTCGCCTTCATGAACGTAACCGCAAACAGGACAGACCCACTTTTTCATAGTAAATTTCCTCCATTTTATTCAGCATTTATTGGTTTTGGGAACCGCTGGCTCCCTCATTGACTGAATGCAGTATAACACGGATGGAGTCGTTCTATAAGTTGCAATTGCAACAAACGGTAAAATTTTCCCGAAAGATTTTTACTCCTGGGGAGGATCGCTCTCCAGCAGCGTCTTGGCGCTGGCCGCCAGGCCCGCCAGGCCCTGGATCTCGCTGGGGATGATGATCTTGGTGGCCTTTCCGTCGGCCATTTTCTGCAGGGCCTCCAGGCTCTTGAGCTTGATGACCTGGTCGTTGGGGGCGTTTTCGTTGAGCATCCGCATGGCGTCGGCCAGGGCCTGCTGCACCTTCATGATGGAGGTGGCCTCGGCCTCGGCGGCCATGATCCGGGCCTGCTTGGCGGCGTCGGCCTTCAGAATGGCGGACTGCTTCTCGCCCTCGGCCACCAGGATCTTGCTGGCCTTTTCGCCCTCGGCCTGCAGGATGGACTCCCGGCGTTCCCGCTCGGCCTTCATCTGCTTCTCCATGGCGTTCTGGATCTCCCGGGGCGGCAGGATGTTCTTCAGCTCCACCCGGTTGACCTTGATGCCCCAGGGGTCCGTGGCCTCGTCCAGGATGGCCCGCATCTTGGCGTTGATGGTATCGCGGGAGGTCAGGCTCTGGTCCAGCTCCAGCTCGCCGATGATGTTGCGCAGGGTGGTGGCAGTGAGGTTCTCAATGGCGTTCATGGGATACTCCACGCCGTAGGTATACAGCTTGGGGTCGGTGATCTGGAAATAGATCACGGTGTCGATCTGCATGGTGACGTTGTCCTTGGTGATCACCGGCTGGGGGTCGAAGTCCGCCACCTGCTCCTTCAGGCTGACCTTCTTCACCACCCGCTCGATGAACGGGACCTTCAGATGCAGGCCCACGCCCCACACGGAGTGGAAGGCGCCCAGCCGCTCCACCACATAGGCCTTGGACTGCTGCACCACATAGATGTTGCGGACGATAACGATCAGCACCAGCACCACCAGAATGGCGATGGCCACTGCGCCGGGGATAGAGATGTTGTTGGGCATGTGATTTTCCTCCTGTTTTTAATATAAGTAGTGTTTACGGACTTACACGGGTTCCACGAACAGGCGCACGCCCTCCATGCGGACGATCTTCACCTGCGCGTTGCGGGGGATGGGCTGGCCGCTTTCGCTGCGGGCGGTCCAGGTCATGCCGCCCACATACACCGCCCCGGTGGGCACGGCGTTGTCGATGCTCTCCGTGACCCGGGCGGTCTGGCCCAGCACGCGGTCGGCGTTGGTGGCGGTAACGTCCTTGCGCAGCAGCTTCTTCACCAGGGGCCGGGTGGCCGCCAGGCACACGATGGACACCACGAAGAACAGGGCCAGCTGCAGCCAGATGGGACCGCCGCAGATGGCGGCAATCAGCCCCGCCACGGAGCCGACTACGAACCAGATGGACGTCAGCCCCACGGTGATGGCCTCCACCACGCCGAAGATTACCATGGCGGCGATCCAGATCAGCGTCATCATATCGGTGCTTCCTCCTTTCAGACACAGCCCCAGCACCAGGGCCAGAGCCAGGGTTACGGCCACTGCGCCGATGCCCAGCCACTTCTCCCGGGGGGCCAGATTGGCGAAAAACGCGGACAGCGCCGTTTTCAGGGTTTTCTCCGGCAGCGGCGGCGTATCCGGCGCGGGCTGCGCCGGGGCCTGCCGGGGCACCTCCTGGGAAAACAGCTCGTCCAGGGACACCTGATACCGGTTGCAGATATAGAGGATCTTCTCGATCTCCGGATATCCCCGGCAGGACTCCCATTTGCTCACCGCCTGCCGGGACACCTTCAGCTCCGCCGCGAACTGCTCCTGGGTCAGTCCCGCCCGGCGGCGTACCTCCTGTAACCGTTCTCCAAAGGCCATGGCCCCGTCCCTCCGTTTCTCACTGACCCCATCCTACCGGAAACGGGCCGCTTTGTCTACCAACCTCCGTTTGCACCCGGGGAAAAACCGGAAATTTTTGCGCAACCTCAGGTTGTCATGGCTTTAGTATACTATATTTTTGCCTCCCGCGCCACAACATTTTGAAAAATCCTCCGGTTTTTTACCCGGCGGACAAATCGGCTTGACAAATGTTTCCTGCCCGTGTATACTGAACCCATCTGATAAGAAAGGTGGTGCCCGATATGATGATTTATAACGCTTTTGTCGTGTCGGGGACCCTTGTGCGCCTGTAACGAGCCTGCCGTAAGATAGGGCGGGCCTCTTGCGGCTGTGTCGGCGTCCTCGGAAGGAGGGCGCTTTTTTCGTGCCCGGAATTTGGAAAAGAGAGAAGAATGAGAGAGGAAGTGTTTTTGCCTTCATGGAAACCACCCGAAAATTATCCCGGCGGGAGAAGCTGTCTCTCATCGGGAAATATCTGCGCCCCTGCTGGGGGCACTTTGCGGCGGCGCTGCTGTGCGCGTGCCTGGCCATGGTGTTCAACGCCCTGACGCCCCAGATCATCCGCCTGACCGTGGACTCCATCCTGGGGCCCGAAACGCCCAAATTGCCCGGGTTCCTGATATCCTGGCTGAACTGGGCGGCTCTGGAGGCCCAGCCCCTGCGGGCCCTGTGGTGGGCCGCTGCCGCCGTCCTGCTGACGGCCCTGTTGCGGGGCGTGTGCAATTATGGCCAGCGGCTCCAGCTGGCCCGGGGCTCCGAGAGCTACGTCAAGGGCATCCGGGACGATCTGTACCGCCACATTCAGTATCTGCCCTTTGCCTGGCACAAAAATAACCCCACCGGCGATATCATCCAGCGCTGCACCTCCGACGTGGATGTGATCCGCCAGTTCGTGTGCAACCAGCTGGTGGAGGTGGTGCGCACGGTGTTCCTGATCGTGCTGTACCTGTGCATCATGTTCACCATGAACCTGCGCCTGTCCCTGATCTCGGCGCTGTTCATCCCCATTGTGGGCCTGTCCTCCGGTGTGTTCTACAAGAAGATCTCCGGCCGGTTCCAGGCCGCCGACGAGGCGGAGGGCGACCTGACCACCTGCGCCCAGGAGAACCTCACCGCCGTCCGGGTGGTCCGGGCCTTCGGCCGGGAGCGGTATGAGGAGGAGAAGTTCAACGGGAAAAACCAGCGCTTCTCCCAGCTGTGGATCCGGCTGGGAAAGCTCCTGTCCGTATACTGGGCCTCCGGCACCCTGCTGACCTGCCTGCAGGTGATGGTCATCGTGGTGGCCGGCGCCTGCGAATGCGTGGCCGGGCGGATGACCCTGGGCTCCTTTGTGGCCTTCGTCACCTATAACGAGGCCCTGGCCTGGCCCGTTCGTTCCCTGGGCCGGGTGCTGTCCGATATGAGCAAGGCCGGGGTGTCCATGGACCGCGTGGGCTATATCCTCAACGCCCGGGAGGAGCGGGACCTGCCCGACGCCGTGGACGCCGTAAACGGCGACATCGTCTTTGACCACGTCAGCTTTGCCTACGACGGCCAGCCGGTGCTGGAGGACGTGTCCTTTACCATCCACCAAGGGGAGACCTTCGCCATCCTGGGGGGCACCGGCTCCGGCAAGAGCACTTTGGTGCACCTGCTGGACCGGCTGTATGACCTGCCGGAGGGCGGCGGCTCCATCACCATCGGCGGGGTGGACATCCGCCGCATGAAGCGGGAATCCCTGCGCCGCCAGATCGGCCTGGTGCTCCAGGAGCCCTTCCTGTTCTCCCAGACCGTGGGGGAAAACATCTGCGCCGTGCGGCCGGACGCCGGGGACGAGGCCATGCGCCGGGCCGCCGCCGTGGCCTGCGTGGACGAGGCCATCTCCGCCTTCCCCCAGGGGTACGATACCGTGGTGGGCGAGCGGGGCGTCACCCTGTCCGGCGGACAGAAGCAGCGGGTGGCCATCGCCCGGATGCTGATGCAGCAGGCCCCCATTATGGTGTTTGACGACTCCCTGTCCGCCGTGGACGCCGAAACCGACGCCAAGATCCGCGCCGCCCTGCGGGACACCCTGCACAGCGCCACGGTGCTGCTGATCTCCCACCGGGTCACCACCCTGATGCAGGCCGACCGCATTCTGGTGCTGGACGGCGGCCGGGTGTCCGCCCTGGGCGCCCACCGGGAGCTGATTGACCGCCCCGGCATTTACCGGGATATTTATGACATCCAGATGCGCAGCGATGACCGCGCGCTGGTGGAGGAAGGAGGGAACGCCTGATGGCTGCCTTCGACGAGAAAGATTATACAAAATCCTTTGACTGGAGCATCTGGAAAAGGCTGACCCCCTTTGTGCGGCCCTTCCGCCGGGACTTTGTAGGGATGCTGGTGTTCAACGGCCTGTGCGCCCTGGTGGACGTGGCCATTCCCCTGTTCCAGCGCTACGCCATCCGCAACTTCATCCAGGCGGATTCCCTCCGGGGCATCGTGCCCTTCTCCCTGGTGTATCTGCTGGTGATCGTCCTGCAGGCCCTGTCCGTGGTGGCCTTTGCCCGCAACTCCATGACCATCGAGATGAACATGGGCCGGGATATGCGCCGCTCCCTGTTCCACCATCTCCAGACCCTGTCCTTCTCCTTCTATAACGTGACTCCCGTGGGCTATCTGCTGACCCGGGTCATGAGCGATACCAACCGCATCGCCAGCATGATCGCCTGGAACATGACGGATATCCTCTGGGCCCTGTTCTATGTGCTGGGCACCTTTGCGGCCATGCTGGCCCTGAACTGGCGGCTGGCCCTGGTGGTCATCGTCATCGTGCCTGTCATGGCGGTGCTCACCGGGTATTTCCAGAACCGCATCCTCCGCTGGAACCGGAAGGTCCGGAAGCTGAACTCCCGCATCACCGGCTCCTTCAACGAGGGCATCACCGGTGCCAAAACCACCAAGACCCTGGGCACCGAGGAGCAGACCGTGGCCGCCTTCCGGGACCTGACCCGCCAGATGCACGACGCCGGCATCGGCGCGGCCCGGCTCAATGCCATCTATATCCCGCTGGTGCTGTTTGCCAGCACCATGGCCGTGGCCATTGTACTGCTGCGGGGCGGCTATATGGTCTCCGATCACCTGCTGGAGCTGGCCACCCTCTCCACCTTCACCACCTACGCCGTGGGCATTTTCGAGCCCATCCAGATGACCGCCGCCAACATCGCCGAGTTTATCTCCCTCCAGGCCTCCATCGAGCGGGTCATGGACCTGATGGACAAGACTCCCCAGATTCAGGACGTCCCGGAGGTCATCGAAAAGTACGGCGACGCCTTCCACCCCAAGCGGGAGAACTGGGAGCCCATCCGGGGCGAGATCGAGTTCCGGGACGTGACCTTCCGCTATCCCGACGGCGGCGACAACGTGCTGGAGCACTTCTCCCTGCACATTCCCCAGGGGGCTACCGTGGCCATCGTGGGCGAAACCGGCGCAGGCAAGAGCACCCTGGTGAACCTGGCCTGCCGGTTCTTTGAGCCCACGGAGGGGCAGATCCTCATCGACGGGGTGGATTACCGGCAGCGCAGCCAGCTGTGGCTCCACAGCAACATCGGCTATGTGCTCCAGGACCCCCATCTGTTCTCCGGCACCGTCCGGGAGAACATCCGCTACGGCAAGCTGGACGCCTCCGATGCGGAGGTGGAGGCCGCCGCCCGGGCCGTGTCCGCCGACACCGTGGTGGAAAAGCTGGACAAGGGCTGGGACAGCGACGTAGGCGAGGGC
>PPYF01065592.1_pt1 | contig 19413 bp, 13 predicted proteins | sample 1559871 | NCBI WGS metagenome assembly PPYF01 (sample SAMN08240021, study PRJNA423297) | Human gut metagenome, whole genome shotgun sequencing project. | reverse complement strand
GGACAAGCAACAGCCAGTCGTGACGCGCAAAAAGCGTGGGCTCGGACTCGCCCACACGCTCGACATTCGCATCGCGACGGGGCAGGCCACAGGCCACAAGCTTGACGGTCTGCACCAGCAAAACCAAAAACGCATCGGCAAAGAGTACGTCTTTGGTGAGCAGCGCCGCGTAGTTTGAGAACATCGGCATAAGCGCAAAGAGCAGCAGTGCCACGCCGCGAACAGGCATGCCGACGCCAAATTTACGCAGCGACGAGATGGAATATGCCATACAGGCAGCCGTGATAATAAATTGGGCACAGGTGTAGATGATGAGGCCCGCGTTTGCGCTGTTAAAGACCGAGAGGCCCAGCTGCACACACGTGCCGATAATGGCCGTGTGCACAACCGGGTGATGCCCGTTGAGCAGTACGTTGGGATTGAGCAGGCGCAGGTAGTCGCTCGTACCGTTGGGATAGTTAAACCACTGGCGAATCTGCGCGCCCGTGTCCCCCATAAAAAGGCCGGGCAGCGAGGCAATGAGCGTGGGCGCCCAGGCAACCACGAGTACCAAGAAGGGGCCGGCAAAGGGGTGTTTTGAAAGCACAGCGTGGGCCGCGCGCCACAGGCGGCCAAAGTGCGCTTCCGAAAACGGAATGCGCCGGGCGCTCAGCCAGTCCAAGCACTCAAACGCCAGGTAGAACGCCACGATTGCCAGGAGCATCCAGCCTGCGCCGCCAATCCAGGCGCAGATAATGCGGGCTTTGTCGCCGAGCACAATCTCGGCCGAATCGGTGAGGTCATAGCTACGGCCGAACACCATGCAAATGGCAAAGAACAGTGACGGCAGTATGACCGACGGTCGCCAGGCATCGCCGCGGCCAAAGAACACGTAGCGAAACGGCAGCGTGAGCAGGCAGGCAAGCGCCAGCAGCATGACCGCGTCGGTGTGTCCGGCAAACGAGAGGAGCACCTCGTAGCACACATACAGCATGCCCGAGGCCTGCGGGTCGATCGCTAGGACCGCGTTGCTCGATACCGGGGCGGGGTCGATGGAAAACGCCGTGGTCGCAAACAGGGCAAGCAAAAATGCGATGAACGTCTGCTTGGCGGGATAGCGCTTAAACCAAACGATGCGAGCGGCATCGCGCGCAGCTGTTGAGGAGACGTCGGATTCCTTCACAGTCCAAAAAAGCCTTTCTAAAACCTGATATCCGCGGCAGAACCGCCACAAAGGTGCCTGTCCCCTTTGTGGCGGTTCTGATGGTTAGGCGTCGAGGTAGACGCGCTGAGGCCGGTTGCGGCGACGGGCAAAGATAATGAGCACGATGCCTGCGATCACAAGCGGCAGGCTCAGCAGCTGACCCATGGTGATCACGCCGCCCAGCAGGTAGCCCAGCTGAGCGTCGGGCACGCGCACGAACTCGACGAGGAAACGGACGATGCCGTACCCCATCACGAACACGCCCATAAACGTGCCCTGGGGCAGCAGCGGTTTTTTGCGGCTGAGCACCTGCAGGACGCAAAAGAGCACGATGCCCTCGAGAAACGCCTCGTAGAGCTGAGAGGGATGGCGCGGCATATCGCCCGCGGTGCCGCCAAAGATCACGCCCCAGGGCAGATCGGTCGGCTTGCCCCACAGCTCGCCGTTAACAAAGTTGGCGCAACGCCCCAAGCACAGGGCCAGCGGAGCGCCGATGACGGCAAGGTCTGCCAACGTCCATGCGTCGAGCTTATACATGCGGCACACGATGATGCCGCCGATAATGCCGCCGACCAGGCCACCGTGGAAGCTCATGCCGCCCTCGTTGGTGGCAAAGATCTCGAGCGGGTGCGCCCAGTAGTAGCCATCACCGTAAAAGACGACGTAAAACAGGCGCGCACCGATAATGAGGCCAAAGACCACGCCGACCACGACACTCGTCAGGTCGTCAATCGTGATGTTAAAGCCCCAGCGACGCTGTGTGCGGTACATGACGACCGCCGTGAGCAGAGCGCCGATCACGTAGGCCAAGCCGTACCAGTAGATGATGATGGGGCCCGCCGAGATCGCGACAGGATCAAGCATATGGTAGAGGTCGTTGAGCATGTCGACCCTCCTACTCCCTACATACAAATGCGGCCGCGGGCCTTGCGCTCGCAGCCGCATATTTGGGCGTAACGTCTATGCGGAGTATGCCGTCCGCAGCTTTCGCATCTTAGAACGGCGCATACTCGTCGTACAGGTCGTCGGTCTCGCCGGAGGCATTGATCTGCTCAACGCGCGTAACGCCGGGCACGTGCTCCTTCAGGATGCGCTCGATGCCCATGGACAGGGTCAACGCGCTCATGGGGCAGCCGGCGCAGGCGCCCTGCAGCTCCAGTTTGACGACACCCTCGTCGTCGACGCCCACATACTCCATATCGCCGCCATCGGCCTGCAGGTTGGGGCGAATCTCTTCAAGAACCTTCTTAAGCAGCTCTTCGTTAACAGCCACAGGGGCTCCTTTCTCACAATTACGCGGGCGCGCCCGCGGACAGAAGCTATGTTACTACAGCCGTGTACCCGCTCACGAGCCGTCCATGCGCGCAGACGCGACTTTCACGAGTAGTCAATTTGGGACGGGGCTCTTTTGGCAGTTTTTGCCGCCAGCTGGCATTGGCACGCGCTACTGCTGAGCTTGCTCCCCGGTACCAATATGAACATCGACGATAACCTGTCGGTAGCTGATGCCGCAGGAGTCGAGGATGCGGCGGCTGATGCGGCCGTCGTCGGTGTCGGCGTATTTGTTGTCCAGGTAAACGACCTCGCCTACGCCAACCTGCGCCAGGATCTTGGCACAGTCATGGCACGGGAACAGCGTGACGTAGACCGTGGAGCCCTCGAGATCCTTGAGCGAGCCGCGGTAGTTGAGCACGGCGTTTGCCTCGGCATGCACCACGTAGTTGTGCTTGTCCTGTAACGGGTCATCGCTCGTGCCCCACGGGAAAAAGTCGTCGTTGAGCGCCGAGGGCGTGCCGTTGTAGCCCACCGAGAGGATGCGGTGGTTGGTGCTGGCGATGCACGCGCCCACCTGCGTGTTGGGGTCCTTGCTGCGGCGCTGCGCGGCAATGGCCACGCTCATAAAGAACTCGTCCCAGCTAATGACGTCGCGGCGCTTGCCCGACGCAGTTTGATGAAGATCGTCCGACATGGCAGACACCTCCGTAATCGCAACATTTTGACCCATTGTAGCAGGTAGGTGGTGGGGGCGTTTGTCCCACCGACTTCCTCGTCCTACGCGCGGCGGGGCTTTTGGTTGATGCGGTAGAGCTCGGCCAGACCTCGCAGCGTGAGCGCGTCGTCGACCGTCAGGCTGTGGCCGACCAACGCCGCGAGCGCCTCGGCATCGTCGCCGGTAATGACGATGGGCACATCGCCCTCCCCCGCTGCCTTGGTCGCGCGCATCTCGGCAAGCACCATGTCGAGCATGCCGTCGATGCGTGCCACCTCGCCCAAGACAACGCCCGAGCGCATGGCCTCGCGCGTGTTGCGGCCGATGACATGCGTCGGTGCCGAGGGCTCAACCTGGGGCAGGCGCGCCGCAGCGGCCGAGAGCGAGCGGGCGCCGAGCGCCAAACCCGGTGCAATGACGCCACCGACAAAGGTGCCGCGCGCATCGATGACCTCGATATTGGTCGTGGTGCCGAGGTCGATGACGATGCACGGCGAGCCGTAGACGGCGCGGGCCGCCACGGCATCGGCGATGCGGTCGGGGCCGATCTCGGCCGGATCGTCGTAGTGCACGGGCATACCGGTCTTAAGTCCCGGCCCCACCGTGAGTACGCGCCCCGTGCAGGTACGGGAGAGCGCCGCCTTCCACGGGCGCTCGAGCGCCGGCACCACGCAACTCAGCACGGCCGCCGCAGGAACGAGCACTCCCGACATGCCCGCATCGGCCGCCAGCGCGCCCATGACCTGCGCGAGCCTCATGCGCGCCTCGTCTGCCGTGATGCGCGCCGGCGTTGTGATCTCGCACGTCGCAAGCGGGCATTCCTGCGCCGCGGCCGAATCCTCGGCAAACAGGCCAAAGCGAATGAACGTGTTGCCCACGTCGACCGTCAATATATATGCGCACCCATTAAGCATTGTCGGCGCTCCTTTCGTCTGCCCAGCAGTATATCCCGTATACAAATGCATCCCAAATTAGCTGCTTTTGGCGGAGCGCAGGGCGGGCGATGCCGCTATACTGGTGCGCGGTCGTTTGCGAGCTCACGCGGCGGCCCTTGGTAACCCGACTTCCCGCGCCGTATCCGTAGCGGCGCTCCCGGGGGAAGCGGATATACGCAAAGGAGTTATATATGAGCAACCCCTCGAACCGCGCCTCGATGCGCGGGCAACTCACGCTGCGCGGCGTCGTCATCGGCGTCCTTGGCTGTGTGATCATCACGGCAAGCTCGGCCTACACGGCCCTCAAGATGGGCGCCCTCCCCTGGCCAATCATTTTCGCTGCCGTCATTTCACTGTTCTTCCTTAAGCTCATGGGTAACGCCAGCCTCAACGAGGCCAACGTTACCCACACCATCATGTCCGCTGGCGCCATGGTCGCCGGCGGCCTGGCGTTTACCATCCCGGGCGCCTGGATGCTGGGTTATGCCGACCAGATCAGCTGGCTCGACATGTTTATCGTGGCGCTCGCCGGCACCATCTTGGGCCTTCTTGCGACAGCGCTCATCCACCGTCACTTTATCGTGGACGCCGCGCTGGAGTTCCCTACCGGCAACGCCGCAGCTCAGACCCTGCGCGCCACCGAGGCCGGCGGCAAGACCGGCAAGCAACTCTTTGGCTCCATGGCCATCGCAGGCATCTACAGCGTGCTTCGCGACGCTCTGGGCGTGGTGCCCAGCATGCTTTGCACGCTCAATATCCCCGGCGTGACCTTTGCCATCTACAACTCGCCTATGCTGCTGTCCATCGGCTTCCTCGTGGGCTTCGCCCCCGTCGCCTTCTGGTTTGCCGGCGCGCTGCTGGGCAACTTTGGCATCATCGTCGGCGGCACCGCTGCCGGCCTGTTCGATGTTGTGACCGCGCAGGGTATCGTCAAGTCCCTGGGTATGGGCCTCATGATGGGCTTTGGCGTCGCCGTCGTCCTCAAGGACATCCTGCCGCAGGTCGCCGGTATCGTCCGCGGTCTTGCCGCCGACAGCTCCACCGACACCGACGAGCAGTCGCTCATCTCGGGCTCCCTTAAGCTCGACGCCGGCATCATCGGCCTGGGCGCTGCCGCCATCGCCGTGATCGTCGCCATCGTGCTTGACCTTGGTCCCGTCCCGGCCGTCATCGTGACGCTGTTCACCTTTGTCACCACCATCATGAGCGCACAGAGCTGCGGCCAGACGGGCATCGACCCCATGGAGATCTTTGGCCTCATCGTCATGCTCATCGTGGCAGCCTTCGCGCAGCTCGCTCAGGTCAAGCTGTTCTTTATCGCCGGCATCGTGGCCGTAGCGTGCGGCCTTGCGGGCGACGTCATGAACGACTTTAAGGCCGGCGCCGTGCTGGGCACCAACCCGCGCGCACAGTGGGTCGGCCAGGCCATCGGCGGCATCGTGGGCGCCCTGGTCGCTGCCGCTGTCATGGTCGCGCTCGTCACCGCCTATGGTCCGGACGCCTTTGGCCCCGACAAGAGTTTTGTGGCCGCACAGGCAAGCGTGGTCGCCACCATGGTCTCGGGCATCCCGAGCGTGCCGTGGTTTGCGGGCGGCTTTATCGCCGGCATCGTCATGTACTGGCTCGGCATTCCGGCCATGATGATCGGCCTGGGCGTGTACCTGCCGTTCTACATGTCGCTCACGGCCTTCCTGGGCTCCTGCGTTAAGCTCGCCTACGACAAGTGGGCCGCTCACCGCGACGCCGAGGCCGGTCTTTCGGACGAGGAGAGGGCTGCCAAGGACGCCGCCTTCCAGGAACGGGGCCTGGTTGTCGCCAGCGGCCTGCTGGGCGGCGAGTCTATCGTCGGCGTTATCCTGGCGTTTATCTCTGTTGGCCTGAGCCTGCTGGGCTAAACCCAACAACAACGTACCCGTACAGAGCGCGGGGTCGGAGACTATCCGGCCCCGCGCTTTTTGTCTATTTGACCCCTTAGATCCTCACACCATTTTTAGTCATGCCGACTGACCTGCCTTCCAGGTCACCAAGCCTCGTCTGACACCTCACTCAGCGCGGTGTAGAGTAAAGACGATAGACATGAGGAGCGACTCGGAAGCCAGACGAGGTAAGCATGGAACTCGATAAACAACAGATCAAGCGGCTGCGCGAGCGTCATCATCGTCGTCACGGTATACGCCCTGCACACAGCGAGGCCATGGAGAATGCCACCCGTTTCCTTAAGCAGGCATTCAACATTCGCGAGGGACGCGCGCCCTATCACGTGATTCGCAAGCGCTTTGTAAACGGGGCGCGCCTGACTGGCTCGCACTTATGCATCCTGATCATTGCCATGTTGATCGCGAGCATCGGCCTCGATATCGACTCGGATATCGCCATTGTAGGCGCCATGCTCATCTGCCCGCTCATGGGCTCGGTCCTTGCCATGGCATACGGCATCGCCACGCTCGACCGCGAGATCACCCTTGAGGCCGTCGCCGGCCTCGCGCTGCAGATGGTCTTTTGCCTGGTCACGTCCACGTTGTACTTTAAGCTCTCGCCCCTTGGCACCACCACGGCCGCCATCATCGACAATTCGACACCGACCGTGTGGGACCTTGCCGTCGCGCTCGCGGGCGGCTTTGCGGGCGGCCTGGGCAACTCGCGCGACCAGGAACCCGCCACGCTCATCGCCGGGGTGGCTGTGGCGACCGCACTCATGCCGCCCCTGTGCGCGGCGGGCTATGGCATCGCCATCGCAAGCGGGTCATTGTTTCTCTCGGCGCTTTATGAATTTGGCATCAACGTGGTCTTTATCGCGCTGGCTGCCGAAGCCGTGCTGCTTCTATTGCGCGTGCCGCTCAAGCGCGACCTCAACGGCGACGGCATTGTGACTGCCGAGGAAGATGCCGAGGTCGACGAGCTATCACGCAAGGTGCGCCGCCGCATCATTGTGGGCACGGTAGTCTTTGCCATCCCCTGCATCGTCATGACGGCGGGGTCTATTGGCTCGGCGCAGTCCGGCGTGCAGGACGGCTACGGCGTCACCGAAACCACGCGCGAGCTTGCGGCGGTGCTACCGGGCTTTAAGGACTACACCGTCGCCGTCGAAACCTCGGCTACCGAAGGCGAGGAAGAGGGCATCGTCGAGCGCGAGATTGTCGCCCATGTGACGACAGGCGAGGCGCTTGGGGCACACGACCGTCATGTCGCTCGCAAGCTCATCGACCTCAACGTGCCTGAACTCGATCGCGTGGAATTTGACGTGAAGTGATGCCGGCGCGGGATGAGCGCTCGCACGGACGCAAGTTATGACGAGGCGCAGACGCGATACGGACACGAGCAAATAGAGGGGTTCAGTTCACACCCGCGCCCCGCTCGCCGTTTTATTGCCGTGAATCAAACGTCCGCATCGACATCGCCAGATTCCACTGTAAACGCCGGATCGGTGCTCACCAGATAAAATCGGGTCACCTTAGTATTTCTAATTAGGTAAATCTGCCCCTGATTGCGTCGGCGCGATATATACGCAACGTGAATCGTGCCGAATTCTTCGCCGTTTTCCTTCTTTAATATCAGGATGTTGGGGTCATCCGTACGCTTAAACTGCCCGTCTGTGCAGATTCCGTCTTGATCGACCAGCTGCCATCGACAGTTGTCCTCCTCAAGAAAAGCCAGGGTTTCCCGACTCGTTTTGTCATCCCGATAGTAACCATCAATGGCAAACCCTTCGGAAGCGCATTCCTGCATATAGGACGTTTCCCGGCTTATAGCAAACAGCCCTGTAGCGCCCAGGAGCACAGCCAGGCAGACCACTGCAAGGGTTATCGAAATAGCACGGCGACCCATGTTAGCCCAACCGATAGTTGTTTAACTGAGCGCGAAACATACCTGGAACCTCCGATATCAGGGGGAACGTCGCCCGCGGCCCGCCGGCAACTATGTGTTTCTAACATTAAACCCTATGGCTACGACTCGTTGGAGATAGGTTCCATAAACGGACAGTGATATACGGCGAAAGGCCACACTTATCCATTAACCCAGAGTTATGGAGGCCATTTTTCATATTGCGAGACCGCGGTTTTCGGAAGTGCGGTGAAAAACTGAGCCCCGCCGACCAGACCGACTTTTTTAGCAACAAAACCGCAGGTCACAAGGGTGCAAAAGAGCAGTGTGCTCGGAGATTCGGAGTTTTTCACCGCACTTCCGAAATCCGAGTCCGCGAAAGGTGCCGACAAGGCCAATTACGCAACATGTATCCAGTAAAAACGGATGGCAGCCGGTATGGCTGCCACCCGTTTTTCTCATACCAGCCTAAAGCAGGCATGTTACTTCTTAATGCCGCCCCCAGACGCTCGGCGACCGATGCCACGGCATCCTCGCTAACCGAATCGCAGGCAGGTGAAGGGCTGCGTGCAGATGATGTTGGGCGCACCGTGATCGATTAGGTCGAGCATCTCGGCCGTGAGCAGCCGGCCCTCGCCCATGTTATTGCATACCGAAAGCACTGTGCGGGCTTTATCTGCCATGGTGCCAACACCTGAAGATTTTGAAGATTTTGTCCGTAACTCAAAGAGCTAGGATGTTGATAAAATCCAGAGACATCATGGCTAAAAGAGACGGACACACTGTCCCTGTTTTTCGCACGAGCAGCGCAAAAATAAGGCCCAGACAAAGATAGCCCCCCATCATTGCAATGATGTAATTTGTGGGTGCCCCGATTAAACACTGTTGAGTCACGAGAAGCAATGACCATAGCATCGACTGTATAAATGCCCTTATGCAAAACGGCCGAACTATTCCGACGATTGTGCATTCAAATAAAAATACGTACCTAAATAACAGCTCATGCAAAACTGAGACCGAACAGACCAATACCCATCTGGATATTGATTTTCCACCTATATCGAGCATAGAGGCCATAATAATAAATACGATGAAAATGAACTGCCATCCCAAAAGAATCCCACGCCGTTTGGGCTTATCACAAGAAACAGCGCCCCGAGTTGCAAAAAGATAGACTACCAACGCACAAAAGAGCGCCCCTGTAGAGCACAGCCAAGCGGGGGATCCTTTTGTAATAACCCAAATAGCCCACGGCACGCTAGCAACCATCGTGCCCAGTAGATAACGTGCCCCCAGGCGCATTATTTCAGTCGCTTTTCCCAAGCTCTACCACCTCATCACTAGCATCTATTAGGTCCATATCGTGTGTAATTGCAATGACAATCTTGTGCTTTCGCATTTCCTTCATAGCTTTTATCAGAGCTTCTTTATGAGCAATATCGAGTGATGCTGTTGGCTCATCGAATAAATAGACGTCTGCCTTCTTTTCTAAGACCCGCCTAATTTCCAGTTGTTCCAGTTCCCCGGGAGACATTCCTCCGCACCTCTTCCTTTCGATAGAAGGAAAGTTTCTATCGCAAAGAATATCCTTTACTGATATCGGAGTTTGTTCAGCAAACGAAACTAGCTTCTGCCTAAGGAGCTCACAGTTGATTTCTTCTTGGGCCTTACCGTTGTAGGAAATAGTCCCAACGTAATCCGAATTGAAACAACCCATCAATAAGTACGCAAGGGTCGTTTTGCCCGAGCCATTAATCCCTACAAGAGCATAGAGCTTTCCTTTTTCAAACCTGACATTCAAGTTGCTGTAGAGACACTTTCCATTTAATGTAAAGCCGAAATTATGCAGTTCGATGTAATCGATCTCCAAGAGCTCCTCTCCAGCAGCAGCCGAAGGCAATTTAGAGGCATTTAGACGGGATATCGATGAGAAGCAGTCTTGTGCGCTGCTACCTATACCGTAGATTGACCTCACGGCAGATAGCATTAAAGCCATGTAGCTCGAAACAGCAACAAGTTGGCCTACACTCATGCTTCCATGCATTACATAAAAAGCCGAAATCAAAAGAATGGTCACCTGGGACACAGCCGCAGCAAAGGAATCAGTTGCCTGAAATTTCGAAACGACACTTTGATAGGCGACTCCGGCGTGCAGCAAAGACGAAAAATAGCTATCTATGGATTTCAATGCTCTTTCGAACAGCGCATTAACATACAAAAATCTCTGATGCGCAAGTAGGGATTCCACTTTTCCGAAATACAGGGACTGCTCTTCCTTAAAGGTCAGACCTGAAACAAAAAGCGGTTTTTTAAATGAAGCATATGCAATTGCATACAAGATGCAAAATGTCACGGAAACCCAAAAGAGCGCTGTGGAACATCCATAGAGAAAAAATAAACTGATACCTAGCTGGACAATCGCAAGGAGTACCGTCTGGAGCATCGACAATCCGAAGGACGCCACAGTATTGGCATCTGAACAAATCTGTTGAGTTTTTTCAGCAGACTCCTGCTCAAAAAACAACTCAAAAGGCATACGCACGAGCTCATCGATTTTTCTTCGAGCAATCGAGAATGCAGCCACGGTCGTTATCCGCATTGAAAGAAGGGTGCTTAAATAGCTGACAACAATATCGATTAATGCCGCGAAACCAATTAACGCACTGTCAATCATAATAGCACCATAAGGAGCTTTTTTAGATATATTATCAACCAGAGCGCTCGTGAGCAGCGGGGATACAGAGGCCATCATTCCAGATATTATTAAGCACAACGTAAAGGCTATAACCAGAAGCAATTGGGAAGAAAACCCAAGTCTGAAATATGGCAGATAGTCGAAGATCGCCGTTGAATCCGCATCACTTCTTATGCTTGAGATCATAGGCCGCCCTCATTACTTTTATACAGTTCTTTCTTGCGGATACACAGCTTGTCTTATTTTCATACAGCCTGGTGAAGGGACAGCCACCCATGCACATAGGAAGAAGTGAGCAGTTAAGGCATTCTGAATCTGAACAAAAGTCGTAAGCATTCCATATGGAAACTTCGGATGCGCTACTCGTTACATTTTCAAAGATGCTCCCATAGCTTCTGTCGGAATATCCTATTTCATTCCAGCATTTATATAAGGAACCGTCTGGTCCAATAACTTCTGAATATTTATTGACGGCTCCGCATATGGTCGGATTAAAGCCTGGAAGAAATGGATCCATGTACCCTGTCATTTTGTAGCGAGACAGACAGGATGCTTCAATCGAAGCAAATTCATCCTCTGAATAGCATGGAGAGTTAGCGCACGTCCCATTTATATCATCTACTGCCGCTAAATATAGTTTTTCTTTATTACGAAGACCTTTACGATCAAGCGAATCAACCAAACGATCAATCTGATCACCGTTCGACGGATCAACATTGACTCTTAAGATGACATCAAAGTACGCACTAGCCCTTTTTACGTTATCAATAATACGGTTGAACGTATCGCCGCCAGAAGGAAGACATCTTCTTCGATTGTGTATCTCAGGCGGACCATCGACAGTTACCTGAACGTGCGTAACCCCATTTTTTGCAAGCAACTCCGCCGTTTTCCCATCTAAGAAATAGCCATTGGTCACCATGCTGGCGTTAAATAAGATTTCATCACTTCGGATTCCGCGCGTAATCTTCTCCACAGTCTCAATCGCCAATAAAGGCTCGCCGCCATACCAGGCAATCTGCAAACTTTCCGCCTGATTGTCTATAACCATGCCATTGATATGCTTTATTACCTGATCGACGCATCGGTCGCTCATTGAGCCATAACGCTTGCCGTTCTCATAACAATACGGACATCTGAAGTTACAATTCAATGTCGGGGCTATCGTAAATGAAAGTGATTTTGATTGCATGCGACAGGCCAACGATATCTCTTTTAAATGTTCGATCTCGTCAAGTCCGTCGGGAACCAACAACCCCGCGTCCGTCAAATTATCGACAATTTCCGAAGGGCAATTAGCTCCATTCTCAAAAAGCCCCTTCTCGTATTCTGCATCCAACGCAACGATTGCACCAGAGTACGAGTTATATGCCAGCGTAGGTTGATTCCCTTTATCGATTACATTAAAGCGAGACTGTTTCATTTCTACTCCGTTGCATATTTCAATATTTCAACCTGCCATTAGGAGTAATTCCAGCCACAAAATTTGGTAATGCAGATCCTCAGGCCACACGGTCCTCCCCCTGAATAACTCCAACAAATATGTGCTGCACAGGACACACACGTAGAAATATCTCGAGACGAAGCAGGCATCTGAGTATTCACTGGCTTTTGAATATATTCCATCGGAGCTCCTAGCTAACGTGTATACCGCAATGTTGAAATGCGCGGCAATTCCCGCCCGTGTACACGGCACACATCCCCCAGGGATTACAGCGCCCTTGACATTTTGCGCCCTGACAAGGACACCAACTTGATAGCAAAGCAATATCGTTAGGTGTTTGAGTTGGCTGTATCCAATCCACAATGGCTCCTTTCTCGTTCTAGGCCTAGTTATACTTTGGTCAAAAAGTCAAAAGCTGTTTGATAACTTTTTGTACTAGATGAAACAATTTGTTTGCCTTGTTTAACATTATTTAATTTACACTTAGACTGATTTAAAATTCAACCTAAGGAAATTCTGGTGAATGTTGTTCAGCTGCAGTATTTCATAAAGGTATTTGATTATCAGAATTACTCGGATGCAGCAACTATATTAAGCGTTTCGCCGCAAGCTGTTTCAAAAGGCATTCGAGCATTGGAATCTGAACTTGGTCTGAAGCTGTTCGAAAAAAGAGGCAGTATTCTACATCTAACAAACTATGGAGAGGAAATCCTTCCTATAGCATTAGATGTACTAGCTTCAGTTGAGGGAATTCAAGCGTATGCGCAAATCACGCGTGAAAAGATAAAAATAAGCCAGACACGTTTGACACGCGTTGCAGTCGGACTAGCACCAATACTCGCAAGCTGGTTCAACCAGCCCACACTGAACAGGCTTTCGAAAAAGTATAAGGGCGGTAAGTTTACTGTTTCCAGATATGACGACGGCGGAACGTGTTTATCCCTTCTACTTGACAGACAAATCGACATTGCAATTGTCGCTGGACAAGTAGACACCAATCTTTTTGAATCACATTTTTTATTGAATGCCGAAGTCAACCTCTTAGTTGAAAGCAGCCACCCATTAGCCAGTCGCGCAACGGCAAATCTAAACGCGGTGGCTCGATATCCAATTGCAAACACCTGTGACATTCGATATTGTCGAAAGAGAATAAACTCAGTATTTAACCATCTGGGCCTTTCCCCTTCCTACGAGAATATTAACTTAGCAGACCAGCAAAATTTGTCCGATTTTCTGATTCATAAGCATGGGATTATTCTGACCATAGCCTCACAAGCGTCTCAATTCAGGATAGGCTATCCAGCAAAAATCGTTTGCCTAAGCGAACAAGACAGAATATCAATCCCTTTTTACTGCGTTTCAAATTCAAACGATACCCAAGCGCAGACTCATCACGCGATAAGCTGCATTCAACTTGAGGCACGCCAGCTCTCTCGATGTTTAAAAAGCGCTGAAAGAGGAGACCTTTCCAGCTGAATATGACGGGCATGCTAATTCCATGCAAAACAGCAGTGTATTCCGCCAGAACAGAAGCGTGGGTCAGCCCATGTATTTTGAAGTATTCCGAGAGAAAACAACGAGGGCCTGACAGACTCTTGCCAAATCAGTGACCCACTCACCACCCGCAAGCCTGTGCCCCACTTCCGAAATATATGGCTCAGCCCCACCTTCTCAGCGGGTTGAGCCGAGCACTGACCGCACCATTCATTGTCAGCACCGCCCCAGACCAAGCCAGAGAAAGATGGCGCGGCGACAGCCAGATGGCCGCCACCGCGCCTCACACATTATTTCGGCAAGCCGCTGTTAGCGTCGGAATAATTTAGCTACTTCACACCGCGTCCCAGACGCTTGGCGACCGACGCCACGGCCTCCTCGCTGGCCGTTCCGCAGCTCACGCAGCCGTCATGGGCACGCATCTGGCCGGTGACCTCGTCCATCGCGAGCGGCGCCACCTTCTCAAGCTTAAAGCCCTTACCGGCGCGCATGTTCTCCTTGGCCACGCTGATCATGAGCTTAATGCGGTTGAGCTGGTTGACCTCGGATGCGCCGGGGTCGTAGTCCACCGCGACGATGTTGCTCTCGGGGTGCTGACGGCGCAGCTCCTTGATCACGGCCTTGCCCACCACGTGGTTGGGCAGGCACGCGAAGGGCTGCGTGCAGATGATGTTGGGCGCACCGTGGTCAATCAGATCGAGCATCTCGGCCGTGAGCAGCCACCCCTCGCCCATGTTGTTGCACACCGAAAGCACCGTACGGGCCTTGTCCGCCATGGTGCCGATGCGCTCGGGCGCCTCAAAGCGGCGGGACTTTTCGAGCATCTCCTCCACCGGCGTACGCATCCAGTCCACGAGCTTAATAAGCGCTTGCATGCCCGCGCGCGTAGTGGCAGAGCTTCCCAGCTCGTCCTTCTGCAGCTCGGCATTGCTCATGGAGTACAGGAAGAAGTCGAGCAGGCCCGGCACCACGGCCTCGCAGCCCTCGCGCTCGATCACATCGACCACATGGTTGTTAGCCGTGGGGTGGAACTTGACCAAGATCTCGCCGACCACGCCCACGCGCGGCTTGGTGCCCTCGCCCACAAGCGGCATGGTGTCGAACGCGTGGATGGCCTCGCGGCACAGCTTGGTGTAGTTGTGACGGTTGAACTTAGGCGCCAGCTTGCGGGCGCGCGCCATGTACTCCTCGTAGAGTGCGTTGGCAGCACCGGGCGTGGCCTCGTACGGACGGCAGCGATAGAGCATCTGCATCATCACGTCGCCAAAGAGCACCGCGTAGACTGCCTGCTTAAGCAACGCCGGCGTAATCTTAAAGCCGGGGTTGTCCTCGCCGAGCGCCACGGCCGAAAGCGAGATCACCGGGATCTCGGGGTGGCCGCTCTCGCGCAGAGCCTTGCGGATGAGCGCGATGTAGTTGGTGGCACGGCAGCCGCCGCCGGTTTGGCTGATAACCACGGCCGTCTTGGACAGGTCGTACCGACCGCTCTCGATGGCCTCCATGATCTGGCCCGTCACCAGGATCGACGGATAGCAAATGTCATTGTTCACGTAGCGCAGGCCGGCCTCAACGGCATCGTGGTCAGTCGAGGGCAGCAGCTCCAAGTTGTAGCCGGCACCACAGAACACCTCTTTGACCAGGTCAAAGTGAATCGGCGCCATCTGCGGGCACAGGATGGTGTAGCCCTCGTCGCGCATCTGCTCGGTAAAGGGCACCTTGGGCCACGCGGTCGAAGCGCTCTCGCGCTGAGCCTCAAACGTGTACTTGCGGCTCGCGAATGCGGGGGCATCCGTGGAGGGCGCCACCGGCGCGGCATCGCCCTGCTCGTAGGCCTCGCCCGCGGCCGTGGCCTCGGCCAGGCGCTCGGCCTCCTGGTCCTTGAGCGCTGCCATGAGCGAGCGAATGCGGATGCGTGCGGCGCCCAGATTGGACACCTCGTCGATCTTGAGCACGGTGTAGATCTTGCCGCTGGCCTCCAGGATCTCCTGCACCTGGTCGGTGGTCAGAGCGTCCAGGCCGCAGCCGAAAGAGTTGAGCTGGATCAGGTCCAGGTCGTTGCGCATCGTCACAAAACGGGCGACGGCGTACAGGCGGCTGTGGTACATCCACTGGTCAACGACGCGAATCGGACGCTCGGGCTTCACCAGGTGTGCAAGCGAATCCTCGGTAAAGACCGCAAAGCCAAAGCTCGAGATAAGCTCGGGCAGGGCATGGTTGATCTCGGGGTCGTTGTGGTAGGGACGACCGGCGAGTACGATGCCGTGGCCGCCGTGGTCCTCGACCCACTTGAGAGCCTCCTCGCCCATGGTCTGGATGTCCTCGTGGAAGCGCGCATCGGCCTCAAAAGCAGCGTTGACGGCAGCATCGACCTCGGAGCGCGTGATCTTGGGACCGCGCACGCGACCGCGACCGGCCTCAGCATCGGCCACACGGTCGACGGCGAGCACCTGGTACAGACGGCGCTTAAGCTCGGTCTTATCGTGATACGGCACAAACGGGTACAGGAACTCGATGTTCTGCTCGCGAATCTCGTCGATATTGAGCGCCAGCGCTGTGGGGTAGCTCATGACGATGGGGCAGTTGTAACAGTTGCCAGCCGTCGGATCCTCCTTGCGCTCCCAGCGCACGCACGGCATCCAGATGAAGTCGACATCGCGGTCGATGAGGTTCATCACATGGCCGTGGCTCATCTTTGCCGGGTAGCACACGCTCTCGGACGGCATGGACTCGATGCCCGCCTGGTAGGTCTTTTTGCTCGACTGGTCGGACAGCTGCACGCTAAAGCCCAGGCGCGTAAAGAACGCGTGCCAGAAGGGGTAGTTCTCGTACATGTTGAGTGCGCGCGGGATACCCACGGTGCCGCGCGGGGCCTCGTCGGGACTCAGGATCTCGCGGTTAAAGAGCAGCTCGTTTTTCTTTTTGAAAAGGTTGGGGGCCTCAGTCTTCTGCTTTTTGTGGCCGGCGCCCTTCTCGCAGCGGTTGCCGGTAATGAAGCGCCTGCCGCCGCCAAAGTCGTTGACGGTAAGCTGGCAGTTGTTAGAGCAACGGCCGCAGCGGACATGCTTTTGCGTCACGGTAAGGTGCGCGATGTCCTCGGCAGAAAGAATGGTCGAGGTGCCGTCGGCGCCGGCGCGATCGCGGGCGAGCAGGGCCGCACCGTAGGCGCCCATGCAGCCGGCGATGTCGGGACGCACGGCATGAACGCCGGTGAGCTGCTCAAATGCGCGCAGCGTGGCATCGGACATAAAGGTGCCGCCCTGGACGATCACCTGGCTGCCGATCTCCTTGGGGTCGCGCAGCTTAATGACCTTGAACAGGGCGTTCTTGATGACGGAATAGGACAGGCCGGCCGCGATGTCGCCCACCGTGGCGCCTTCCTTTTGCGCCTGTTTGACGCGCGAGTTCATAAAGACCGTGCAGCGACTGCCCAAATCGACCGGGGCCTTGGCATGGATGGCGGCATCGGCGAACGCACGCACGTCCATGTTCATAGAGACGGCGAAGCTCTCGATAAAGCTACCGCAACCCGACGAGCAGGCCTCGTTGAGCATGATGTGCTCGATGACGCCGTCCTTGACGCGTAGGCACTTCATGTCCTGGCCGCCAATGTCCAGGATAAACTCGACGCCGGGCAGGAATGCCTTGGCGCCGCGCAGGTGCGCGACGGTCTCGATCTCGCCGGAATCGGCCTTGAGGGCCTCGATGAGCAGTGCCTCGCCGTAGCCCGTGGTGGTCACGTGGCCGATGGTGCAGCCGGCGGGGATGTGGTTGTAGAAATCGGCCATGATGACCTTGGCCGTGCCCAGGATGTCACCGTTGTTGTTGCCGTACCAGGTGTGCAACAGCTGGCCGTCCTCGCCCACGAGCGCGGCCTTCATGGTGGTGGAACCGGCGTCGATACCGATGAACACGCGGCCGGTGTAGCCGTCGAGCTTACCCTTGGGGACGACCTCGGTGTCGTGGCGAGTCTTGAACTCGGCAAAATCCTCGTCGGTGGCAAAGAGCGGATCCAGGCGCTCGACCTCGGCACCCTGCGTGTCACCCAAGCTGTCGATGGCCTCGATGAGCTGCGGGAACGTGCTGAGCTTGTTGGACTCGTGCGCCATGGCGGCGCCGCTCGCCACAAACAGGTGAGCGTTTTGGGGCACAATGCGGTGCTCTTCGTCCAGGTTGAGCGTGAGGTAGAAGCGGTGGCGCAGCTCAGAGAGATACTGCAGCGGGCCGCCCAGGAAGGCGACGTTGCCGCGAATGGGACGGCCGCACGCCAGGCCCGAGATGGTCTGGGTCACGACGGCTTGGAAGATGGAGGCCGCCACGTCCTCGGGGCGGGCGCCCTCGTTGAGCAGCGGCTGGACGTCGGTCTTGGCAAAAACGCCGCAACGGCTGGCGATGGGATAGATGGTGGTGGCGTTGGCCGCGAGCTCGTTGAGGCCGCTGGCGTCGGTGTGCAGCAGGGTTGCCATCTGGTCGATGAACGCGCCCGTGCCGCCGGCGCAGGTGCCGTTCATGCGCTGCTCGATGCCGTTGTCGAAGTAGATGATCTTGGCGTCCTCGCCGCCCAGCTCGATGGCGACATCAGTGGCCGGGATGAGGGTCTCGACGGCACGCTTGCTGGCGATGACCTCCTGAACAAACTCCAGGTCGAGCCACTGGGACAGCAGTAGACCGCCCGAACCGGTGATGGCGCAGGTCATCTGGGCCGTCGGCAGCACGGTCGCAGCAGCCTCGAACAGGTCGCGAGCGCAGGCACGGACGTCGGTGTGATGGCGCTGGTACTTGGCGTAGACGATCTGGTTGTCGTCGTTGAGCACAGCGAGCTTAACGGTGGTGGAACCCACGTCGATGCCCAGGTGCAGGTTGCCGCGGGCGGCCTCGGGGTTGAAGATTGCGCCTTCGGGGGCCTGGGCGGCGGCTACGGGCGCAGCGGCGGTGGCGGGCTCGCTGACGACGGACGTCTCCCCTGCCACGTTCTTGGCATCGGCAACTGCCTCAGCAACTTTCTCGGCAGCCGCGGTCGCGGCCTTCTGCGCGGCGTCCACCACGGCGGGCGCAGCCTCGCGTGCGGCAGCGACCACACGGTCTTTAATGCCCTCGACGAGTTTGCTCATTGTCTCTCCTCTTAGTTGTTGGACTCGACGGTTGCGGTGGTGTCGACCGCGTCCTCGAGCTGCAGATTCAATAGCTTCATGCCGTATTCCGGCACGTTGATATCGATGGGTTGGCCATACAGGTCGCCGGGGCGCACAAAGGCGATAACCGTCATGATGCGCGCCATGGTCTCAGGCGATTCGGAAAGGTCACGCTCAAACCAACGTTGGATCATGCCGACCTCGGCACTTACGACATAGGTGACGTAGTAGTCAAAGAAGGTGCCCAATGCCAAGCCCAAAATGCCCGTCTGTGCACGCGGCACCACGGCCTCGCGTGCGGTATCGATGATCTTTTTAATAAAGGCGGGGTCGCCGCCCGGGCCCAGCAGGGCCCCGATAAGGTCGCGATTAGCCGCAAGATAGCGAAGCAGCTCAACCGAACCGGGTGCCGGCTCGAGCTCGTCGATGTTGCGGTAAAGATCGGGTAATTGAGCTGCGGTGATAAGCTCCACCCGCTCACGAATCTCGGCAAGCAGGCCGTCCTCGATCTGGCTGATAAAGTCGGGGATATCGCGGTAGTGCGAATAGAACGTGCGGCGCGTAAGGCCGGCACGCTCGGTGAGCGACGCGACGTTAATGCGCGAAAGGTCGCCGCTTTCGGCAAGCTCGCTGGCAAGCGCCTGGCGAAGGGCACGCTGCGAGCGAAGGGACCGGCGATCGCATTTCTCGAGCTGGGACAAGCGTCCTCCTTGTTACTCAG
>PPYF01545364.1_pt1 | contig 19420 bp, 16 predicted proteins | sample 1559871 | NCBI WGS metagenome assembly PPYF01 (sample SAMN08240021, study PRJNA423297) | Human gut metagenome, whole genome shotgun sequencing project. | reverse complement strand
ATTGTATACACAGTGTGTAGACAATTGACCTGGTCGCATATCAGGTTGCTTGTGCCTATGGAAAATAAATTGCAGCGAGAGTTTTATGCGTCTATGGCCGCCGACCAGCGATGGTCGGTGAGAACTCTGAAGACCAAGATTGACGGAATGCTTTATGAGCGGACTGCCATTGCGAAGCAACCTGACGAGGTTATCCTGCATGACCTCGAACTGCTGCGCGATGAGCGGGAGATGTCGGCCGACCTGGCATTCCATGACCCCTACTTCCTTGATTTCCTTGGCCTCGAAGGTGAATATTCCGAAAAAGACCTTGAATCGGCAATCGTTGGCGAGCTGCAGAAATTCATAACCGAGATGGGTAACGATTTCGCATTCATGGCACGCCAGAAGCGCATCACAGTGGATGATGAGGATTATTATATCGACCTGTTGTTTTTCAACAGGCGCTTGCGCTGCATGGTGGCGATCGACTTGAAATTAACAGATTTCAAAGCGGCCTACAAAGGGCAGATGGAACTTTATCTTCGCTGGCTTGAAAAGCACGAAATGCTTGAGGGCGAGAACAAACCTATCGGATTGGTTCTCTGCACCGGCAAGAACGAGGAACACGTCGAGCTGATGCATCTCCACGAAAGTAATATCAGGGTAGCGGAGTATCTGATGAAACTGCCCGACAAGAAGCTGTTGGAGCAGAAACTCCAGAAGGCTGTCGAGATTGCCAAAGAAAAGATTTTGTACGCTCGCCTGCAGAACCCATCTCAATCCTGTGGAGAGTGACGTGGGTAATTCCTCCCTCGCAGGGCAAACCATGGCCATATATGGCCGACTTTCGATGCAATATAGGGGTATCCCGAGATTGATGCCATTAATCGCGAACTTGTAAAACGTAACAGTATGACACACACCAATTAAATCCAGCAAAGCGGCAGATGGAGTTAACTCCGGATCTTATTTCAAATGTCCGCAATTGCATTGTTGTTATTCGGGATATCCCGGTCATCACTGATGCGGATATTGCTTCACTATATGGAGTCGAGACCAAAAGGGTGAATGAAGCAGTACGCAATAATCCTGCCAAATTCCCAGACGATTACATGTTTACACTTTCCTCTGACGAGGTAAAAGTTTTGCGGTCGAAATTTTCGTCCACAAAAGTATCTTCCAAAAGTCGGTCGCTGCCCAAAGCCTTTACGGAGAAGGGACTATATATGTTGGCAACAATTCTGAAAAGCAAAATGGCATTGGATGTCACTTTCGCCATAATTGAGACCTTCACCAAAGTAAGGAACCTCAAACAGGAGTTAATTGAACTGCATCGCGAAACCGACCGGATAAAACAGACCTCAAAAATGCAGCATTTCGGAAAAGTCCTGTCAGAAATCGTGATGCCAGATTTGCAGACTCAGGAAACCGAATCCACTCTTGAACTGAATTTCATTATCGGTAAGATCAAACACACCGTTAAACGGGTCAAAAAATCCAGCCCAGACAACGATACCGATTGAAAGAGCTTGCAGGCACGCCAAAAGAACTGTTTTATACACTTTGCCCCTTCTGTTCCGGTTTTCATTACATTTTCATTATCTCTGCCTCCAATGGTCTAAGTCTCAAAATTATTCGTAACTTTACCCGCGCAGCGCAACCACTGACCTGGAATTGCCCCCTCAAATGAGAAACAGCATGGAAACGCCTATACTATACATTATTGCAGGATGCAATGGCGCCGGGAAGACCACTGCCTCAATGAGCGTTTTGCCGGACGTGCTTGATTGCAGGGAGTTTGTCAATGCCGATGAAATTGCAAAAGGATTATCCCCCTTCAAGCCTGAGGAGGTGGCAGTGGAAGCCGGACGGCTAATGCTTCAGCGCATTGATTATCTGCTTTCAAGGCATGTGACTTTTGCCATAGAGACAACACTCGCCACAAAGAGTTACAAGAATCTTGTGGAGAGAGCTAAAGCATCAGGTTATATGGTGATTCTGCTGTTCTTCTGGCTTTCATCGCCAGAGATGGCCGAAATGCGCGTTGCCCAGCGTGTGGCGTCCGGAGGGCACAATATCCCCATAGATATTATATTCCGGCGCTATTGGGCCGGATTGCGAAATCTGTTTGACATATTTGTGCCGATAGTCGACCGTTGGTCTCTTTACGATAACACCAAGGAGCTATCGCCTATAGTTGAACGTAATAATATTGTTAACGCTCCTCTTTTTACTAAAATTTACGCTTCATGTCAGAACAAGAAGAAATAAAATTATTTGAGCGTATCCGCGAAAATATTCAACAAACGCAGATAAACCTCTTTGAGCGCAAAGCCAAACTCGGCGAGAGCATTGTGATCGCTGACGAAAACGGGCAACCCGTAACGGTCAAGGCCGAAGATTTTCTCAAACGCGACTGCAAATAAATTCCGTTCCGTCGTTGCATCTGCGCCGCCAGAGATCTACGTCCCAAAATTATTTGTAACTTTTTCACGGCGTAATCCAGTTCCGGCTCGCTATTGAAGACAACAAGTGATATGAGCAACGAAACATTCAAAAAGTCCATTCGATTCTTTAATGACCGCGAAGTTCGTGCCGTGTGGGACGATGAGCGCAATTGCTGGTGGTTCTCGGCCACCGATATTGTCCGCGCCATCAACGACGAACCTGAATATGTAAAGGCTGCTAATTATTGGCGTTGGCTCAAACGCAAATTGTCTCAATCAGGAATCCAGTTCGTGAGTGGCACTCACAAGCTGAAAATTGTCGCTGCCGACGGCAAAAAATACAATAGCGATGCCCTATTAGCAGAAGATATTTTAATTTTAGCCAAGCATTACCCCAACAACCGTGCTGCAGCGTTTCTTGACTGGTTCACTTATAGCGACAACACCCTTCGAGAGGATGAAATTTATAATTGGATGTCAAATAATGACAACCGCTTACTTCACATTTTTTGAAACGAAGTAACAGCTGTAGATACGGGGAGGGAAAAGGCTTTGTTATTCTCGACATTTTCATAATTTTGCAGTCCAAACTTCTGAAAAATAGAAGAGCGATGAATTTCAAGAAGAAAACTGGAGTCAATTACGATTACATACTCGCCTTAGAGAAAGAAGGCAATCGAGTTGCTATTGTCCAATACCCTATAAGCAGACATATTCGTGAGATTGAGAGTGCACTGGAATTATTATATGATGAAAATTCCGATGCACATGACGTTTACAACGTTCTTCATTCATGCCTATCTGAGAGAGAATACAATTATTGTCTTAAACACGAATATTCTGATCATTATATCAAGCCTATCAAAGTTGAATTTGACAATTATCAATATAGGAAAGAATTAAGAGAAAAGATTGATTCTCGTGCTGAAGCTAAAATCCGGTGGCTAAACATTAATAAAAAAAATAACAGAGAGAATTTAGCCGAAGTTAGACAATCCGTTTGGAAACAAATGTATTGGCAAATAAAAAAACAGAAGGAGGAGCTGATTGATATGGCTCTACCATATATTTATGCCAATGACTATGAAGACGCTCTGAATAAAAATAGTATTCCGAAAAAAAGTATTATTTATTCGCATGAACGCCATGGCGATAGTCGTTACGAAAAAATTAAAGAAAACACCATTGAACATAAGGTTAACGCAGATGTGTCTATAAAAATAACGACCAACTTCTGCTATGGTTATTCATCATATTTCCATGTGGTAGTTATTTATAAGGGAATCGCACTACTGCCTTATAGCGCATGGGTAAAGTATTATTATGCAAGAATAACGGAGCTAATGGGATTCACTCGTTCTTATGAGCTAATACGCGAAAATTGGCATACATGTATGACCTTTCTTGAGCATTTTATTAACTCGGCTATATCTAATCCTGAGGAATTTATTGGAAACGAAGTAATGCAGGAAGTAAATGGTCTTTTGGAAGGTTTAGAAAAAATTTCACAATATGACGCAGATCGTTTTAAGAAGGAAATAATTGTAAAGAAATGCCCCGGTGAAGAAAGATACATTGGAATCCGTGGATTGAGAAACGCCTCTGAATCAGATGAAGAACTATACAACATCGCTCCCAAAGAAATTGCAATGATTTATAAGATGGAAAAAATCAGTGGTTCATTGAGATTTTTAGATAGCCTTCGTGAAATCAAAGAGATATACTCCGAGATTTCGGACGTGATAGATCGAATTATAGAAATGAACCGGACTATTCTTCCCGAGGTAGAGCGAGCTATACCACCTGTAGAACAAGAAATTAAAAAATTAAATGCCGATGTACTACCTTTAAAAAAGCAATTGAACTCGTGTCAAGTCGCATTTAATAAATTACAACAAAGGCTAGATAAAATTTCCGAAATGGAATTGCGTAAATCAGGTTATTTGTCAAGCGAGGATAACGCCATGATTCAAAAAAATTTTGAGAATAATAATCCTCAGTACGTTGACTTAAGAGAAACGATTAATGACCTCAAACCTCAAATAAACGAACTTGAAGATAGTGTTTTCAAGAGAATGCGCGTATTAGAAAAATTAAACGATTATAAAGGTCTGATTTTGAAATATACTATGTAAAAACGAGTGACACCTATGCGAACAATCCTACAAAGGAATAGGGAGATTAGGGTTAAGACGTTGCGGAACACGTGATTATTCGCGCCTATACAAAAATCTCACATAAACAGCTCGCAAGCGTATTCCTTATAAACGAAATAATATGCAGACGGTCTTGTATCCTTTTCGAAGTTTATGATTCATCTACAATGAGCATTGCGAAGTTTCCTTAGTTGTCCCACTCTCTGAAGTAGGCTCCCTCGTAGTTGTCTAACCCATAGAAAAACTCTATACAGTCGTCCACGGCATCCTATCCGTGATTTTTTGAAGCAAGCACTTTGCGATGATTCGCGTGGGCCAGTGTACTCGAGGATGTTGTCGAAGCCTTTTTCCCGACACCATTCCCTTTTGTACCACTGACGGAAAATCTCTACTTGTCCCGTGCCATCAATTCCGGGGCTTACTCGTTGGAATGAATCACCTTGCAGTAAATTATAATTATTACCATTGTGATATTGACTGTACTCTGTTCAGGATAATATCGAATTATGTCTGGCTACATTAAGTAAGTATGTCTAAGTTTATATTGCCACACCTTCGAGGCTTTTAGAGGTTGTTTAAAAACGATTGTTAACGGAAGTGAGTTTGCGTAGGGTAATCACAACCGCTGCGACCATGAGCATTTCGTTGGCGGATTCTGTCATCTCTTCGTAGTTTCGGCATAATCGTCTGAAATTTTCAAGCCATGCGAAAGTCCTCTCCACAACCCATCTTTTCTTTGCCGGGACAAACTTACCGGAATAATTTGAATGCGTAATGTCGATGTCAATTCCAAAATCATGTTTGGCCTCCTCTATGAAATTTCCACGATAGCCTCTGTCAGCATAGATGCGTCTTATCCATGGAAAAGCGACGACAAGCATCGCCACAAGAGCGTAAGCGGATTTGGAATCGTGAATATTGGCAGGGGTTGTGGACGCCTCCAGAATGTCACCGTCCTTATCAGTTATTATGTTGCGTTTTACGCCCTTTACCTTCTTGTTCCCGTCAATTCCTTTTTGGGAACGAGGAAGAGCAGAACGGGAACTCTCACTGTCTATGGCTCCAATGGTCGGGTGTGGCGATTCTCCTCTTCTGAGTCTTACTTTCTCCACAAGACTGTCCTCGAGTTCAGAAAAGGCATCCATTGCGCCCCAGCGCCTGAAATAGTAATAGACCGTCTGCCACTTGGGGTATTCTTCCGGAAGCAGTCGCCATTGGCAGCCGCTCACATCTATGTAGATTATCGCGTCAAGTATGAGAAAAAATCATATTTGCTACGCCAGTTATCCATGAGAATTGTTCCTTTTATATACTCCTTCTGAGCATCGGTCAAATCGGTCAGATACATAATTCTTTGTGTTTGTTTATGTTTGTTCATTTATTTAAACAATCCAAAAAGGATAAATGCCTGAGCATCCGACTGATGCTCATTTTTCATTCACATTTGTTTTTAAACAAGCTCTTAATCTTTCGGGGGAATGCGGCATATTACTCTACCGTGGCTGTCATACTTTGGTCTACTGTTTTGTTGATAATGAACTACATTTATGGAGTTTTACAGAACTGGCTGGTAAAAGTGTTTTTAATTTCTATTCTTTTAATAATCGTTCAAAAGAATATCAGGGAACTGGGATTTTAAACACCTTATTAGAAGATAATTGCCTTTTTAAGGGTAATTTAGAACAACGAGAAATGGCTGTTGCTTCAGTAGCAAATTTTATAGCTACGTATGTCGCTGTAAAAAAATATGTCAAAGTCGAGACCGTGGTTATCCCTCAAGGCAAATTTACAGCGGTTGATGGCACTCCTCTTGAATATGTTGACAAAAAGAAAGTCGTAAATCAATTGGGCCAAAAGGTTATTGTTATGGACTCCCGTTGGTTTAGAAAGATTGTGAATGATAATGAGATTTTTGTCAGAGGATTCTGGCGAATGCAAAATAAAAAGAATGAGCAAGGAGCATGGTATAAGGAACTGATATTTGTTGATCCGTTTATACGGCACGGTTATCATCGTGACGCAAAGATTGAGAACGATACTGATTAGCGAAGCTCAACCTTTCTATTCATTCTTTTAACCTTCCACAAAATGAACTTAATTTTTCCTTGGACACTTCAGCAAAAATTTTCGAAAGACAAGGGAGATTTAACTTAAATTTTTGCGGGAAAGGGGGCGGGGATGGTGAGGTTTCGGGAAAAATGTGTATTTTTGCGTTAGCCAATGTTCCGGGGTGCGTTCAACTGACCGGCGCACGCGGGCACTGGCTTGCCGTCATTGCCTATGAATTGGTTCTCACGACTTATGGTGAAAGCGCTGCAGGCGCCCATATGGTTCTATCGGGCGGCCATATCGCCGATGTTTCCGGCGTCCTGCCGGTTTACTCCCACCTGTTCGGCCTACGCTTTGGAGGCGTTAAGGGTGCACGGTCCGCTGCGTGGCCTGTGGCTTTCGTTCAGGCGTCTGATGCGTTGTCATCCCTGGGGCGGTTCGGGCTACGACCCTGTGCCGCCACGTGCCAACAAAACTGGCTCCGGCAGTGTTGAATAAATTAAGTAGATAATTCCACTCAATACCGCGTTTAACCTTGGAAAAACATCCTGAAAACTCTCCTGAATACGTCGGCCTTGCTGTGAATGCCGGCGTGAAACAGCCCCCTGTTGTCAATCCCTACCTCAAGCCCCGCCGCCGTCAGCAGTTGCCGTCGGCCCCGGATCTGGTGGAGGGGATTCTGAAGGGCGATGTGATGCGTCTGGCCCGTGCCGTCACTCTGGTTGAAAGCGTGGCTCCGGCGCATCAGGCAATCGCGCAGGAAGTGATTGAAAAGTGTCTGCCGCATTCGGGCCGCAGTCGTCGCATCGGCATCACCGGTGTGCCCGGAGCGGGCAAGTCCACCTCTATTGATGTGTTCGGCCTCCACGTGCTGCGCAACGGCGGCAAGCTGGCCGTGCTGGCCATCGACCCCTCGTCGGAGCGTACAAAAGGGAGCATTCTGGGCGACAAGACCCGCATGGAAAAGCTGTCGCAACACGAATCGGCGTTCATACGCCCTTCGCCTTCGGGCGGTTCGCTGGGAGGTGTGGCGCGCAAGACCCGCGAGACCATCGTGCTCTGCGAGGCTGCCGGCTACAACAACATCTTCGTGGAGACCGTGGGCGTGGGCCAGAGCGAGACGGCCGTGCATTCGATGGTCGACTTTTTCCTGCTCATTCAGCTTGCCGGCACCGGCGACGAGCTGCAGGGCATAAAGCGCGGCATCATGGAGATGGCCGACGGGATTGTAATCAACAAGGCCGACGGCGACAACATTAAACGTGCGCAGCTGGCTCAGGCTCAGTTCCGCGCCGCGCTCCATCTTTTCCCCACGCCGCCGAGCGGCTGGACTCCCGAAGTGCTCACCTATTCGGGCTACTTCGAGCTGGGCATCGCCGAGGTGTGGGACATGATCGACCGCTACTTCGAATTCGTGGACAAGAACGGCTACTTCGAGGAGCGCCGCCGCCAGCAGTCGCGCTACTGGATGTACGAGACCATCGATTCCGAGCTGCGCCGCCGCTTCTACGACGACCCCGAACGCGCGCGCCGCATTGCCGAGGCCGAGCGTCTGGTGCTCTCCAACCGTCTGTCGCCTTTCGCCGCCGCCAACAATCTGCTTTCTTTCTGAATATATAAAACAAACACATATAATGGCTAAGAAAACATCCACCACGGCTGCTGCGAAAACGCCGCAGCCACGCGCCGCCCGAAAGGCCAAGGCGCTTGCTATCTATAAAAACGACCCCTGGCTCGAACCCTATGCCGCCGCCATCGACGGGCGCCATGAGGACGTGCTGCGCAAGGAGGCAGAGCTGACCACGCACTGCAATTCGCTCAAGGACTTCGCCAACGCGCACCAGTATTTCGGGCTGCACCGTGTGGGCGACTGGTGGGTGTTCCGCGAATGGGCGCCCAATGCCACCGAAATTTATCTCGTCGGCGATTTCTCCGACTGGAAGGAGTTGCCCGAATTCAAGCTCAATCCCGCCAAGAACGGCGTGTGGGAGCTGCATGTGCCGTTCGACCGCATCCGCCACGGCGACCTCTACAAGATGAGTGTGCACTGGCCCGGCGGCGAGGGGCTGCGCATCCCGGCCTATGCCACCCGCGTGGTGCAGGACGAGCAGACCCACATCTTCTCGGCGCAGGTGTGGGAGCCGACGCCGTTCCGCTGGACGGTAGAGAAGTTCATTCCAGACACCAAGCCCCTGATGATCTACGAATGCCACATAGGCATGGCGCAGCAGAAGGAGGGAGTGGGCTCGTATCTGGAGTTCCGCGACAAGATTCTGCCCCGCATCGCTGCGGACGGCTACAACGCCATTCAGATCATGGCCATCCAGGAGCATCCCTACTACGGGTCGTTCGGCTATCATGTGAGCAATTTCTATGCCGCATCGAGCCGTTTCGGCACCCCTGAGGAGCTTAAGAGCCTGATCGACCGCGCCCACGAGCTGGGCATCGCCGTGATTATGGACATTGTGCACTCGCATGCCGTGAAAAATGAAAACGAGGGTCTGGGACGTCTCGACGGCTCCTACGACCTCTATTTCTACGGCGACCATCGCCGCGAGCATCCGGCCTGGGACTCGCTCTGCTTCGACTACGGCAAGAACGAGGTGCTGCATTTCCTGCTGTCAAACTGCAAATACTGGCTTGAGGAATACCACTTCGACGGTTTCCGTTTCGACGGCGTGACCTCCATGCTCTATTACGACCATGGCCTTGGCAAGGCGTTCGGCAGCTATGCCGACTACTACGACGGCAACCAGGACACCAACGCCATAGTCTACCTCACTCTGGCCAACATGCTTATCCACGATGTCAATTCCCACGCCATCACCATAGCCGAGGAGATGAGCGGCATGCCCGGCCTGGCCATCAAGTTCAAGGACGGAGGCATCGGCTTCAACTACCGCATGGCCATGGGCATCCCCGACTACTGGATCAAGACACTTAAAGAGAAGAAGGACGAGGACTGGCACCCCACATCCATCTTCTGGGAGCTTACTAACCGCCGCAGCGACGAAAAGACCATAAGCTACGTTGAAAGCCACGACCAAGCTCTCGTTGGCGACAAGACAGTGATTTTCCGCCTTATCGACAAGGAGATGTACTGGCACATGATGGTGGGCGACACCAATCCCATGGTGACCCGCGGCATCGCGCTCCACAAGATGATACGCCTCGTCACCGCCTCCACCATCAACGGCGGCTACCTCAACTTCATGGGCAACGAGTTCGGCCATCCCGAGTGGATCGACTTCCCGCGCGAGGGCAACGGCTGGAGCTACAAGTATGCCCGCCGCCAGTGGGATCTGGTGGACCGCGAGGACCTGCAGTACAAATTCCTCAACGCGTTCGACAACGCCATGGTCGAACTGATTTCGGGCGTCTACAACTTCCAGTCGCTCGGCATCGAGAAGCTCTGGGAGAAGGACGACGACCAGGTGCTGGCCTTCCGCCGCGGCAATCTGGTGTTCGTGTTCAATTTCTCGCCCGTGCATTCGTTCAGCGACTACGGCATTCTGGCTCCCGCCGGAAAGTACAAGGTGGTGCTGTCGTCCGACGCACCCCAGTTCGGCGGCTTCGGCAATATCGACGAATCCGTTGAGCATCTCACCCAGTTTGATCCCCTCTACCAGCCCATAGGCAAGGAGTGGCTGAAACTTTACATGCCCGCACGTTCGGCGCAGGTGCTCCGCCTGTCGCGTCCGCGCACCAACCGCAGCAAGGAATGACGGAGGCCGACCTCAAGGCCCTGCTCGATTCAGAGGCCGCCCGCATCAATTCGCCGGAGTTCATCGCCGATGACCCGGTGCAGTTTCCGCGCATGTTCTCACGCCTTCAGGACGTGGAGATAGCGGCGCTGCTGGCGGCCTCGATAGCATGGGGCAACCGCAAGATGATATGTCGCAACGGCATGAAGATGATGCAGCTCATGGACTTCGAACCATACCGCTACCTGATGGACGAAGGCTATGAGGACCTGCCCGACATGAACATACACCGCACGTTTTTCGCGCGCGATTTCCGCCACTACATGCGTGGGTTGCGGCGCATATATGCCGCCCACGGCTCGCTGGCCGATTTCGCCTTCGCCCGTCACATCGCCGACGACGAGGCCCCGGCATGGCGCCTGGTGGAGCATATGAACGCCGAGCTGGCCGAAGCCAACGGCGGCGAGTGCAATTCGCGCTGCCTGCCGCAGAATCTGGCCACAACGGCCCTGAAGCGCGTGAACATGGCGCTCCGGTGGCTCGTGCGCACCGACGGCATTGTCGACATGGGTCTGTGGAGCCATGTGCTCCGGCCCTCGCAGCTCTACATCCCGCTCGACGTGCACGTCAACGACACTGCCCGTCAGCTCGGACTGCTCACGCGCAAGGCTGCCGACCGTAAGGCCGTGGTTGAACTTACCGGCAATCTCAGGCGTTTCAACAGCGAGGACCCTGTGCTTTACGATTATGCCCTCTTCGGCATCGGCATGAACCTCTGACCGGAATGCTGCGGCTCAAGTTGCCGCGCACATCCGCAAAACTTTGTGATTTTCTGCTGACTAAAACGCTTATTATGACACTGTTTGAAATCTTCGGCTATCTGGCCGCCATCTGCATGGTGCTGGGCTACATGCCGCAGGCCATCTATACCATCCGCACCCGCGACACCGACGCCATTGCCCTTCCCACATTTCTGCTTATGGGTCTGGGCAGCATCTTCTTCATCGTGCAGGGATGTTTCAGTAACCCCGTCAACTGGCCGCTGATCATCACCAACTCCATCACGGCAGTATCGTCGGCCATCGTGTTCGGCATCAAGATTCATAACGACTACTTCGGCGGCCGCCGGAAAACCCACGCCTGATTCACGTGCCCAAGGCACGTCCCTGCAGGTGGATGGATTTGACTTCTGCTTAAAAGAAACGGATGCGGGTTGTGAGATTGTAAAAAAAACATTAACTTTGCCACAGCAAAAGCGGCCGCGCCAAAGGCGCAGCACGCCTTGTCTATCAGCCCGGATGGCGGAATCGGTAGACGCGACGGTCTCAAACACCGTTGGAGCAATCCATCCCGGTTCGATCCCGGGTCCGGGTACTACAAAACTCCCATGGCTCACTGAGCTATGGGAGTTTTCCTTGCATGGATGGGGGCATGGATGATGGGGGCGCTATATATAGCGCCCGTACAGTGGTGAGGGCAAGGATGGTAGGGGCGCAATAAATTGCGCCCACATAAATATCCGGCAGATTTTAATATTGAAATGGATTGCCTTGCATGGATGATGGGTGGACTATTGTTGGGGATGATGGGCTGCGCAGGATATGGAGGTGAGGTGATAAATTCTGATTTTTATGGAAAACGCAGTAAATTACGCCCTGATTTTTATGGAAAACGCAGTAAATTATGCCCTGAATTTTATGGAAAACGCAGTAAATTTGAGCGGAGAAACATAAAAAAGCACCGGGGCGATGGGCCTCGGTGCTTTTTTGTGGGGATGGTATGCTGCGCAGGGAAAGAGATGGGAGGGGTGCCGCTGCGCAGCGGCGGGGGATTAGCGTTTCAGGACTTTGAGGGTGGCGCCGGAGGCGGTGCGGAGCACGTAGATGCCGGGTGCCAGACCTTCGAGCGCTTCTGCAGCCTCGATTCCGGTGCGGAGCGTGATGCCGTCAATCGAGAATACATCGACGATAGCCTCGCTGTCGATTGCCACAACCTGCAGGCCGCTCTGGATGTCGTCGATTGACGGTGCCTCGAAGAAGAGCAGTTTCGGGGTGTCGGCAGTTACGCTGGCAGCCGGTATGTAGGCGTGATATCTGTTCACAGCCTGTGCTGCGTCCTCTGCGCTGAACACTTCCTTGTTGCGGTTGTCGTAGGCAAGCATGTATTTGTCGGCGTCAGCCTCCTCGCCGTCGGTTACAACACCTTTCAGCAGGCCGTTTTCAAGGTCGGCGCCGGTCTTGTCGGCTACCACGCCCCTGAATGTGAACGTCTTGTTGGTGGCAGCGGCGTCATCGCCTTCGGCAGCGGTGGCTTCGGGGTTCACCACGGCACGCATAAGGTAGGGCTTGTATGCCTCCAATGTTTCTGTGTCGGACAAGGTCAGGAGCTGATACTGAATCTTCTCAGTTCCACCCTTAGGCATATATTCGTCCGGACTGTCGCTAAGTCCGCTTATGGTCAGTGCGTTCAGCCCGGCAGGAACTTCGGCATCGAACGGCAGGATGAGGGTGCCGTAGAGTGCCGTCTCCATTGTCCATTCAATTGTTATGACAGGCTCTTCGAAATATACGGCGGGGAGGAAGTTGATTTTATTTCCTTCAGCATCCTTGAATTCCGTGTCGGCGGAGATGTAGGCATGATATGGCTCCAGTGCGGCGTGTTCAATGCTTTCATCGTGATGGATGAAGCCGATATTACCGTCCTTGACTTGTAGATGGTGGTCGCCGAATTTAGATTCGGTGGTGACATATGTACCAGTCAGCAGACCCTCGGTGTACGATTCTTTCTCATATGTTGAAGTACCCGAGAATGTGTACACACCATTTTCGTCGGCGGAGGCTGCTGTCCGGCGTTGTGGAGCCGACTCCGGAGTGGAGGTGGCAACCTTGCGGGTCACAACATAGGGGGTGTTTGCAATGATCTTGTCTTGTTTGACAAGGTGGGCCACATGGTAAAGGTTTTCATCCGTGATAATGCCGGAAGCTTTGGATGTTTCAAGCGAATTGATTTCCAAATCCTCCGGCACATTGGCGTCGAAGGGGAGGATGATGGTGCCGTAGCCTTCTTCCGGATATTCCATCGCCCATTTAATGTCCATCCGGCGGCCGATGAGCTGCAGGCGGAAATTGTCGGCCTTGAACCAGGGCCCGAGGTTGAGCGGCGTGAGTTCTGGATTGAAGTTACCGTCGACCGAGGGATACAGACCGATGGTGATTGACGCACCGTCTGTGCCGGCTTCATCGGCTGTCACCTCGAACTCAACGCTGATTTCCTCGAAGTGGGTTTTGTCCTTACTGATGGTCAGCACGTCGCCGGGCTTGTCGTTGACTGCCAGATAGAAGTGGTTGCCAGGGTCAGAGGCTACCTTGGCTGTGAGGCGGTAGATACCTGCGGGCACTGTGCTTATAGTCTGGGTGACAGGTGTGGATTTGTCCGATTGCCATGAGTTGAACAGATATTCGCCGTCCAGTTCTGAGGCATCCACAACATAGGCACCTGTGTTCGTGGTAACCTTGGTGTCGGATGCAGGTTCCATAGTGGTGTTCCAGAATGAAAGGTTGCCAAGCTCGAAGCTCTGGTTACCGATTGCGCCGCTCATGTCGGCACCGGTCTCGGTCTGAGAGAACACAACCGTGCGGAAGCGGGCGTAGAGTTCGTTGATTTCCGCCACGCCGTTGCTGCCATGCATCGGGTCATCCAGATCGGGGTCATCGGGATTGGGATTATTCTGATCCTGGTGGCTTGCAAGATGCTTACGGTAAAGATCCTGATAGTCGCTCGGATTCCATTGCACGCGGTATTTGTCTGGAAGTTTTGCTGCCAGCTCGTTCAGACGGTTGATGGCACGCTGCAGGCGGTCGTAGAAGAAGCATACCTTGGTGTTGCCGTGACGTGTGAGGCGCACATTGTCCACCTTGTACCAGCAGCCGCCGGTTTCGCTGTATGTGCCGCCGGAGTTACCGCCGATAAATGTTATGGTTACTTCCTCTGTATCTTCGGCCACATCGAAGTCAAATGATCTTACAACACCCTTATCTTTAGTGTCCGGAAGTTGTTTTGCCTCGCGCTGGCCGTTCACTTCAAAGAATATCCAGTTGTTCTGGTCACTGGCCACGGTTGCACGCAGGCGATAGTGCCCGGCGGGCAGTCCGGTGATGGTCTGCGAGATTGCGGCACCTTTGCCACCATCCTGCCATGTGTTGAAAAGGTACATTCCGGCACCTGTGTCATCGCTGGTGTCAACCGACATGGCATAATCTCCGGAGTTCACCTTTACGCCGGTATCGCCGACGAACTGGGTGTCCCATCCTCGGGTGGTGCCGAACTCGAAGCTCGGATTGATGATGGCATTTGTGTAATCCACTCCGTCGGTGTTCGGCTGGGCGTAGACTTGTTCGCGGAGCAGTCCGTAGATTTCGTAGAACTCCTTGGTGCCGTCGCCTTCGAGCGAAAGCTCGTCGATGATCTGCTGATACTTCGGTTGTTGTACCACCCGACAGGCGGAATAGGAGGCTCACCTCTTTCAGTTCCCCGTTGGCGGCATCGCTCGGTGCGCTTGTCTTTCCGGCAGCTGTGAGTTTGGCACCGTTTGAGAGCATGGCTTTGAGCTCGTAGATGCCGTCGGGCATTGTCACCTCGAAGCTATTGGTGAGTGAGCCGCCATCGGCAACAACGTGCCACTTGCCATCCTTTCCGGCTATCTCATCTTCAACTACTTTAGCATTTGTAGCCTGAGTAGCATCCCATTCCGTCAGATCGCCCATCTCAAACGAGTTGTTGAGGATAGTGTAACGCATATCTGCCGGAATTGCAATCTGCTTGGAGGCAGCCTTTGCAAGAGCTATGTAGGTATTGTGGATTTCCTTCGTCCCATCGCCTTGAATCTGACGATTCTCGTAAGCATCCACCACCGAGCGGTTGCTGTAGCCGGGAAGCCCAGCTTCATCAGCCTTGCTCTGCGCATCGTCGATGGCTTCTTTTACCTTTTGGAGTGTTGCAAGATATTCATCCGTCGGTCCAAGATAGGTCAACTCAAAATTATCTACAAATAATGCAGTTTTAGAATCTGTGCTTGTTTTTGAAACCTTTAATTCGAGGTTGTTGCCAGTAATGACTATCTCTTGTGAGATTCTATATTTACCGGTCGCAAATTCGGGCCCTACAGTGCCTACAGAGGCCTCTCCCCACGAATTGTTTCTTGTGTATTCATTGGTAGGGATTGTTATAGTGTTGGCTGTGACTACACCTTCGTTATTGCCTTGTGCAAAATCGCAGGAGATTTTGTACTTGCCCGGAAGAGGAATGGATACATTTTGAGTAATGGTGGCTTCAGACGTAATACCCAACGATGTTCCTCGTGTATTGTATAGTTTGTACATGGAATAGTTTTGCGCAGCCTTATTGTCTTCAAGCGCTGTTTTACCAACACTTCCTTTTTTTATCTTCCAATGGTCGTTTTCAGTTTTGTCATTGCGACCGAAACGGTAGCCTTTAATCAGGAATGTAGCATCAATAGGATTATCCTCGGAAGCCATTTGCAGATTTGTAATCAGTTGCTCGCGGCTAATAACTTCCCATAACTGATTCGGGTCATCAGCATTGGGGTCTGCATTCACCACAATGCCGTCCTTGGCTGTAATAGCAAGTTTTTTGTTAGTGTTATTGATCGCATGTGTACAGGTTATGGTGTAGTACCCATCATCGTTCTTGGTGAAAGTCCAATCCTTTTGTGCGCGATTTTTATCGTTCTCGGCATCTACGAACATGTTATAGTTATCTTCTACAGACAGCCAACCATCACCAATTTTGGAATTAACGGTGAAAACATCTTTCGTTGCCTGTTCTGTCAATGTAAGTTCGCGGCCGGTTTTCGACAGGATTGCCTGAGTGTCCCATGTTCCACCCACCTGCAGGAACTGGCCTGTGCCGACATTGCGGAGATAGTATGCACCACCGGTCAGTTTGTTTCCTACGTTCTCGATTTCAAATTCGATAACAATGGGGTAGTGGTCGGAAATTTCCGAGCCGTCGGGCCATGTGAAGTCGGTGTCGTGCAGGTAGCTTTTTGCGGTGAGCTTGGCGCTTGCATCCTTGTTGTTGATATAGAAAATCTTGTCGACAACTTCGCCGGTCTGGAAGGCTTCGTGGTTGGTGCCGTCAAAATGGCCCGGTACCATGATTGAACCTGCTCCGAGCGTGGGCATCACACCCTCACGGGGAAAATCAATCCACGGATCGTGAATGTCGAAACGCTCGTCGGCGTTGATGCGGTCGAACATCAGGCCTTTCAGATTGTCGCGGGTGTAGCGGCAGTTGGTGTCGCCCATGATTATAATGGGGCGCTTGTTGTCGGAGGCGAGAATCATGTCGACAAGCTGCGTCATCTGGATTTCGCGGGCTTCGTTGTCGGCGGGTGTAGTCTCAGCATCCATATGCAGGATGTAGACGTCCACCTCAAGTCCGGCGGCTATACGTACTGTGTAGTAGCGGAATCCCTTTGCAATCAGCTGGTCGGCTCCGTCTTCGGTTATGCCGTTGCGTTTGTTCCACAAATACCAGGCCTCGTCGGACACACTGATATTTGAACGCCACAGTAGATTCAGACCATCAGTGTCGAACCATTTGTTTCCAGCAAGGTAGGGCACAACGTTTGTTACGCTGGAAGGTATGGCACCGCGATAAGTACCGGTGTTGTAAATGCCATCGATTTCCGACATCAGCTGGTCGTTGTAGTTGAAGTTCTCGGAGACGCCGAAAAAGTCCCATCCTTTCTGGCTAACAAGCTTACTCATCTGCAGGGTTCCTGTTTCCTGAGGACCTTCCGGATTGAGTTTGACATTTACAACACCTGCGGCCCTTACTGTTGGCGGCAAGCCGTCGACGTTAAGGCATGCTGCAGTAAACGTCTTTTTCTGCGCCATGATGGGGAGGGCGCAAAGTAGACATAGCAATAAAATTAATTTTTTCATGGAGTGGTAAGATAAATGTAGATAATAGTCTGTTGGTCAAGCGGTTCATGGATGCCGCATATTCACTGCGGCGCAGATGAAACGTCAAATCTCTTGGCAAGAGATTTTAAGGTAACGCAAAATTAGCGTTTTTTTCTCAAAATTAGCATTTTGTGCTTATGCTTTTTTTGAAAAAAATAATGCATCCAATGCTGCGTGGAGAATTGTCGGTTGATGCTTGCGGGTAATACCCTGTGTAATAGCGGTGTAGACGACATTCCTCTCTCTTGCCAAGAGAACCGCACACCTCCACGCGCCGTGAGTAAGGATGCGGATGTGCTATGATTCTATCCGGGGGCTTTCACAGCTGCTACCTCTTCGAGGGGCAGCCTGTTTGTGGCTCTGTACCCCATGATGCGCTTAGCTTTCAGGGGGTTAACCACAGCCCATCGCCTCCGGCGATACAGTGGGGGGCTTGCCGACTTACGGGGAAATCGGGATGGCATCCTTTTGTAGGGTCGCGACCTGTCGCGACTGCCAGTCGGTGGATTGGCCCGCGCTCACTGATTGGAGTTTGCAGGGTAATGACTTGAAATATACGGGGTTGCAGTCGCGATAGGTCGCGACCCTACAGCCAATCCGCTGGCCTTACTGAGCCTTGTAGAACGCGCGGATGCTATCGCCGGAGACGATGGGCTGTGGTTAACCCATGAAAGCTAAGCGCATCATGGTGTGTGTTGGATATATAGGCATTTACCTTTGTAATAAACTTATTACTAACAAACTTGTAAGTAATAAGATTATTACTTATCTTTGTATGGTAAACCGGCTTGCGCCGAAAAATACTTAAAATTATGGAGAACAAACCGTTTATATTCGGAGTGGCCGCTTCAGGCGACAATTTTACGGACAGAAAAAAAGAAACCGAGCGCCTGGTGATGAATTTCAAAAATGGGATAAATACTATTTTGATTTCTCCCCGTCGGTGGGGTAAGACATCTCTTGTACAGAAGGCCTGTAATCTGGCACAGTCTGATAAACTTAAAATCGTTTATATCGATATTTTCTCCTGTCGAAGTGACAGAGATTTTTACAATGCTTTTGCTTCGGCGGTGCTCAAACAAACCTCCTCGAAGGTGGATGAATGGCTGGAGAATATAAAACTGTTTCTTTCCAGGATAAGTCCTAAAATCTCATTGGGCCCGGATCCGACAATAGATTTTTCCATTTCTCTCGAAATGAGCCCCAAGGACGCGGATATTGACGAAATACTGCAACTGCCGGAAAAGATAGCGCAGAAAAAAGGATGCAATATTGTGGTCTGCATTGATGAATTTCAGCAGATTTCGGAATTCGGGGATTCCAAAACGTTCCAGAAACGGTTGCGTTCTGTATGGCAGCTGCAAAAATCTGTGTCATATTGTTTGTTCGGGAGCAAGAAACATTTGATGAACGAGCTGTTTGAGAAAAAAAGTCTGCCGTTCTATAAATTCGGCGATGCAATTTATTTACAGAAGATAGGAACCGAAGATTGGATTGAATACATCTGTGGGCGTTTTAAGGCCACAGGTAAACAGATTTCGGAAGAATTGGCCGAAAAAATTTGCCAGATGGCCGACAACCATTCTTCGTACGTGCAGCAGCTGGCATGGCTTGTGTGGGTACATACTGACAAAAACGCTACAGAGCAGAATCTTGAGGAGGCTTTTCAGGACATTCTCGATCAGAATACACCTTTGTTTGAGAAACAGACAGAGAGCCTTACCACATATCAGATGAATTTCCTGCGGGCCATTCTTGACGGGACACATAGTGAATTAACCTCGCAGGAAATGTTGCAGCGATACCAACTCGGTTCATCGGCAAATGTGAGCGTAATAAAAAGGGCGTTGGTCAACAAAGAGCTTATCGATGTGGAAAAAGGACGCTCCTTCATACCGGACCCTATTATGGTCGAGTGGTTAAAACGTGAATTGGAAATATAAGTAAGTATTCAAAATTATTACGCATTATGAATATTTTAAAAGCTTTATATCCCCGCCGGAGTCTTTTCGGCGCTTTTCACTCTCTTCATCAGTCGTGTAGCTCGCTACACTCCTTTTTCATCGAGCGAAAATCCCTCGAAAATACTCTCG
>PPYF01506992.1_pt1 | contig 19430 bp, 15 predicted proteins | sample 1559871 | NCBI WGS metagenome assembly PPYF01 (sample SAMN08240021, study PRJNA423297) | Human gut metagenome, whole genome shotgun sequencing project. | reverse complement strand
GGTACAGGACTCGAACCTGTGACCTCCTGCACGTCAAGCAGATGCTCTACCAGCTGAGCTAACCGTCCATATTCTGTTTGTGCCGCAATCAGCTTGATTATGATATCATACCGCCGGGCAAAAAGCAAGCCCTTTTTTGAAAATTCTGCAAACTTTTTGAAGTCTGGTTTGCCGGGAATGGAAAATCAGCCGCCCAGCGCACATTTTGTAAACCGCCCCAAGGCGTTTCCGTTGCCCTGAACGCCGGTTTGTGGTATAATACATTGATTATAATAGGAAAGGTATCGCAGAATGAGAGTTTTGGGCATCGACCCGGGTTACGCCATCGTGGGCTGGGGCGTTTTGGACTATGCGGGCAACCGGTTTGCACCGGTGGATTTCGGGGCTGTGTGCACCGATGCCGGGGTGCCGTTTGAGCAGCGGCTGGACGAGGTCTACACCGGCATCCGGGAGGTCATCGAACGGACACAGCCCGAGGTGCTTGCCATCGAAAAGCTGTTCTACCAGCACAACCAGACCACGGTGATCGGCGTGGCCGAGGCCCGCGGGGTCATCCTGCTGGCGGCGGCGCAGGCGGGCATCCCCATCTACGAGTACACCCCCATGCAGGTGAAACAGGCCGTTACCGGCTACGGCAAGGCCGTGAAAAAGCAGGTGCAGGAGATGACCCGCATCCTGCTGCATCTGCCTGCTGTGCCCAAGCCCGATGATACCGCCGATGCACTGGCCATGGCTATCACCTTCTGCCATACCAACGGCAACCAGCTGAACCGCTTTGCAAGAAGGGGCGTTGGGCCGATTTAGTTGTTGTTATTCGTGTATAAGGGAAGGCTTCCCTTTGTACAACCTCTCAGTCTCACTTTGTTCGACAGGACCCTAGCAGGGGAGCCTCTGGCGAAGAGGAAGAGCTGCCAGCTATGCCAAGGCCTCCCCTATTAGGGGAGGTGGCATTGCGGAGCAATGACGGAGAGGTTGGACAGGGGAGGAGCTGACCGAAAAGGGAAAACACTTTATGATCTACTCTTTAACTGGAAAAATCATCAAAAAGACCCTGAACGCTGTGGTGGTGAGCTGCGGCGGGGTGGGCTACTATGTACAGTGCCCGACCAGCGTTGCGGGCGCACTGCCCGGGGTGGGCCGGGAAGCCACCCTTTACACCGTGATGAGCGTGACCGAAAATGACATCAGCCTGTACGGCTTTGCCACTGAGGAGCAGCAGAGCTGCTTTGAGCTGCTGACCGCCGTTTCCGGTGTGGGCCCCAAGGTGGGTCTGGCCATTCTCAGCGTCATGGAGCCTGACCGGGTGGCGCTGGCGATCTCGGCGGGCGACCACAAGGCCTTCAAGGCGGCATCCGGCGTGGGCCCCAAGCTGGCCCAGCGCATCGTGCTGGAGCTGAAGGATAAGGTGGCAAAGGGCTTTGTGGATGGCATCAACCTCGAGGATGTGGGCGCGGCCACTGCCGCCCCCGCCGCACAGGGAGCCGGGCAGGCCATTGCGGCGCTGGTGTCGCTGGGATACAGCCAGAGCGAAGCCGCCCTGGCCGTTTCCAAGATCGACGCAAGCCTTCCCGTGGAAGAGATCATCAAGCTGGCCCTGCGGGGCATGGCAGGCAGGAGGTAATCCATGCAGGACGAAACCGCGCTCTATGGCGCAAAAATGATGCAGCCCGGCGTAACGGCGGCGGACAACGAGGAAAACAGCCTCCGTCCGCAGCATCTGGAGGACTACATCGGACAGGACAAGGTCAAGCAGAACCTGAAAATCTATCTGGAAGCCGCCAAGCGGCGCGGCGAGCCTATGGATCACATCCTGCTCTATGGCCCTCCGGGCCTGGGCAAGACCACGCTGGCGGGCATCATCGCCAACGAGATGGGGGTGCAGATCCGCATCACCAGCGGCCCTGCCATTGAGAAGCCCGGCGACCTTGCCGCCCTGCTGACCAATCTGCAGGAGGGCGATGTGCTCTTCATTGATGAGATCCACCGCCTGTCCCGGCAGGTGGAGGAGGTGCTCTACCCGGCGCTGGAGGATTACGCGCTGGATATTATGATCGGCAAGGGTCCCAGCGCCCAGAGCATCCGGATCAACCTGCCCCGCTTCACGCTGGTGGGCGCTACCACCCGTGCGGGCCAGATCACCGGCCCCCTGCGGGACCGCTTCGGTGTGCTGCTCAAGCTGGAGCTGTACAGCCCCGATGAGCTGAGCCGGATCATCCAGCGCTCGGCGGGCATCCTCGACCAGCCCATCACCCCGGAGGGCGCTTATGAGCTGGCCAAATGCAGCCGGGGCACCCCCCGCGTGGCAAACCGCTTCCTGAAGCGTGTCCGCGACTTTGCCACCGTGCTGGGGGATGGCATCATCGACCGGGATGTTTCCCTGATGAGCCTGAAGCGGATGGACGTGGACGCGCTGGGTCTGGACGAGCTGGACCGCAGCCTGCTCCGCGCCATCATTGAGATGTACAACGGCGGCCCTGTGGGCCTGGAAACGCTGGCGGCGGCGCTGGGCGAGGAGGCCGTGACGCTGGAGGACCTGTGTGAGCCCTACCTGATGCAGATGGGCTTTCTGACCCGCACCCCCCGGGGCCGCTGTGCCACCCGCCTTGCCTATGAGCACCTGGGCCTGAAAGCCCCCGAGACCGGAAGCCCGGAGGACAACGGCCAGCAGAGCCTGTTCTGAGCCGTTTGAAGAGAGAAAGGAGGACGCTTATGCGCCCTGCAGATAGTTGGAAAGATTACGAGCTGCTGGATGCCACCGGCGGCAACCGCCTGGAGCGCTGGGGAGAGACCATCCTCATCCGGCCCGACCCGCAGGTGGTGTGGAAAACCGAGAAGCAGAGCCCGCTCTGGGCCAAGGCCGATGCCATCTACCACCGCTCCAATCAGGGAGGCGGAGAGTGGGAGTACCGCCGCCGTCTGCCTGAGAAGTGGAAGATCTCCTGTGGTGAGGGCGAGGACAAGCTGACCCTCATCGTCAGCCCCACCGGTTTCAAGCACACCGGCGTGTTCCCGGAGCAGGCCGTCAACTGGGCCTGGTACGCCAGAAAGATCCGCGCGGCAGGCCGCCCTGTCAAGGTACTGAACCTGTTTGGCTACACCGGCGGCGCAACGCTGGCCTGTGCCGCTGCGGGCGCTACTGTCTGCCATGTGGATGCTTCCAAGGGCATCGTAGCGTGGGGCAAGGACAATGCCGTGGCCAGTGGTCTGGCGGACCGGCCCATCCGCTGGCTGGTGGACGACTGTGCCAAGTTCGTGGCCCGGGAAAAGCGCCGGGGCAACACCTACGATGGCATCATCATGGACCCGCCCAGCTACGGCCGCGGCCCCGGCGGCGAGATCTGGAAGCTGGAGGACTGCATCTACGAGCTCATCAGCCAGTGCGAGGAAGTGCTGAGCGATACGCCCCTCTTCTTTGCGGTCAACAGCTACACCACCGGCCTGTCCCCCGCGGTCATGGAGTATATGCTCAAGACCACGCTGGTGCCCCGCTTTGGCGGCAAGACCAGCTGTGATGAGATCGGCCTGCCCGTTTCCGCCACCGGCGGCGTTGTGCCCTGCGGCGCAACGGCCATTTGGGAAGAATGAACTCCCTCAGTCACGGCTGTCGCCGTGCCAGCTCCCTCGGGGAGGGAGCCTTTGGCATGGCGGGAACATTGACCGTTTGCCGGAAAACTTCTCGGTTGCGCCAGAGGCCCCATCTCAGAGGGGACTGTCTGCGAAGCAGACTGGGGGAGTGTCCTGACGGCAGCCATTCTGAAAAAATGAAGAAGAACCAAGAATGGGGTACAGCCCTTTTGAGAAGGGCGCACCACCGGAAAGAGAAAACCTATGGAAGAAACGATTTTAACTGCGAAAGATCTGAAGTTCCGCTATGACCCGGAACAGCCGGACTACGCCCTGAACGGTGTGTCGGCTGAGGTGAAGCGGGGCGAATTTGTGGCAGTGCTGGGAGCCAACGGCTGTGGAAAATCCACGCTGGCCAAGCACTTCAACGCCATCCTTCTGCCGGAGAGCGGCACTGTGCTGGTGGAGGGGATGGACACCAAAGACGAGGACAAGATCTACGATATCCGCCAGACCGTGGGCATGGTGTTCCAGAGCCCGGACAACCAGATCGTTGCCACCGTGGTGGAGGAAGATGTCGCCTTTGCGCTGGAAAATCTGGGCGTGCCGCCGGAGGAGATGCGCCGCCGTGTGGATGAAGCGATGAAGATGGCGGGCATCTATGAATACCGGGAGCGTGCGCCCCACAACCTGTCCGGCGGCCAGAAGCAGCGCGTTGCCATTGCGGGCGTGGTCGCCATGCGGCCCGACTGCCTGATCCTGGACGAGGCCACCGCCATGCTTGATCCCCGGGGCCGGGAGCAGGTGATGCAGACCATCCACCATCTGAACAAGAACATGGGCATCACGGTGGTGTCCATCACCCACTATATGGAAGAAGCTGCTCAGGCCGACCGCGTGCTGGTGATGAGCAAGGGCAATGTGGTCATGGAGGGCACCCCGAAAGAGGTGTTCAGCCAGACCGAAAAGGTGCGCGCCCTGCGGCTGGATGTGCCGCAGGCTGCGGAGCTGCGGGATGAGCTGGTCAAGGCCGGCATCCCCATGCCCGAGGGCATCATCGACACCGGCGCGTGCGCACAGGCTCTGTATGAGCTTTTGAAGTAAGGGAGGGGACGGAAGATGGGAAGCATTATCAAAGTAGATCACCTGAGTTATGTCTATAACCCGGGAATGCCCAATGCCGTCACCGCACTGGATGACGTGAGCTTTGAGGTGGAAGAGGGAGACTTTGTGGGCATCATCGGTGCCACCGGCTCCGGAAAGAGTACCCTGATCACCCACATGAACGGCCTGAACAAGCCCACCAGCGGCCACATCATCATCGATGGCCGTGACCTGTGGGCCGAGCCGGAAAAGATCCGGGAATTCCGTTTCCTCACCGGTTTGGTGTTCCAGTACCCGGAGTACCAGCTGTTTGAGGAGACATGCTATAAGGATATCGCCTTTGGCCCCAGAAACATGGGGCTGGACGAGGCCGAGATCGACAGACGGGTGCATGAAGCAGCGGACTTTGTCGGCCTGGATGAGGCACTGCTGCAGCGCAGCCCCTTTGAGCTGTCCGGCGGCCAGAAGCGCCGGGTGGCCGTGGCGGGTGTGATGGCCATGAAGCCCCGCATTCTGGTGCTGGATGAGCCTGCCGCCGGTCTGGACCCCGAGGGCCGGGACGAGATCCTGTCTGAGGTCAAGGAGTACCACAAAAAGACCGGCACCACCGTGCTGCTGGTCTCCCACAGCATGGAGGATATTGCCAAATACGCCGACCGTGTGCTGGTGATGAGCAACAAGAAGATCGCCATGTATGACACCGTGGAGAATGTGTTTGCTCGTGCGCCCGAGCTGCTGGCGCTGGGCCTGAGCGTGCCGCAGGTCACAAAGATTTTCCTCAAGCTGCGGGAGATGGGTGTGGATGTTCCGGCGGATGTTTACACCGTGCCCTATGCCGTCAAGATGATTTTGGAAGCCAAGAAGCGCCGGGACGCAGGCGAAAGCCTTGTGCTGCCCCGTGTGGATGCAAAGAAGGGGGGCGCTGCCACATGCTGAGAGATATCACCATCGGCCAGCACTTCCCCGGCGACAGCCTTGTGCATAAGTTCGACCCCCGCATGAAGCTGGTGCTGACCATCGTCTACATCATCCTGCTGTTTGCCGCGTCCAACCCGCTGGGCCTGACGCTGTCCCTTGTGTTCCTTGTGGCCATGTACGGCGTGGCGAAGATCCCCTTCAAGCTCATCACCAAGAGCCTGAAGCCCATTTTGCCCATCATCCTCTTTACCGCGGTGCTCAACCTCTTCTTTGTTTCGGGCGAGGGCGAGCCGCTGGTGCATTTCTGGGTGCTGAACATCTACGCCGAGGGCCTGCGCTATGCCATCCTGATGGCGGTGCGCGTGATGGCACTGATCGCGGGCACCAGCCTGCTGACCTATACCACCAGCCCCATTGTGCTGACAGATGCCATCGAGCAGCTGCTCAAGCCTTTGGGCAGGCTGCACTTCCCGGTGCATGAGCTGGCTATGATGATGAGCATTGCCCTGCGGTTTATCCCGACCCTGATCGAAGAGACTGACAAGATCATGAACGCCCAGAAAGCCCGTGGTGCCATGCTGGACAACGGCTCCATGATGGAGCGCGTCAAGGCGCTGGTGCCGGTGCTCATCCCGCTGTTCATCTCGGCCTTCCGCCGCGCCGATGAGCTGGCCATGGCCATGGAGTGCCGCTGCTACCGCGGCGGTGATGGCCGCACCCGCCTGAAGGTGCTGCGCTGCACCTGGCAGGATTATATCGATCTGGCGGTGTGCATCGTCTGCTTTATGGTGATCCTGAGCTCGAGACTGGTGTTCCCGAATTTTTAAAAACTCCCCCAGTCGCCTGCGGCGACAGCCCCCTCGAGGAGGGGGCCTTATAGCCTCCCTCTTTGAGGGAGGTGGCACGGCAAAGCCGTGACGGAAGGAGTTCCATGCAGAACTATTTACTGACCCTTGCCTACGACGGCACCAACTACTGCGGCTTTCAGGTGCAGCCCAACGGGCGGAGCGTGGCCCAAACCTTTCAGGATGGGCTGGAAGCGGTGCTCCACAGCCGCCCCGATATCAAGGGGTGCAGCCGCACCGATGCCGGGGTCCACGCGCTGGGCTTTGCGCTGAACTTCCACGCGGAGACCCGCATCCCCCCCGAAAAGCTGCCGTTGGCCATCAACCAGCACCTGCCCCCGGATATCCGGGTACTGTGCGCCCGGGTGGTGCCGGAGGAGTTCCACGCCCGCTATGCCGCCCATACCAAGACCTACCTGTACCGCATCCACAACCACCCCATCGATTCGCCTTTTGATGAAAAATATTACACCCGGGTGCCCCGGCGGCTGGATGTGGATGCTATGCAGAGGGCGGCGGAACAGTTTGTGGGAAAGCACGATTTTCTGGCCCTGTGCGCGGCGGGTTCCTCTGCTGCTGCCCACGGAGATACTGTGCGCACCATCACCGACTGCCATGTGACCCGGAAGGGCGACGAGGTGGACATTGAGGTGACAGCGGACGGCTACCTCTATAATATGGTGCGCATTCTGGCAGGCACCCTGTGTGAGGTGGGCGCGGGCCGGATGCAGCCCGATGCCATCCCCGGCATCCTTGCCAGCCGGGACCGCAGCCAGGCCGGGCCGACGCTGCCCGCGAAGGGGCTATTTTTGGAGAAGGTGGACTACGACCTATGAGAAAAAATCGCAACCGTCCGGAGAGTGACGAGCCGCTTTCGGAAGGGCGGGTCGAATATCTGGAAGCTGCCCGCCAGCGTGTGCGGAACCGGCGCATCCGCCGCACGGCGGTGCTGCTGGTGCTGCTGACGGCGGTGGTGCTGTTTGCCACCGGCATCGCGGGCAGCTCGGTGGCGGCCCTGAAGGACCTGACCGATACGGCCCGCATTGCCCTGCTGCCCGGCTCCGGCTGGCCCCAGCAGACCGGTGTGGCCGAGCTGGAACAGGTAGCCCCCCTGACCGGCAGCTTTGTGGAGCTGGGGGACGAGGGCTGTGTGGTCTGGTCGCGCACCGGCAAAAAGCTGAACAGCATCCAGAGCGGCTATGCCCGCCCGGCGCTGGCCGTGGGCAAGACCCGCTTTGTCCTCTACAACCGCTCCGGAAACGAGCTGCGGGTGGAGAGCCGCACCCAGAACCTCTACACCAAGCAGCTGGAAAACAGCATTTTCCTCTGCGCCATGTCTGACAATGGCACGCTGGCTGTGGTCACGGAGGACCAGACCAGCATGGCAAAGCTGCTGGTATACAGCCCCTCCATGGAGCAGCAGCTCAGCTGGAGCATGACTTCCAACGACGGCACCCCCCTGCGGATGGCCTTTTCCCCCGACAGCCGGAAGCTGGCGGCGGCAGCCGTCACCGTCAGCGGGGGACAGGTGATGACCAACCTCTACCTCATCAATCTGGCATCGGGCGATCCCGTCAGTCTGGTGAATCAGGGCGGTGTGCCCCAGTGGCTGGGGTGGATCTCCGCTTCCACGATCCTGGCTGTCTACGATACCAGGGCCGTGCTCTACAATGCGGGCGGCGGCGAGCGTGCGGTCTATGATTTTGCGGGCACGGAGCTGAAGGATGTTTCGGTGGACGCGGCAGGCAATGTGGCCCTGCTGCTGGCATCGGGGCAGGTCTCTCAGGCTGTGACGCTGGACAAAAACCTGAACGTCCAGTTCAGCGCTGCTGTCTCGGCGGCAAATTCCATTGTCCGGGCGGGGAACCTGTTCTATCTGCTGGCCGATAACGCCGTGGAGTGCTTTGATGCGTCCGGCACCCAGCAGTGGAGCCAGAACCTTGACACCAGCCCGCAGGCATTGCTGGCCAACAGCAAGGATCTGCTGCTGTTCAGCGGCAACACGGTGCAGAAGTTGGAAGCACCCGCTGAATAGCCCTCTCCGTCAATGCTTCGCATTGCCACCTCTCCCAAAGGGAGAGGCAATTGCGGCTTTGAGGAAAGAGAGTGCAATTTATTTTGTGGCTTCCCCTGTCAGAAGCGTTGGCTCCCCCTTTGGGGGAGCTGGCACGACGGCAGTCGTGACTGAGAGGGTGAGCCAGTTCGGAATAAGGTTAAACGTATGTTCAAGAATCCGTCATTTATTTTTGATATCCTATGTACGGTGGTCTGGCTGGTGCTGGCCGTCCGGTATGCCCGCAAAGGCTTTCTGGCCTCGGTGGTGCAGCTGACGGGCAGCCTCATCAGCCTGTTCGGTGCCAGAGCCTTTTCAGGCTGGGCAGCCGGGCAGGTGTTCGAGCACTTCCTCGCCGGAAGCTTCCGGGACCAGATCGCTGCCAATATCGCCGCCGGGGGAGCCGTCAGTCTGGATGGCATTGCCCAGCGGTACGCGGGCTTTCTGCCCGAGGCGTTCCGGGCATCCATCGTGGATGCCTGCGAGCGCTCCATCTCTGCCGTCCTCAATGACAACGCCGTTGTGCTGGCGGATACCATCGTCCAGAAGGTGCTGGCTCCGCTGCTGACCCCGGTGATCTCGCTGGTGCTGTTCTTTGTGGCGTTTGCCCTGCTGCGGATGCTGGTCAGCCTGCTGGTCACGGTGCTGGGGCTGGTGAACAAGCTGCCCGTGATCGGTGCAGTGAACCACTGGCTGGGCTGGGGCGTGGGCGGCATTGCCAGCCTTGTGGACATCTATCTGGTGCTCTGCGTGGTCTGGGCGCTCATTGTGATCACCGGCGGCAACCTCACCATGCTCAACGACACGGTGATGAGCGGCAGCCTTTACTATAAAGTATTCAATGTGTTCAACCCGTTTGTCTGAGCGGGGAGGGAAAAGGAGGAACAATGGTCTGCATTCGATGCCAGAAGCGGCCTGCCATTATTTTTGTCCAGCGGATGGAAAATGGCCAGATGAAAAACGAGGGGTACTGTCTGCACTGTGCCCGGGAGATGCACATCAAACCGGTCGATGATCTGATGAAGCAGTTTGGCATGTCTGACGAGGACATGGATGCCATGGAAGACCGGATGGAAAACATGATGCAGGAGATGGGGGATATGAGCAACATGAACCCCTTCTCCATGATGATGGGCATGGGCCAGCCGGACCAGAGCGAAGAGGACGGCGACCTTGTGCCCGGCTCCAGCGCCACCTTCCCGCTGGGGGTGAACGGCGGTGCCCAGAACGGTAAAAACGAAAAGAAGGCGGGCAAAAACGACAAAAAGCCGCCCCGCCGCAAGTTTCTGGATACCTACTGCGAGAACCTGACCCGCAAAGCCCGGGAGGGGAAGCTGGATGATATCATCGGCCGCGACCGGGAGATCTACCGCACCATCCAGATCCTGAGCCGCCGCCAGAAGAACAACCCCTGCCTCATTGGTGAGGCGGGCGTTGGCAAGACCGCCATTGCCGAGGGCATTGCCGAGCGCATTGCCAAGGGGCAGGTGCCGGCAGGGCTGCAGGATAAGGAGATCTTCCTGCTCGATCTGACCAGCCTTGTGGCAGGCACCCAGTTCCGCGGCCAGTTCGAGCAGCGGGTCAAGGGCCTGCTGAGCGAGGTCAAGGCGGCGGGCAACGTCATCCTGTTCATTGACGAGATCCACACCATTACCTCTGCCGGTGAGAGCGAGGGTGCCATGAATGCGGGCAACATCCTGAAGCCCGCCCTCTCCCGCGGCGAGATCCAGGTCATCGGTGCCACCACCTTCAACGAGTACCGCAAGTATATCGAGAAGGACCAGGCGCTGGAGCGCCGGTTCCAGCCCGTGCGGGTGGAGGAACCCAGCGTTGCTGATACGCTGGCCGTGATGGGCGGCATCAAGCACTACTACGAGGAGCACCACCATGTGCAGGTGCCCGCCGATGTGCTGAACGCCACCGTGACTCTGAGCGAGCGGTATATCACCGACCGCTACCTGCCCGATAAAGCCATCGACCTGCTGGACGAGGCCTGTGCCTGCTGCAATCTGGCCCACCCGGTCATCTCCGAGTACCTGACCATGCAGAAGGAACTGGAGGCTCTCAAGCAGGAAGAGGCCGACATGGAAAACGCCGATGTGAACGAGCCCATCGATTACGAGCGTGTGGCAGAGCGCAAGACCCGGATGGCGCAGCTGGAGCGGGAATTGCCCGCCAAGCAGGCTGCGGCCGGGGAGATCCAGGTGACCATGGACGATGTGGCCAAGGTCATTGAGCTGTGGACGGGCATCCCGGCGGTGAAGATCCGGGAGACCGAGTATGCAAAGCTCGCCAGCCTTGAGACCGAGCTGAAAAAGAAGATCATCGGTCAGGACGATGCCGTGCATCTGGTGGCGCAGGCGGTCAAGCGCAGCCGCGCCGACCTTTCGGGCCGCCGCCGTCCGGCCAGTTTCATCTTTGTGGGCCCCACCGGCGTGGGCAAGACGGAGCTGGTGAAGCAGCTGGCAAACCAGCTCTTTGACGGCCCCGACCCCCTGATCCGGCTGGATATGAGCGAGTATATGGAGAAGTACGCGGTGTCCCGCATGATCGGTTCCCCTCCGGGCTATGTGGGCTACGAGGAGGCGGGTCAGCTGACCGAAAAGGTCCGCCGCCGCCCGTACAGCGTGGTGCTGTTCGATGAGATCGAAAAGGCCCACCCCGATGTGATGAATATCCTGCTGCAGATCCTGGACGAGGGCAAGATCAACGATGCCCAGGGCCGCACCGTGGATTTCTCCAACACCGTCATCTGCATGACCTCCAACGCGGGCAGCAGCGACCAGACCACCGCAAGTCTGGGCTTCAACCGCAGCGAGGAGGAGCGGAACGAGGAGAAGAGCCGCAAGGCACTGAGCCAGTTCCTCCGCCCTGAGTTTTTGGGCCGCGTGGATGAGGTCATCACCTTCAAGCCGCTGAGCGAGGAGACCCTGCAGGGCATTGCCGCCCTGATGCTGGACGAGTACAAGCCCAGCATGGAGGCCAAGGGCATTGCCTACAGCTATACTCCGGCGGCACTGGCAGCGCTGGTGCACAAGAGCCAGGGCGGCAAGTTTGGTGCCCGCGACCTGCGCCGGACCATCCGCAAGGCTGTGGAGGACCCCGCCGCTGAAAAGATCATCGACGGTACCCTTGTTTCCGGCCCCACCCTGACCGTGGATGCTGAGAACGGTGAGATCGTGCTGAAATAAAGAGCAAACAGAAAGCCGCTGCACAGCGTAACAACTGTGCAGCGGCTTTTGTAGTGTAAGATTGCTCCGTCACCTGCGGTGAGGCTGATAGGGGGGAGATCAGTCCACACTGACCGGCTCCTCCGGCTTGTTGGTGGTACGGGCGCTCGTGCGGCCCTCGGGAATGATCTCGCCTGCGGCGGTCAGGCTGAGCTTGGCCAGGGTCGGGCCCACCAGCTCGTACACCAGCACCGAGAAGAGCACCACGTTGCGCACCATGTGGCCGTCGGAAAGCTCGGCAGCCTCGGCGGCCATACCCAGTGCCACACCGGCCTGCGGCAGCAGGGTGATGCCCAGATACTTCTGGATCTTCTCACTGCAGCGGGTGGCCTTGCAGCTGACATAGGAGCCGGAGATCTTGCCCAGAGAGCGGGAAGCGATATAGACGGCACCAATGAGCAGGACCATGGGGTTTGCGAGGATGTTCAGGTCCAGCTCCGCGCCGGACAGCACGAAGAACAGGATGTTCACCGGGCTTACCCAGCGGTCCAGGCGGTCCATCAGCTCATCGGAAGTGGGGCAGATGTTGCAGAACACGGTGCCGGTCATCATGCAGACCAGCAACAGCGAGAAGCTGCAGTGGATGGGGCCGACCTCAAAGCTGACCATGGAAAGGCCCACCGTCAGCAGCACAAAGGCCACCGAAAGGCTCATGCGCTTGGAGCGGGAGTGGAAGTAGATCTCCAGCTGGTTGAGCAGCAGACCGGCCAGCGCGCCCAGACCCAGGCTGAGTACGATCTCCACCAGAGGCTCCAGAAGGATGCTGATGGGGTCGATGCGGCCCTGCTCCAGTGCGTTTGCGATGCCGAAAGAGGCCGAGAAGAGCACCAGACCCACGGCATCGTCAATGGCGACCACCATCAGCAGCAGACGGGTCAGGGGGCCGCTTGCCTTGTACTGCTTGACCACCATCAGGGTGGCGGCAGGGGCTGTGGCAGAGGCGATGGAACCCAGCGTGATGGCCGATGCCATTGAGATGACATCCGGCCGGGCAAAGTGCAGGGCCACCAGAGCGATATCCACCAGCACGGTGGTGATAACGGCCTGCAGGATGCCCACAGTGACCGCCTGCCTGCCCATGCTCTCCAACGCGCTGAGCCGGAACTCGTTGCCGATGACAAAGGCGATGAAGCCCAGTGCCACCTGTGTGATGATGCCGTAGCTCTCGACCTGTGCAAGGCTCCCGAAGCCGAAGCCCCAGCCGCTCAGGCCCAGCCGACCCAGAAAGAAGGGGCCCAGCAGAAGCCCCGCCACCAGATAAGAGGTGACAGCCGGCAGACGGACCGCTTTCGCTGCACGGGATGCCAACAGGCCTGCAATGAGCGAAAGAGACATGCAAATGAGCAATTGCTCCATAAAATAAGATCCTCCTCAGGGATTAAGATACGTTAAAAAGTATATCTTATCTGAGGAGGAAAAGCAACATTTGTTAATTGAATTTAAAAATCTTCTGTGCAAGGCGGTAACCGCCCAGCACGAGCTTGTCGCCCTTGGGGATCTTCAGGTTGGTCACGCCGCCAAAGCCGTAGCGGATGGAGCGGTAGACTCCGGCACTGGTGTGTGCCTTGAGGTAGGCCCACAGTTCGTTTTCCTTCTGCTTGGCGGCGGCACTGCCGTCCAGCAGAAGGAAGATGTCGCTGATGGCCATCATCATGGAGAGGTAGTGCAGCATATAGCTGCGCAGCTTCTTCTGGCCCTTGAGGGCATCCAGGTCCTGGCAGTCGATCATGTGGCGGGTCACCCGCAGCTGCTGATCCACCCGCTTGACCATCACACTCTCGTTCACGCTCTGGTCGGCCCGGCCGATGAAGTAGCGGTACAGGTCCAGATCCATATAATACATGCTCTTGACAAAGGGCAGGGGCTGGTAGACAAAGATGTTGTCCACATAGAAGGTGTGCTTGGGCAGCACCATGCCGCAGTCCCGCAGCACCTGCGTGCGGTACATCACCGAGTGCATCAGCAGGTTCTGGTCGGGCCGGAAGTGGCCGACATGCGTCCAGTTGAACAGCCGGTTCTGGGGGAACACGTTGGTGTAGCGCACGGTGTGGCTGGTGTTGTCCTCCACATGCTCGTAGACATAGTTGCAGATCATCAGGTCAGGCGCGGTGCCCCGGGCAGTCAGCGTGTTCAGCTTGGCCAGCACGGTCCTGAGGGCTGCTTCGTCCAGCCAGTCGTCGCTGTCCACTACCTTGTAATACAGGCCGGTGGCGTTGCGGATGCCCTGATTCACGCCCTCGCCGTGGCCGCCGTTCTCCTGATGGATGGCCTTGACGATGGTGGGATATTTGGCAGCGTACTCGTCGCAGATGGCGGGGGTGTCATCCTTGGTGGAACCATCGTCCACCAGGATGATTTCGGCCTGCTCCCCGGCGGAGAGCAGGGTCTCGATGCAGTGGCGCATATATGCCGCCGAGTTGTAGCACGGGACGGCGAAGGTGATCAATTTCTGAGCCATACAAAATACTCCTTTGCTCTTTTCCGGCAGATGCACAAGGCAGGAGCCGGGATGGAGATATATACCCATATTATAGCATTTTTGTGCAGGAAATGCTATCGAACGTGGGAAATGTCAGAGATGTTTTACAATTATCCGGGGAGTTGTGGTATACTGATTGGGTTATAAACCGCTCAGGCCGCTTTGCGTCCAGCTTCCCTGGTAGGGGAGCCAAGACTTGCCTCTCCTACTAGGAGAGGTGGCATTGCGAAGCAATGACGGAGCGGTTTTGTATGGATAGGAGGAACCATGGAAAGTCCGCATAGTATTCTGAAAAAAGTCTTTGGCTACGACAGCTTCCGCCCGGGTCAGGAGGAGATCGTCTCCCGCCTGCTGGCCGGGCAGGATGTGCTGGCCGTGATGCCCACAGGTGCGGGCAAGTCCATCTGCTATCAGGTGCCGGCCCTGCTGCTGCCGGGCATCACAATCGTGGTCTCGCCGCTGGTGAGCCTGATGAAGGATCAGGTGGGGGCGCTGGTACAGGCCGGTGTGGCGGCAGCTTTCCTGAACAACAGCCTGACGGACAACCAGAAGGCCCTGATGCTCCGCCGCGCCCGGGAGGGGTGGTATAAGATCATCTATGTGGCTCCGGAGCGGCTGGAGATGCCGGGTTTTCAGCGGTTTGCGCAGGAGCGGGAGATCAGCATGGTCACGGTGGACGAGGCCCACTGCATCAGTCAGTGGGGGCAGGACTTCCGCCCTAGCTACCTGCACATCAAGGTGTTTGTGGACAGCCTGCCCAAGCGCCCGGTGGTGGGAGCCTTTACGGCCACCGCCACGGCCCATGTGCGGGAGGACATCCGCACCCATCTGGAACTCCACACCCCCTACGAGGTGACCACCAGCTTCGACCGGCCCAACCTCTATTTTGCCACCCGCAGGGCCCTGCCCAGCGAGAAGCCCAAAGTTCTGCTCGACCTTGTACTCAGGGAGCGGGACAATGCGGGCATCATCTATTGCAGTACCACCCGGCAGGTGGACGAGACCACCCGCCTGCTGCAGAGCCGGGGAATCCGTGCAGCAGCCTACCACGCCAAACTGGATGCGGATACCCGGCGGCAGAATCAGGACGATTTCCTCTATGACCGGGTGCAGATCATGGTGGCGACCAATGCCTTCGGCATGGGCATCGATAAGCCAAACGTCCGGTTCGTCATCCATTATAATATGCCCAAGGATCTGGAGAGCTATTATCAGGAGGCGGGCCGCGCGGGCCGTGACGGGGAGCCAGCCCGCTGCACCCTGCTCTATTCCGGCACCGATGTGCGCACCATCCGGTTCTTCATCGACAAGGAGATGGAGGCTGACAACGGCCTGCCTGCGGATGTCAAGGCCGAAGCGGCACGCAAGGCAGAGGAACGGCTCAAGTACATGACCTTCTACTCCACCACGCCGCGCTGCCTGCGGGGGTATCTGCTGAGCTACTTCGGCGAGGCCGCACCCCAGAAGTGCGAGAACTGTTCCAACTGTCTGCTGGCAGCACAGGCTGCCGAACAGGTGGAGGAGCAGGCGACACAGGCCCGCCAGCGTGCCGCGGCCAGTGCAAAGCGGCTGGCCGCGGCCTCCCGCCGCCGTGCCGACGAAGATGCCCTCAGCGAAGCGGACGAGAAGCTGCTGGCTGCCCTCTATGCCCTGCGCAAGCGGCTGGCCGCAAAGCAGAAGCTCCCTGCCTATATGGTGTTCAACGATTCCACCCTTCGCCAGATGGCGCTGAAAAAGCCCCTGAGCGTGGAGGAACTGCTCAATATCCCCGGTGTTGGTGAGAAAAAGGCCGCCCGCTATGGCCAGGAGTTCCTGGGTGCCATCGAGGATATGGTTTCATCCCGTTAAATGACAAAGCGCCCGATTTTCCACTCGCTCTGCGTAGAGTGTGGAAAATCGGGCGTTGTTTTATTGCATGAAAGTGTATTGCTATGCCAAGGGCTCCCTTACCAGGGGGCCTGGCGCGCGTCAGCGCGACTGAGAGGTTTACATCGTGTGTGTGGCAAACACCTGTTCATCCTCCCACCAGACGGGGGCCTTTGCGGCAAGGCTCTTGGGAACATCCAGAAGCCGCTGGTTGGAGCTGCCCCGGAAGCGCAGGGAGATATCGTGCTGGGCTTCCACAAAGCGGCCGTCCACCAGAACATCCAGCAGGCTCAGCAGCTCATCGGTGACCTCACAGCGGGCCGGGCAGGGAACACTGCCGGTCAGCTGCTCCCAGGTGTAACCAGAATAGCACCAGACGCTCTTATTCGGGTATAACGCCCTGAAGTTGCGGACGAAGGGCAGCAGCTCCCGCTGATTCTCCGGTTCAAAAGGCTCACCGCCCAGCAGGGAGATGCCTGCAATATAGTCGGGCTGGCAGGATGCAAAGATCTCGTTGCGCACAGCCTTGTCGAAAGGTTGGCCGTACCCGAAATCCCATGCCACCTCGTTGAAGCAGCCCGGGCAGTGGTGCCTGCAGCCCGAAACAAAGATGCTGGTGCGCACCCCCGGTCCATTGGCAATGTCGTAATACTTAATTGTTGCGTAATTCATCACAGATGCAGCACCCGATCCTTGATCTCCTGTGTCCGGCCCTGGTTCCAGAACTGGGTGCCGATATAACCGCAGGTGCGGCGGGCAACGTTCAGCTTGTTCTGGTCACGGTTGCCGCACTTGGGGCACTCCCACACCAACTTGCCGTCATCCTCAACGATCTTGATCTCTCCGTCGTAGCCGCAGCACTGGCAGTAATCGGACTTGGTGTTCAACTCGGCGTACATGATGTTATCATAGATGAACTGCAGCACGCTTATCACGGCCTCCAGATTGTCCTGCATGTTGGGCACTTCCACATAGCTGATGGCACCGCCCGGGGACAGCTTCTGGAACTCGCTCTCAAACTTGAGCTTGGTGAAGGCATCAATGTGCTCCGAAACATGGACGTGGTAGCTGTTGGTGATATAGTTCTTATCGGTGATGCCGGGCACGATGCCGAACCGCTTCTGCAGGCACTTGGCAAACTTGTAGGTGGTGGATTCCAGCGGGGTGCCGTAGAGAGAGTAATCCATGTTCTCGGCCTTCTTCCACTCGGTGCATTTGTCGTTCATGTGCTGCATCACGCTCAGGGCAAAGGGCTTGGCACCGGCATCGGTGTGGCTCTTGCCGGTCATATACTTCACACACTCATACAGACCAGCGTAGCCCAGGCTGATGGTGGAGTAGCCGCCAAAGAGCAGCTTGTCGATCTTCTCGCCCTTCTTCAGGCGGGCCAGTGCGCCGTACTGCCACAGAATGGGGGCGGCATCGCTGGGGGTGCCCATCAGGCGCTGATGGCGGGCCTGCAGTGCCTTGTGGCAGAGAGCCAGGCGCTCGTCAAAGATCTTCCAGAACTTCTCGAAGTTGCCGCCGGAGGAAAGGGCTACATCCACCAGATTGATGGTGACAACACCCTGGTTGAAGCGGCCGTAGTATTTGGGCTTGCCGGTCTCGGGGTCCACATAGGGAGTCAGGAAGCTGCGGCAGCCCATGCAGGTGTAGCAATGGCCCTCACCGTTTTTGTCCACCTTGAGCTCGAGCATCTTCTTCTCAGAGATGTAGTCGGGCACCATCCGCTTGGCAGTGCACTTGGCAGCCAATTCGGTCAAGTAATAATAAGGAGTGCCGGGGCGGATGTTGTCCTCTTCCAGCACATAGATCAGCTTGGGGAAGGCGGGGGTGATCCAGACACCGGCCTCGTTCTTCACGCCCTGATAGCGCTGGCGGATGGTCTCTTCGATGATGATGGCAAGGTCGGCCTTTTCCTGTGCGTTGCGGGCTTCTCCCAGATACATGAACACGGTGATGAAGGGGGCCTGACCGTTGGTGGTCATCAGGGTCACGACCTGATACTGGATGGTCTGGACACCGCGGTTGATCTCGTTGCGCAGGCGGCGCTCCACGATCTCCTTCTTGCGCTCCGGGGTAACGTCCAGCCCTTCCATCTCCGCCTCGACTTCAGCGGCGATCTTCTTGCGGGAGACATCCACAAAGGGAGCCAGATGGGTCAGGCTGATGCTCTGGCCGCCGTACTGGTTGGATGCCACCTGCGCAATGATCTGGGTGGCAATGTTACAGGCGGTAGAAAAGCTGTGGGGCTTTTCAATATAGGTGCCAGAGATCACGGTGCCGTTCTGCAGCATATCCTCCAGGTTGACCAGATCGCAGTTGTGCATGTGCTGCGCAAAGTAGTCGGAATCGTGGAAGTGGATCAGGCCCTCATTGTGTGCCTTGACGATCTCCGGGTCCAGTAGAAGGCGGGCAGTCAGGTCTTTGGAGATCTCACCAGCCATATAGTCACGCTGGACGCTGTTCACGGTGGGGTTCTTGTTGGCGTTCTCCTGCTTGACTTCCTCGTTCTGGCACTCGATCAGGCTGAGGATGCGCTCGTCGGTGGTGTTGGTCTGGCGCTTCAGGCTCTGCACATAACGGTAGGTGATATAATGGCGGGCTACATCGTGGGCCTGAATGTCCATCAGCTTGTTCTCCACCATATCCTGGATCTCTTCCACGCTCACGGCACGGTTCAGCGCCTGGCACTGCTCCGTGACATCGTTGGCGATGGACAGGATCTGCTCCTGGGTCAGGCTGCTCTTGCGGCTGACCGAATCGCTGGCCTTGGTGACCGCAGTGATGATCTTGGTGATATCAAATGGAACTTCCGAACCGTTGCGCTTGATGATCTTCATAGTGTTCCTCCGTCGTTCTATCTGTGTACAGTTCAAACGGGTGGCTCTTGCGAAAGAGGCACCCGCAAAGCAGTCTTGGGATGCGTTCAATTGATGTGATTCTATGATATCACTATTTAGTGATATGTCAATGGAGAAACCACTACATTTTGTGTTTTGGCGGTTTCGCCAAAATTAAGCCGAGAATCTTGGAGCAAAATTTGAGGCCAAAGCTCTTGACAAACTGTGCAAGGAAAGTGTTTGCATTCCGGGGCGTAATATCCACGACGGTGTATACTTCTCTGGAAGTTTGGATAGAACAATACCTTATTATATAGAGAAAAATGACCTCTGAGGCCACCGCAGCCTCTGCGTCAAGGAATGTGTAAATTACAGTTAAAAAACTAGTCAAAAAGTCAAAGACGCAAAAAGAAACGAAAAAAGTGAAAAAAGGGGTTGCCAAACGTGTCGGGATGTGGTATTATACTTGAGCGCCAAGGGCCGCCGGAAAGAATGACTTCTGAAAGCGGCAGAAGCAAAGCGAAAGAA
>PPYF01017120.1_pt1 | contig 19433 bp, 17 predicted proteins | sample 1559871 | NCBI WGS metagenome assembly PPYF01 (sample SAMN08240021, study PRJNA423297) | Human gut metagenome, whole genome shotgun sequencing project. | reverse complement strand
CCCTTTGCAAGAAGAGAACATTCTGCTTCATTCCTGTAATCTGCAAGGATTGCACCATCCTGAGCCGAGAATGGCATAATCATTCTTGCGGTCTTATTGTCTGCTTTAAAGCTGAATAAGAGTCAAACGTACAACAACACGCTTTCCTGTATCCCAACATACAGCATTCTACTTTCCACCACCAGCCAGCAAAGACCGGGCTGTCCATAGTATGGAAATCAAAGATTTCATAATTTTATGGGCTTACAGCCAATGACGACAGGACCTTATCGTCATTCCCCCCTTTCTCTCCAGAACGAAAAACGTTTTGCAATCTTTCCTTTAGTGCAACTTTTTCCTTTTTATAGGAAAACTTTTCGCATCCTCCCCTAACCTCCTACTTCCCACTTCCAATCGGTCTTTTCCGCACAGACAGCAAACAACGATTTTCCAAATCGGAAAATCGTTGTTTGCTTCCTTCTATTTTTTTCTGCAAAGCAGGAATCTTTGTACCGCCCTATGAGCCGCGGCTCATACAGCCCAGCATCCGTTCAGGATGCACAGCCCTGCGAATCTTCTGATTCACACAACCTTTGGGTGTCTGCTCATCTAATCCTTTCCACATCCGGAATCGGAGCCCGTTCTACCAGGGAAACCAGGCAGAAGGTTCCTACGCAGGCAATCCATTCAGCGTAAATTACATGTGGCAGGATATGGGAGGCCGGAATGGTCATCCATACTACGAGTACCAGAATGGATACCAGCAGTGTCCACAGAGCTGCATTCTGGGAGCAGTGCTGTGGTGCATACATGGTCATGAGTACGATGACGGCGAAAGCTGTCATCAGGGAGAGGCCAGCCATCAATGTGGTAATGATGCCGCTGATGGTGAGGGCGAATCCCAAGGTGAGAAGTCCCAGCAGAAGAACTGCCGCACGGGTCACGCGGAGCTGCTTCTGTTCTGACATGGTCGGATCAATGTAGCCGCGATGAATATCGTGAGCGTACAGAGTAGCCGCTGACAGCAGCAGGTTGCAGGCTGTACTTACGTCGGCCGCCCAGAGGGATGCCAAAGTGACACCGGCAAGCCATGGATTCAGTGTCATGATAAGTCTTGGCAGAGCGGTAGCCGGTGCAATGTTCGGATATACTTCCGCCGCAATTACGCCGAGCAGGGCGCTGGCAAATCCTACCGGAAGCATGAGCACACCGCCCCAGAGGAAGCCCTTCTGTGCTGTTCGCACATCCTTAGCTCCCAGGGAAATCTGAATAATTGCCTGCAGCGACAGGTTTACCGTAATCAGTACCACAATCCAGGTAATAATGGTCATCGGACCTACGCCGGAAATGAAATCCAGTGCCTGCGGTTCCGGAACTTTAAGCTGTACCGCCGGCATGCCGCCTACCATGGAAATGATGGCATAAGCTGCGGCAGCAATACCCATATACTGAAGTGTTACGTTGAGCAAATTGGACTGGCTGGCAGACCACATACCGCCGATGAGGGTAATTCCGATGAACACCACTGCACTGGTAAGCATGCCGGTAAGTGGAGTGAACACATCAGGAAGCAAAGCGGAAAGGATAGCTCCTCCGGCTACGAACTGCAGACTCATGATAACCAGCTGCACCAGAATCTGGCAGGCAATGCCAATAGCCATAGTCTTTCTTCCATAATATCTTTCCAGCAATTCAGAAACCGTGGTGATATTCATACGGCGATACTTCTTTGCCAGAGTAAGCCCCATGATGATGGCTCCAATGCCCCATGCAGCAGTATACCAGCCGGCAGACAGACCATGCGTATATGCCTGTTCAGCCACCCCGATGGTGGACGCGCCACCCACGGCAAGCCCGATAATGGACACCATAATGAGTGGTGTAGTCATTTTGCGGCCGGCCAGTACATAATTTTCCGAAGAGCCGGCAGAGCGCATCTTTACATAGCCGCTGATTAAGAAAAGGACGCCTATGTACGCGCAGATAATCAGAATTTGAATAAGTGAATGATTCATAACAGGCCTCCTTGCCTCAACCCAACATTTCCAATAAAAAAATCCGCCCCTCTGCTGGGACGAATTCTCGCGGTACCACCCACATTACCTGATGAGTACAAAAAAAGAGTGGAACCCGGGGCGAAGTGTCTTCGCGGTACCACCCATGTATTCATCAGATCTCTCAACGGTTCATTAACGGAAACCACACCGGCGGAACCTACCTGATTCACGTTCAGCTCTGCAGTTCAGGAAAGAACTTCACATTGGATTGCCTTGCTGCCTCGCACCACCGTCAGCTCTCTGGAAAGGACACACCATGCTACTTTTTCCATCAACACTTTTACGCTTAGAAATGTTTGAAAATGTATTGGTTGTTGCCCTTTGCAAGAAGAAAACATTCCGCTTCACACCGTCCCGAATTCCATAGGAATTTGCCGACAGCAGACAAAGTTTGTGACCTTTACCCTCTCTCTCCAGGAAGGGTAACGTATGGCATGCTTCTCTTCGTATAGCTTTTGCATTCTTGCAGTTATATAAAGGCTGCTATTCGCAAAATCCACCAGCAGATTGGCTCCGCCGATCCGCTGGCTTGCCGTCTCTGGAATGGCCATGTGGCAATTCTTGCGGACCTGTGAAGCCCATGGCTTCACGTCAACCATGGAATTTGAACTAGCTCAAATTCCATACACGCTCATCCACCCCAAGGCTCCGATTATGAAATAGGGCCCATAGGCAAAGGCACTTTTTCTTTTTTTCTTTCCCGTGAGGAGCATGACCAGGGCGCTGATGCCTCCGGTGATTATGCCGAAGAGGGAAATCATGAGCAGTGGTCCGGGGCCGAACCAGAGGCCAAGACAGGCTATAAGTTTGATATCGCCGCCACCCAGGGCGCCCCGGGTAAGGAGGGAGATGAGGAGGAACAGGGCCCCGCCTGCCAGTGCGGCAATCACCCGGTCCATATCCATGCCAGCTATCGCCGAGCAGACCAGTCCGCCTATAGCAAAGAATAGCATCATCTCATCAAAGAGGCAGTACTGCTCAAAGTCAGTCATCATCATAAGGAGGAGCAAGGCCGTTCCGCCCAGCATAAGTACCAGAGGAAATCCGGAGGTAATGAACAGATACCGTATACCCAGGATGGCAAAAAGCAATGCCACGGCAGGTTTACGCCACTGACTTCGGGATTTGACAGCATTTGGAAAGGTCAGAATATCCCTGTTTTTTGCATACAGCCTCTCCACCCATCTGGATCCGCCAAGGGACACCAGAGCGGACAGCAAAATTACAAGGGCCACATAGAAATACAACATAACAATTACTCCGTAAAAAAAGAAGCCTGCAGGCTGCAGGCTATCAGACAGCAGACCAGAAGTCAGATGGCTTCCTTTCCGACTAAAAGAACTCAGAACATTTTCATGCTTTCCCTTATCCCAACATAGTGGATTCTACTTTCCACCACCATCCAACGGCTGGCGGTCCCCCTTTCTCTCCAGAACGGGAAACGTTTTGCATGCTTTTTACGTTTTCGTAAAGTGGAAGAAGTGTAACATATGACCTTCATTCCTTCTGATTCACATAGTGGATTCTACTTTCCACTGCATCCCTACCGCTAGTCCCAGTCGCTTAGCTTCTCCGGCTTTCATTTCCAGAACGGAATCAGCTTTAAGGCAGGCGGAGATGCCGGTCCATGCCGGAAGATTCCTCACAATTTTTACAATGCGCTTCCGCTTATCCACATACACCGCATCAATGGGAAAATACATGAAACACATGTGTATACTGTTGGTCTTATGAAGAAACAGGGCCTGTCCGGACGGCATTTCCTTCCGCATCATGAGCCCTTTAAATCGTTTCCATGCTGTATCTGCCAGTTCTACGGTGAGAACAATATTCGTATTTTCTATACCCCATGTCTGTGTCATAAACGATTTCTCCTCAGAAATCCAGAAACGTTTCCCCTGTCACTTGCCCATACTCTGCATAAGGGACAGGATGGACGGAAGCAGTACGATGACGAACATAACCGGGAAGATGAAGAATACCAGCGGGAACACCATCTTAACCGGTGCCTGCATAGCTTTTCTTCTGGCTCTCTGACGGCGCAGATCGCGCATATTATCCGCCTGGATTCTCAGCGTATCCCCCATAGAAGCCCCCAGGCGTTCCGATTGAATGACGGAGGTAACAAAAAGATTTAAATCCTGTACATCACAACGCTCCGCCATGAGACGCATGGCCCGGTGACGAGTCATGCCCATGCGCACATCCCGCTGCATACGCCGGAATTCGTCCACCAGTTCGCCTTCCATACTTTCGGTAATCTTCTGCATGGCTCCATCCAGAGAAAGACCTGCAGTTACCGAAACAGACAGCAGATCCAGCACTTCTGGCAGCTGATAGGTGATAGCTTCCTTTCTCTTCCTTATCTGATGCCGTAACACCATAAAGGGGATAAGGCCGCCAAAAATCATGCCCATCCAGACGACGAGTATACTCTTCGCCAGATTGGATGGATTTTCGGTAATCCACCAGAATCCATAGAGTCCCCCGAGAATCACACAGAGGAACCAGAACCCTTCAATAGACTTTATCTGCCACTTTCCCTGCTTGCCCGCCAGGACAATGCGGCGGTCCATTAATTTAGCCAGCGCCCCGGGAGCAAAGCGGGAGAAGAACGCAGTCACTTTTTTCAGCAGCGGCCAGATGGTTCGATCCGCCAGCGGTATATTTTTCAGTTCATTCTTTTCTGACAGTTCCGGTGAAGCCAGACGGTCCAATCGGTTTTTAATTTCTGACTGATTGTTTCTTGCTCTGAGAAATACGAAGAAAATCCCAAAAAACACGGCCAATGCAATCAGAGCCGATATGATAAGAATCAGCATACTCAATCACCATCCCATGCCATCGAGTCCACAGGGGTCTCGAAAAGATTCTTCGGAATTTCCACGCCTCTGGCCTTAAACTTGGACAGGAACTGCGGCTGCAGACCGGTAGCTTCATAGGTGCCGATACACTTTCCATTATCATCAAATCCCTGAGGCTTGAAGCGGAACAGATCCTGGAGGACAATGACATTGCCTTCCAGCTGCTGCACTTCGGTAATGTAGGTTATCTTACGGGAACCATCCTGAATACGGGACTGATGGATAATCAGATCCAGTGCGGAAGCAATCTGATCCCGGATAGCCCGTACCGGCAGGTCCAGCCCGGACATAAGCACCATGGTTTCCAGACGGGAGAGTACATCTCTCGGGCTGTTGGCATGGGCCGTAGTCAGCGAACCATCGTGGCCCGTGTTCATGGCCTGAAGCATATCCAGCGCTTCGCCGCCACGGACTTCGCCTACGATAATGCGGTCAGGACGCATACGGAGAGAGTTCTTTACCAGGTCACGGATGGTTACGGCGCCCTTACCTTCAATGTTAGCCGGGCGGGCTTCCAATGATACGGTATGCGGTTGTTCCAGACGAAGTTCAGCCGCATCTTCAATGGTGACGATACGTTCGTCCGCAGGAATAAAGGAAGACAGCACGTTCAATGTGGTAGTCTTACCGGAACCGGTACCCCCGCTGACCATGATATTGAGCCGCGCCTTGATGCAGGCACGGAGGAAAATGGCCATTTCTTCTGACAGGGTGCCAAAGGAAATGAGATTTTCCACTGACAGCGGTGTCTGTGAGAACTTTCGAATGGTAATGCATGGCCCGTTCAGTGCCAATGGCGGAATAATGATGTTAACACGGGATCCGTCCTTGAGACGGGCATCTACCAGAGGAGACGCTTCATCGATGTGTCGGCCCAGAGGCGTTACCATCTTATCTACCACTGTCATCAGATGCGCCGTATCCTGGAACTGGGCATCCGTCTTCTGCAGCTTGCCCATACGTTCCACATAAATAGATTTCGGTCCATTCACCATAACTTCGGTAACGGTGCTATCCTTCAGGAGCGGTTCGATAGGTCCCATACCCAGCATTTCATCGCAGATATCGGTTACAAGGCGTTTCCTTTCACTTCTGGGGATGACCAGCGGATTATCTTCCAGTGCCCGTTCCACATATCCGGAAATAATGGTTTCCACTTCCTTGCGGGAAAGGCCGGCATCCAGATCCTGCTGATGCTCTGCTGACATTTCATCCACAATCCGGCGGTGAATGGTATTCTTCACCTTCTGATAAGAATCAGACTGCACCTTAGCGGTACGCCCTGCAAATATGGATTTTTCTTCTGCCTTTAATTCAGCCTTACGCCCTAATCGTTCAAGAAGAGTCACTTCTTACACCGCCTGCCTGTAAAAAAATTTATAGAATAAAGACATCACCTGATGTGATGTCCTGCCTTACGTACCGGAATCTTCCACCTGTTTCTCGTTGTACATATAGTACCGGATGGTATATCCCTTCGGTACCTCAATGCCGATTCCTTCCAACAGATGCACAAAGGCATACTGGTTATTCAGCTTGGTGGTAATTTCCACACGCACGCCATCAGCCGGTACGCTATCACCGGACATGCCCTTGGTGGACTGGATGGTAATCTGGCTGAATTCATACAGATTGGTGGTCATGTGTGTATTCTCTATCATAGATCCGTACTGCTGTTCCAGGCCTTTGTACGAAGAGTTCACCGGTCCGGTAATCGCCGCTTCTCTGGCCGCCATACGGGCCATATTGTCATAGGACATATAATCACTGAACAAGAATCCTACATACATGGTCCCAAAAAGAAACAAAACAAAAAGAGGGAGCAGCAATGCAAATTCCACCAGAGTCTGTCCTCTCTGTTTCATTGTCGTTCCCTCCCGTCTTTAATGTGAAAATGGATATACGCATACCGCCTATATCCATCCTATGCCACTTTCTGGGAAAAACAGCAGATTCCTGCTGCCCTTCCCAGAAAGCACCTGCCGAAGCAGATGTTTTCTGATTGTTTCTATAACCTGGTATATACAAATACACCTATTAGCCGTTAGAAACAGAAGCTGCATCACTAGCCAGGCTGCCTGCGTTGCTGAAAATAGTGGTCAGAGAAGCCTTGAGTCCGGAAGTCTGATAAATCAGAACACCTACAGCGACAATGAGTGCCAGAAGCAGTGCATATTCAATCAGGTCCTGACCCTTTTCACTGCCATATACAGTACGGTAGTAGTCATAAATCTGGAATAACATAGTTTTTCCCCCCTTCCAGTTGTCCTTGGCAATAACTGCCAGAATAAATAGCCTTGTGGCCGCCCCCAGGTTCCAGGACGTCGCCGGGGGAAGGGATTCACCCCTTCGGAAAGATACTATCCTGCATATAATATCCTTCAGAAGGGGCACCTTGTGCAAGATGCCCTTTATAAGCCACTTTCTACCTACAAATTATCACAATTTTACAAATAAGTAAACATGATAATCAGGCTGAAATTAACAAAATTTTTTATATTTTAATATCCATAATCTTACGGATGACCAGGAAGCCAATAACCTCCATAACAAACCCCACCCCGATGGCTATATGCCCATACGTGGTAGTCAGAAGAGGCTGCATATATTCCGGCGAAATCATATAAAGAACCACACCAAGGATTGGCGGAAGCAGAGCCAGTACCGCGCCGGTAGCCCGTCCCTGGGCGGTCAGTGTACCGATTTCCCGGCGCAGGCGCACGCGCTCCCGGATGGTCTCATTTATGGTGTCGATGATTTCCGCCAGATTGCCCCCTACCTGCTGCTGAATAATTACCGCGGTGACAATGAGGGAAAAATCCGGACTGTTCACCCGCGCATCCATACGGCGGAGTGCCTGTTCCATAGGTACCCCCAGCGAGGTCTCCCGCACCACCCGGCCAAATTCCGTATTCATAGGCGGTTGCATTTCCCGGGAAATAAGTTCCATCGTCTGAAGGAAGGAGAAGCCGGCGCGGAGCGCATTGGCCACCAGAGAGAGACAGTCCCCCAGCTGATGGACAAAGGCATCATGACGGCTCTTAACGCGGTGAAGCACATAGAACCATGCAGCCATGCATACACCTGCACCGATGACCACCCCATTCCATGCGCTGCCGGTAAGTATCCATCCAACAATCAGAACGATTGCAAACAAGACCAGCAGGAGCAGCAGGAATTCTGAGCCCTGGAGGGGGATACCCGCCTGCTGCATGCGCATATCCAGGCTGGTTCCCTGCTTCTTTCTTGCATTTTTTCTGACCCTTTTCTGCAACCAGCGACGGAGGGCCATTCCGATTTCCTGCAGGGCAGAAGGTTCCTTTATCCGGCCTGCGTCCAGATTGATGCCTGCATATTCCTGTACACGGTTGGACACAGCGCGATGCTGGCTTGCCGCGCGACCAGCCACCAGATACAGTGCCAGGAACAGCAGAAATGCAATAAGCAGCGACGCTGCTAGAATCATCTGTCCTTCACCACCTTAGTTTTCCGTTACTTCTCCGCTACGAGCGCATCGGCCATGGCCAGTACTGCCCGGGAGAACGGATCATTTTCATCTTCATTGATAGCCAGACGGCCATTGTCCGCCGACTCAGATACCAGACTATAGGCATTGGGAATAATATATTTCACCGGATATCCCATAAGCTGGCTGAAATTTTCCTGATTTTCCTTTCCCGGAACCAAGCGGGTAAACAGGAGCTCTACCCGTTTTTCATAATCGTCCCAGGCTCTGAATATGTCCAGTGCTCTCCGCATATGCACCACTTCATACCCGCCATTATACATAGTCATAAGGATGGTACGGGTAGACAGTTCGCAGGCGGTGGCGGTGATATCGGAAAAGCCGGATGGCATATCGATGAGTACATAGCCATACAGGCTCTTTACCATGTTAATCAGGCTGGTAAATTTATCGATGGTTACTACATCCACCTGTTCCGGCTTGCTGGCACCGCACAACACATGCAGATTTTCACTGACTTTTACAAAATACGGTTTCAGCGTAACCGGAGACAGGAATTCAATATCCCGTATCGCTTCCGTAATGGTGCTCTGCGGGCGGAGATTGAGGAATACACTCTGATCCCCAAACTGAAAATCCGCATCGATAATAGCTACCGGTTCATTGACTTTCCTGGCCATAGCGACTGCCAGATTGGATACCAGCGTCGTTTTGCCACTCTTTCCCTTAGGGCTGAAAAAGGTGATGACTTCCGACCGGCCGCCCGTATGAATGCGGGTAAATGTCTTTACCGCCTCGGTAAGTTCTGCTCCGGTAAAAGGCTTAATCATGTAGCCGCTGGCTCCAGCCCGAATCAGCCGGGCCTGTTCTTCCGAATCCCACTGCCGGGAAAGGCAGATAATGGCCGCTTTTGGAAAAGTCCGCTTCAAATGGTCAAAACCCTTCAGGCCTTTTTCCTCTTCAATATCCACCAGAATCAGATCGGCCTTAAGCTTTTCTGCATTCTCTATGGCCTCATCCGGCTCTGCATACCAGGCGCTCAGTTCAAAATCCGGCGTGTTGCGAATAACCCGGGTAAGCCTTTCCTTCATCAATCGTTCCGGTTCTATAAGGACTGTTCTGTACAGCAATCGAACTCTCCTCCCTTAGGAAAACAGACGGCCGATCCAGCCGCCTTCCGACCGTCCGCCACGGTCACGAGTCTGCCCCTGAGGTATATAGTCCGACACAATACTTCCAATCTGCCGGGCCAGTTCGGTATCCCCATGCCCTACCATAAGCGGCACACCCTGCTGAATAGACTGCTGGGCACTGCGGAAATCATTAGGCAGGAAGAAATCAAATTCTCTCCCGAGAATGCTCACTACATCATCAATGGCAATGCGGGTTCTGGCATTACTTCGGTTCAAGATGAAACGGATTTTCCTGCTGTTATACCCCAGATCCTTCAGTAAATCGGCCCCGATTTTCATATCTTTGATGGTAGGAATGAAATCAATGATCCCCATATAATACACCACCGTGGATACATCCATGAGGGACAGATTTAACGCGCTGAACGTGGAGGTGGTATCGATAACCACATAGTCATACTCAATCTGCAGCTCCCCGATAAGTCGGCGTATCACCTGAATATCCATGTTATATGCCTCTTCCAGGAGAAGCGGATTGGCCAGCACGTCAAAGCGCACATGTTCCCTGTCATACGGCGTAAGAAATTCGGTAATCCGCAGGGAATCCGGATGGTGCTCTGCTGCACGCTGCGCGTCCGCCACCGTCTTTTCCGGTGTCAGCTTCAGATAATGGCACACATCACCAAACTGCAGATCCAGATCCACCAGACAGACTTTAGCGCCTCTGGCTGCCAGACCGGCCGCCATATTGATAGCAAACAGCGTCTTTCCTGCCGCATAGGCGGTACTGAATGCGGTTAATACAATGCCCTTTCTCCCTCCGGCCATGAACACTCCTCTTTTCTACTGGTTACCTCTGGGAAAGAATCGCCTGAATCCGGGAACGGACACTGCCTTTGGGCTGCGCTTCCGCTGCCACGGCGGTATCCTCAGCTTCTTCCTCTGTATCATCATCCATATAGGCGCTGTCAAGAATGGCATCTACCCGTTTCTGCCGTTCTTCTGCTTCCTTTACGCCTTCCCTGTCGCTAACGACCTGCAGCTTATTCCGGTTTTTCGCATAATCTTCTGCAGAAAGCGGTACATATACCGTATGCCCGGTCGAATCGCGGGTCTTCAAAATATGGGAATCCGGACGAACCGGCTGTTTCTTTTCCACCACTACGGTCTGCCCCTGGGACTTATCGCCGCCCCATACATCCCGTTCCTGTTCCGCAGTTCCCGGTTCTGTCGGTTTATTTACGTCTACCTTTTCTGCATTGCGTACATACCGTTCGCCTTCTTCATACTTGCCCTTCATCTGCTGACTCATGCCCACCGGGCTGTCATCGCTTACCAAGGTCGGGGTGATGAGAATAATCATTTCCCTCTTATCCCTTGTGTTGGACGTATGCCGGAAGAACTGCCCGATAATCGGCAGATCCCCCAGGAGGGGAACTTTGGTTACCGTCTTGCTGTCTTCCGAATTGAGCAAACCGCCGATGGCCATAGTCATACCGGAACGGACATTGATGACCGCATCGGCTTCCCTGGAAGCCAGGGCCGGTACCACGAAGCCATTCTGTGTTACCCCATGGCCATAATCCAGAGTGGACACTTCGGCATGGACTTTGGATGTAATCTTATTTTCTGCATCCACTACCGGTTCAATATTGAGGCGCACACCATATTCCCGCCAGTCAACGGAGATCTTGCCATCTCCATCCGCAGTAGGAATCGGAATACGTCCGCCGATAAGGATATCCGCCTTCTGGCCGCTCATAGTGGTGATGGACGGGCGGGACAGAATCCTTGCCTTACCATTGGATACCAGGGCCTGCACCGTAGCATTGATATTGGATACATGACGTCCCAGCCATCCCAGCGTACCGCCACGGGAATTTTTAAAATCTTCCCCGGCAAAAATCTGATTGACCGGCCCCTGTTCATCAGTGCCGTCTCCCAGTGCCGGAGTCCAGAACTGAATACCCAGATTCTTTTCATCATCTGCATTGATTTCAATGATCTGCGCTTCCAGGCGCACCTGGGTCGGATGCGTCAGATCCATAAGGTCCACTACATTATCGCCGCCCTCCGATGAATTCCCTGTATAGAGCTGAGCGATCTTCATAGCGGTGTCGTGGTCGTACTGATTTTTTACTTTACCACGAATGAGCACCTTGCCATTCATCATCTGCACCTGAACGCCGGGAATGCCGATAGCTTCCTGAATTGCCTTGGCCTGCCCCTGATCCTCACCGGATACATAGACGCTGTATTCTTCCCGGACGCCATTGCCTGACCAGACAATCAGCGAGGTGGTACCTGCCTTCTTGCCCACCAGAAGGAAATCGTGGTTGGAAAGAAGGTTGATATCTGCGATTTCCGGATTTCCCACAGCGATGCGGGTAATCTTCGGCGCCGTCATATATTTCGTACTGTTTAGCGGCAGCGTAACCGGAACCGCTGCCAGTACACTTTCGGCTCCCAGCAGCAATGCGGCGCTGACCAGGAGGCTTATTCTTTTTATCTGCTTATTCATACTATTAATACCCCCTGCTGGATGTTGTACCACGGATAACTTCTACGCCAAAGCTGCCGGATGCAGCGGAAGGTGTAGATACTACCGGACTGTTGGAATACGCCGGTGCCGCCGGAGCACTTCCTGTGCTCGAAGGAGTATAGGCCGGTGCCGCATAGGCTGCCGCCTGGGCATCCCCTGCAGACTGTGCCTGCAGATTAGCCTGTGCCTGCGGAAGCGGGATTACATAGTAAGCACCAGAATCCACATCACTGGCACCAAACGGGCGAAGCATAAGCTGCAACTGTCCCAGCTGCGCTGATGCCAGAAGTTTAGCTGCATCATACGGCGTAAGAGCTACCGTAACTACCGCCGGAGTTCCCGACGCATTGGCCTGCGCAGCCGGAGAATTCATGGCCGTCTTATTTACCGCCAGAAGCAGCACATCCCGGAGAACCATCTTGGTGGTAATGTTATCTTCATTTACCTTATCGCTGGTAAGAAGGATATCCACCTTGTCCCCCGGCTTGGCAAAGCCGGCCACGGCGGTCACATCGTTCACCGAGAAGGAAATAGCACGCATGCCCGGAGGAATGAGCCCCAGGAAGCCGGATGGTCCGCGGGCCGATACTTTCCGCGCGGTGAGTACATCCCCTTCCTGCATGGGAACCGATACCGTCTTGCCAATAGCGGCGCGCACATCCGTAAAGGCTCCCTTTGGCATGGCCTCCGGATTAATATTCACCGTTTTCACCATATCGTCGGTAATTACCGTATTGGCCGGAATATCCTGCGCCGCTTCCACCACCGCGGTCACCGATGCCTGCTGTGCCCCTGCCGGCGATTCCAGCAGTGAAGAAAGGAGCATATAGATAATAGCAAACACGATAATAGCAATGGCCGCACACACGGCAAACAGTTTTCTTGGCGACATCCGTTCCGCCATTTCCGTTAATCGCTGAAATAAATTCACGTCGCTTCCCCCTGACGTCAGATTGTTTACAGCAGTGCATAAACAAAACTACTGAAAAAGGTCCTGAAGACCCTAGTGTACTTTATTCAATCTCATTCTATCACACGGCCAGTGGCTATACAAAAATTACGCATAAGAAAACGGCACAATTTTTGCCCACGTGCCGTTTTCTGAAAATTTCACTATTTCTCTTCTTTTACCGGATAGGTTACATGTACACCTTTCAGTCCGAAATATCTGGCAAAGGCCACATTTTTCCAGTTCCCATCATCATTAGACAAATTCATTTCCACTACATGCATACCTGACATGAACAACCACCAATTATCGCTAGCCGGGGGCGGAGTGGAAATAACCAGCACCTGCCCCTTCCCACGAAGACTTTCCGACCGCTCCCAGATAGTCTGCATATACTGATGCTGGCGGCTATATACAACCAGATTCACTGTTCCTGTAACCACCATGTACAGGACCGCCATCCCATATAAAAACCGAAATGCACTCTTCTGCAGAACCGGAGTATGATGTACTTCCCCCTGTGCAGATATAAGAAGTACGGATATGATCAGGAACACCTGCTGAGGAAACAGGCTACGTCCAGGCAACAGTGGGGAAAAGAGCATGATCAAATCAAACAAGATACCTGTTGTTGCAAACCATACCACCAGATGGAAGTACTTCTGATCAACCCCTCCCCTGAGTAGCCGTCCCCTCCTTCGCCATACTTTAAAGATGTAAAACCACAGTACGCTCTGTAGCATAAAGGCTATCCACAAAACCCCCAGATGGTCTTCATCAATATAAATCAAAGGGCGATGATATCTATAATCTTCATGAAGTCTAACCACATTCCCAGGTGCCAGCATGAGGGCAAAATATCCGATTCCCAAGCCAATGATCCCCCAGAGCATCCAGGCGGACAGCGTCTTCTTTTTCCACGCATAGAGGAGATAAATTCCCCCGGACAGACCAATCCAGCAGATGGTATTTTCATTGGAGTTTCCCGCCAGAAATCCCATCACCAGCCAGAGAGGTCCAAACCAAGACGGATAAGTCACCTGCCCATCAGTGAGGTAATGACGCACATAGGGAATAAGGAACAGCAGAAGAAACACGGAAGTCCACAGGTAATTGCAGGAACCGGCTACCCAGAGCAGGGTCCCCCCAAAGCTCATATTAAATGTCCAGATACAGAAGAAGGACAGGGCTGTAATAAACGGTGACAACTTAGCAGTCACCTTTCCGCCCATAGCAATCCACTGCATAGCCAAAAGGAGGAGCACCACCATGCCGGCATTGACCATATCAAACCAGCCTTTCCCCACCCAGAGAAAGAACATAGTAAAGAAATGCGCCACCATGCGGCCGCCCCAGGTCATATAGTGCAGTTTCAGGGAATAGAAAATATCGCCAAAACTCTGAATCCGCCGGGCATGTTCCGACAGCGGAACCGACATGGCATGTCCCTCCCAGACAAAGGAATAGAGATAATCATCCCCATAAAAGCGATAGCACATGGCATTTAACGCCCACATCAAAAGAAAAACCCCAAGCAGAATCAGCCACGACCGCCGGGCAGCACTGATTTTTCTCATAAAGCCTCCTGCAAAACTGTTTTTTATCATTATAGCAGAGAGCCCCTTTGTCGGGGTTCCCTGCAGACGCCAAGTATAAAAGCCTTAACGGTTTTCTCCAGACTTCATCCCGAAATCTTTCACATTTTAAAGTTAACCCCCTGAAAAACGATGCCGAGAAGTGTACAGGATTTCCTGTATATCTCAGATAGCCACACTATGAAAATTGTAATTATAAGTTTCTTGAATTACAATTTTATCAGTCGTGTCTTTATTTCCAGTGTTTTCATGTTCAAGATTGGGGATAGATGGTATGTTATCCGTACGTTCTATGATTTTTCAAACATTTCGCAGCAAAAATTTCTTTCATGCTTTAAGTACTTTTGTATACGTCCTATTCTTGGGGATTGTTATTCAGATTCCAGGAATAGGTGAATACTTTGAAGGCCTGCGTCCACTGTTGTTTCTATCTCTTCTGTCTGCCCTGATTTTTTATATGACTGGTTTTAACCGGAAATTCATTATGTTTTCCGTGATATATGTATTTTTATTTGTTTCATCTTCGTTGATTCCCATGCTTCAGGAGGAACTGATCCCCCGGAAAGAGATTATTTCCGGCTTCCTTTTCGGAGGTGGCTGGCTGGCATTCTGGTCGCTGATTTATCATCTTGGCAAAACTCAACATGGGTTTCTAAGGGCACTCCTTTGTGGCTCAGCCAATTTTTTCCGCCTTCTGGCCTTATTATTACCTATGCTGCTATGGGGATATTATCTGGTCAGTGGTGGATACGCTTTATCCAGTGCAGTTTTGCTGACCTTGTTTCAAACCAACTGGAATGAATCGATAGCCTATATGAGAAGTCAAAATCTCTGGTTTTGGGGAATGGCCGTTATTTTACTATTGTTGACCTTATGGGGAATGACAGCAATCATGAAACAAAGCCAGGAGAAGGCTTCTGCTTCTTTTTCCTGGAAAAAATCTTGCTGCCTCCTGTTTCTCTTTTGGTGGGGTGGTCCGTCCTTAATGACAATCAGTCTTGCCTATGCTCCTATCCGGATGGGCATGGAAACCAGAGCATCTCTTGCCGATTACAGAGTATATGGACAAAATCATGCCCTGCGTGAAAAACGCCTAAAAAACCTAAGAGGACTTCATACTCTACATGCAGGCGGCCTCTATGTGCTTGTCATAGGAGAGTCTGAAACCCGGGATCATATGCAGGTTTATGGCTATAAAAGAGCAACTACACCATGGCTGAGCAAACAGAAAGAAACGGGCAATGCTTTATTCTTCTCTCATGCCTATTCCAATTATGTAACCACGGTCCCCGCCCTGACTTATGCACTAAGTACCAGGAATCAGTATAATCAGGTAAATCTTTCCGATTCATATTCCCTGATAGAAGTAGCCAAAGCTGCTGGAATTAATACCTTCTGGATTAGCAACCAGAGAAAATTCAGCCCCTGGGATACTCCGGTAGCAGAAATAGGAAGTACCTCCGATCATCAGATATGGCTGAATAGCCGCATGGGCTCTGAGGATATTTTCACTGAATACTACGATAGCGCACTGGCCGATAAAATCCCGTTACCAAAAGAAAACAAAAACCATCTTATCGTGATTCATCTCATGGGGTGTCATAAATTTTATTCAGACCGTTACCCTGCGAATGCCACTTATTTTAAAGGGACAGACTACAGGGATCTTTATGACAATGCGGTTCGTTATAATGATTATGTACTCGAACAGATTTACCAGAAAGTCAGTGCTTCCCCGAATTTTAAGGGAATGGTTTATTTTTCAGATCATGGAGAGGACGCGACTAAACTTTTTGATCATAACCCCAGTCAGTTTTCATGGCAGATGACACGCATCCCCTGTATCATCTGGCTGAGCGATTCTTATCGTCAGGAAAATCCGAAGGTATATAAGACGCTGTCTGCCAATCAGGATAAGTACTGGACAAATGACCTGGTATATAACCTCATGGTTAATCTTATGGGTATTCAAGGGGCACCGGAAAATAATCTCCGGTGGGATATCTCCTCTCCGAAATATGCCATTACAAAAAAGGACCTTATGACGCTTCATGGGGAAAAGAAGCTGTATGAGGAACAATGACCGCTTCGAAATGCAGAAGCCTAAATTTGAATCAGAACAGGAAAAGGTCGTCAGAAATATCAATTCATTTCCGACGACCTTTTTAGATGTCATTCACAGAATCCACTCGCAGATCGGCTTTGCCATCCTGCCCACGCAAATCTCACATCTCAATTCTCAAATCTGTCTTTTTTCACAGCAACAAAAAAAAGCAGTGACGATTTCTCATCACTGCTTTTAGCCTGGTGACCCAAGAGAGATTCGAACTCCCGACACCTTGATTCGTAGTCAAGTGCTCTATCCAGCTGAGCTATTGGGCCACATGGCAGGGGTAGAGGGACTCAAACCCACAACCTACGGTTTTGGAGACCGTTGCTCTATCAATTGCGCTATACCCCTATCTGTCATAACGACTATTAAATAATAACAGGAACGGAGAAAAAATGCAAGGGTTTTTTTCTGCTTTTTTCTCAGTTCCCGTTTCAAATGGTTAATTTTTATGCAAGGCCCGCTTCTTTTGGATCAAGGGTTACGGTTCCATCTTCCAATACAAAGCAGGGAATACCGACCCATCCGTTTCTTCTTGCTTCTTCCATAGCCGGGCTGGTATCCCGGAGGTGAATAAATTGTTTCATGTGAAGCACATGGGTTCCTATATCTATCACTTCATAACGGGATGTATCTTTCAACCTGTCCATCAGCACCTGGCAATCCGGACAGGTGGGCATAATATATACTTTTATCATTTTCCCTCCTTATGGCTGAACTACATACCTGTCATCCACATCTTCGGTAAGGCGGACGAAGGACGGACTTCCCGTACCACCACCGCCGCTACCACCGGCATGTTCCCAGTCTTTCCAAATAATGGATACCCCGTTCTGAGTCGCACGAATGGCATTTCCCACCACGGTACCGACCACCGGCTTATTCCCGGTAATCCATACTTCGCCATGCGGCGCATACAGGATGCCATGGAACTCATCGCCGTGATTATTCAGCTGAATATTCCCGTGGAGAGATATCAGAATGGTATGGGCGCTGTCTGTTTCATTCTTAAACTGCTCGGTAAGATTTACAGACAAATTACCGTCTGCCACAATAATCCGGTAGGGTGTATCATCCCCGGTCCAATCCACATGGAAACCATAATCATCCCGGCTTACATCCAGCTGGTGACTATACTGCCATCCGCTGTACTTATTGTCATTATCACTGATAATCTGGTCCACGTTACTTCCATTAATTTCCGGTGCCATATAGATGCCATTGGCCTTGCGTTCAGCGGACGACATATTGGCCCACTTTACGATTTTACCGTACAGATCCGCTGCCGCACCGGAAGAATTCGCTTCAATGTCCAGAGGAGCCGCATAATGCTCCGATGCCACTATATCCTTACCATACTGCGATCCATCCGCCTCGCCTATGCGGGCATAATGGCGCCATGTGTATGAATATTCCCCCGTAACCGGATTGTACCATGTAATCACTTTCCGGTCATTGTCATAAAGCCCCTTGCCTTCTGACTCATTGACATGATCCCAGTAATTATCATGGCGGTTGGCCCAGAGCTTATCATCATCATTAATAGATGTGGAAAACTGCCCTGGATCCACCAGAACACGGCGTGCACCATCGGCCACATTGTCATCAATATACACAGAACCATCGGTATGCACCTGGCCGACAATGTGAATATTGGTATTCTGGAAAATAAGGGATTCTCTGAACCGATTGCCCATCCAGTCCCGATACCATTCCCCCTGGCCCCCGATAATAGCGTAGTTGTAAATATTGTCACCGCCCGGAGTCACACTGCCGCCACTGAGTTTGCAGGTAGCCACTACATGCACAGGAAGCAGATCATAGCCGAACATGCGGGTAAATATGGCCCGGGTGTCCTTTTTCGCATACAGGCTGATCATGACTCCCTGCGCTTCATCATTATCCTTGAATCGGTAAACCACCTTTTCAATCTGTCCGTTGTCGATATCGCTGTTCAGGTATTTTTTCATAGAATTTAATACCTGCGTCCGCTTATCCGGATCATCCCAATCCGCTACATAGGTATATCCCCCGGCCAGTACAGCCGCATCAGCTGCATGCTGCAGTTTAGACTTCTGTACGTACATATACCCCAAATCATATACCAGCCCGCAGAGGATAAAGATTATCGGCAGCATAATGGCCGTAAAAACCAGCATTACCCCTTTTTGTCTGTTGTCCTGCCTGTTCATCCTCTCACCCCACTCGATATACATATTTCTTATAATTTTATTCTACCATAAAGGCAAACCAAGCGGATACCGGGGAAAGCGTATCCTATTCCTGCCATTCCTTTTGATTCACATAGAGGATTCTACTTTCCACCATCTCTCTCCAGAGAGGAGCTTCGTTTTGCATGCATTCCTTTTCTTAGCTTTCTTATTCTTACGTTTTCGTAAAGTGGAAGAAGTGTAACATATTACCTTCATTCCTTCTGATTCACATAGTGGATTCTACTTTCCACCATCTGCGCAGCAGATGGTCCCCCTCTCTCTCCAGAGAGGGAAACGTTTCGCAAGCTGTCCTTCGGTATAGCTTCTACCTGTTAACGATTCGGCGAGGTATAGCATAAAATAGTAGATATACATTTTTTGCCGAAGATATAAGTATCGAGGAGAAAATAAACAACGCAATCTCACAGAATGAATTTGAATTGATCGGGGCAGGGGCTCGAAGGTTTCCCGTTCTGGAGAGAAAGGGCGGACCGCCAGCCTTTGGCTGGTGGGGGAAAGTAGATT